>Ga0208813_1000265_pt1 | contig 44632 bp, 47 predicted proteins | sample MalvireepMed_904_FD_184250 | JGI IMG/M metagenome (GOLD analysis project Ga0208813, IMG submission 184250) | Marine viral communities from the Global Malaspina Expedition - Malaspina viral metaG DeepMed_904 (SPAdes) (version 2) | ecosystem: Environmental > Aquatic > Marine > Oceanic | place... | reverse complement strand
GGCGAGATGCGCAAGGCCCAGGTTTTTGTGGCCGTGTTGGGGGCGTCCAGCTACACCTTCGCCGAGGCCACCTGGAGCCAGTCCCTGCCGGACTGGATCGCCTCTCACCAGCGGATGCTGGCGTTCTATGGTGGCGTGCCGGAACTTCTGGTTCCGGACAATCTCAAGGCAGCAGTCACCAAGGCCGACCGATACACGCCCCAGATCAACGAGACCTACGCGGAACTGGCGGCCCACTACCAGACGGCGGTACTGCCGGCACGCCCCTACAAACCCAAAGACAAGGCAAAAGCGGAAGCCGGCGTGTTGCTGGTTGAACGCTGGATCCTCGCGCGGTTGCGGCACCGAACGTTCTTCTCACTGGCCGAACTGAATTCGGCGATTGCAGACCTGCTACCGGCACTGAACCAGCGCCCGTTCCAAGGGCGCTCCGAGAGCCGCCAGAGTCTGTTCGAAGCACTGGATCGACCCGCGTTGAAGCCACTGCCAGCAACGCCCTACGCCTATGCCGAGTGGCGCAAGGCACGGCCAGGCATCGACTACCACATCGAGATCGACAAACGCCTGTACAGCGTGCCTCACGCCCTGGTGGGGGTGAAGCTGGATGTTCGGGTTACCGATACGTCCGTAGAGGTCATGCACAAAGGTCAGCGCGTGGCGCTACATCCCCGCCACGGCAAGGGCCGCTTCGTCACCCTGACCGAGCACATGCCCAAATCCCACCAGGCCCATCAGAACTGGTCACCGGGACGGTTCCTGAACTGGGCCACTGACATCGGTCCGGCCACGCTCGACGTGGTACAGCGACAGCTTAGGGATCGCCCTCATCCGGAGCATGGTTACCGAGCATGCCTGGGTCTGTTGAACCTCAGTCGCCGCTACAGCCGTGACCGCCTTGAGCAGGCCTGCGCCCGGGCCTTGTCCATCAACTCGACAAGTTACCAGAGCATCACCTCGATCCTGAAGCAGGGGTTGGATCAGCTTCCGCTGCCCCTGGCCGAGGAGGAGCCGGAACTGACCGATCTGCCTGTTCACACCAACGTTCGTGGCTCCCACTACTACCACTGATCCCGGAGAGACTGATGCTGACTCAAAACACCCTCGACACCCTGCGCCAGCTAAAGCTGACGGGCATGTGCGATGCCCTGGAACAACAACGGTCCCAACCTGAGACCCACGACCTGGCGTTCGAGGAGCGTCTGGCCCTGCTGGTGGATCGCGAAGTGCTGCACCGCGAAAACCGGCGACTGGAGCGGCTGCTCAAGGCTGCCCGTCTGCGTGTGCCGGCCTGTATTGAAGACATCGACTACCACCACCCGAGAGGGCTGGAGCGCTCCCGCATGGCCGGACTGGCCAGCTGTGACTGGATCCGCCAGTCCCTGAACCTGTGCATCACCGGGCCGACCGGGTGCGGTAAGACCTGGCTGGCGTGCGCCCTGGGCAACCAGGCTTGCCGGCAAGGCCTCTCAGTTCGCTACCTGCGGGTACCGCGCCTGTTCGAACAACTGCGCATCGCCCATGGCGATGGCAGCTATGCCCGACTGATGAACCAGTTGCTAAAAACCGACCTGCTGATCCTGGACGACTGGGGCATGCAGAAGGTCACCGCGCAACAACGACAGGATCTGATGGAAGTGATTGAGGACCGCCACGGCAGGGGCTCAACTCTCATTGCCAGCCAGTTACCAACGGAGCATTGGCACGATTATATCGGCTCCGCCACGCTCGCCGACGCCATCCTGGACCGGCTCCTGCACGGCGCTCACCGGCTCAATCTGAAGGGGGAATCACTGCGAAAAGCGAAAACACAAAAGACGGAATCGGTTGACCCATCGTGACCGCTCAGAGTACAAAATCGACTCCAGCGTGATGGCGGTGTGCAAATCGGTCACGATCCCCGGAATGACCGGTCACGTTCGCCGGAATACGCAAGCAGCTCCGAATCAACCCAAACGCCCCAATAGCGGCTTCCGCGATAGTGTCCGATCTCAATGTTCGGCTTACGCTTCTTCATGATTCCCTCCATGAGTTTCGGTGATACGTAAAGTCATCATAGGGCATGGCACCTGGATATGCTACTTATAGTGTGTAGATTTAAAGTCATCTATAAGAACAATTTGAAATATGACTACTCACATTAATGACGCACAGAAAAAGCTGGGTTCCGTGATCCGGGAGCGGAGGCGGACTGCCGGTATTTCCCAGGAGGCCTTCGCCACCGAGGTCGGTATTCATCGCACCTATATCGGCGCGGTGGAGCGGGGCGAGCGCAACGTCTCCCTGGCGAACATCCTGCGTATCGCCAGGGCGTTGAACGTCTCCGCCGCCCAATTGTTCAATGAGGCTGGCCTTTAGTTCGTACGGGGTTCAAAGGCTTTCTCTCCAAGCTTTCCTGTCGCCAACCCACCAGGAGACAACCATGATCATCTCCTCTACCTACGATTACCGTCTCGCCGCCAAACGCCGCCTGCCGCCGTTCCTGTTCCACTACATCGACGGGGGCGCGTACGACGAGCACACCCTGGCGCGCAATGTGGCGGATCTGCGCGATCTGGCGTTGCGGCAGCGGGTGTTGAGGGGGGTGGGGGAAGTGGATCTGTCGGCGCGGCTGTTCGGGGAGGATGTGAGCCTGCCGGTGGCGTTGGCGCCGGTGGGGCTTACCGGGATGTACGCGCGGCGGGGCGAGGTGCAGGCGGCGCGGGCGGCGTCGTCGCGGGGCGTGCCGTTTACGTTGTCGTCGGTGTCGGTGTGTCCCATCGAGGAGGTGCAGCCGGCCATCACGCGGCCGATGTGGTTTCAGCTGTATGTGCTGCGCGACCGCGGTTTCATGAAGAACGCGCTGGAGCGGGCCTGGGCGGCTGGGGTACGGACCCTGGTGTTCACGGTGGATATGCCGGTGCCGGGGGCGCGCTATCGCGATCGGCATTCGGGGATGTCCGGGCCCTTCGCGGCCTGGCGGCGGATGCTGCAGGCGGTGACGCACCCGCGCTGGGCGTGGGACGTGGGCCTGCGCGGGCGGCCGCATGATCTGGGCAATGTGTCGGCCTATCTGGGCCATCGCATCCACCTGGAGGATTACATCGGCTGGCTGGGCGAGAACTTCGATCCGACCATCGGCTGGCGGGATCTGGAGTGGATTCGTGAGTATTGGAAAGGCTCGATGGTGCTCAAGGGCATTCTCGACCCGGAGGACGCCCGCGAGGCGGTGCGGTTCGGCGCGGACGGCATCGTGGTCTCCAACCACGGCGGGCGCCAGCTCGATGGCGTGCTGTCCTCGGCCCGGGCGCTGCCGGCCATCGCCGACGCCGTGCAGGGCGACCTGACCATCCTGGCGGATTCCGGCGTCCGCTCCGGCCTGGACGTGGTGCGCATGCTCGCCCTGGGCGCCGATGGCGTGCTGCTTGGCCGCCCCTTCGTCTACGCCCTCGCCGCCGCCGGCGAGCAGGGCGTGGCCCATCTGCTGGACCTGATCGCCAGCGAGATGAAGGTGGCGATGACGTTGACCGGGGCTAGGGCGGTTGGGGAGATTTCTCGGGAGAGTCTGGTGCGGGCGGGTGGCTGAGACCCGTTTGACAAGCGTCACGTGACAAAATACGATCATCAGCATGATCAAGACGTTCGCGGACAAGCGCACCCAGGCGCTCTATGCCAAAGGGAAGGCAAAGACATTTCCGCCTGATGTGGCCTCCCGGGCAGCGCGTAAGCTCGAGTACGTAGACCTGGCGACCTGCTTGGAGGATCTGAAGGGGCCCCCGGGTAACAGGCTGCATGCGCTTTCCGGTAACCGCCAAGGGCAGCACTCCATTTCAGTTAACACCCAGTGGCGGATCTGCTTCCGGTTTGAGAACGGCAATGCCTATGACGTTGAAGTCTGCGATTACCACTGAAGTGAGGTGATGACGATGGCGATTTCCAATACCACCGGTATCCAGCGTAAGCCGACGCATCCCGGCGAAATGCTCCGAGAGGATTTCATGCCGGACTATGACCTGACGGTGGCAAAGCTTGCCGAGCGCCTCGGCGTGTCCCGGCAGTCGGTGAATGAGCTGTTGCGCGAGCGCCGCGCGGTCAGCCCGGAGATGGCGTTGCGGCTTGGGCGGTTGTTCGGCAATTCTCCGGAGTTCTGGCTTAACGCGCAGCGCGCCGTGGATTTATGGGCCGCGTCACGGTCAGTGCAAGAGGAAGTGTCGCGGATTAAGCCGCTGGATGCTGCGTAAGCTGCCATGCGTGACGACTACGATTTTTCCAAGTCAACGAAGAACCCCTACTCCAAGAAGCTGAAGAAACAGGTCACGACCCGGCTAAATGAAGATACCATCGAGTACTTCAAGAATCTGGCGGAGAAGAAGGACCTGCCGTAAAGCGACGGAGTATTTTGGGGGTCCAGGGTACAATTGGACGGCACCCCAGTATGCAATCAGACGCTCCTTTGGCCGTTAACACCTAATCAAAAATCGAAGGCGACAGAATCGTCGCCTTCGCCAGGTACTCGATATCCCCGGCTTCCATCCCCGCCGCTGAAAAAAGCTCTTTCCAGTGGGCTTCGACGATCTGCTTCATGGCCTCGACGCACTCGGCGGCTTCGTGTTCGCTCAGGCCAAACCGTTCCGCCTGGCTGAGGGCGTTGTTGAGCGTGGCGGCGCGGCCCTGGTGGCCGACCACCATGGCCAGGTCCGCCGAGTAGCCCAGCCGGGGCTGGGGGCAGATGTCATAGCCGGGTGTCAGGTCGAGGGCTTTGCCGTCCCAGAAACAGGCGTGGTTGCGGGCGTGGTCGTCGGTGTTGCCGATCAGGATGTTGAAGACCATGCGCCGGAACAGCTCCCGGCCGTCCCGTTCGAAGTCCGTGGCGTATTGGCGCAGGACGTCGGCCAGTTCCAGGTAGCTGGCTTCGCCGGTGCGGACGGCGTATTCGTCCAGAGCCAGCAGGGTCATGGCGCTGAGCATGTGGCGGCGGGTTGGGTGGCCGGCCGCTTGGGTGTCGCGGTCGAAGCGGCGGACCAGCAGCACGTCCTTGCCGGAGACTTCCAGAACCCGGGTGTCCGCCACGTTCAGGCCGGCTTTGGTGGCGAGCCGCATGGCGCCGTGTTCCGCGGCGATCATGTTGAGGGTGTCCCGGCTTGAGCTGAATTTGGCGACGAGATAGGACTTGCCCCGCCGGAACAGCACCTTGGGCCGGGCGCCGCCGATGCTGGTGCCGTGGTTCAGGGCGGCGTCCAGGTCATCATCCAGTTCCTGGCCGCGTTCCATCCGTTCCGCCGCTTCCAGGGCGTCCGCCAGCGGGCGGATCGGCTTGGCGCGGGGCGCGTAGGCGTCCGGTCGGTCGGTGGCGTCCAGGGCGCCAATGCGGTCGGCGCCGGCACCGAGCAGGTAGTCAATCTCCCCGAGCTCGCCTTCGAGGCGGTGATGGGCCTCGCCGGTGGGGTCGAGGGTTTTGGCGATGTCCCGCTGGATGATGCGCCGCCCCCAGGCGTCCGGCGCCGCGTCGCGCACGGCACCGCTGAGCTCGTGGTCGAGGACGTAGGGCTCGCCGGTGAGTTCGCCCAGGGGACGGCCGGGGATCGAGAGCGGGATGGCACCCGGCCGGGCGAGGTAGCTTTTGCCGTAGCGGAACACGTATTCGGCGCCATTCCAGGCCACCACGCCGCACACCACCGGTTCCGCCTGCCCCGGCGGAAAGAGCCACAGGTAGGCGCGATCAGAAATCATTGTCGACGTCCTGCGGCCGGAACCGGCGCCGGCTGGCGGGGCGGCGCGCGCCGGCACGGCTCTCGGCGACCCGGTAATACCCTTTTGGGGTGGGCTGGCCGGGCTCGGGAAGGGTCGCCAGCAGGGGCAGGTCAAGCAGCCACAGCGCCGCCACGACCAGGCCGACATCGACCTTCGGGTCGCCTTTTTCCAGGGCGCTTACGTGCCGCCGGTCCACCTTGCCCAGGCGCGCGCCCAGGTCGGTCTGGGACCAGCCGCGCGCCTTGCGTGCCTCGGCGATCAGGGCGCCGGTGTCGCGCAGGGCATCGAGAACCTGGGCCTTCCGATAAACGGGAGAGTCGACTGTCCGGGGCATTTGGTCATTAAACCGTACAAAATGGCGTTAAATGTACGTTATGGCGTTCTTTTTGATTCGTCAAGATGTTCTCTGCGTGTGATGTACTTATAGAGGTACATCGTTCGGCTTTTTGTACGTTTAAATGATCAAAAAGCAGTGGCCAGCGAGCGGGGTGTGGCGCATCTGCCGGACCTGATCGCCAGCGAGATGGAGATGGCGATGACCCTCACCGGGGCGAGGGCGGTTGGGGAGATTTCGCGGGAGAGTCTGGTGCGCGCGGGTGAGTGAGTCCTGACTAAGGATACAATTGGACGCAGCCTCACTATACAAATGGACGCGCCATGCTCACTTCTCCGTCATGGCTCTCAAACCGGCGACTACTCTCTCAAACAGCCCCGCATCGCGCCGCGCCCGGGCCAGGGTGATCGCGCCCTGTATCCCCGCCACCACCTGCTCGGCAAGGGCGTCGGCGCGTTGCCCGTCGTGGCCCAGACGGCGCAGGGCGTCGGCGAGCGCTTCGATCCACCGTTCGAAATACGCGTTCACGGCGCTGGCGAATCGGTCCCGCGTGTCCGAGAGCGCGAAGGCGCCTACCAGGCACACCCGCTGACCGGACTGAAAGTAGGCGGAGACCGCCTCCCACATGGCCTTGATGGCCGCTTGCGCGTCAGTCTCTGAGCAGAGAGGGGCGAAGATTTCGCGCTCGAACCAGGCCTCGATGTCCTTCAGCACCGCCGCCGCCATCTCCGCCTTCCCGCCCGGGAAGAAGTGATACAGGCTGCCGCGGCCCAGCCCGGTCTGTTTAGTGATCACCGACAGGCTGGCGCCCTCGAAACCGTGCTCACGGAAGGCCTCCCCCAGCAGGGGAAGCACGTCCGCGCGCTCCATGACCATTCGCGCCATGGCTCAGAGCCCCAGATCACTGAGCCCGGGGTGATCGTCCGGGCGGCGGCCCAGGGGCCAGTGAAACTTGCGCTCGGATTCGGCGATGGGCATGTCGTTGATGGATGCGATCCGCCGCCGCATCAGGCCCTGGTCGTCGAACTCCCAGTTCTCGTTGCCGTAGGCCCGGAACCATTGACCGCTGTCGTCGTGGAACTCGTAGGCAAAGCGCACCGCGATGCGGTCGCCACTCCAGGCCCAGACTTCCTTGATCAGGCGGTAGTCCAGCTCGCGATCCCACTTGCGGCGCAGGAAGGCGACGATCTCCTCGCGGCCTTGCAGGAACTCCGCCCGGTTTCGCCACAGGCTGTCCTCGGTGTACGCCAGCGATACCTTTTCGGGGTCGCGGCTGTTCCAGGCGTCCTCCGCCATGCGCGCCTTCTGCGCGGCGGTGTCCTGGTCGAAAGGGGGAAGGGGTGGTCGGGCCATCTTGAATCTCCTGTTGTGTACCAATCGGAATGTACTGGAATGATTGGTACAGAGCAAGATGTCAGGCCTGCCTGTTGGTCTAGTGCACAACGTTTGCGCCCGAAGAGATGGCTTACAGCGATCATCCTTCTTCGCTGACACCACCTTCCGTTTCCGCTGATTCTCCGTGGAGCCCTCTAGAACGACGATGTGAGGACCTGTCTGATGCTCATGGCCATGAAGATTTTTTTGAAAAAATTACAACTATCGTAGTTTAAATACGACAAAAGGAGGTTTTCTAAATTGCAGGTTGTTTTGGAAAAGCGTATAAATCGTAGTATGGCTACGAAAAGGCGCAATAAACTAAATTCGCTCTACACCCGGCTTGAGCCGGGCGCACCGCTGATGTCGGAGGATCTGGCGGCGCTGGGGATCTCCGCTGATCTGGCGGTGCATTATGTGCGCGCCGGCTGGCTCACGCGGCTGGCGCGTGGCGTCTATTGTCGCCCCAACGACACCCTGGTGCTGAGGCCCTGCCTGGTGCTGCTTGAGCGCCGGCTCGAGGGGCTGCACGTGGGCGGCAAAACGGCGCTCGATTGGTATGGTGTGCGCCAGTACGTCGCCCAGCAGCCGGTGCTGCACCTGTATGGCTGGCAGTCCGGCCAATTGCCGGACTGGTTTACTGATCGCTTCCCTGCGGAGTACCACCGGAAGCGCCTGTTTGATGAGCAGCCCGGGAAGCTGCGGCATGTGGGCGCCTTCGAGGGCGCATCGGGTGCCCCTCAAGTTTCTACTCCGGAGCGAGCCTTGCTGGAAATGCTCAGCGATGTGGGTGTGCGCCAGCCCCTGCAGGAGGCTCGAGAACTGGTTGAGAGCAGTTATACCCTGCGGGTCCGCGTTCTGCAGGAACTGTTGGAACACTGCACGAGCGTGAAGACGGTGCGGCTGTGCTTACAGTTGGGCCGCGAGGGGGAGTTACCCTGGGCGGCGAAGCTTGATCCCACCAAGCTGCCCACCGGCAGCGACCGACCCTGGGTATCCCGGTCCGGCGACGGCCTGTTGGTGCTCAAGCCATGAAGTCCGTTTACCTCGACACCGCCCGTCTGCTCACTCAGGTCGCGCCGCTGGTCTTCGTTGATGACACCTTTGCCTTGAAGGGCGGGACAGCAATCAATCTGTTCGTCCGTGATATGCCGCGCTTGTCGGTGGATCTCGACTTGGTGTTTCCCGATCACACGTTGCCGCGCAAGGAGGCGCTGGGGAAGATCAACGCAGCGATCCGCCAGTCGGCGGAACGGTTGGAGAAACAGGGCTTTCAGGTCCACATCCCCAAAGCTGACGCCGGCGAGACCAAGTTGCTGGTGCGACGTGGGTCTATCGAAGTGAAGGTGGAGACCAACTTCGTGATGCGCGGCACGGTGAAACCGGTACAACAAGCCTCGCTGACGGCTGCGGCCAGCGACGCTCTGCTCGCCGATCTGGATATCCCCGTGGTGTCACTGGAAGACCTCTACGCCGGCAAGCTGGTTGCGGCGATGGACCGCCAGCATCCCCGCGACCTGTTCGATGTGATGCAGCTTTTCGACCATGAAGGGATTACGCCGGGCATCCGTCGCGCCTTTGTGGTGTATCTGGCCAGCAATAATCGGCCGGTTCATGAGGTGCTGTTTCCCCAGTTCAGGGATATCCAGCACGACCACACTCACAACTTCGACGGCATGACCGCTGAACCGGTTTCGCTCGACGATTTGTTGGCGACCCGGGAGCGGTTGGCGCGGGAGCTGCCGCAGGGCTTGGACGACAACGAACGGCGATTCCTGCTGTCCCTGGTATCCGCTGAACCCGAGTGGCCCCTGCTGGGCATCGATCATCTTGACCAACTGCCGGCCATCCGCTGGAAGCTTCAGAACCTGGCGAAGCTGAAGAAGAACAATCCGAAGAAATTCGCCGAGCAGGCGGAGGCTTTGGCGGAGCGGCTGGACGCCATCGACTGATCCCGGACGATGGCGTGAAATGATTCCTCAGGTGGGCGCCTGGTTCAAAGTTTATATAACACCGGGAATGCTCACTATTAGTGACTAAAATTCCGCTTCGATAAACCGCGCCGACCTGCGATTGTCGTTAAGCAATGTGGTGGCGCAGCGCTTGCCATACCGACGCGACGTTTTAGTATGGATGGAACTCGGTTCTGGGGGTAAGACAATGGAGAGTTTCCTGTCCAGCAGTGACCTACTGCTGGCGTTCGTGCCGGTGTTTGCGTCGGTGCTGGCGTTGCCCGGCCCGAACGCCGCTTTCGCGGTGGGCCAGTCCTTGAAGTATGGCGTGGTCCGTTCCCTGTTTGTTCCCCTGGGCTTCATGCTGGCCACCGGCATCCACGCTGCGATGGTGCTGTCAGGGTTGGGTGTTCTGGTTCTGCAGTACGCCAGTGCTCTGGTGATCCTGAAGTGGCTCGGTGTACTGTATCTGCTCTATCTGGCCTATAAAGCATTCACCGCCAAATCAAGTGTTCTTGCGGTCTCCCCGGAGCCGATGTCACGGCGCACTATGCTGACCACTGCCATGTTCGTTTCTCTGACGAACCCGAAGGCTTTGCTCGCCAGTCTTATGCTTTACCCGCTGTTTATCCGTGATGCCGGTTCCTATGCAGCGCAGTCCGTGGCGCTTGGCCTGGTCGCGATGGTGGTCTCCTTTGGCGTCTACGGGGGTTATGTGCTTGCGGCTTCCCTGATTCGCCGCCGGCTTGTCCGGAGCCATCGCGCAAATAAGATTGTAGGCGCTTTCTACCTGGGTGCGGCGGGGGCACTGGCTGCTAAGTAAGCCGTGCCAGATGCCGATTTTGCGTTGAACTACCGAGGATTCCTCGGCAGCTCGTTTCGTCTACGCTCAGCGGCTCGCATCCGGCCGCGCCTCCACGCTCACCATCATGCTGCGTTCCAGCAGCCAGCCGCGCAGGCGGCGGGGCAGCAGGTTGGTGTAGACGGCAATCTTATTCAGCACGCCGGGCACGTACACCACCTTGCCGGCGTACATGGCGTCCACGCAGAGCTTGGCGACTTCGGCGGCCGTCATGATGCCGGTCTGTTTTTTCACGGTCTGGCCGGCCTGGTCCAGGAAGGGCGTGAGCACGCCGCCGGGGCAGGCCGCGGTGACGCTGATGGGGCTGTTACGCAGCTCGTAATCCAGCACTTCGGTGAAGAACCGTACATAGCCCTTGGTGGCGGAGTAGGTGGCGTAGCGGGGTGTGGGCAGGATGCCCGCCAGGGAGGCGATATTCAGCAGGTAACCGGGCTGCCCGTGGGCCTGGGCGCGTTCAATAAAGCCATGGCTGAGGGTGGTCAGCGCGGTGACGTTCAGGTCGATGTCCCGCTGCAGGCCGGCCAGATCCTGTTCGGCGAAGGGCGCCCAGAAGCCGGTGCCGGCATTGTTGACCAGCGTGGTCAGGATGTCGTTGTGCTTGGCGAGGGTGGTGTCGACCTGATCGAACAGCGCACCCAGGCTCTGGCGGTCGGCCAGGTCGCAGGCCAGGGCCGTGGCGGTGATGCCATGGCTGGCGGCCAATTCATCGGCAAGCGTGTCCAGCAGCTCTTTGCGGCGGGCGACCAGTATCAGGTTCAGGCCGCGCGCGGCCAGTTGCCGTGCGATGTCTTCGCCAATGCCACTGGAGGCGCCGGTAATCAGTGCGGTGCTCATGCGTGTTTCCTCTAATCCAAGCGGGTGGCAAACGAGCCGTCTACTATGCCGTGTCCTGGCGGTATAAAGCATTGCCCTGAAAGCACAGCCTCAAAGACTCAAAAGCGCATGGCCAAGCCGCCGTGGCAGTCTGAGAACAATCCTCGCGCTTTACATCCGGTAACGTGCTCTTGCCGGTGCCGCTGAGCCATGGGGTTAGGGCCTGCCTTCTGTGGGGGAGGGTGCGGCGCCGGCACTTTTGAGGTTGTGAGCAATGAGGTGAAGACAATGACAATGAAGAGACCGCGCGCTGTGTTCGCGCAGGTTCTGACGCTGATGCTGGTTATGGGGACACTGGTGGCCTGCGGTGGCGGCGGCAGCAGTAGTAGTGGCAGCGGCGGCGGCAGTGGCGGGGGCAACGAATACACTTTGACCTATAGCCTGGAAGCCGGCGGGGGGCTTTTCGGACCGGCGTCTCAGACGGTGGCGTCCGGCGCGGATGGGGAGCCGGTCAAGGCGGCGCCAGAGCCGGGGTATCGTTTTACCGGCTGGTCCGACGGTGTCAGTGACGCCGAACGCCAGGACCTGGCGGTGCAGGCGGATATCGCGGTCACGGCGCGGTTTGTCGAGTTCCCGGCGCCGGAATCGTTGAGCGCTACGGTTGAAGGCTTCAGCGGCCGCATGGCACTGGACTGGGCGCCGGTGGCCGACGCCGATGGCTACCACATCTATGTGGCCAGCGAGCCGATTACGGACATTACCAGCTACACGGCCCTGGCGGATCACGACCGCATTGAGGTCGGCGCGCCACCGGCGGCCCTTACCGGGCTGCAGAATGACCGCGAGTACCATGTGGTGGTAACGGCGACGGCGTCGCTCGGGGAGAGCCTGGCCAGTGACCCGGTCAGTGACACGCCTTTCTTTTCGCCGGTGGGCGGTGTCAGCCCGTCAGGGGTGGTCCATTGCACCGCGGATGGCGAACGGGAGATAGAGTGCCCGGTGTCGGATTTCCCGGGGCAGGATGCCGAGTTTGGTCGTGAGTCGGCGGCGCGCGAGGGCACGCTGATCCTGAACGGCGGTGGCCAGGGCGGTTTTGATCTGTCGCGCCTGTGCAACAGCGGTGAGGAGGCCGGGCAGGGGGATTGCCCGCCGGAGCCCACGCTGGGTCCGGGGCCTCGGGACTGGGGCTGTACCCGCGACAATGTCACCGGCCTGGTGTGGGAAGCCAAGCTCAACAACAGTACCCACCTGCGGTATGGAGAACATACCTATTCCTGGTACGACGAGGACACCACGCGCAATGGCGGCAACACCGGCACCCCCGATGGTGGCAGCTGCGTGGGCAGCGAGTGTAACACGGCCGCCTTTATTGCCGCGGTGAACAACGACGCGCTGTGCGGGCTGGATGATTGGCGTCTGCCGAACATGACGGAACTGCAAGGCGTGCTGCATCTGCCACCGATTATGGGCGATGCCGGCCCCATGGGCGCGCCGTTTTTTCCGAATGTGCCCCGCGCATCGCTGTGGACAGCGTCCACCAGCACGGCGGACACCGGCGCCGCGCTGTATCTGACGTTTTTGTCGCGCACCAGCTACCTCGGTGCCAAGGACGATGCCCTTGGCGTGATGCTGGTGAGCGGGTCACCCCACCCGGCGGCGCACTCTGGCGCGGATTCCGGGCCGGGCATTGAGCCGGTGCCGGCGCAGGTTTGCGACAACCCGGGAATACCGGAGACGACGCCGTCGAGCGACTTCGTGTTGATCGACGACGACTCGGTGGCACGGCACCTGACCACGGGCCTGGAATGGCAGCGCTGCCCGGCGGGCTGGGCGCTGCAAGGCGGCACCTGTCAGCAGCAGACCGCGACGCTCAACTGGCAGGACGCCTTGCAGCGCGCCGATGACGCTGACGGTTGGCGGCTGGCGAATTTCAAGGAACTGATGTCGCTGGTGGAGTACTGCGCCGAGGGCCCCTTGCTCAATACCGAAGTGTTCCCCATGTTCGACGATCGTGTGAAATTCTGGAGCAGCTCCCTGGACCTGACCGCCGATGACTATGCCTGGAGACTGGACATTCGCGATGGCACCAGCAATCGCGTCAATACCGCCTCCACCAACTGGATGCATGCCTGGCTGGTGCGTGATGTCGATGCGCCGGCGCCATGAGCATGCCAGCGCGGAAAAAGGTAACCTCCAGGCATGCTCCCGTTAATTGATACGGCGACACTGCCCCCGGGGGACCAGTTCGCCTGGTACGAAGCCGCGCTGCAGGCGCGCCTGGCACCGTTCCGGCTGGATCGCCGGGGCGCGGCGGATGCGCCCTTTGCCGCCCGGCTAAGGGCGCGCTCCCTGGCGGGGATGGATCTGATACACGGCCAGGGCGGTGCCCACGACATTGGCCAGAGCCGCACCTGCGGCGCCGCCAACCCCTACCGCTATGGCCTGGTGATGGCCCTGCGGGGGTGCGTGGCGGTGCAGACCCTGGCCCACCGCACCGATGTGATACCGCCCGGCGCCCTGCTTCTCACCGACAACCACCACCTGCCCGGCTGGTTGCGCTTTCCGCGCCGCATGAACGTGCTCACCCTGCAACTGCCCGCCACACGGCTGCCTCCGCAAGCCGCTGCCCGGCTGACGTCGGGGCCGGTGCTGTTCAATCCGGCCCAGTCCGGGGCCCGTTTATTGGCCTGTTTCATGGCCGCGCTGCCGCGAGGCGCGACGCGGGAGCCGGCGGCGGAACTCGCGCAGGCCGATCAACTCAGTGGCCTGCTGACCCTCGCACTGCGTGAGCACGGCATCGACGGAGAGGCGCCCCTGCAAGGGGCGGACATGGATCGGGTCTACGCGCGCGCCGCCGCTCCCGTCTGACGATGCATGAGGCTCAGGCGCGCGGATCGGGTCTACGCGCGCGCCGCCGCCATGCTGATGGCCCGCCGCCTGCACTGCGCCAACGTCACCCCCGGCCGGTTGGCGGCGGAGCTGGGCATTTCCGAACGCCACCTGTTCCGTGTGCTGGCCCGCCAGGGGCAGCGTTTCGGCCCGATGCTGCGCGCCCAGCGGCTGGCGGCAGTCGCCGAAGTGCTGGCGGATCCGGTCCAGTCCCGGCGCAGCCTGCTGGATATCGCCGTGGCGCACGGGTTCGTCAACCAGAGCCATTTTTCCCGCGCCTTCCGCGAAACCTACGGCTGCGCGCCGGGTGCCTGGCGCGCAAGGCATAATCCCGTGGAGACTGTCTGAGTTACCGTTGCCGGGCCCCGACCAGCGCAAACATCGCCCCCTGAGGATCAACGCCTTTAACGATAAAGTCGCCACCGGGGATTTCATCCGGGCCGTGAAGAATCTGCCCGCCGTTCTCGATGATCGTCTTAATCGCAGCGTCGATATCAGCGGGGCGGAAGTAGTAATGCCACATGGGCACCGGCATGTCGTCCGGCTTGGGCATAAAGGCGCCGATCACGCCGTTGTGGCGGATGAATTCGTAGGCGCCCATCGGGCCCAGGTCCATTTCACCCTCCTTGGTCCAGCCGAACGCCTCGAAATAAAAGGCTTTCGCTGCATCGGGATTGGTGGTGACCAGTTCGTTCCAGGCGCAGTGGCCCACCCGCGGGCGGTCGGACGCGAACGCCAGGCTGGTGTCGTCGCTGTCGCCGCGCATCACATAGAAGGGCGTGCCCTGCGGGTCGGTCACCATGGCGAGACGGCCCACTTCGGGAATATCCGTGACGGGCATCTGCACGCTGCCGCCCAGGGCGGTGACACTGGCAACGGTTTGATCCACGTCGTCGACGCCGATATAGCCCAGCCATACCGGTCTGGCGCCGCACTGTTTCATTTCTTCGCTGAGCTGCATCAGGCCGCCGATGGCGCGCCATTCGCCCGTGTCTTCATCGCGGGCATGGAGAAGGCGGTAATCCACGCCGGGCTGCCCGCGGTCGGTGACCCGCCAGCCGAGTAGGGCGCTGTAAAACTGCTGGGCGGCGTCCGCGTTTTCGGTGGCCAGTTCGTACCAGATAAATTCGCCGTGTTGGTTGGGCATGGTTCGCTCCCTATCGGTTGTGTACCCGATAGTCGATCCGGCCGGTCAGGAATCGACGGAGTGAGCGTCCTCTTTTATGCCACCACTATGGGCTCTATGCCCGGGCCCGGCATGGATCCACACGCCATAGCCCACGGCCAGCACACCCAGCCCGCCACCCAACAGGCACACACCCAGCCAGCCGTTTTGCTGGTAGGCCGCGGCGGAGCCCAGCGAGCCCAGGGCGCCGCCGACGAAATACAGGAACATGTAGCCGGAATTCAGCCGGTTCCGGGCCGCCTCATCCAGGTTGAAGATCATGTTCATGTTGGTGATGTGCACCGCCTGCAGCGCCAGGTCCAGCAGCACGATCCCCGCGATCAGGGCGATCAGAGAATAGAGCCCCAGCCCCAGCAGCACCCAGGACACCAGCAGCGCCACCACGCCGAGCACCGTAAGCCGGGCGCCGTGGCCCCGGTCGGTCAGTACGCCGGCGTGGCGGGCGGACAGCGCGCCCATGGCGCCGGCCAGGCCGAACAGGCCGATGGTGGCGTCGGAATAGGACCAGGGCTCGCTGGACAGCAGGAAGGCCAGCGAGGTCCACAGCACGCTGAACATGGCGAAGATCAGGCAGCCCAGCAGCGACCGTTGCCGGTGCAGCGGGTAGCGGGCGAACTGGGCGAACACCGAGCCAATCAGCTGCCCGTAGTGCATGCGGGCGGTCGGGGCGTAGCGGGGCAGGGCGCGCCACAGGGCCAGGGTGTTGAGCAGCATGAGCGCCGCCGCCACCCAGTAGACCGTGTGCCAGTCGCCCAGGCTGGACAGCGCGCCGGCCACGGTGCGGGCCAGCAGGATACCCATCAGCAGGCCGCTCATCACCGTGCCCACCACCTTGCCGCGCTGCTGCACCGGCGACAGGGTGGCGGCGAACGGCACCAGCACCTGGGCCACCACGGAAAACGCCCCGGTAATGGCCGTGCCGACCAGCAGGGCGGCCAGGGATCCGGCGCTGGCGCTGACCACCAGGCCGGCGGTGGCGAACAGCATCATGGTGACGATCAGGCGCCGGCGCTCCACCAGGTCGCCGAGCGGCACCAGCAGGATCAGGCCCAGCGCATAGTTGGCCTGGGCCACGGTGACGATGATGCCGGCCCGGGCGTAGGACAGGCCGAGCTGATCCGAGATGGTATGCAGCAGCGGCTGGGCATAGTAGTTGCTGGCCACCACCAGGCCGGTGGTGGTGGCCATCAGCAGGATCAGCCAGGTGCTCAGGGCGGATTCGGTGGTGCGCTCGGCGTGCGTCATGGTGCCTCCTTCCGGTGAGGCGGGAAGTGTCGGCGACTCGGTGTCATCGAGAAAATGTATTATTATGATGCCAACTATCGTTTTTCGAGATGCACGCCATGAAGCTGAAGCAGGTGGAGTATGTGCTGGCGGTGGCCGAGGCGGGCAGCTTTACCGGTGCCGCCCGACAGTGCCATACGGTCCAGTCCGCGCTTAGCCATCAGGTCGCTCAACTGGAAAGCGAGCTGGGCGTGACGCTGTTTGAGCGCAACTCCCGCTCGGTGCGTTTGACCGAGGCGGGCAGGGTGTTCGTTCAGCAGGGGCGCCAGGCGCTGGAAGCCGTGCAGCGCATCACCGATGAGGTGGTGGCCTCCACCGGCGAGGTGCGCGGGCGCCTTTCCATGGGCACCATCTCCACGCTCACCAGTCCGGACCCGATCGAGCTGCTGGCTCGCTTTCACCGCCGCTTCCCGCACGTGCGTGTGGAGCTGGTCATGGAGGGCAGTGAAAAGATGCTGACCAAACTGGAGGAGCGCCGCCTGGATGTGGCGTTTATCGGAGTCTGGCCGGGCGAGACGGTGCCCAGTAGCCTTTGTAGCCGGTCGCTGTGTAACGAAGAGCTGGTGGCGCTGATGTCGCCGTCCCATCCGCTGACCGCCCACGACAAGGTGACCCTGGGCCAGCTGGCGTCCTGCCCGGTGGTGGATTTCCCCGTGGGCAGCAGTGCGCACCGCCAGTCCGCGGAGGCCTTCGCCGCCCAGGGGCTGGAATATAACGTCCAGTTCGAGGTGAGCACCGTGCAGCACCTGGTGGCGATTGTGCGCCAGGGGCTGGCGGTGGGGTTGATTCCGCAAAGCCTGTCACACCAATTGACGGACGTCAGCACCCGGCGGGTGGACAATGCGCCCCAGCGTTCGGTGCGCGTGGTGTGGCCAAAGACCGCCTCACCCGCCACCCGGGCCCTGCTGGCGTTGCTGGCGGTGGAGGACGAAGGCGCGTACAACGGGCCTGCGCCATCCAGCGAATAAAACGATGAAGCCGGCACAACGCCGGCGGCACAAAAGGGAGAGAAACCACGTGTTCAACCACATCATGATCGGTTCCAACGATATCGAACGTTCCAAGCTGTTCTACGACGCGGTACTCGGCGTGCTCGGCGCCGGCGAACCGATCCGTAACGAGACCGCTTCCGGCATCGTGCGGCTGTTCTACCGCCACGACGGCAACACCCTGGCGATCACCCAGCCGCTCAACGGCCAGCCGGCCACCGGCGCCAACGGCGGCACCATCGGCTTCAAGTGTGATTCCCCGGAGCAGGTGAAAGAGCTGCACGACGTGGCGGTGGCCCACGGCGGCACCTCCGTGGAAGATCCGCCGGGCCTGCGCGAAAGCGCCATGGGCGCCATGCACCTCAGCTACGTGCTCGACCCCGACGGCAATAAGCTCTGCGGACTCTACCGCGTAAAGTAAGCCCCCCTGTTCGCTATCCGGCCGGATGACTGCCATGCTGCGTTGGTTCGCCGCACAGGGAGTGATTCGGTATGGAAGCGATCTTTTTCAACGGCTGGTCAGTGCTGGGCCGCACGCTGCTGATCGGCGTGCTGGCCTATGTGTCGCTGGTGTTCATGCTGCGGGTGTCGGGCAAGCGGACGCTGGCGAAGATGAACGCCTTTGATCTGGTGGTGACGGTGGCGATCGGTTCGACCCTGGCGACTATCGTGCTGAGCAAGAGCGTGGCGCTGGCGGAAGGCCTGCTGGCGTTGGCGCTGTTGATCGGCATGCAGTTCGCCATTTCCTGGTCGAGCACACGCATGCCGTGGCTGCGCCGGGTAGTGACCGGCGAACCGCGCCTGCTGTTGCGCGATGGCACCATGCTTGACGAGGCGCTGCGCGATGCCCGCGTGACCCGCGAAGAAGTACGCGCGGCGGTGCGCTCCTCCGGTATCGGCGCCCTCGGCGACGTCGCCGCCGTGGTGCTGGAAACCGACGGCTCCTTCAGCGTGATTGCCGGCCAACCCGGCGCCGCCCTGTCCAGCCTGGACGGCGTCAAATAACATCAGTTGCCGCTTAAAACCGGTCCGCCCGATAGGGCGCCATATCCACCTCGGTCGGCTCCCCATCCATCATCTGTCCGAGCAGCTGGCCGGTAATCGGCCCCATGGTGAAGCCCTGGTGCCCGTGTCCGAAGGCCAGCCACAGCCCGGGCAGACCGGGGGCCGGACCGATCACCGGTTTCATGTCCGGGGTGCAGGGGCGGGCGCCCATCCAGGGTTGCGGGTCGAGCCGGTCGCCCAGGGGGAAGAGCGTGCGGGCGACGGCTTCGGCGGCGGCCAGTTGCCGGTAATGGGGCCGGGCGTCGTGGCGGGCCAGTTCGGCGCCGGTGGTGAGGCGGATGCCGGCGCGCATGGGGGCGAGCAGGTAGCCGGTTTCGGAGTCCATCAGCCAGTGGCGCAGGCGGGCGTTGTCGCGGGCGCCGTAGTGCATGTGGTAGCCGCGTTTCACGAACAGCGGCACGTGCAGGTCTTGTTGGTCGAGCCACGGCGTGGACCAGGGGCCGAGGGCCAGCACCACCTGCTCGGCGGCGAACGTCTCCCCGCCGGCCACGGCCCGCCAGCCGTTGCCGTGGCGCGACAGCGCTTCCAGTGGCGCCTGGACGAAGCGTCCGCCCTGTTGCTGGAAGTGGTCGGCGTAGGCGGCCACCAGGGCGCCGGGGTCGGTGGCGGTCCAGGGCTGGGTCCAGTGGATGGCGCCGGCGAGGCCGGGGGCCAGGTCCGGCTCCCGTTGGGCGAGCGTGTCGCTATCGAGAATGTCGTGGGTGACGCCGTACTCGTCGGCGTCCTGTTCCGCCTGCCGACATTCCGCGTCGAACGCGTCGGCGGTGCGGAACACTTCCAGGTAGCCTTCCTGACGAATCAAGTCGTCGGCGCCGGCGGCGTCGATCATCGCCGCGTGGGCATCCCGCGCCCGGGTGATCAGCGCCGCGTATTCCGGGACGATGCGCGCATAGCGCGCCGGCGCCGAATTGCGCCAGTACTGAAACAGGGGCAGCGCGGCTTGCGCCATGCCGGAAGGCTGGTAGCGGATATCCACCCGCCGGTTGGGCAGCACCCGGGTGAGGGTGGCCAGGTCGCGGGGGAAGCGGTAGGGCCGCACGGCCTCGCGCTGGATAATGCCGGCGTTGCCGAACGAGGTCTCGCGCCCCGGCGCGTTGCGGTCCACCAGGGTGACCCGGTGGCCGCGTTGCAGCAGGTGCCAGGCGGTGGAGACGCCGACCATGCCGGCGCCCAGAACCAGAATATCGCGGGCCATGTTCGCTCCTGTTATGGACCACCAGGAGACCATAGAAAGCCGACCAGGCACTAGCGTCTTCGCCCGCTTGACTGCCGGTTGACAGCGAACGCGGTTCTGGCACGCTTCGAAGCACCCCTCCAAATCGAAAGGCTGTAATGGACGATGGCGAATAAAGAAATCCGCTCCACGTTCAGCGCCAAATTGCTTCGCCCGAAAAAGCCGGGTGACGGCGAAGGCTGGGCCTTCGTGGTGCTGCCCAAGGAGGTCAGTGCCAACCTGCCCCGGCGTGGCCGCACTTCCGTGGACGGCACCCTCAACGGCCAGCCCTTTAATTCTCTGTTGCTGGAGCCGGACGGCCGGAAGAGCCATTGGTTGCGCATCGACAAGGCCTTGATGGCCGCGTCCCACACCGCGCCAGGCGACGTTGCCGAGTTTGGGATCGCGCCCGTGGCGCGCGTGGACTGGATTCACTGGGTGGTCACCGCCAAGCAGGCGAAGACCCGCGCCAAGCGGATCAACGACGCCTTGGACAAGCTGGCGTCCGGCGAAAAACGGGTCTGCTGTTTCGATCCTTCCGGGTTCTACAGCAAGGCCCTGAGCGCGCCGGAGGCCGACGCCTGACCGCCGCGGGTCATGTTCCCGCCATCCGGATTGCGGCACTATAGGGCCACCCCTTTCGCGCACGGAGACACACAACAATGATAATGCTGATTCTCGGTTTGCTGATTTTCCTGGGTATTCACTGCGTGGGCTTCGCCCCGGAATGGCGGCAGCGCCGCGTGGACAGTATGGGCCTGCTGCCCTGGAAAGGGCTCTACAGTCTGATCGCCCTGGCCGGTTTCGTGCTGATTATTCTCGGCTTCCAGCGGGCCCGGCTGGACCCGGTGGTGTTGTACACGTCGCCGGCGTGGCTGGGCCACCTGAATGCGTTGTTCACCCTGGTGGCGTTCATTTTGCTGGCCGCCGCCTATGCGCCCGGCAACCGCCTCCGTGCCCGCATCGGTCACCCCATGGTGGTGGCCACCAAGGTGTGGGCGTTCGGCCATTTGCTCTCCATCGGCTTGCTGCACGACGTGGTGTTGTTCGGCGCCTTCCTGGTGTGGGCGATCGTGGCGTTCGCTCGGCTGCGTCGGCGTGACCGTGCCCAGGGCGTAACCTACGCGCCCGGTACCCTCAAGGGCGACATTATCACCGTGGTGGTGGGTGTGGTGGCCTGGGCGCTGTTCGCGTTCTGGTTGCATGGCGCGCTGATCGGCGTGCGGCCGTTCGGCTGAAAGCCCTGTTCGACCAGATGGCGCCGGGCTACGACGATCCGCTGCGCGTCCGTTAAGGCAAAGACTTCAAGGAAGAAATATATGGGCCAATGGAAATATCTGGCGCTGGCCGCGCTACTGTCGGGCTGCACCTCGCAACCGGCGAACATCGAATCGTTCCAACTCGCGGATAGCGTTGCCCTGGAGGCGTGTGGCGTCGAGTGCCTCAGGCGCCTCACCAGGAACGATGAGGGTTTTCAGCGCTACGACGCCAATGGCTGGCTGGTGGCGGTGAAGATGACCGAGGAAGATCGCTGGCTATGGGCATTTACACCGGCGTCGCATCCGGCGCACCCCGCCGTGATTCGCCGCTCCCTGTTCTGGCTTCCAACCGCGTCCCGGATCGAAACCGTCGTGCTCTGCGGGTTTGAAGATGAGGCGCGGTGCCAGGCGTTTCTCGATGAGGTGTCCCGGAATAATGACGCCATTCGCGAGATGGGGTACCCGGAAGAGCCGGCCTATTACATGTATGAAGTCATTCAGACGCTGCGTGAGGTGGAGTGGGGGGCCTAGCGCCCCCCGGTCGGCTATTACTCGGGCCGGCTGACCGCGCGGACCTTGCCACTGGGCCCGCCGCCGCAGTAGAAGCTGCCGTTGCCGTCGTAGGTCAGCCCGGACACATGAACGCCTTCGGGCAGGTCGATGCGCTCGAGCACGTCACCGGTCCGCGAATCAATGTGCCGCAGGTCGGCGTCGTCGCCTTCCCAGGTGCCGTGCCAGAGTTCGTCGTTGATCCAGGTGACGCCGGTGACGAAGCGGTCGGATTCCAGGGTGCGCAGTACCGCCCCGGTTTGCGGATCCACTTGATGGATCTTTCGTTTCCGGTACTGGCCGACCCAAAGGGAACCTTCCGCCCAGGCCATGCCGGAATCCTCGCCGTCGCCGGGGGCGGGCACGGTGGCGATAATCTCACCGGTGTTCGGGTCGATCTTTTGAATCCGCTTTTCGGCGATCTGGTAGAGGTGGGTGCCGTCGAAGGCGGTGCCGGCGTCGGCGGCCACATTCAGGCTGCGTTGTAGCTCGCCGCTGTCCGGGTCGAGGGCCTGAAGCTTGTCGCCCGTGGCCAGCCACACGTAGCGGCCGTCGTAGTCGATGCCGTGGATAATGGGTGCGCCGGGGAAGGGGCCGTATTCGCGGGTGACCCGCGCTTTGGATTGTTTCATGTCGATATCCTCCTTGTAGGTTCAGGCCATCCTAGCCGCCAGGCAGTGGCGCGGTGAGTAACAAGGTTGTCGTGAATCCGAGCACCGGCGACGCCACCCAGCGGCGCGCGCGGCCTTGCCCGGTGGCTTCCACTTTGCCGGCGTTCGCCAGGGCGTCCAGCGCCCGTTGCACGGTGCGCTGGCTGGTGCCCAGCGCCAGTGCCAGGGCGGAGCTGGACCAGGCTTCGCCGTTGGAAAGAAACGCCAGTATCGGCGCGTGCTTGTCTTCCACCGGTCGGGCCAGCACCGCCACGTCGCCGGTCAGCGGCTCCAGCTTGAAGCCGTGGCGGGTGGCGTGCAGCCGCGCGAGGGGCCGTAGTGCTTTGCGCAGCCGTCCGATTTCCACGCGCAGCCGGGCGCGATGGGATTCCTCCACCTGGCGCAGGCGGAAGGCGCGCTCGATCAAGGTGTCGCGGCGGGCGTCGCCGGGCCAGGCTTCGGCCAGCGTGCGCGCCAGGGTGAACAGCACCGGCCGTGTCGCCAGTTCGATCACGGCGCCGGCCTGGCGCACGCTGTAGCGGCAGGCGTCCACCATCAGGGTGGGGGAGGCGAACAGCGCTTCCACTTCATCAAGCCGCACCGGTCGATCTTCGTCGTGCGTTACCAGTCGGGCGGCCGGCGCCCGCAGCGCCCGGGCGGCCTTGTCCACTTCGTTGATCAGCGCGGCGATGCCGGAGCGTCGCGCCGCTTGACCGGCGTGGCCCAGGGCGGTGCGTGCGGTGCCGGTATCGAGTCGGCGCAGGGCGATACCGGCGACGGCCAGCTGGTGGGTGGCCTGCAAGGCCGGGGGCAGGACGTCGGTATTGAGGGCGTTGAGCTGTTCCTCGGCGTCGTCGAGCCGGCCGATCAGCAACAGACGGTGAATCGCCAGGTAGCGAGCGTGGGCGGCGTTCACGGTATCGCCGTGGCGCTGCAGGGTTTCCCGGGCCGCGTCCAGCGCCTTGGAGGAGGCGTGCAGGTCGCGGGCGGCCAGCGCCACCTCCGCTTCGGCCACCACGCAGCGGGCGCGCGCCACCGTTTCCTTTGCGGTGAATGCGCGCGCCGCCCGCCGCAACAGTGCCCTGGCGCTGGCCAGGTCGCCGAGCTGCGCCATGGCGATGCCGCGTAAGGCCAGCGCCGGCGCGTCGTCCCGCAGCGAGACATGGTTCAGCGCGCGTAACGGATCACCGCCGGCGAGGGCTCGCGCCGCCGCTGAAATCAGCGAATCCATGGGTGTGCCACCATCTGTCTCCGCCTGTTATAACCACCTTGAGTTTAGCAGTGTTGAACAAAGGCGTGACACGCGGAGTAAACAATGAAAGTGCAGCGCATCATGGCCAACACGGCCACCTCGGATCTGGACAAAGCCGACCGCTTTTACGGCGAGATCCTCGGTCTGGAACTGTTGATGGACCACGGCTGGTTCCGCACCTATGGCTGCCATGAAACCATGATGGTGCAAGTCAGCTTCGGGTCCGAGGGCGGTTCGGGAACACCGGTCCCCGACCTGTCCATTGAGGTGGACGATCTGGAAGGTGCCCTGTCCCGGTTCCAACAGGCGGGGGTGCCGATTGAGTACGGCCCGGTAAGCGAGCCCTGGGGCGTGCGCCGTTTCTACGTGCGCGACCCGTTCGGCAAGCTGCTCAACATCCTGCAACACGAGTGAACCCTGTGGCGTGCCGGGTAACCTAATGTCCACCTTGTTTGGCACGAAAGGCCCGTTACAGGTCCATCCGCCGGCGCCATGATGGTGGCCGACTTGGTAAAGGGGCTGACTATGCAAATCGATACGAGCACGCCGGTGATGGTCACTGGCGCCACCGGCTACGTGGCCGGCCGTCTGGTGGAGCGTTTGCTGGAAGAGGGCGTCACCGTGCACGCGGCGGTGCGCAATCCGGACGACAACAACAAACTCCAGTATCTGAACGCCATCGCGGAAAAAACGCCGGGTAGCATCCGCTACTTCAAGGCGGACCTGCTCTCACCCGGTTCCTATGCGGAGGCCATGGCCGGCTGTTCGGTGGTGTTTCACACCGCGTCGCCGTTCACCACCACGGTGAAGGATCCGCAAAAGGAGCTGGTGGAACCGGCGCAGCTGGGCACCCGCAACGTGCTGGAAACCGTCAACGACACTCCGTCCGTGAAACGGGTGGTGCTGACCAGCAGCTGCGCGGCGATCTACGGGGACAACGCGGACCTGAAACACACCGCCGGCGGCGTCTTCACGGAAGCGGACTGGAACACCAGTTCGTCCCTGAGCCATCAGCCCTACGCCTACTCCAAGACCGTGGCGGAGAAAGAAGCCTGGAAGATCGCCGACGCCCAGGACCGCTGGGATCTGGTCACCATCAATCCGTCCCTGGTGGTGGGGCCGGGCATCAACCCGAACGCCACTTCCGAGAGCTTCGACATTCTGTGTCAATTCGGCGACGGCACCGCGCGCCCCGGCGTGCCCGATGTGGGCATCGGCGTGGTGGACGTGCGTGAAGTGGCCGAAGCGCACCTGCGCGCCGCCTGGCTGCCCGAAGCCAATGGCCGCTATATCCTCTCCGGCCATAATACCGACTTCCCGGAGATGGCCGCCGTGCTGCGCCGCCGCTTCGGCAAGAAATACCCGATCCCCAAGCGCACCTTGCCCAAGGCGGCGGTATGGCTGGTCGGCCCGGTGGTGAACAAAACCCTCACCCGCAAGTTCGTCAGCCGCAACGTCAATCTGCCTTGGCGCGCCGACAACAGCCGCAGCCGTGAACAGCTCGGCATCCAGTACCGCCCGTTGGACGAATCCCTGAACGAATTCTTCCAGCAATTGGTGGACAGCGGCCGCCTGAAAAAATAACGCCGATTCTTTCCCTGGCGGTTCAGGGAGCCTGAACTCAATCGTGGGCAGTGGTCAGGCTCCCGTGCCTTGCTCCAGCTTTCCCAGCAAGGTCGCCAGGGTGGTGATTTCCTGCTCGTTGAGTCTGCCTTCCAATCGTTCGCGGATTACCCGGCCGTACACCGGCCACATCTTCTTGAGCAGCCGCCGCCCGGCGGCTGTGATCAGCACCACATTGCCGCGCCCGTCCTCGGCGCATTCCCGGCGTGTCACCAAGGCTTCATTTTCCAATCGGTCCAGCAGCCGTGACAGGTTGTGCTTGGTCAGCAGCGTTTGCTCGCCGATCTGGTACTGGCGCAGGCCCGCATCGTCGACCCGATGCAGCTCGAGCAAGACGTCATACCAGGCGAGCGGCGGTAAGCCAGCGGTTTTGAGGGCCTGGTGCACCTCCGCCTGCCATTGGCCCTGGGTGCGCAGCAACCGGGCCCAGGCGGTGATGGTGTTCTGCTGGGGTGTCATTTTCATGGCTCTAGTCTATGTATTGGTAATTGCAGTTGCAACCAGATGGTGCTGGCGCTATTTTATGGTTGCAGTTGCAACCAAGTGGCCAGCCAGGAGATTGCCATGAGCACGATTACCAGAGATCAGATCAAAGCCCGCCTCGATGCCGGCGAACCCACCGTTCTGGTGGAAGCCCTGCCGGCTCGCTATTACGAAGCGGAGCACCTGCCCGGCGCCATCAATATTCCCCACGGTGAGATCAGCGCCCGAGCCGCCCGGGAGCTGCCGGACAAGGACGCCACCATCGTGCTCTATTGCGCCAGTACTGATTGTCAGAATTCGCGCATCGCCACGGAATTCTTGCGCGGCGCCGGCTATCGCAATGCGCTGGAGTACGTGGAAGGCAAGGCGGACTGGAAGGAAGCGGGCTATCCCATGGAGGGGCGGCCGCTATGAGATCGGGATTTTGTCGCTCTAGAGTGTGTGGAGGGCTGATAAGCCGTTCTTTCAATTTGTACGCAGGTAACGTACAGTATGGATGCTGTGTTCGTGGAACTCGCGCCGTTTCGCCGCCATCGCCTCTCGTACTTGGACGATGACGCCTATCGGTTGTTGCAGCAGCTATTGATGTCGCGCCCGGAGGCGGGCGCCCTGATGCGCGGGACAGGCGGGCTTCGTAAGCTGCGCTTCGCCGATGAGCGCCGGGGTAAGGGCAAGCGCGGGGGCTTGCGGGTTATTTATTATTGGTGGCGCGGTGGCGGCCAGTTCTGGCTGTTCACTCTCTACGGTAAGGACGAAGCGAGTGATCTGACCGCTGAGCAACGAACCGCGTTGAAGAGGATGCTGGAGGTAGAAACAGAGGCCAGGAGAGGCTTATGAAACGGGATCTGTTCGCTGAATTGAAAGAGGGCTTCGCGGAGCTGGAAGCCGAGCGCCACGGCAAACTCACCCTGCGCGACCAGCCCGCGCGCTGGGCGCCGGTGGCCGGCTTCGATGCGCCGGAGCTGTTGGCGCTGCGCGAGAAGCTGGGCCTGTCGCGGGGCGTGTTCGCGACTTACCTGCGCACCAACCCCCGTACGCTGGAAAACTGGGAGCAGGGGCGGGCCAGGCCGAACGCCCAGGCCGCCATTCTGCTCCGTCTTATCCAACAATACCCAGACACTCTGGAGCGCCTGGCGCGTCTTTAATCCAGGCCCATGGCCGCGTCGACGCCGGTTTCCACCGAGGCTTCCGTATCCTGGCGGATCTCCAGGTAGGTGTCGTTGGCCTCGGTATAGGCTGGCCATTGCAGGCTGGACGGGCTGGGGTCGCCGGTCTTCGCGAAGTTGGTCCACATCGTCATCATCAGCTCGCTGACGGTGGCGTCGTCGGCGCCGTACTGCATGGACAGGAAGATATCCTGCGGGTCGCCGGCGCTGCCGCTGACGCCGTTGCCGTTCAGGTCGCCGATCTCCGGCCGTGTGCCTTCCGGCGTCAGCACCAGGCCGAGCAGGAAGTTCTGCACCAGCCCGGTGGGATGATTGAACAGGTAGGGCAGTTCACAGCCGTGGCAGCTTTGCAGGCCCATCTCTTCCCAGCCTTCCGGCACCCGGGTGAACTTGTAGACGTACTGGTCGGATTGATAGTCCTGGGAACGCTGCGTCAGCCAGACCGGCATGGCACCGCGCAGGCTGGTGTAGTCGCCGGCGGTGACGCCGGCCATCAGCGGCACGTCGCTGGGCATGCCGTCGAGCACGTTCTGATAGTAGGTTTTCGGCTGGTAGTAATAGTCCGCGTTGGGCCGGTAGGTCTGACGCGGGATATCGTTGGCCGCGTCGGCGTCGGTGAAGGCGGTCCAGGGCAGTTGCCGGGCCTCCTCCAGGGAGTCCACGCCGACCCGGTCAAACAGGGCGCTGCCGATGGCCTCTGATTCGGCCAGGGAGTCCGCCGGCACGCTGTCGGTGTCCATGGGCGCGAAGCCGCTCATGACGATGGCCTTGTGGAACAGGCCGGTGGCCTGCGGCGAGTTCATCAGCGAGTAGGTTTTGCCGCCGCCGCCGGACTGGCCGAAGATCGTCACGTTGTCGGCGTTGCCGCCGAAGGCGGCGATGTTGTCCCGCACCCATTCCAGGGCCATCACCAGGTCCATCTGCCCGTAGTTGCCGGAGCCGCCGTAGCCGCTTTCCTCGCTGAGTTCCGGGTGGGCGATGTAGCCGAACGGGCCCAGGCGGTGGTTGACGGTGACCAGCACCACGCCCTTGTCGGTGAGGCTGTCCGGGTTGTTGTACTGCTCGGAATTGGCGGACAGGATCGCGAACGAACCGCCATGGAACCAGACCATCACCGGTAGGTTCTCGGCGTCCTTGGGGGCGGTCACGTTGAGGTACAGCGAGTCTTCGCTCATGCCGCCTTCGTTGATGCTCTCCAGCGCCCGGTCCTGGGCGGACTGGTCCGCCCACTCCACCGCGTCACGCACACCGCTCCAGGGCTCCGGCGCCACCGGCGGGCGCCAGCGCAGCTCGCCCAGTGGCGGCTTGGCGTAGGGGATGCCCAGGAATTGCCAGGTGGTGTCGTTGGCTTCGAAGCCGCGCAGTTCGCCGCCGGTGGTGCTGACCACCGCGCGTGCGCCGGTGGACCGGCCGAAGTGCGCCAGCGCGTCGGCCGCCTCACGGACCCGGCGCGCGCGCGGGTCGGTGTCGGTGAACAGCGCGTTGTTCTCCAGGGCCGTCATTAGCGGCGCCAGACTGGCGCGGAAGCTGTCCGTGGGCTGGTCGAAATCGATGCCCGCGGCGTTCTCGGACACCAGGGCGCCAATGGCCTCGGTGATCTGGATGCCGTTGTTGAGGTCGCCGTCCTGGTCCAGCGTTTGCAGCAGAACCAGCTTGTTGCTGACGCGGTCGTCCTCGGCGGTGTCGGCGCCTTCGGTGATGGTCAGCGGCGTCAATTGCCCGGCGCCCTCGGCGCTGCCCAACGTCAGGTCGCCGATGGAAAAGGTGAGGGTTTCGCCATCCTGGTATTGGAACTGGCCGGCGTCGTTGGTGACGCCGGCGGCGCTGTCGGTGCCGGCGTAGTCGAGACCGGCCACCGGGCCGTCCACGAAGGTGCCGGTGCGGGTGGCCGGGCCGGCTGAACCGCCGTGGTCACTGTCGCTGTCGCCGCCGCAAGCGCCGAGCGCCAGCAGCAGGGGCGTCACGGCGGCGGCCAGCCAGGCCGGCCGGGCGCCGTGTCGTTGTGGGTGTGTCATGGTGCTCTCCCTTTGTTGTTCTCAATGTTTGTTGTTGGTGTTAATCGTTCAGTACGTCGCCCAGACCGGCCTTTATCTCGACGTCGGCGCTGATCTCCACATAGCTTTCGGTGGCGGCGTCGTAGAGCGGGTAGTCGATCTCACCGTCGATGCTGGGGTCGCCGGTCTTGGCGAAATTGGTCCAGATGGTGAGCATGCGGTCGATCACCTGTTGGTCGGTGGCGTCGAACCCGGCGGAGGCGAAAATGTCCGCCGGGTCGCCCTGGGAGCCGGTCACGCCGTTGCCGTTCAGATCGCCGATTTCGAGGGAGTCCCCGGTGGCCGGGTCGATCACCAGGCCGAGCAGGTGATGGGTGATCACGCTCTCCGGCATGTTGAACACATAGGCCAGTTCGGCGGCGTGGTAGGCCTCGATGCCCTGGGCCTTCCAGCCGGCGGGCTGATGGGTGAAGTAGGTGGCGTAGTGGTTGGCCGAAGAGAGCGGTGCCATCCACGGGAACACATTGATCGCGGTATTGGTTGGGTCCGGGGTGTCGTTGGCGTTAATGCTGAACATGAACGGCACATCGTTCTGGTTGCCGGACTCGAAGGCAACGCGCTCGGTGTAGGGCAGAAAGTGGTTGTCCACGTTGGTGTAGGGCACCAGGGTGGCCGCGGCGGCCACCACGTCCTGCCAGCTTTTTTCCCGCATTTCCGTGACCGAGGCGGCGCCGAGATTGGTTTGCAGCTCGCTGCCTATGGCTTCGGCGTTGGCGAGGCTGCGGATATCCGGAATCAGCGTGCCGCTCTGGCTGATGGCCCGATGGAACAGGCCTGAAGCCTCTGGGGAAGCCATCAACGAGAGCACCTTGCGGCCGCCGCCGGATTCACCAAAAATGGTGACGTTGTCGGCGTCGCCGCCGAACGCGGCGATGTTTTCCCGCACCCATTCGAGCGCGGCGATCAGGTCCATCTGGCCGTAGTTGCCGGACCCGTTGTAGCCGCTCTCCGCACTGAGGCCGGGGTGGGCGATGTAGCCGAACGGCCCCAGGCGATGGTTCACCGACACCTGCACCACGCCCTTGCTGGCCACCGCTTCGGGGTTATTGAACGGCTTGGTATTGCTGGTCAGCGCGGTGAAGCCGCCGCCGTGGAACCACACCATTACCGGCAGGCCCTCGGCGTCCTTGGGGGCGGTCACGTTCAGGTACAGCGAATCCTCGCTCATGCCGCCTTCGCCGAAGCGTTCCAGGGCCGCGTTCTGGGCGGCCTGGTCGCTCCAGGCGGTGGCATCGCGGACCTCGTCCCACGGGGCCACCGGTTGCGGCGCCCGCCATCTCAGGTCGCCGAGCGGCGGCTGGGCGTAGGGAATGCCGAGGAACTGCCAGGTATGGTCGTCCGCCTCGAAGCCACTCAGCTTGCCGTCGGCGGTGTCCACTACCCGGCGCGGGCTGCTGGCGCGGTCGAACTGCTCCAGGGCGTCGCCGGCGGTGGTGAGGGCGCGTGCCCTCGGGTCGGTGTCCTGGAAGGCGCCGGCGCTTTCCAGGCTGGTCACCACGTTTTGCAGCGCGGCGGTGAAGTCGGCGGTGGGCTGCTCGAAATCCAGATCGCCGACGTTGGCGGAGACCGCGTCCTGAATCTGTTCGGTGAGATGAATGCCGTTATTCAGATCCCCGTCCGCGTCCAGGGTCTGCAGCAGAATCAGCTTGTTGGTGACGTTCGGCTCGCTGGTCGACGCCGCGCCGCCGCTGATGCCCAAGACCGTGAGGTTCTCCGCGCCCGGCGCCTCGCCCAGGCTCAGGTCACCAATGGAAAAGAGCACCTTCTGGTTGCCCGTGTAAAGGAAACGGCCGCGTTCGTCGGTGGTTCGTGTCGCCGCGTCGCCGCTTTGGTAGTGCAGCCCGGACACCGCGGTGCTGCCAAAGGTGCCGGTATGTGACACCGGGGCGGGATCCGGGTCCGACGACGAGGAGCCACCACACCCGGTCAGTGACAGAAGGATCAGTGGCAGGGAAGCGGCCAGGCCCGCGCGCAGGCGCGGACTGTGAGCGCTGTCACTTTTTTTTATATATTGTTCTCCCGAAGTATTTTTTATTCTCAGACTGCTTCCTTCAGGGTGTTATAGGCTGGGCGGGGAAGTATTGAATGTTTTTGCCGCGCCACCGCAAAAACGTACAAGCCGGGCCATCGAAGCGGTGGGCTATGATCAGGGTGGGTAAAAAGGGGGAGCTGTGTCTTGGCGCCGTTCAACGAATGCGCCATCGAGGGCAGGAGAGATCCCATGGTTTTAAAGTATCAAGAACAAGAAAGCACGGCGCGGAGTAGCGTGCCGGATGCACCCATAGACAACGCATACATTGTCGGTTGCTCCGGGTTTATCTACACGGGGGCTTCGATTGTCAGTGAGGAAACCTGGCCGCCGTCGGCGGCGCTGATTGTTTCGGCCGGACCGGCCCCGTTCAAGATTTTGGTTAAGGGGCAGGAACTGTTGACCCGGGCGGCGGTGATACCCCCCTTTCTGGCGCGCGGGCTCGATGCCCGGGCGGTCCCGCTGGTGTGTTTCCATATCACGCCAAGCTCCCCGCTTTATGTCGAGTTCAGGGCACTGGCGCACGGCCGGGTGGTGTTTTGCTTGAGCGTGCTTTTTTCCAAAGTCTGGATGCGCCACTGCACGCTCTCTATCACGGCCGCCTGGCGCCGGCGCGGGCGGCTGAAATCTATGATCAGGCGCTGCGTATTCCGTTTCAGTACCTGACGCCTGATTCCAAACCCGACCCGCGGCAACAACGGATACGTCAACTGCTGGAGAGCGGCCGCGATCTCACCCTTACCGACCTCGCCAGGGAGTTAGGCACGTCTTACTTCTGGGCGTCCCGGTTAATGACCGAGGTGTTCGGAATGTCGTTGCGCGATTACAAGTCGTGGCAAAAACTGCAGCGCGTGTTTCACCTGTTGCATTCCAAACACAGCATCACCGAGGTTGCCCACGCCGCCGGCTTTACCGATTCCGCCCATTTATCCCGAACCTCCAACGCTGGTTTGGACAGCCGCCGTCCTACAGCCGCAATCGCAATAACGTGCGGGTGATGCGTTGTCGGTGACGTTGTCCGGCGCACCGGGCCGATTCGTGCTACACTAGCCGCGCTTCACCCCACCGCTTAGTGGGGACTTCCTAGCGCCATGGCCCCTCTAAGCCCTGCGCCGCCCGAGGAGTTCCCATGACCGTCGTTATCCCCGCTTCACCACGAGCCCGCCCTTATTCGGCGCAAGCTCCGCCCGGCACCCAGCGTGCCGCGTTATCCCCCGCTTCGTCCGCTCTTCCCCTCGATCCACTGTCTCACCACGCACACCCCTCCGCTCATCGGGCCCCGTCACGCAGCACCGCCACCGCGATTGTCTACTGCGAAGGCCAGTTCGGCGCCATCGACGGCAAGACCGCCAACGGCCTGATTCGCCACTCGGAAAAATACGATGTGTTGTCGGTGATCGACAGCGATCAGGCCGGTCTCGATACCGGTTCGATCCTGGATGGGGTGCCGAACGGCATTCCCGTGTGCCGCGACCTGGCCGACTCGTTGCGGCAGGCGGAGACCGTGCCGGACTTTCTGATCTTCGGCATGGCGCCGGCCAGCGGCTTGCTCTCCGAAGGGCAGCGCAAGGTGGTGCTGGCGGCGATGGGCGAGGGCATGAGCATCGTCAACGGCCTGCATGAGTTCCTTAACGACGACCCGGAGTTCGCCGCCGCGCGCATCACCCACAAGGTGGATATCGTCGACGTGCGCCGCCCCCGGCCGAAGAAATACCTGCGCATGTTCAGCGGTCGCATCCATGAGGTCACCTGCCCGCGCATCGCGGTGCTGGGCACCGATTGCGCCATCGGCAAGCGGACCACCGCCACGGTGCTGGCGGCGGCGCTCAACCGGGTCGGCCTCAAGACGGTGATGGTCGGCACCGGCCAGACCGGGCTGATCCAGGGTGCCCGCTACGGCGTGGCGCTGGATTCCGTGCCCTCGCAGTTTTGCGCCGGCGAACTGGAAGCCACCATCGTGGAAGCCTTCCACGCCGAGAGCCCGGACGTGATTATCGTCGAGGGGCAGGGCGCTTTGAGCCACCCGGCGTTTTCCACCACCTCGTTTATTCTGCGCGGCGCCTGCCCCCAGGCGGTGGTGTTGCAGCACGCCCCGGCGCGGGCCTTCCGGTGCGATTTCGAGACCATGGCGATGCCCGAGCCGGCGTCTGAAATCAACCTGATTGAAACCTTTTCCGACACCCGGGTAATCGGTCTGACCCTGAACCACGAAGACATGGACGACGACCAGGTGGCCCGGGCCGTCGCCGCGTTCGCCCTCGATCTGGGTATCCCCGTCACCGACGCGCTGGCCCGCCCCGGCGGCGAGCTGGTGTCCATGGTGCTGGCGGCCTTCCCGGATCTGTCCGCACGCCTTACCGGAGAACGCCAATGAGCGCGCCGCGACTGGAAATCGACCTGGATAAAATTACCCATAACGCCCGCGTGCTGGTGGAGGATCTCGGCGAGCGCGGTATCGCGGTCACCGGCGTCACCAAGGCCGCCCTGGGCGCCGTGGAAGTGGCCAAGGCGATGCTGCGCGCCGGTGTCAGCGGTCTGGGTGACTCCCGCATCGAGAACATCGAAGCCATGCGCCACCAGCGCATCGCAGCGCCGATCATGCTGATCCGCTCGCCCATGCTCAGCCAGGCGGAGCGGGTGGTGAAGTCGGCGGACATCAGCTTCAACACCGAGCTGTCGGTGGTGCGCCGTTTGTCCGCCGCCGCCCAGGACGCCGACCGCGTCCACGGCATCGTGCTGATGGTGGAGCTGGGCGATCTGCGCGAAGGCATTCTGCCGGTGGACCTGATCGGCGCCGCCCGGGAAGTGCTGCGCCTGCCCAACCTGGAACTGACCGGCATCGGCGTGAACCTGGCCTGCCACAGCGGCATGGCGCCGGACGCCACCAACATGGCGGCGTTGTCGACCCTGGCCGACGAAGTGGAAGCGGCCCTGGACGTGAGCCTGGAGATTGTCTCCGGCGGTAATTCGGCCAATCTCAATTGGGCGCTGGGCAAGGGCAAGATCGGGCGCATCAATCATCTGCGTCTGGGCGAAGCGATTCTGCTCGGCTGCGAGCCGCTGCACCGCACGCCGGTGGACGGCCTGCACACCGACGCCATCACCCTGGTGGCGGAGGTGATCGAATCGAAGACCAAGCCATCGCTGCCCTGGGGCACGTTGGCGGAGACCGCCTTCGGCGGCGACGTCACCTCCACGGACACCGGGGACATGAGCCGGGCGATTCTAGCCCTCGGCGAGCAGGACATGGACCCGGCCGGCCTGGTGCCGCCGGACGGCCTGGCGATACTCGGCGCCAGTGGTGACCACCTGCTGATCGATTGCGGCAAGCGGCGCCTGCAGGTGGGCACCGAGGTCCGTTTCGCGGTGAACTACAGCGCCTTGATCCGTGCCATGACGTCACCGTTCGTGGACAAGGCCATGGCGCGGGGACGCACCGCGCGGCCGAGTCTTAACCTGGCCTGATCCACCCGCCGTGGCCGGCGATCGCCGGTTATGCCGAGCCCGTCATAGCGCGGGCCGGGATACCGGGTTAAGGTCGCCGCTATTGCCATCCGCAGCGGGACCCCTTGCATGAAACGCCACGTCTTCTTTCCCTCTCTGTTGTTGCTTTGCGGCGTGCTACTGGCCGCCTGCCAGAGCCCTCACAGCCAGGCTCCGCAAAGCGCCCCCGGCCTGGAAGTGCAGCCGCTTCGCCCCGGCATCTGGATGCACATCTCCTACAATACCTTCGATGGCGTGGTTTACCCCTCCAACGGCCTGATCGTCCGGGAAGGCGACCACCTGGTGTTGCTGGACTCCGCCTGGGGCGCCGAAGCCACGGAAGAACTGCTGGTCTGGATTGATGAAGAGATCGGCCTGCCGGTGGACCGGGCGCTGTCCACCCACTTTCACGGTGACCGCACCGGCGGCGTGGCGGTGCTGGAAGCGGCGGGCATTCCGGTCTGGTCGCACCCGATGACGCAGCGCCTGAGCGCGGAAGAGGGCAACCCGGTGCCGCCCAATGCCTTGAATGGCATCGACGCCCCGGGCAGCGCCACCCGCTTCGGCACCGTGGAAGTTTTTTACCCCGGCGGCGGCCATGCCCGCGACAACATCATGGTGTGGCTGCCCGAGCAGAAGATGCTCTACGGCGGCTGCGCGGTGCGCGAGCTGGCCACCGACAACCTGGGCAATACCGCCGACGCCGACCTGGCCCACTGGCCGCGGGCGATCCGCAATGCCCAGGCGCGCTATCCCGGGGCGGAAACGGTGATTCCCGGCCACGGCGAGCCCGGCGGCCCGGAGTTGCTTGAGCATATGCACGCGCTGTTTGAATGAACCGGCGGTTGACGCTGGCCGTTGAAACAGCCGGTCTTTAGACTGGCCGGCCTATGCCTTTCTCCGCCTCGATGATGGATCAGGCCACGCCGCTCCACGCGGCGCGCCTGAGTTATGTGCTCCGCCACCTCAAAGCCAGTGGCGCCCGCCGGGTGCTGGATCTGGGCTGCGGGGGCGGCTGGCTGCTGCATGAGTTGCTCAGCGACGATCAGTTCACCGAGGTGGTGGGGCTGGAGAGCAGCGCCGCCGCCCTGGCGGAGGCCCGGGCCATGCTGGCCGCCGACCTGGACGCTCCGGTGCCGCGTTTGCGGTTGTTGAACGCGTCCTATCTGGACCATCACCCGGCATTGGCCGGTTTCGACGCGGCGACCATGGTCGAAACCATTGAGCATATTCCACCGGGGCAGTTGAGTCGGGTGGAGCAGGCGGTGTTCGGCACCCTGGCGCCGGGGTTGCTGATCGTCACCACGCCCAATGTGGAGTACAACCCGCTCTACGGCCTGGCGCCGGGCCAGTTCCGCGAAGCGGACCACAAGTTTGAATGGTCCCGGGACAAGTTCCGCCAGTGGGCGCGGGGCGTGGCGGGCCGCAACGGCTACCGGGTCGCCTTCGGTGGCATCGGCGACGCCGATATGGAGCTGGGGCCGCCCAGCCAGGTCGCGTTTTTCCGGCTCACGGCGGCGACCACGACAAGGACGGTTTTATGATCAGTGATGATGTTCGGCGGGAGATTCAGCGCCGCCTCCACGCCGTGGAGGAGGCGCACGACGTGCGCGTGCTGTTCGCGGTGGAGTCCGGCAGCCGCGCCTGGGGCTTTCCCTCACCGAACAGCGATTACGACGTGCGCTTTATCTACGCCCATCCCCGCGAATGGTACCTGTCGCTGGACCTGGAGGAGCGCCGGGACGTGATCGAGTCCGAGACCGTCGACGACATCGATCTCAGCGGCTGGGATATCCGCAAGGCCTTGAAGCTGTTCTGGCAGTCCAACCCGTCGTTCGTGGAGTGGCTGCATTCACCCATCGTGTACCGGGACCAGGCGGATTTCGCGGCGCGGGCCAGGGCACTGCTGCCCGGCGTCTACGATGTGAACAAAGGCGTGCATCATTATCTGGGCATGGCGGATAAAAACTACCGGGGCTATTTGAAGGCGCAGCTGGTGCCGCTGAAAAAATACTTTTACGTCCTGCGGCCGCTGTTGGCGATCCGCTGGCTGGAGCGCCACCGCACGCCGGCGCCGGTGGCGTTCGAGCGGTTGCGCACACTGGTGGCCGACGACGCCGACCTGGACGGCCAGATCGAGCGGCTGCTGGCGCGCAAGCAACGCAGCCAGGAAAAGGAATTCGTGCCGGTGATTCAGGCCTTGAACGACTTTATCGAGCAGGAGCTGTCCAGATTGTCGCGCTGCTCGATCCAGACCGCCCCACCCACCGCGTCCCTGGAACAGCTGAACACCCTGTTCCGTGACTGCCTTTCCTAGGGCCGGACTCAGACCGCCGTGGGCAGCCGCCGGGTGACGTCCGGCGCCGCATCGCCGGGCAACTCCAGCAGTTCGGTGAGAAACGCCTGCCAGACCCGGTAAACCATAAAACGCCCCAGGCCCGGAAAACTGCGGAAGGTCACGTTGGGCAGGGCGGCGGCCAGCCCCCGCGCGCTGCCTATGGAAATGATGCGGTCGTCCTCGCCATGCCAGTGGAGAATGGGCACCCGGATACGGCTCAGGTCCACATGCCAGGGATGCTGCATGCGCAGGTATTCATCGATGATGATTCGCGCGCCCTGGAAGTGGCTGAGCTCCATCCGCTCGATCAGCCTCGCCAGCAGGTCCGGGTCGCCGAGCACCGCCTGGTCGTCGGGGCACAGGGATTTGGCCAGCCTGGCGAAATACTTTTCCGGGGCGCGCTGCACACCGCGTAAAGCAAGCCGGCCGATCAACACGAACAGGCGCGGGTCCTTGCGGAAGATGTGCAGGAACATGGCGTGGATGCGGTCGAGCTTGTCCAGCTCGAAATGCTCGATCGGCACGGTGCTGGCGATCAGCCCCAACCGCTCGAACAGGTCCGGGTACTGGGCGGCGGCGCACAGTGCGTAGGGCCCGCCGCCGCAGTAGGCGGCCATGGGCGGGCGTTCAATCCCCAGGTGGCGGCACAGGGCGCGGATGTCCGGACCGAAGTCGCGGAACTCCATGTCCGGCTGCGCGGTGGACAGCCCGTAGCCCGGGCGCACGATCAGAATCATGCGCAGCCCCTGTTCGCGGTACCAGTTCTCGAACAGGCGGTGGTCCGGAATGGTGCCGCCCAGATTGTCCAGGGTGAGCACCGGGCGGCCGTCCGGGGCGCCGTACTCGAACCAGCTCAGCACGCGGCCGTCGGTCAGTGTCAGGGTGCGTTCGGGGGTCTGGCGCAGGGCGGGCGGCTGAACGGTCTGCACCAGGGCGTGGCCCATCGCCTGGCTGACCAGCTGCACTTGGCTGTTGGCGTTGAGCTTCGCCATGATCGATTTCAGCTGGGTGCGCGCCGTGTGTACGCTGACCGACAACAGCTCCGCGCTCTGGCTGACGTTGCCGATTTTGCACAGCAGATGCAGCAGCCGGGCTTCCGCGTGGGTGATGTTGAAGATCGCTTTCAGCGATTCCGGCGACGGCGCCACCAGGCTGTGCCCGGCCAGCACCCAGACAATGGTGCGCACCCGCGCGATGCGCCCGGGGGCGTCGGATTTGCGCACCGGCATGCACAGCAGGGTGACCGCGTCCCGCTGCGAGGTGAGCAGCTGGGTGCGGCGGCCGCCGGCCAGGGTGGTGACCCTTTTGACGCCCAGCTTCAGGGCCGGGTCGGTGAACCTCAGGCTGCCGTCGTCGAGCAGGGTGACGGCGCCTTCGCGCAGCCCCTGCCGGGCGGCCGGGTTGCACTCCAGACACTGCATCCGCTCGTCGAGCATGAGCATCGGCCAGGGCATCTGGTTGTACATGGTGTTGAGGATGTGGGTGCGGTCTTCCAGGGCGTGCATATAGGCGCTGCTGCGCACCGCCCGCTCCAGATGCTCGACCAGCCGGTCCACCGCCACCGCGCCGCCGGCCGGGTCGCCGCCGGCATCGACCGGGTCGGCGCTCCAGCCGGTGAGGGTGTCGAGCAAATCCACCCAGTCTCCGGGGGAGAGCGCGGTCTCGTAGATACGCCCGATCAGGTCGTTATGGTTGTCGTCCTGCAAGGCGGAAATCCCCGGGTCTGGTCTGCGTGTAGCTTGATCATAGGAAGCGTTTACCGGCACCGCAACGAAAAAGACCCCGGCGAGCCGGGGTCAGGGGGCGACGCCTCGCGGCGTCCGGGGGGGTGAATCCGTGAGTGGCTTACTGCGGGTTTGTGGCGCCGTCAGCCACCTCCACCAAGACCACAAGGCCCAGTTCACTGGGGTCGCCACCGTCGGGTACACGGCGCATGGTGAACACGCCCACACTGGCGTCCTGGTTGAAGAAGCCCTCGATAAGGGTGCTCCCGGTCTGGTCCGTGATGGTCAGAGTGGTCGCGCCGTTGGCGGCAATGTCCGCGCTCAGGGGGGTGTTGACGGCCTCGTTCTCGATGCCCACGTTGCCGCCCAGGCCGGCTTTCTCGATTTCGGTGATTTCGCCGTCCAGGGTGCCGGCGGTGTTGCTGGTCATACTGATGAAGCTGTTGAATTGGCTGTTGAGCAATTCAATGTCACCGGTGCCGTTACCCACGCCGTCCAGCGCCACGGACAATTGCATGAAACGGTAGTTTTTGCCGGTAACATCCGGGGCGCTACCGGGCAGCTTCACCATCAGGGTGTTGCTGAAATCGGCCGAGAAGTTCTCATCGTTGTCGGATTCCGCGAAGGCAAGGAAATCGAAGGTATCATTGATAAAACCATTGGCGGGGGAGGGCTGACCGTCATCGGTGCCGGCGGACACAATATCACCGTCCTCGGTGATCTCGATCGGCTCACCGGTAAAGCCGGTTTCGGTTGTGGTCTGGTAAAAAGTGCCGTTCCCTTGCAGGGCCAACAGGTGCCCACTGGCGTCGCCGTAATCAAAAGTACCGTCGCCGTTGAAGGTGAGCTCGTTGGTCGCGGTCTGCACTTCGATCACGCCGGACTCCAGATAGGTCTCGATGAATACGCGGCCGAAATCACCGTTGAGATCCGAATCCTGCATGGCCGAGGGTGAGCGGGCGAATATCTCCAGAGCGCGGAATACTTCGTCACCTCTGCGGTCATCCGGATTCAAGGCGTCCGGCTCTTGGTCGCCGTTGGTGTCAATGGTGCCATAGCGCACGCCGGCTTCCTGGGAAAGCAGGAAGAAAAGCCCTTTACTATTAGCCTTTTGCAGGTTGTAGATGACGGCTGGATAACGGAAGGCGAAGTCGCCGTCGACTTCTTCTTCAAAGGCGCCTTCGATGCTGAGAATCCCGGATTCGGTCAAGGTTCCGGTGAAGCTTTCGCCGTCTTCAATCTCCGCTTCATAGAACAGCGATGCCGTGTCCACGCTGGCGCCGGAAAAATTGGACGAGGCGCTCTCTTCCGATTCCAATGTGATGGCCACGGTGCCGTCGCCGCCGTCGGCGAAGGTGAAGTCGCTCAGCCACAAGTCGTTGGCGAAGGTGCCGAAGTTATCGTTGTCGCCGTCGTGTAGCCCCAGACCGAATGCGGAACTGCGGTAGTCGCCGGCAATGTCGCCGGCATCGCCGGGCTGATCATTGATGATCGCCACTTGCTGTTCGACGAACTCACCCACTTCCTGGTCCAGTTTGGCGAGCATTTCGCTGAGGTCGTTTCCGGCGGTAAGATCGAAGGTGTCCACCTTGCCGCTCAGGGTGACCACTTCGGTGACGACCAGCTGTTCCAGGTCCGCGCCTTGCTCGATGAACTTGCGCAGCACGAATTCCGACACCGGGTTGATGTCCACGGCCCGGTCAACGACCTGGGCGCGCATTTCCGCGCCGTTGCCGGTGATGCGTACGATCAGATTACCCGCCAGATCGACCCCCTGGGGCAGGGTCAGGTCGTAGTCCCCGCTGATGGAGGTCACGGTTTCGGCCAGCACGTCGCCGACCTGATCGCCGTTGTTGTCCACGCGGATCAGCTCCACGGTGGCGCCGTCCACCGGCTGCAGCCCGGTAATCGCGGCGGCGGCCGGCTCGATCAAGGCGTTCAGCACGATACGGGTGAAGGTGTCGTCGCGTAACGCGGCGACCATGCCCGAGGGCGCGCTGGCCGTGCCCTCAACGGTAAGCGCCTGGGGCGCCGGGTCACTGGGCGCACTGGACGAGGAGGAACTCCCGCCACAGCCGCTGATCGCCGCCAGCATGGCGATCACGGTGATGAGATAGGAAACGGATTTGATCATGACAGTACCCTTTGACGGAGGAAGCAAACCACTTAAGCCTAGGGCCTGTTCACACTACTTGCATCGCGCCTGTTGCGGCTAAAAATCCACCAATCAAGGCACGAGGAGAGAAGTTTGGTGACTCCAAATGAACGACGAGTAACGCGGAGTGGTGTATTTTTAGCCACAACCCGAAGGGCTGGAGCCATTTTGGCCCCCAGCGTCGTTGTCGGTCGCTTATTTGGAACAACCAAACGGCGCTCCCTCCGCCTAGCTGGAGGCCAAAATGGCATCCAGCAGGCGTGATGCAAGTAGTGTGAACAGGCCCTAGCCAGTGGCGCTATGCCGCCGCATACCCCAAACAGGGTATGCGGGGTTGAAATCCTCCGGCACGTCTCCAGGCACCGGGTAAGCGGCATTTCGCAGCAAGGAGGCGATCCTATGGTTACCGAGCCCGCTATTCCCGAGACCATGTCGGCCATGGTGCTCACCGGCCACGGTGGCGTGGATAAACTGGTGTACCGCCACGATGTGCCGGTGCCGCGGCCGGCGCCGGGCCAGGTGCTGGTACGCGTCACCGCCACCGCCAAGAACAACACCGACCGCAAGGCCCGTGAAGGCCTGTACCCCACCAAGGACAAGGATGAAGTGGCGTCCTTTCAGATGGGCGGTTCGGCCACGCTGACCTTTCCTCGTATTCAGGGCGCCGACGTGGCCGGACGCGTCGCCGCCGTCGGCGAGGGCGTGGATCCGGCGCGCATCGGCGAGCGCGGCCTGCTGGATTTCAACCTCTACCCGGACGACCGCCGCGACATCAACCTGACGCCGGACTACTACGGCCACGGCGCCGACGGCGGCTTCGCCGAGTACGTGGCGGTGCCCTCGGATCAGTTCCACACCGTGGACAAGGCGGACCTGGCCGACGCGGAACTGGCGGCCATGGGCATGTGCTCCTACCAGACCGCCCTGCACATGCTCACCTCCGCCAACATTATCGCCGGGGAGCGGGTGCTGGTGACCGGCGCCAGCGGCGGTGTCGGCACGGCGCTGATCCAGCTGTGCCGGGTCCTGGGCGCGATTCCCTATGCGTTGAGCACGCCGGACAAGGCGGGCGCCCTGCGTGAGCTGGGCGCCGAAGCGGTGCTCGACCGTTCCGACATGGACGGCTTCACCGACCGGGTCCGCGAGCTGACCGGCGGCGCGCCCCTGGACGCGGTGATGGATCTGGTCGGCGGTGACATGACCGACCGCTTTATCGACGCCATGATCTTCGACATGAAGGCGCGCAACAGCTACCCGCGTCTGAGCATCGCCGGCGCCAGCGGCGGCAACCTGAGCGAAATCATGTGGACGCGCATCTACCTCTATCAGGTGCAGGTGTTCGGCGTCTCCCACGGCACCCGGGAAGAGGCGGAACAGCTGATCGGCTGGATCCGTTCCGGCGAGCTCAAACCGGTGCTGCACGCGGCTTTCAAACTCTCCGACCTGCACCGCGCGGAGGATTACTTCGTCAGCCGCGGCAACAACTTCCTCGGCAAGATCGTCATCGTCCCCGACCGCCAGTGGGCGGACTTCGGCGAACCCTTCGCGTTAAAGGAGACAACCTGATGCGCCAGGAGTTAAGCCTGAACCTCATGGACACCCACGCCGGCGGCGATGTCAGTCGCATCGTTCTCGGCGGTATTGATCCGCTGCCCGGTAAAACCGTGCGCCAGCAAATGGAGTACCTGCGCGACGACGCCGACGGCCTGCGCCGGCTTTTACTGGAGGAGCCCTACGGCATTCCGGAAATGTCGGTGGATCTGATCGTGCCGCCGTCCCACCCGGACGCCAGCGTCGGCTACATCATCATGGAAGTGATGGGCTATGCGATTTACTCCGGCTCCAACACCATCTGCACCGCCACGGCGGTGCTGGAAAGCGGGCTGGTGCCCAAGGAGGAGGGCCGGCAAAGCTTTATGATGGAATCGCCGGCGGGGCTGGTGCACATCGAGGCCCAGGTCCACGACGGCGTGGTGGAATCGATCACCTGCGGCGGCCTGCCCAGCTACATCGACACCCACCGCGCCACCATCCATGTGCCGTCGCTGGGCAACGTCACCTACAGCGTGGCTTACAGCGGCGGGTTCTACGCTCTGGTGGACGCCACCGAGCTGGGCTTTCATCTGACCCTGGATGAGGAGGCGGATCTGGCGCGCTGCGCCCGCGCCATCGTCGAGGCGATTCAGGCGGAGCGCGGCTTTTCCCACTACACCCTGGGCGACGTGGGGCCGCTGCCGTTCCTGCACTTCATGGGCCCGGTGGAGCAGGTGGGGGATCACTTCTACCGCTCCCGCTCCGCCACCTATGTGCACCCCGGCGTGATCTGCCGCAGCACCACCGGCACCGGCACCTCCGCGCGGTTGGCGCTGATGCACCATGAAGGCAGGATCAAACCCGGCGACCGGCTGGAGACCGTCTCCCTGCGCGGCTCCGGCTTTATCGGCGAGTTCATCGACACCCGCCGGGAGGAAGACCACGAGGTGGTGGAAAACACCATCACCGGCAAAAGCTACGTGCTGGCGCACTCCAGAACCGTGGTCAACTGCGAGGACCCGATGGTCGACTGCGGTGGACTGCACCACATCCTCAGCGACGGCCACGGCTGACGGCTCTCGCTCTAATCGGAATCGTTGAGCCGCTCCTGGCGCTCTTGCTCTTCCTCAAAGGCGGCTTTGATTTCGGCGAGCACGTCGCCCACGTTGGCGGCTTCGCCGGAGTCCTCGAATATACCCGTGAGTGACACGTCCGGGTGCAGGTCGCCGGCCTCGTAGAGGGCCCAGATCTCCTCGCCGTAGCGGCTGCCGAGCAGGCTCGGGGCGTACTGGCCGTAGTAGCGCGTCATGTTGTTGACGTCGCGCAGCAGGAAGGCTTCGGCGTGGTTGTTGGCGGCGGCGTCCACCGCCTGGGGCAGGTCGATCACCACCGGCCCGTAGGCGTCCACCAGCACGTTGAATTCGGACAGATCGCCGTGGACCAGCCCGGCGCACAGCATCAGCACCACGTAGTGCATCATCAGGGCGTGGTCTTCCAGCGCCTGTTCCTCGGTGAGCACCACGTCGCACAGGCGCGGCGCCACGTCGCCGGCGTCGTCGGTGATCAGCTCCATCAGCAGCACGCCTTCCAGCATGTCGTAGGGGCGGGGCACGCGCACGCCGGCGTCCGCCAGGCGGCGCAGGGCGTCCACCTCGGCGGTCTGCCAGACCTTTTCCTGCTGATCGCGGCCGAACTTGGAGCCCTTTTCCATGGCCCGGGCACGGCGCGTGCTGCGCACCTTGCGGCCCTCCTGGTAGTGCACCGCCTGCTTGAAGCCGCGCTTGGCGGCTTCCTTGTACACCTTGGCGCACTGCACCCGGTCGCCGCAGCGGACCACATAGATGTCCGCCTCTTTGCCGCTCATCAGCCGGCTGATCACTTCGTCCACCAGGCCGTCATCGACCAGGGGTTGTATCCGTTTCGGGGTTTTCATGCCGCCCTTATACGCTATTCGCCCGGCGCTGGCATCCGGACCTTGAGGATCGGACGTGGAATCACCGTGCCGCTTGCAACGGTTGCCCTTCCTGTGACGTTATAGACGGTCGTTGATGGAGAGGGAAAGGCATGTCCAACCGCAGCTGTTTCGGCGTGCTGATGGCGCTGTTCGTGGTGTTGTTCGCGGTGCTGGCGGTGTCGCCCCGCGAGCCGGCGACCTGGGCGATGGAAAACGCCGTGGCGGTGCTGTTCGTGCTCGCTCTGTGGGCCACGCGCCGCTGGTTCCGGTTCTCGCGGAGCGCCTACGTGATGATGTTCTCGTTTCTGGCGCTGCATGAGATCGGCGCCCACTACACCTATTCCCATGTGCCCTACGACCAGACCGTGCATGCGCTCCTCGGTTTCAGTCCGGACGCGGTGATGGGGTGGCAGCGTAACCAGTACGACCGCTTTCTACATCTGCTTTACGGCGTGCTGTTGGTGTTGCCGCTGAGTGAGCTGTGCCGGGAATGGGGCGGCTTGCGGCGGGTTGGCGCGGCGCTGTTCGCGTTCACCCTGATACTGGCGTCGTCGCTGCTCTACGAGCTGATCGAGTGGGGCGCCGCCGTGGCGCTGGGGGACGGCAGCACCGCCTTTCTCGGCACCCAGGGCGACCCCTGGGACGCCCAGAAGGACATGGCACTGGCCACGGTCGGCGCGCTGGCCTCGCTG
>Ga0208813_1000261_pt1 | contig 45193 bp, 43 predicted proteins | sample MalvireepMed_904_FD_184250 | JGI IMG/M metagenome (GOLD analysis project Ga0208813, IMG submission 184250) | Marine viral communities from the Global Malaspina Expedition - Malaspina viral metaG DeepMed_904 (SPAdes) (version 2) | ecosystem: Environmental > Aquatic > Marine > Oceanic | place... | reverse complement strand
CAAGCAGTTCCAAGCGACACGCGATCGCCAGATATGTCGTGCCTGGCGGGTGGAAAGGCATGACAAAACGGGCCGTCAGCACCGATCAGCACGGTGGGTTTTGGCAATAACGGGCTTGCGAAAGCCAACTTGCACGGGGCGAATGATCAAAAAGTGCTCGCTGGCGGTGATAGGGAAAGTGTCGGCGCCGGCTTCACGGATTCAGGTATTACTGACGAACTGCGCATTCTGGAATCATTTGGGTTGCTAGCAGAGCTATACGCCAATCAGCACGGGCCAGAATATCGAAATGGCGCAAAACCGAATGCCACCCGCATTGTTGAAGACATGCTCAACGCCATACCGGATGACGTTACCAACATGGGGGAACGCAAGCTAAAGAGTCATGTTGGAGACGCCATAAAGGCGTGGGAGAGAAAGAAACGTCGGTAATTTGCAATCTGCATTTTGCACCTGCACCAACTTCGTTAGATTAAAGATCACCATTAGCAGCGTACCCCAGCAACAACGAGACGCTGCAATGACTGACAAAACCCAAGCCCCTACCGCCCTGCTAGATAGCGCCCTTGAACGCTATCGTGCAGGCTTTGACCCCGCCTTAATCGAGCTGCCCGAACGCGCCGTATTCCCGCACTTGATACCCGCGCAGCCTGCCACCGCCCGCAAAAGCCGTATCACTGGCCTACTGCTTGGCCGCCCAGCGCCTAAGTTTGTGCGCCGTGGTCGTAGTATCCGTTATCGCCTGGCTGATGTGTTGGAATGGTTACGCGACGGTGACGCCGTGAGCAGCATCGCCGAGGAAAATGTAAAACGTCGAGAGGTAGCTTAATGTTGACCATTGCTACTGCCCGCCGCTATGCTTCACGAGCTGGCGCAAAATCGTCAGCCTGGTTTGGCGACCGGATCAAAACTTGGCGCACTAGCGCCCACCGCGAAACAGGCGCTTTTTTTGCGTCCACTGTTCGCGTTTATGGTGGCTGTGCGTGGGAGACTGCAAAGTCTGCCGGGTTCCAAGTTTCCCGGTTCGCCAACCTGCGTACAGCCACCCCCATTAACTGTTTGGCGACAGTCGGGGATGGCTCCACAAAACTTGGAGACCTACCCATGGCATCACTAAGCCTGCCCAATCTCATTACCCGCAACCTTTCCAGCCGTGCCGCTGCCCACCGCGCTATGGCGAAAGCCGCCTTGTTTGCTGATAGCAGCACACGCACCCGCCTAAAGCGCTACAACCACCACATTGATAAAGCCCAACAGCTAGAAGCCCGCCTTGCTGACACTGCCACGCGCAGCGCTGGAGGTGTGGCATGAACAACCACGCCCGCACCCTAAACCTACCTACCCGCGACTTCACCGTTTACGCCTTCGCAGATGATACGCCCTACACCGTGCGCGCTGACTGCGACTTAGCCGCGTTAGAGCAAGCCCCCGTGCCGTGTTACATCGTGGTGGAGTACCCCAACCCGAAGCCCGGCCAACGCTTTTTGGCCATGACAGGCGTGGATGACGTGTTTGAAATCCCAGGCGGCCACTGGTCGGACGATGCCGCTAATGCCGTCGCTGCGCTCAAGAAGCACCGCGCCGACATTAAGGACTGGCAAGGCAAACGCCGGGAGGCCATTCATGGATGCTAAGCGCTTACCCTTCACACCGCTGGAGCTGGCCGAAGCCAGCGCCGCGCACAGTGCCCCGCGTTCATTCCCGTACCGCTTGGGCTTGGCCACCCGGCTTGATGAGCGCGTGAGCCACTGCCAATACAAAGCAGCACCTTTCGAGCCGGGCACCGCTGAGCATGACGCCTACCAAGCAGGCCGCGAGCATGGGCACCGGATGACTGAATTATTGGATTCGCTACAGCCGGGAGGCTGAAGGGGGGAAGGTATGGCCGCTATCACGGCAAAAGAAACCCGGCGTGGTGAGCGCCGGGGGCATGGTATTAACCACAAGTCAGAGTGTCGCCAGTATACCAGCATTGAGCAGGCGCTAGGCGACGCCCTGGCCGCGTATGGCGTGACCGGGCTGGCGATCTATGCCGATGGTGCCGTTCACCGCTTTGACACCACCGACAAGGCGAAGGGCAACCGTAACGGCTGGTACGTCTGCCCTTCGCTGGAAGTGGCGGTGTATGGCTTCTGGCACACCGGGGAGCAACACACCGTTACCACTGGCGGCAAGGCTGACCCCGCCGCTGCTGCTGAGGCACGTCTAGCCGCACAGCGGGCACGGGAGCAGCGAGACGCAGAGCGCCGCGCTCAACAAGTAAAGACTGCCGAGCAGGCCCGTCGATGGTGGGCGACGGCTGGCGCTGCCGATCCGTCACACCCCTACCTAACCAAGAAGCGACTAGCACCGCACGGCCTACGTCAGCGTGACACCATGCTGCTGGTGCCGCTGTTCTATGATGGGGAGCTGGTCAACATTGAGCGCATTTACCCAGACGGTGCCAAGAAGGCGTTGTTTGGTGGCCGGGCTAAAGGCGTGGCCGGGCTAGTAGGCAAGCTGGTTGATGCTGACCGCGTACTGATAGCTGAGGGATGGGCAACCGCTGCCGCGCTTTATGAGGCCATAGGCGTGCCCGTGGTAGTCGCCCGCAACGCCGATAACCTGGAACCCGTGGCCCGCCGTTTGCGCCAGCGCCTACCGGATAACGTGGCGATCACCCTGGCCGCTGATGACGACCGTTTCACCGACGGCAACCCCGGCACAACAAAGGCCCGGCTGGCTGCACTCGCTATTGGGGCCAAGGTGCTGATGCCAACGTTCTGTGCTGACTGCCAGCGCTGCACCGACTTTGCCGACGTGGTCTTGTGCCGTAAGGAGCGTAGCTTATGAGTTGGCAGCCAGACGATAACCTGGACTTGTTTGGGGAAGTCAGCGACAAACACGACCCTGCCCAAAATGATATGTCCACCATGTCCATCATGTCCACCCGTGACAACCACGCGGCTTCCAGCGTGGACACCAAGCGGACACCACCCCCTAGCCCGTGTCCACAAGACGAGGCAGCCACCCTTGGGCGCGAGGTGGAACCGGACAACATAGACGCACTACCTACTGAGGTTAGCGAGCCGTTTCGTCCTGGCTTTGCCACCTACTTAACCCATACCCGCTACGGTGTGCCCGGCCTGTACTTTCACGGCCAGCGGCAACCCAAAGGCGACGGCGATCCAGAACCTTACGACGTATGGATATGCGGCCCCTTGGAGTGCAACGCGGCCACACACGATGAACGCAACGATAACCACGGGCTATTACTGCGCTTTAAGTCACCTTATGGCGGCTGGCGTGAATGGGCGATGCCATTGCACTTGCTCAAGGGTAGCGGTGAGGAAATGCGCGGCGAGCTGCTGAACATGGGGTTACGGATAAACCCCGACGCCTACAAGCTGCTGAACAAATACCTGGCGCAATGCCTGCCTGATGAGCGAGTGATAGCGGCAACCCGCGTTGGCTGGCACCAGCTAGAAGATGGACGTGTGTTTGTCATGCCCCGCCGCACCCTTGGCACTGGGGAGCTTGCTAGGCGCATTACCTTCCAGAGCGATTACGGCACTCGGGACGATTACGCCCAGGCTGGCACCTTGGCTAGCTGGCGCGAGCATATTGGTAGCCTATGTAGTAATAACCCGCTGCTTATCCTGGCGGTATCTACTGCACTGGCTGGCCCACTGCTGGATATGACACACCGCAAGTCAGCGGGCATTCACTTGGTGGGCGATAGCTCCAACGGCAAGACGACAGCGCTAGAAGTCGCCGCCAGCGTATGGGGTGGCCCTGAGTTCATACGTACTTGGCGCGCTACGGGTAACGGCTTAGAGGGGGTGGCCGCTGCGCTGAGCGATACCTGCTTAATACTGGATGAGATAGGCGAGGCCGATGGCCGCGAAATTGGCGCGACCATCTACGCCTTGGGCAATGGCACCGGGAAAGCGCGTGCTAGCCGCAACGGCACCGCACGACGCCCCCACCGCTGGCGTATTGCGATTTTATCCAGCGGGGAGCGCACACTGGCCGCCCACATGAGCGAAGCAGGCCAGCGCCCAAAGGCTGGTCAAGCCGTGCGCCTTCTGGATATACCCGCCAAACGTCAGCATGGCGCTTTTGATTGCTTGCATCACCTGGATGATGGGCGCGCCTTTTCTGACCACCTAAAAAGTGAAGTGACTCGCCATTACGGCCACATTGGCCCCGCTTTCATCGAACGACTGGTGGGAGAGTCACGCGACCTAGCCGCCGAAGTGGATAGGTTTGCCAAGCTGCCTGCTTTCGCCACCGATCACCCCTTACAGGGCCGTGCTGCTAAGGCATTGGTACTGATTGCATTGGCCGGGGAGCTGGCGACCGAGTACGAGTTAACGGGCTGGCGGGAAGGTGAAGCCTTGGAAGCCGCAGAAGTTGCTTTAAAGGGCTGGCGCACCTTTCAAGGCGGTGTGCAAACCGAGCATGAGCAAATCCTGGTCAGCGTTCGAGCTTTCATTGAGCGCCACGGAGACAGCCGCTTTAGCGACGTAGACGGCGACCCCAGGCAAACCCACACCGTACATAACCGAGCTGGTTATTGGCGTGACCATCCAGAGGGCCGCGTTTATCTGCTAACTAACGAAGCAATGAAAGAAGCGTTACGCGGCTTCGATACTCGCCGTGGGCTGGATGCGCTGGACTCGGCAGGCTGGATAGCAGAGCGCGAAGGTAACGCCCGTTCTGTGCGTGTGCAGATTAACGGCAAGCGTTCACGGCTGTACGCCGTGCGACCGGATGAAGGGGGCGAGCATGAGTCTTGAAAACCTGTATCAGCGTTACGTAGGCAATTCGGCCACGGCCAAATGGACACCGGACACCATGCCATGTCCACCCCGTGTCCACGCTGTAACCCGCATGGTTGAGCCAAGTGGACATGATGGACACCGTGGACACCACCAAACAGGCAAGCAGGCAATGAAGGCCGAACTCGCTACCCCGGCAGAGATTGCCGCCATTATTGGTGGCCTGAAAGCGGCGGGCCGTTCGCTTGGACTGGTGGAAGCGCTGGCGCGTGAGGCCATGGCACAACTATCACAGGAAGCCGCCGCCGAGTTGGTCGTGGTACTGGATGACGTGTTTGAAGTCGCACCGGATGACGCTACCGCCCGCGCCCATTGCCGCCGCCTGCTGAGCGATCCGCAAGCGCTGGCAGCCGTCAAAGCGGTATGGCCTAGTTTGCCGCCACCCTTGGCCGCTATCCCTCAGGCAACCGCCACCGCCCCCGTCGTCGATCATGCCCCGCAATGGCTGCGCTTGATTCGTCAGCACTGCGCTTTGGTACCAGAAGATGAACGGCTGCTGAACCGCTGCCTTGGGATGCAGCCACCACGGGATGCCCTGCAAGCCGCACAGCGCTACGTCACCACTTGGCAGCAATCAGCCGATGCAGAGCCACGGGAAGCCGCCCGCGACAATGCAGGCAGACGCGCCGCTAACAACGAACTACGGGGAGGTAGCCGCCATGCTGGATGAAGCCACTACCGAAGCACGCCGCCTTGCGGCCAGCCTGCGCAGTATCGACACCGACTTAGCAGAGAGCGCCAACGCGGTATGGCTGGCACTGGAACCAACACCCGATCAAGCGACGCTAATGGGCTGCGCGGCCACACTGGAAGCCATCGAGCAGCGCTTACCACCGGGCACACTGGCCGCCCTGGTGCGTGTACGCCTTACCCGCCTGCAAGGGCTGGTGAACGCTTTACTTGATGACGACCTGCCCCCACCCGCCGCGTAAGGAGCCAATACCATGACCATCACACGCGAATCACTGACCCAAGCCGCTACCCATGGGCAACCGCTGGATCACTTAACCGCCGGGCAGGTATGGGCCGCGCATAAGCTGGCAATCCCACCTGAGCGCCTGCAACGACCACTGGCCAGCCATATCGGTATCCTGCTGGAGAACGTCGAGCGCAAGGCCCGCCGTCACTTCTTTGGAGGCGTCGAGCGTAGCGATACAGATACGATGATTGCCCGCGCCTATGATGAACAGCATCCGCCGTTCCTGCGACTGCCGATCCTGGAGGTGTTACGACAAGGGATGGACGAACACTTCCCCGACCTGAAGCCCGCCGGGTACGACGATCAAGGCCAAGCCGTCTATGCCCTGGCCGATATTGCTCAAGCGCTGGACGTGCCAGAGGATGAATTGCTCGACCATGCAGAACAGCAGGGGATGCTCGACCAGATAAAGCAGACGCCCGCGCCGCACCGGGTACACTGACCACATCATTAACCGCGCCCTGGCCTTTGCTGGGGCGTTTTGTTTCGTGCCCAGACCCTAATGTAACCCTAAGGTGGTTCGCGCCTTAGGTTCGCATTGTTCATGCGAAATTGGTTCGAAGGTCTGGTTCGAATGCCCGGCCTCGAATCTGTCAAAACCTGTCATTGGTGCGCACGTCTGGTGCGCAATAAAAGTGCGCATTCCGGAGGCAAAAAGTACGCACAAGTGGTACGCAATCACCGTGCGTACTTCACGCAATCCGCGCACTTTTCGCGCAATAGTTTCACGCAATCTGGATGCGCGAAACCACCGGGGGATACCGTCGATGAACAGCCAAGACGAACTTCGCAAACGCTACCGCGCCTGGTGTCGTGCCAATGAACGCGGCGACCAGCAACCCTTACCGGATGAGTGCCACAACCTACGCTGTGGTGCCAAGACACGATCCGGGACGCCCTGCAAACGTCGCGACCTTTATGCTTCTGGCCGCTGTAAGCTCCACGGCGGTCTATCGACTGGGCCAAAGTCTGGGCCGAGAGCCAAGCGACCAGAGCCGCCAGCGGCTAAACCTGAGCCGTATGATCCTGCAAATAATTCTGAAGTGTTGGCGATCCTGCGCCGCCAAGGGATACGCTGCTGAGTTAAACCCCATGAGAGGGTGATAAAAGTTGACATCTAAGCCCTGGCAACCGCTGGGGCTTTTTGCTGATGGCAAGGTTGAGGCGAGGGTAAACGCCGCAAGGTACTTTGGGAGCAGCGGCATCCAGATTCGGAAGAAAATCAGGCGGGACAACTTGTCCCACCTGAAATTGGCTATAAGAAGCCGCCCAAACAAGAGAAAGCCTTCGCTGCCGACACCGCCGAGCGCACGCGGGAGAGAAGGTTTTTCCAACATCGGTTACGCTCAAGCGCGTGTGGTTTCCAATTAGGTTTCCAGCATAAGTTTCCATTTTGGCATTCACCAAAAACGCAACGGTAAAGGCAACAAAACGCAACACTTATGGAGAGGCGCAACGGCTTGTCAAACTGCCCCTAAAAACGCGGAAATTCCAGACGGTTGTCACCTATATGTCACCTAGAACGTTAGGCAACAAAAAACGGCCACCGCGTGATTCGCTAAGTGACCGTTTTATATGTCTTTTTTGGTCGGAGTGACAGGATTCGAACCTGCGACCTTTGCAACCCCATTGCAACGCGCTACCAAGCTGCGCCACACTCCGATGTCTGTTTGGCATTTGCCTCAAGACGGTGCGTATACTAGCGTTTTATACGCCAAATGAAAAGCACTTTTTGCGCTTTCTTTTCAATCGCTTGCCACTAAGCGTGGTCGGCTGCTTTTAATAAGGACGCCATGGCGTCGTAAACCTTAGGGGTAGTTACTAGCAACTGCTCCGGGTAGAGGTCTGCCGGTACACCGTCAGGCACCTCGCTTAAATGCCCCACCCGCGCGCCTGCTTCACGAGCAATGACCCAACCCGCCACAAAATCCCAGGGCGATACGCTTTCGTAGTAAGCATCTAAACGGCCGCAGGCCACATCACACAAATCCAGCGCCGCTGAACCATTACGCCGGACATCCTGACAGCCTGTGAGTACTGCTTCTAAGCGTGGCAGAAGTTTTTTACGCTGCTCTTTTTGATAGGGAAAGCCGGTACCTACCAGCGTGCTTTCAAGGGTCTCAGCGCCGCTCGGCTGAATCGGCTGCTGATTGCAGAATGCGCCTAGGCCCTCTGCTGCACTAAAGGTTTCACCTAAAAACGGCGCATGTATCACGCCTACTTTACCTACCCCCTGCTCCATCCAGCCGATTGATACCGCCACATGGCGCAGGCCCTGGGCAAAATTAACGGTGCCATCAATCGGATCCACAACCCAGAGCTGCTCGGCGGGGGTATGCAGCGCATGCTCCGGGCTTAGCTCCTCGCTTAACCTTGCTTCCTCTGGGAAGCGCTCCTCCAGGCGCCGACTAATGAGCGTGTCGACGGCAACGTCCACATCAGTAACTAGCTCGATCCCTCCTTTCAGCCGCTGGCTAAACCCTTGCTGCTCTCGGGCATTACGAATCATCTGCCCAGCCTCTTCGGCAATCTCTACGGCCAGTGCCAGCCGCGCTTCCAGGGTATAAACCGCCATATTCGCTCCTCAGTGGGGTGTTTGTTGTTTCTCAGCATAAGCGTTGGTCCATGGCATTACCATAACGCCCCAACACATGGGAACGGCTTAGCGCAAAGCATCCACCAACACATCGACCACCACACGGGTGGCGGCTTCAATTAACACCACATCAGCGCCAACACGCTCCCACTCGTATCCTGGGTAACGGGGCAGCTCATGGGCAATGGGGCCGTCAAAGCGCTTGGCAATGCCGGGTGGCAAAGGTTTACCCCGCTCTAAATTGCGCTGGATGCCAGGAGGCAGTGGTTCCGCACGGGGGGCATCGTGACGGCGCAGCAAGCGCAACAGTTCGCGCTCGTTAATGCGCGGCAAATCCACATAACCCTTGCTAAGGGAACGGCGCGAATCGCTTTCGTAGCGACCCTCACCACCTCGGTAGCGCTCTGGCTGGGAAGCGTTATCCCGAGCGCCGTGGGCTGGCGCATGGGCGGGCTGGGCCAACGCGGCACTGCTTAGTATAAGCGCGGTAGCGCCGATCAAGAGTTGATGTAGTAAACGGCTCATAAAAAAAGCTCCACTGTGGTCAGGGAGCTTTAGTGTAGGTAACAAATAAGCAGGCAGTGTGGAAGGGGCTAGCTCGTTACTTTTACCCACGCACCATCCTGCTGTCTATCATATATTCCTGCACCACTATTATTAGCTTTGTATACATCGCTGAACCCTACGCACCACATAGTCACTGTGGCACAGCAACCGCTGCCAGTACGCCTAACACCGCTACCACCAGTTCAATCAGCGTAAAGCTGCGCTCACTTTTGGCCACGACTGGTCTCTCCCATCAAAAAAGGGGCCAGAAGGCCCCTTTAATTTTGCAAAATATTACTCTCTACAAGCAGTAGGTAAGTATGTTGCGTTTAGCCCTGTACACCGCCATCCGGAAATCTGTCCACCAGCGGAAGAAGACGCGTCACTCACGGCTGCCGGACTTCCATTAATCAGAGGTGTAAATACAATCGTTTCCCCCTCGTGGACCCCTGCATCAAACTCGACACTGTAGGCACCGTTTTGAGTGCCATTTAATGAAACTTCTCCAATATACTGGCCATCAAGAGCACCAGCAGAACCTTGGTTGAAGTTAGCGCTTCCGCCAGAAGAGGTGTAGCCGAGAAAAGAACCATTTTCAGCGTAATAAACAGCAATATCTGTTCTTATGCCTGCTGTTGCGGTAAACGCTTCTGCGGCTTGAGCACGTCCCACATAGTTCTGATACTGCGGCACGGCGATGGATGCCAATACGCCGATGATCGCGACGACGATCATCAGCTCAATCAGCGTGAAACCGCCCTGCTTGAGGTTGCGAAACGCGTTTTTTGCAGTTGCTTGCATCTAAAAATCTCCAAGGAGATTTTGCTTGGCAGGTATTGCCAAGCAAAATTAATGTACATTAGTTACATTATCTTACGCACAGTGTTTTTTCAACTACATTTGGCCCACTACTTCGTTCATTTGTACGAACGCGTGCGCTTAGAAAAGCGTGGTGCCGCCAGTACCCTTAGTATGGTACAAGTATGCGCATTCTGACCACTTTGCTACCACAGGTCGTGCATGTCTAAACCCTCTTTTGAATCGACACTTAGCCACGCGGCAGCTCACGGCGGCCTGCGCGGCATTGCCCAGCGGTTGGTTAAACACGGCGTGTTAAGCGATGCACAAGCGGCCACCGCACAGTCGACGGCCTCTGATCTCGAAATTTCGCTGCTTCAACACGTTATTGAAAGCGGGCTGGCCGACCCTGTTGCAGCTACCGTAGCAGCGGGATGGGAGTATGGTCTTCCGGTTATCGACCTTGAGGCGCTGCGCCTTACTACGCTGCCACCCGCCGCCGACTACCCCGTTAAAGTATTACAAAATCTTAATGTGCTGCCCCTGGCCCGCCATGGCCACCGCCTAACCGTCGCGGTGCCTTATCCAGCAACGCTTACCCAGCTAGATGAGCTCCAGTTTGCCACAGGATTAAGCATAGAAGGTGTGCTTGCCCCGGTGGATCAAATCACTGTTGCACTTAATAACTATCTCGCCCAGAACGAACGCGGCATGTTGGATGAGCTAGATGGCATTGACGACGCGGTGAGTTCGTTAAACATTGTACAAAACAGTGACGGCAACGAAGTTCCTCTTGAGGAAGCGTCGCAGAGTAGCGAAGATGCGCCCATCGTTAAGTTTGTTAATAAGATTTTATTAGACGCCATTCGCCAAAGGGCCTCTGATATTCATTTCGAGCCTTATGAAACGCTCTACCGCGTCCGTTTTCGCGTTGATGGCATGCTGATTGAAGTTGCTAGACCGCCCTTTGCCATGCGCCACCGTATTGCGGCTCGCCTTAAAATTATGGCTCGGCTGGATATTTCGGAGCGCCGTCTACCCCAGGATGGCGCGATAAAACTCAAGCTCTCGCGAACGCGCTCTCTCGATTTTCGGGTTAACTCGCTACCTACGGTATACGGTGAAAAGCTGGTGCTGCGGATTTTAGACCCTACGGCGGCTCAGCTAGGCATTGAGCAGTTAGGTTTCACCGATGAGCAGCGCGCTCTGTATGAACATACGCTTAAACAGCCCCAGGGCATGATTTTGGTGACGGGGCCGACCGGCAGCGGTAAAACCGTTTCGCTTTATACGGGGATTAATATCCTTAATAAAGTAGAGCGCAATATTTGTACGGCTGAAGACCCCGTAGAAATCAAAGTAGATGGCATTAACCAGGTAAACATTCTACCCAAGATCGGCCTCGACTTTGCCAGCGCCCTGCGCGCCTTCCTTCGCCAGGACCCGGACGTTGTGATGGTGGGAGAAATACGCGACCTGGAAACAGCGGACATTGCGGTAAAAGCTGCCCAAACCGGCCACTTGGTGCTCTCTACGGTGCATACTAACTCGGCAGCCGAAACACTCACACGATTAGCCAATATGGGCGTTTCGTCCTTCAACATTGCAAGCGCCGTTAGTTTAATTATTGCACAGCGCTTAGCGCGTAAACTTTGCCACCATTGCAAAGAGCCCATTGAAATACCGCGTAAGGCGCTTCAAAAAGAGGGGCTAAACAATGAGGAGATTAACCAAGCCACCCTATATAAAGCCGTGGGTTGTAAACACTGCACCCAAGGTTACAAAGGGCGGATTGGTATCTATGAAGTTGTTCCCATTACAGAATCGATGCGTCAGCTCATCATGCGCGATGCTAATTCGCTAGAAATTGACCAGCAGGCCCGCAGGGAGGGCTATCCCAGTCTCCATCGCAGCGGCCTATTAAAAGTCATGCAAGGTATCACCAGCCTTGAAGAGATTAACCGCGTAAGTAAGGAGTAAGGCATGGCTAAACGTGCTCGTAGGCGCCAAACTCCCGCCATCAAGTTATCGCGCTGGAAGTGGATAGGCAAAGGCCCCCAAAACAGAACGTTAAGCGGCGAAATGATTGGCCGCAGCAAAGCGGAAGTCACCGCCGAACTCGCCAAACAAAATATTGATATTCGGCGTATCACTAAAAAAGGCGGCATTGGCGGCAACGGCCGCATCAACCCTAACGACATCATGGTGTTTGCGCGTCAAATGGCCACTATGATTCGAGCAGGCATCCCACTTTTACAAGCGCTCCAAGTAGTCGCTGAAAGCCTAAAAAAACCCGCCATGGTGGCCCTGATACAGCAAATGATGAGCGATGTGTCTTCTGGCTCTAGCTTCTCGGATGCGCTTCGCCAACACCCAAAACATTTTGATCGCCTGTTTGTTAACTTGGTAGATGCTGGTGAACAAGCAGGCGCCCTAGATCAAATGCTGGATCGCGTTGCAACCTATAAAGAGAAAGTAGAATCCCTGAAAGCACGTGTTAAAAAGGCGCTGTGGTATCCCACTGCGGTCATGGCGATTGGCATAGCGGTTACCATGCTGCTTCTGGTGAAAGTGGTACCTGAATTTGAAAGTATGTTTCAAAGCTTCGGGGCGGAACTACCTGCGCTTACGCAAATGACGGTAAATCTATCGAAGCTTGCCCAACAGTACTGGCTAACAGCATTTGGCGCGCTGGTAGCGGCCATATTCTTGCTTAAACAAGGCATCCAGCGTTCACCAAATATCGCTTACCGCATGCATGCATTACTACTTCGATTACCGATTATCGGCGACATCATGCACAAATCTGCGGTTGCGCGTTTTTCTCGCACATTGGCCACCACATTTTCTTCCGGTGTCCCACTGGTAGAAGGGTTAGACACAGCCGCCGGAGCAACCGGCAATAAGGTTTACGAACACGCCGTGGTGCAAACTCGCCAAGACGTGGCGACGGGGCAGCAATTACATTTTGCGATGCGCATGACAAATCGTTTTCCAGCCCTGGCGGTTCAAATGGTCAGTATCGGTGAGGAGGCAGGCTCTTTAGATGCCATGCTGAATCGAGTGGCAGATTATTACGAAGAGGAAGTTGATAATAAAGTGGATGCACTCACATCGTTAATGGAACCCGTTATTATCGTTGTGTTGGGCTTATTAGTCGGCGGTGTTGTCGTGTCCATGTACTTGCCAATTTTCAATTTAGGCTCTGCGTTATAGCCGTTTTCTACATGCGCTGCCCACGGTGGCCTCTCCTATTTTCAGGCAGTTAAAAAGGACATTTATGTATCTCCCTTCACCGCTCGAGTGGGCGCCTGCTCTTCTACTCGGGCTTTGTTTTGGCAGCTTTTTAAATGTGGTGATTACTCGCCTACCGGTCATGCTGATGAGGCGCTGGCGCAATGAAGCCCTAGCTTCGCTGGAGTTTCCGGCAGAAACAGCGCCCCGCTTTAATCTCGCAACCCCTGGTTCGATGTGCCCGCGCTGCGAGCATCCGATTGCGTGGCATGATAACTTACCGCTGCTTGGCTGGTTAAAACGGCGCGGTAAGTGCGCAAACTGCCAATCTCCCATTAGTGCACAGTACCCACTGGTTGAACTGATGGGCGGGCTATTAGCAGTGGCCGTTGTGGCGCTTTATGGCATAACAGCAAGCGCCCTGTTTATTTATGCGGCCTGCTTAACACTTTTGGCGCTGGCGGTTATCGATTTTCGTACGTATTTGCTGCCGGATATGTTAACCCTGCCCTTGCTCTGGGCGGGCTTGCTCTATCAGCTGCTCTTTCAGCCCATTATGTTGCCCAGCGCGGTAATCGGCGCCATGGCTGGCTACTTAATCCTCTGGAGCTTTTACTGGCTGTTTAAGCTATTAACGGGCAAAGAGGGTATGGGGTTTGGCGATTTTAAGCTGCTAGCGGCGTTAGGCGCCTGGGTCGGTTGGCCCATGCTGCCATTACTGTTGATCGTATCGGCAGGCATTGGTGCCCTTGTGGGCTTGGCGGCGCAAGCCAGCTCCCCTCATTTGCGCGGCCAGCCGCTGCCTTTTGGCCCTTTTCTAGCCCTGGCGGGTTGGGTTTGCTTATTAGCGGGCGATGAGCTGATGGCGCTCTATACGTCACTGCTATATTAGCATTGGTCATTTCGTCCATCTTACTGTGGCCAGCTATTATCTATGCCCATGACGATAGCAGCGCCACTATTTAGGGAACAGCCATGATTGTTGGGTTAACAGGCGGTATCGGTTCCGGTAAGTCTACCGTTGCTCGGGCGTTTGGTTCGCTGGGAATCGGCTGGGTAGACGCCGACGATGTGGCCAGGGAAGTCGTCATGCCTGGCGAACCAGCGCTAGCGGCTATCAGAGAACACTTCGGAAATGATGTACTACACGCTGACGGCACGTTAAACCGTGCAGCTTTGCGCAGCATTGTGTTTGACAACCCTACCGAGCGCAAATGGCTGGAGTCGGTGACCCATCCTCGCGTGCGCGAACGCATTCTCGTACATCTAGAGCGCTTACAGCGCCAATCACCTTATGTGCTGCTGGTATCGCCGTTGTTATTTGAGTCAGGCCAAGACAAGCTGGTGGATCGCACCGTTGTAGTCGATGTGCCCGTTGAGCTGCAGCTTTCGCGGACACGTGCGCGAGACGACGTGAGCGAGGCTCAAGTGCATGCTATTCTCGCCGCCCAGCTTCCCCGTGAAGAGCGCCTTACTAAGGCCAATGATGTTATTGATAACAGCGGAGACCATGCTTCGATGATGCAACAGGTAACGCAGCTTGATCAGCACTACCGAAATAAATACCTCTAGCTCAAGGAGAGTTCTATGCCAACACCCGCTAACGATGCACCGCTAGAGGTCGCTTGCCCTCAATGCAGCAAGCCAGTCGTCTGGAGCCCAGAGAGCGCCTACCGCCCTTTTTGCAGCAAACGATGCCAGCTGCTTGACCTAGGCGCTTGGGCGGAAGAGTCTCACCGCATTTCGGGCGAATCCGCGATGGATGAAGCCGATTTGGACGCGCTGCTTGCCCAAGCGGATAGAGACGCCCCGCTCTCTTAGCCCATGAGTGTTCTGCCATGAACGATAATGCCCTGCCCGTTTACCACTTGCTGCATGAGCTGGATGCCCGTTTCGATGACTTGATGGCAGCTATAGATCATGCAGCCACTTATTATGAGCAGCAGCAATCAGCCACATGGCACTTTCAGCCCTACCCTGGGGGTAGGTCTTGGCTACGCCAAGCCCTGCTCGATATGTGGCATCAGCAGGGCCAAGATGGGCGCGAGACGCGTAACTACATTGCGCTTATCGCAGCAGATGATGAATTACTTGAAAAATTTACGGCGGTTAACCGCGCTAAAGCACACATTAGCGACCTGCTTCAGCATATTAAACAGGCACAGCCAAATACACTCAGCCAAGCCAAACACCGCTTGCCTCAACGCCACCCAGACGTGGATAACGTGCTGCGTCAGGGTGGCTTGGCGCGCTTGCACCTTAAGCAGTGTTGGCGGCACCTTCCTATTGCCCCGGCACCGGTATCGCGCGTTCGCTTTGCTTGGTATAGCAGTGGCCGCTCAATAAAAAAAATTACCGTACAAGAAGCAGAGCAAAAACTCTTGCAGTTAGATACCGACTCGCCACATATCCGCATTCAGCTACGTAGACTAGCGGGAATACCAAGCAGCGAACCGCTAGCACAGGTACAAAACCAAGCCCCGCTCATGCGCGGCAACCTGTTTTTTACAGAACCACTAGAAGACGGCCATACCCGGCGCGCATTAAATATTGCCATGCCGCTTATTGTTCCCGCCCCTGAAAATCGCTTGCCACATATTAAAATGCCGCCCCTAGAGCCGCCCGCGCAGCGTACGCGGGCAAAGCGTCGGGATGAAAAGCTGGAGAGTGACGTATTTCTACCTAGCTTGCGGGTATATCGCTACCGTTAGTGCCCACTGCCACTTTGGGCGGGCATGCGATCCACCTCCCATAGTCCGTAGGCCAATAGCGTCTGTATCAGTTCGCTTACTCCACCCTCTGATAAATCATACTCCTTCAGCAAGGCCTTGAAGCGCTGGCTGAACAGCAGATCCTGTTCCTTCTGCCGCTCAGCCTGATCATCAGCCTCAAGCGCCGCTAAAGAGCGTACAGGGGGCCCTGTTGGAATATCAAAGTCACTATCAGGATCTTCCAACTGACGCAATGCTTGCGCAAAGGCGTCATCCAGCTCACGAAACTTACGCAGCTTTTCACGCTCATCCAGTTGTTTTTGAACCTTTTGATATTTCATCGATGTTTCATTTACACCTTACTTGGGATGGTCGATATGTCTGCAAAACAGACTTTATTTACAAAAAACTGTGCACAAACGCGTAAACTCTCATAGCAAACTTGCCTTTGCTTCAGCTTAGCAGCATAAAGACACTATCGTGATGAAGCCACTAATCGGTAATAATGATTATCCGGCTATCTATCGAACGTCAAACGCATCACGTTCCATCACGAGCCATGGATGGCCGCTCTGTAGATAACACTCAAACACTGGTGGCAACGATAAAAGTCATGGACCACCAGGTTACCAGCAACAACAAGCACCGGGAGGGTGCATCACAGGCAAGCTATCAACTGACCTGTATGACTCACGCATGGGAGGCCAGATAATGTTCAATGCAATGTCGCGAGCTGAGATCTGGCTACAGGACACGCTTGACCAATCGCTAAGTATAGAAGACCTTGCTAATCACTTGGGATATTCAGCGTCACAGATACGGCGGCAATTTCGTCACTGCTTCAACACCTCTCCTAGCGCTTATCGTGAGCAGAGGCGCTTAGAGCGAGCAGCGGTCTTGCTATCGCTTACCCCACAAAATATAGCGCATATTGCCATTCGCTGCGGGTATGCAAACCATTCATCGTTTTCGCGCGCATTTCAGCGGCGCTATCAGCTGACGCCTAGGCATTATCGCCAGTCTTTTAGCAGCGTGCGACACCTACAGTAGCGCTACCTGACCTGCTCGCAGACAAAGTTGACGCCCTTGAGTCAGGCGCCAAGGTACGCAAGTCAAGAACTGACATTGGCCTCTATTTAGCCCACACAGCAAATACAGAAAATTTAGCCCTACCAGTTGCTTACCGGCGCATTGAAATTCCTGCACAACACTATGCAAAAACCTGCTTTGATGATTTTGATGAGCTATCAGATGCATTGACATCAACGCTACTGCCGCTGCTCAATCAACAACATCGCTTTCACATTAGTGGAGAATCTCCACGGATTTTATGGCATCCCGATCACTTAGAGCTGCGGGTGCCACTACTGAGAGAAGCAACGCACATTTATTGAACTGGTTAATGCTGAACTAGTGGTTGGCTAGTCCGTAGTGCCAAACCCTGCTGACTTCCCAGCCAGTCTTCTAGGTCGCTGCTTGAAACTAACCCTCTAAAAACAAAACCGGCATTTCTATTAGAAATGCCGGTTAAACTACTTAGTCTTCCATGCGCACGAACCAGGACTCGACAGCTTCATCACCATGCTCATCTTTCCAGCTACGCAGACCTTTATGGTTCCCACCACGGGTTTCGATCACTTCACCAGTATGCGGGTTCTTATAGATTTTTAAACGACGCTTACGGCGAGCAGAGGCGGCCGGCGCTGCTTTGGCACTGCGCTGATCAGTAGTCGGATCCAAAAGCGCAATTACATCTGCAGGACGCTTACCAAACTCGTTCATCAGTGCTTCAAGTTTAGCTTTAAACTCAAGCTCGCTTTTCAGGCGCTGGTCGCCTTCAAGACGCTGCAGCTCTTCTTGAAGCTGTTTAAGCTGCTGCTCTTTTTGAATGTAGTCGTTTAACAGTGACATAGGAAATCCTTTTAGCTTGGTTTTAACTGCGATGGCATTCAGCTGGGCAACTCAATACCGATTAGTTCAGGATGCGGACACATTATTGCCTTAAACTCTGTAATTGACAACAGTCTAGTTCATTTTGGTCCATTTACTAAACAATTTTACAATCCACAATAGCGCTTTAAAGCCTTTGCTTATTAACCCAATCATCCACTTACTTCTGACTAAGCCAACAAAGAAAAGTGTGTAAAATTTTTGCAAAAAAACGCCGCCCTTTTGGGCGGCGTTTTAGTAGGAAAAACTAATAATTTAGTCTTGACCCATCTGCTGCTTGATCAGATCACCGATAGTGGTCGGGCCACCTGCTGCTTCCGGCTCTTGGTCACGCAGTTTCTTCAGGTTCTGACGAGTGTCGTCTTGCTCTTTCGCTTTCACCGACAGATTGATCTGACGGCTCTTACGATCGACGCTGACAATACGCGCTTCAACGCTGTCGCCTTCGTTCAGCACATTGCGTGCATCTTCAACGCGGTCTGCGCTAATTTCAGACGCTTTAAGAATGGCAATAACGTCAGTTGCCAGCTCAACGTGTGCTTCTTTAGCGTCAACTTCTACAACGCGACCGGTAACAATGCTGCCCTTGTCATTCACTGACAGGTACTCAGCAACCGGATCGGAATCCATTTGCTTGATACCCAGGGAGATGCGCTCACGCTCCGGGTCGATAGACAGAATAACGGCTTCTGCTTCGTCGCCTTTCTTGAAGTTGCGAACGGCTTCTTCGCCAGTCTCTGTCCAAGAGATGTCGGACAGGTGAACCAAACCGTCGATACCGCCTTCAAGGCCGATAAAGATACCGAAGTCAGTGATTGACTTGATGGTACCGGAAACACGGTCGCCCTTGTTGTATTCAGCGTTGAACGTTTCCCACGGATTAGCAGTGCACTGCTTGATACCCAGAGAAATGCGACGACGCTCTTCATCGATATCAAGAACCATCACGTCAACATCATCGCCCACTTGAACGACTTTAGACGGATGAATGTTCTTGTTGGTCCAGTCCATTTCAGACACGTGAACCAGACCTTCAACGCCTTCTTCCAGCTCAGCAAAGCAGCCGTAGTCCGTCAGATTAGTGACGACCGCGTGCACTTTGGTGCCTTCCGGGTAACGCTCTTTGATGTTGACCCACGGATCTTCGCCCAGCTGCTTCAGACCCAGTGAAACGCGGTTGCGCTCACGGTCGAACTTCAGTACTTTGACGTTGATTTCGTCGCCAACGGCAACGATTTCAGACGGATGCTTGATACGCTTCCAAGCCATGTCGGTGATGTGCAGCAGGCCATCAACGCCGCCCAGATCTACGAAAGCACCGTAGTCGGTCAGGTTCTTAACGATACCCTTGATTTGCTGACCTTCTTGCAGAGTGGCCAGCAGCGCTTCACGCTCGGCACTGTTTTCTGCTTCCAGCACGGCACGACGCGATACAACGACGTTGTTGCGCTTCGGATCAAGCTTGATGACTTTAAAGTCCAGCTCTTTGTTTTCCAGATGTGCCGTGTCGCGAACCGGACGAACGTCAACCAGAGAGCCCGGCAAGAAGGCACGGATAGAGTCGACATCGACAGTGAAGCCGCCTTTGACTTTACCGTTGATCACGCCCTTGACGATTTCGTCTTTCTCGAAGGCTGCTTCCAGAATTTTCCAAGCTTCTGCGCGCTTGGCTTTTTCACGGGACAGACGCGTTTCACCGAAGCCATCTTCAACGGCTTCCAGTGCAACGTGAACGTCGTCACCGATAGCGATGGTCAGTTCACCATTCTCATCGCGGAATTGTGCCGCAGGGATCTGACCTTCGGATTTCAGACCAGCGTTAACGGTAACCCAGTCACCGTCAATGTCGACAACCTGGGCCGCGACGATAGCGCCTGGCTCCATGTTGATGTCGTTAAGAGACTGTTCAAACAGTTCAGCAAAGCTTTCGCTCATGGTTTTCCTACGTGATCAACGTTGTTGAGGCATAACTGCCTTCTCCGTACCACCAGCGAGTACGGGCCTAATGTCACTCTGCTTTTGGAGGCGTTAGCGCTGGTTAGACCTGACCGGGCTCACTGATATGGAGTTATCGCCCTGCCACGTCGTGACACCTTTCCAAAAACGCCGCAAGGGAGAATCAAATGCCGTTAGACATGCCGCGTTGGGCAAGCAGTTCGGTCAGCCGATCAACCACTTCCGGTATGCTCAGGCGCGTGGTATCAAGCGTAATGGCATCATCTGCCGGCTTGAGAGGAGCCACACTGCGTTGCGTATCGCGTGCATCGCGTGCCTGAATCTCCTTTAAAAGACTCGACAGACTAGCATCCACCCCTGCTTCCTGCAACTGTAGATGCCTTCTGCGAGCCCGTTCTTCGGCGCTGGCGGTGAGAAAAACCTTCAACGGCGCCTCGGGAAATACGACAGTTCCCATATCGCGGCCGTCTGCCACCAGTCCAGGTAATTGGCAAAAATCTCGCTGGCGCTGAAGTAGTGCTGCGCGCACACTAGGCAGTGCTGCGACCTGAGAAGCAAGTTCACCTGCTTGCTCGGTACGAATCACCTGCCCAACGTCTTCGCCCTCTAACAAGGTGCAAGGCTGACCATCTACCACAGGAAAGGCAACATCTAGCTTAGTGGCAATCGCTGCCAGTGCCGCCTCATCATCTAGGGCGACATGATGCTTGACGGCCGCCCGGGCCGTTAGACGATAAAGTGCCCCACTGTCTAATAGGTGCCAACCTAAACGCTCGGCCACAAGGCTGCTAATCGTGCCTTTGCCAGCACCGCCGGGGCCATCGATTGTCAGCACAGGTACCTTAGCGGTCATTAGCACCCTCCACGCTAACACTCATACCAATGCGCTGCGCCAGCGCAACAAAATCCGGGAACGAGGTAGCGACATTCGCACAGTCGTCAATAATGATTTCATCACCTGCGCGTAGCGACGCAATGGCAAACGCCATAGCAATACGGTGGTCGCCCAAGCTATCGATACGGCCGCCGCCATAGCTCGGCACGCTGTCGTTGCCGTTACCAATAATATCGATACCGTCTTCCACCACCGTATGCTCAACGCCAAGCACAGCAAGGCCATCGGCCATGGCCTGGATACGGTCGGACTCTTTCACCCGCAGCTCTTCCGCGCCGCGCAGGCGCGTCGTGCCATGAGCATTGGCCGCCGCGATGAATAGCGCCGGGAACTCATCTATAGCCAGCGGCACTTGATCGACGGGAATATCAATACTTTTTAGGGGCGCGTAACGAATACGAATATCCGCCACTGGCTCGCCACCCACTTCACGTTCGTTTTCAAGCGTTAAGTCGGCGCCCATCAATTTCAAAATATTGATCACACCAATGCGGGTTGGATTGATACCTACATGCTCTAACGTGATATCCGAGCCCGGCGTAATGGCAGCTGCGACAAGGAAGAACGTCGCTGACGAAATATCGGAGGGCACATCAATCGACCCAGCCGTTAATTGTCCGCCACCTTGTAGCCAACAGGTATCCCCTTCGCGTGAAACGGCGTATCCAAAGCCGTTAAGCATACGCTCGGTATGGTCACGGGTAGGAGCTGGCTCGCGCACGCGGGTTTCACCTTCGGCATAGAGCCCAGCAAGCAGCAGGCATGACTTTACCTGCGCGCTGGCCATCGGCATGTCGTAGTAAATACCTTTCAGCGGCGCACCGCCGTGGATCTTTAACGGCGGACGGCCGCCTTCGGCGGTATCGATGGTAGCACCCATCAGACGCAGCGGATCTGCCACACGCCCCATCGGCCGCTTAGAGAGCGACTCATCGCCGGTCAGCTCGCTATCGAAAGATTGGCCCGCCAGCAAACCGGCAAAGAGCCGCATAGCCGTACCGGAGTTGCCTACATAGAGTGGCCCTGCGGGCGCTTTCAAACCCTGCATGCCCACACCGTGGATAGTGACTCGCCCCTGGTGAGGCCCCTCAATGGCCACGCCCATCTCGCGAAAAGCTTGTAGAGTCGCTAGGCTATCCTCACCTTCCAGGAAGCCTTTTACTTCCGTCACACCTTCCGCCAGAGCACCCAGCATAATAGAGCGATGGGAGATGGATTTATCGCCTGGCACGCGAAGACGACCCTGCGCCTCTCCGCCTGGCTGCACGCGATAAGTCACTTTACCGTGTGGTTGCATATGATATTCCGCCTGATAGCTGGTTTTATTCAATAACGTATCAAAATAGTGTCGCGCGTGGCTGGCACGATCAAACGTTGCAATTAGCGCATCGCTATCACCGCTTTCAACGGCGCAACGAAGACGCTTTAACCCTGCTTCAAAGTCGTCTAGTGACGACAGCACTGCTTCTCGGTTGGCGATAAAAATATCCCGCCACATGACCGGGTCGCTACCTGCAATACGGGTAAAATCACGAAATCCGCCCGCAGCGTAACGAAAAATATCCAGCCGCTCATCCTGACGCGCCAGCGTATCCACTAGAGAGAACGCCAAAAGGTGCGGCAGGTGACTCGTGCGTGCCAGCACCTGATCGTGGCGCTCGACGCTCATTTGCAAGACTTCTGCACCACACGTCTGCCAGAGCTTTTCCACGCGTGCTAGTGCATCAGCATCGACGTTAGGTTCGGGCGTCAGAATCACTTTGTGATTAACATAAAGCGTCGGGTTGGCCGCTGCCACACCACTCTTTTCTGAGCCCGCGATAGGATGCCCTAAGACGATATTAGGTAATACGTAACCAAACACGCGTTCGGCACATTCACGAATGGTGGCTTTGGTACTACCCACATCGGTGATCACTACATCATCAGCCGCGTTAGGAAGCGCCTGGGCCAGTGCGGTCATCACGCTTTCCATTGCCAGTACGGGCACTGCCAGGACCACCATGGAAACATCATCCAGCAGCTCAGCTAGCTGCGTGCCGCCAGCGTTAACAAGCCCCAGCTCAATACCTAGAGCAATCTCGTCTTTATTAGGGTCGCAGGCAATAATTTCCCCGGAAAAACCAGAAGCGCGCAGCGCCGCTGCTAGCGAACCACCAATTAAGCCCAGCCCGACGATTAAAATTCGCGGTTCATGACACACTTCACGCCCAGCACCTTGTGCTAACACCGTCACAGCACGCCCTGAGGGTAAGAACCCAATACGCGCAACTCAGCAGCGCGCAGACGCACCTCTTCCAGCACAGCCGCTACACTCGGCTCATCACGGTGGCCTTTGAAATCAATGAAGAACACGTAATTCCATACGCCTGTGCGCGAAGGGCGCGTCTCGATGCGGGTTAAATCGATCTTGTGGCGATGGAATGGCTCCAACAGGTCGTGAAGCGCGCCTGGCTGGTTACGCATGGCTACCACAATGGAAGTTTTGTCTTCACCTGACATAGGCACATCTTGATTACCAATAATCAAAAAGCGCGTCGAGTTATCCGGACGGTCTTCGATTTTATCGGCAATGCGCTCTAAGCCGTAGAGCTTGGCAGCCATGTCGCCGGCAATCGCCGCGCTGTGCCATTCGGTTTTCACCAATTTAGCCGCTTCAGCGTTGGAGGAAACCGGCACACGCTCAGCATGTGGGTAATGCGCATCCAGCCATTTACGACACTGGCCAAACGACTGGGGGTGCGAGTAGATACGCGAGACTTTGTCTTTGCGCGTTGTTTCGCTAATTAAGAGATGGTGGTGAATGCGTAGTACTACCTCGCCACAAATCTTGATGGAAGAGTCCATAAAGGTATCGAGCGTGTGGTTCACCACCCCTTCAGTGGAGTTTTCCACCGGCACCACGCCATAGTTCACCGCGCCTGCTTCCACTTCGCGGAACACTTCATCGATAGCGGCCATAGGCAGGCTTACCGCACTTTCGCCAAAATGCTTGAGCGCCGCTTGCTGGGTGAAAGTGCCTTCCGGCCCTAGGTAGGCCACTTTTACCGGCTGCTCCAGCGCGAGGCAGGCCGACATAATCTCGCGGAACAGACGGGCCATCTCTTCAGCGTCCAGCGGGCCTTTATTCAGCGCCATAATGCGCCGTAACACCTGCGCTTCGCGCTCTGGGCGGTAAAACACGGCATCTTGATCTTGGGCGAGCTTAACGTGCGCCACCTGCTGGGCGCAGCTGGCACGCTCACTGATCAAGCGCAGAATATCGCCATCCAACTGGTCGATACGTTGACGCAAGTCATCTAAATTGATCGGCGTATCGGACATGATGGTTAGCCTCTTCGTTGTTCAAAATCCGCCATAAAGGCGATTAAGGAATCGACCGCCTCTTCTGGAACGGCGTTATATAAACTAGCGCGCATACCACCTACGCTGCGGTGGCCTTTAAGGTTTAGCAGGCCTGCCTCATCGGCTTCTTGTAAAAACGCTTTATCCAAACGCGCATCCGCCAACACAAACGGTACGTTCATACGCGAACGGTTAGGTACGGCGATAGGGTTACTGTAGAAGGCGCTGGCATCAATGGCAGCGTAAAGCTTTTGCGCTTTGCGCTGATTCAGCGCATCCATTGCATCTAAGCCACCGATGTCATTTTTAAGCCATTGGAAAACCAAGCCCGATAGATACCAGGCATAAGTCGGCGGGGTGTTCACCATAGAGCCCGCTTCTGCCAGCATTTGATAATCAAAAAGTGATGGAATCGTGCTAGGGGCTTTACCTAGCAGATCGTCACGTACGACCACGATGGTTAACCCCGCCGGGCCGATATTTTTCTGCGCGCCAGCGTACACCACACCAAAATCGCTGATATCAATCGGGCCAGAGAGAATATTCGACGACATATCGCACACCAGCGGCACGGCTGCACCATCAGCGCGAGTTATCTGGGGCGTGTAATCAAACTCTAAACCGCCAATGGTTTCATTCGACGTGTAGTGCAGATAGGCCGCGTCATTGGTGATTGATAATGACGCCTCATCAGGCACGGCAGTGTGACCATTAGCCTCGCTGCTGGCAGCCACATGGCAGCTGAAGCCAAGCCGCTTGGCTTCACTTAATGCTTTCTTTCCCCAAATGCCTGTTTGGATAAAGTTAGCGCTACCGCCCTGGCCCAGTAAATTCATCGGCAGCATCGAGAACTGCATGCTTGCGCCGCCCTGCAAGAAAAGCACTTGGTAATTGCTGGGAATTGCTAGCAGTTCACGAAGATCTGCCTCGGCACGTTCTGCAATGGCAATAAACTCATCACTACGATGGCTCATCTCCATCACAGACAAACCACGCCCCTGATAGTCAAGCAATTCGTTACGCGCTCGCTCTAAAACGGCGGTTGGCAGGGCTGCAGGCCCTGCACAAAAGTTATAATGACGTGTCATCGGTTCCCGGTTCCTGTGCGCCATTGTCTGCGTCTGCTGGCTCGCCTGCCTCTAAAACATCGGACTCTTCGGGCTCATCAACGCGAACGGTTTTCACCAGCTTCTCTTCTTTACCCAAGCGAATCAGCATCACACCCTGAGTATTACGCGAAGTCGTTGACACTTCTTCCACGCGAGTACGCACCAGCGTGCCGCGATCGGTAATCAGCATCATTTCGTCGCTGTCATACACCTGCATAGCGGCAACCAATGAGCCATTACGCTCGCTGGTCTGCATCGCAATGACGCCCTGGCCGCCACGGCCGCGCAGCGGAAACTCCTCCAGTCGGGTGCGCTTGCCGTAGCCATTCTCACTGGCCGTCAGAATATAAATCTGGCCTTCGCCCTGGGCTTGCTCCACCGCCTCTGCCTGCGCAGCTACCTCGGCATCGGCTTCGGCATCAATCTGCTGGCTCTTCGGAATAATCAGACTGATAACTTCCGCATCGCCTGCCAAGCGCATACCACGTACGCCGCGAGCGGTACGGCCCATGGCGCGCACATTGCCCTCTTCAAAGCGAATCGCTTTGCCATTCGAGGAGAGCAGCATGACGTGGTCGCTGCCCGATGTAATCGCAGCACCGACCAAGCGGTCACCCTCTTCCAGGTCAATCGCAATCAGGCCAACGCTACGCGGGCGAGAGAACTGCTCAAGGCTGGTACGTTTAACCGTACCATTTGCGGTGGCGAAGAAAATGTAGTGCTCGGGGTCATAATCCCGGACCGGGAGAATGGCATTCACCGATTCGCCCTCTTCCAGCGGCAGCATGTTCACCAAAGGCTTGCCACGAGAGCCGCGGCTTGCATTGGGCATTTCGTACACTTTCAGCCAATACACCTTGCCACGGTTAGAGAAGAGCAGCACGGTGTCGTGGGTCGAGGCAACCAGCAGATGCTCGATGACGTCCTCGTCCTTCATGGCCGTGGCGGACTTGCCGCGACCACCCCGACGCTGAGCCTGATAATCAGACAGCGGCTGAGTCTTCGCGTAACCAGAGCGGGACACGGTAACCACCATATCCTCTTCCGCGATTAGGTCTTCAATGGAAAGATCCAGGTGGCTGGCTTGGATTTCCGTGCGGCGGTCATCGCCGAACTGATCACGCACCGCGTGCAGCTCTTCACGGATGACTTCCATCAGGCGGTCAGCGGAAGCCAAAATTTCGGTAAACTCGGCGATCTTCTCAAGAATCGAGAGGTACTCATCCAGCAGCTTCTCGGTTTCAAGCCCAGTAAGGCGATGCAGACGCAGTTCCAGAATCGCCTGAGCCTGAGCGGGGGAAAGCCGATATTCGGTGGCAGAGGGGTTCAGTCCAAATCCTTCATCCAGATCCTCCGGCTTGCAGGAAGTGGCACCGGCACGCTCCAGCATCGCGGTTACCTGACCCGGCTTCCAAACTTTCGCCAGCAGCTTTTCACGCGCTTCAGCGGCGTTAGGCGAGGCTTTAATCAGCTCAATGACTTCATCTATGTTCGAAATCGCGACGGCCAAACCTTCAAGCAGATGGCCACGCTCACGCGCTTTCTTGAGTTCATATAGCGTGCGCCGCGTCACCACTTCACGGCGGTGACGAATAAACGCTTCGAGCATCTCTTTGAGGTTCAACGTGCGGGGCTGGCCGTTCTCCAGCGCCACCATGTTAATGCCGAACACGTTCTGCAGCTGCGTCTGGGCGAACAGATTATTGACGACCACTTCGCCGGACTCACCGCGCTTGATCTCAATCACCACGCGCAGGCCATCTTTATCCGACTCATCGCGCAGCTCAGCAATACCTTCGATTTTCTTCTCTTTAACCAGCTCGGCAATCTTCTCAATCAACCGGGCTTTGTTCACCTGATAAGGCAGCTCAGTGATGATAATGTGATCGCGGCCGGTTTTATCGTCGTGCTCGATGGTGTGGCACGCGCGCACGTAAATACGTCCACGGCCAGTGCGGTAAGCATCGAGAATGCCCGCACGCCCGTTGATGATCCCCCCGGTGGGAAAATCAGGACCGGGGATGTATTGCATCAGATCATCCACCGAGAGCGTGTAGTCGTCGATGAGCGCCAAGCAACCGTCGATCACTTCCCGCATATTGTGCGGCGGGATGTTCGTCGCCATGCCCACCGCGATGCCCGACGACCCGTTGATCAACAGGTTGGGAACTTTCGTAGGCAGCACGTCTGGGATTCGTTCGGTGCCGTCGTAGTTATCGACCCAATCGACCGTGTCTTTTTCGAGATCCGCCAGCAGCTCGTGGGCTAGACGCGCCATGCGCACCTCGGTGTAACGCATGGCCGCCGCGTTGTCACCGTCGATGGAGCCAAAGTTACCTTGACCATCGACCAGCACATGACGCATGGAGAAGTGCTGCGCCATGCGTACGATGGTGTCATACACCGCACTATCCCCGTGCGGGTGGTATTTACCGATGACATCGCCGACGACACGCGCCGACTTCTTGTACGGTTTATTCCAGTCATTGCCCAGTTCATGCATGGCAAACAGCACACGCCGGTGAACGGGCTTCAGGCCGTCGCGCACATCAGGTAGCGCGCGGCCGATAATGACACTCATCGCATAGTCGAGGTACGACTGTTTGAGCTCGTCTTCAATATTGACGGGCAAGATTTCTCTGGCGATGTCACCCATGAAAGTCAGATCCTTTGCACTGCATTGGCACTGCGAGAGTTGAAAGCGCTTGAAAATGCCGCCTTTCATCGTACGAGACTGAGTACATGAAGGCGGCGCGCAGATACCGTGACATCATACCACTGCATGCGCATCAAGGGCAGTCGGTGACACCGCCATTGCCATTTAGGCCGTAAACGCTTCTTTGGGCACGATCAGTCCCCGCAGCACGTCGCGCACCTCACCTTCGATGGCGGCGGCTTTATTGGCCTTCACATCCAGCAGCACGAAGGTGAGGTCGGCCTGGGCGATCAAAGTGCCGTCAGATCGAATGATACGGTGATGGCAGAGCGCACTTCGCTCACCAACGTCGACGATGCCCGTTAATACCTGCAAATCGTCCCCCTGGACGGCCGCCGCGCGATAGTCGATGTTTAAATTAACCACCACGAATGCCCGCCCAGCGCTGTGAAGCTGCTGGATAAGCCGAGGGTGCTCATCGAAGAATGCCCAGCGCCCCTCCTCCATAAACTCCAGATAACGCGCGTTGTTGACATGACCATAGCCATCTAGGTGGTAACCACGGACCCGCATACTGACGTGGGAAATTGATTCAGACATAGCATCCTCTTGTTCACTGCTTATGGAAATGGGGCAAGGAATCATTAATACCCTGCAAATCAAACACAAGTTTTAAACTCGTGCAACAGCAGGTCGCTGCACCAAGGTGCTGGTAGGAAAGGCCGCGTTTCGACATAATGTGCCACCTTTTTCATAGGATCGGTGACATGTGGTTTAAGCACCTGCATTTATATCGCCTACACGGCGCTCCCGAGCTAGATAGCCAAACCCTGGCCAACGCATTGGATGAGCATGCGGCCAAGCCGCTAGGCAATGCGGATGCTCGCCGCTTAGGCTGGACAGCGCCTGCCGGGCGGCTAGGTGGCGACCAGCGTCTGCATGAAATTCAGGGGCACCGCTTACTCTCTGCCCTACGCCAAGAGCGCCTGCTTCCCGCGTCGGTTGTCAAAGAAGAAGTCGACGAAAAAGTCGCCGATATCGAGGCCAGTGAGGGACGCAAAGTCACGCGCAAGGAAAAGAGCGCGCTGAAAGAGCAGGTCACCGAAGAACTCATGCCCCGCGCCTTTGTCCGCAGCCAGAAAATTGACTTATGGTGGGACACTAAGCGCCAGCTCATTGGCGTTAATGCTAGTTCCCGCACCCGAGCAGAAGATGTATTGGACCTGCTGCGTGAGACACTCGGCAGCTTAAAAGCTACGCCATTGAGCAGCCAAACACTGCCGATACGCGCCATGACTACTTGGTTAGGCGACCCATCTAGCCGCCCAAGCGACCTACAGCTCGGCGACCAAGTGGAACTCAAGGCAAAAGGCGACGATGGCGTGCTACGCGCACGGCAAGTTGACCTAGACAGCGATGAAATTCAGCAGCTACTTGAGAGCGGACGCCAGGCCAGCAAACTGGCGATCAGCTTGGAAGGCCGCCTAAGCTTTGTGCTGCATGACGATTTAGCGCTGAAGTCGCTGCGCTTTGGCGACGCACTGATTGAAGAAGCCGACCATGCCGACGACGGCGATGATGCGCTAGCCCGCCTGGAAACCGACTTTATTCTGATGGCCCAAGCGCTTTCTGACGATGTTACCCGCCTGCTGGAATGGCTTGGTGGCGAAACTCAGCGGGAACCGACGGCTCAGCAAGATACCTAACGCTCTATATTTTAAGCCGCAGCCACCCGATTATTTTTGCTTATATCCAACGGATCGCATGACTCATCATAATAACGCACCCAACACTGACACCACCAACGACCCATGGGCAGACATTCGCCCCTATATGGATCATGAGGTGGCCGATGTTCTTGAACGGCTCTCTCACGATAGTGAACTGCTTGACGCGCTTACCCGCTTTAGGCTGCCGCGCATGGCCAAATGGGCGCGGCCCGTAGCGCGCGCCCTGGCAGGCCACGCCATTCGCCGTGAAGTAAAGGGTGTTACCAGCGTTCGCGAATTTCAAATGCGCATTGCCAGCTATATGGAGCGCATGATCCGCACCACCACGGATGCCTTTGAGGTCTCGGGATTAGACAAACTCGACGACAACAGCGCTTATCTATTTATCGGCAATCATCGCGACATCTCGCTGGACCCCGCCTTTGTTAATTACGCGCTTTACCAGGCAGGCCGAGATACGGTACGTATTGCGATTGGCGACAACTTGCTGAAAAAGCCCTATGTAACCGACCTGATGCGGCTAAACAAAAGCTTTATTGTGCCGCGGAGCGCACGCGGAAAGCGGGCCATGTTGGCCGCTTATCAGCAGCTGTCGTCTTACATTCGCCACTCGATTACCGAAGACAATCACTCTATCTGGATGGCCCAGCGCGAAGGTCGTGCTAAAAACGGCATTGACCGTACCGACCCCGCTATTATCAAAATGCTCACGATGGCAAAACGCCATGCAGAGCGAGATATGGTCTTCGGCGATGCCATTGCCGAGCTGAAGCTCGTTCCTGTATCGATTAGCTACGAGTACGATCCCTGCGACTTGCAAAAAGCCCAGGAACTGCATGATATCGCCACCCAGGGTAGCTACGCCAAGAGTGAGTTTGAAGACATCCGCTCAATTGTTTCTGGCATTACCGGCTCTAAAGGCCGCGTTCAGCTAAAATTTGGTACGCCAGTGGGTGCCGACATGGCGACACCTGATGAAGTAGCTGCTGAAATTGACCGCCAGGTGATTGGTGGTTATCGCCTATTTCCCAGCCACTATCTGGCGCTGGAAGCATTGGGCGAATCACCGGAGCTAGTCGCGCGTAAATCCATTACCCGTCAAGATCGGGAGCGGTTTAAAGCACGGCTAGCAAGCGTTCCAGAAGCACTGCAACCCTATTGGTTAGGGCAGTATGCCAACCCGGTGAAACATAAGGCGGGACGACTCAGCATATAAATGCTTACATGCAGCGGCTTACTTAGTTAAGCGTAATGATCAACGCATGCTCGCAGCTCGAAAAAGTGCTATGGTCAAGGCATTCATTGGTCTCGCTTGGTAGCTTCATCAGGCGCGGTCTTAAGGAGATTCTCTATGTCCGCATCAGAAATTCAAAAAACACGTATTATCAACGAGCTACGCGGCTTTATTCGCAAGCTTCTGCAAGACCCTAAAATTCTAGAGCAGTCGCTGGCTATTGCACGCCAGCAACTGATTGAAGGCAGTAGCCCCGCCGTGATGGCACGTATTGCCAATGAGATTTCAGACACCACCAGCGTGCATATTCCTGAAGACCCGGCAGAGCACTCGGAAGCAGACAAGCTATTTTTAGAACTGCTGCGTGAAGTAGTTCAAGAAGAGCAAGCGCTCTACTAGTCTGTCAGGCTGAGCCTCTGGCTATTTGTACGCATTACCATGACATTACCGGCGAAGCACCTCCCCTTCGCCGTCTTTATTTGTACTGCCTAACCGGAATTATCACTCACCATGCCCAATACTGCCCCGCGCAACATTCTGGTGACGAGCGCCCTTCCCTATGCCAATGGCGCTATTCACTTAGGCCACCTGCTTGAGTACATCCAAACGGATATCTGGGTACGCTTCCAAAAGAGCCGTGGCCAGCAGTGTTACTACGTTTGTGCTGACGATGCTCACGGCACCGCGATTATGCTGCGTGCCGAGCAGGAAGGCATTTCCCCTGAAGCACTGATTGAACGCGTTTCCCAAGACCACCAGGAAGATTTCGCCCGCTTTGGCGTGGGGTTCGATAACTACCACTCCACCCACTCGGATGAGAACCGCTACCTCAGCGAGCTGATCTACACCCGCCTGCGCGATAAAGGCCATATTGCTACCCGCGATATCGAGCAGATGTTCGACCCGCAGAAAGGTCTGTTTCTAGCCGATCGCTTTATCAAAGGCACCTGCCCAAAATGCCACGCGGTCGATCAGTACGGCGATAACTGCGAAAAGTGCGGCGCAACCTACACGCCTGCGGATCTGATCAATCCAGTTTCCGCCATCTCCGGTGCCACGCCCGAAGTACGCAGCTCCACGCACTACTTCTTCAAACTGCCGGACTTCGCCGACTTCCTGCAGCAGTGGATCAATGATGGCCACGTACAGCCACAAATCCGCAATAAGCTAATGGAGTGGTTTGAGTCTGGCTTTAACGAGTGGGATATTTCCCGCGATGCGCCCTACTTTGGTTTTGAGATTCCCGATGCGCCCGGCAAATACTTCTATGTATGGCTAGACGCCCCCATCGGCTATCTGGCCAGCTTTAAAAACCTCTGCGAGCGCGAAGGTATTGATTTCGATCGCTTCTGGGAAAAAGACTCAGACGCGGAGGTCTACCACTTCATTGGTAAAGACATCGTCTATTTCCACGCGCTGTTCTGGCCTGCCATGCTCCACGGTGCTGATTTGCGCACCCCCACGGCGGTAAACTGCCACGGCTTTTTGACCGTCGATGGTGCGAAGATGTCAAAATCGCGCGGCACCTTCATCAAGGCGGCCACTTACGCTGAACATCTCAACCCCGAGTACCTGCGTTACTACTTTGCCGCCAAGCTCACCTCCAAGGTGGATGATCTTGACCTAAACCTTGAAGACTTCGCTGCCCGAGTGAATTCAGATCTCGTCGGTAAGGTCGTGAACATTGCCAGCCGCTGTGCCGGTTTTGTCAAAAAACTTGGGGGCGGCACCCTCTCTGAGCACTGTGCCGAACCGCAGATGGTTGCCCGCTTTATCGCTGCCGGTGACGATATTGCCGCCGACTTTGAAGCGCGTGAGTTTAGCCGCGCCATTCGCAAGATTATGGAATTGGCCGATGAAGCCAATGCCTATATCGCTGAAAAAGAGCCCTGGGCACTCGCCAAGCAGGATGGTCGCGATCAAGAAGTACTGGAAATCTGCTCGGTGGGCATCAACCTGTTCCGCCAGCTGATGGTGTATCTGGCGCCGGTGGTGCCGAGCATGGCAGAGCAAGCCCGTGAGTTTATAAATATTGACACTCTTGATTGGGAAAGCCGTGGTAATGTGCTGGTCAACCACCCGATCAACAAATTCAAACCGCTGATGACCCGAGTAGAGCGAGACAGGATCGACGCCATGATCGATGCTTCCAAGGAGGATCTGGTGGAAGAGCAGAAACTCAAGAATACGCCCAAAGGCCCGCTGGCCGAGGATCCCATCGCCGCAGAGATCAGCTTCGACGATTTCGCCAAAGTCGACCTGCGGATTGCGCGTATCGCCAAGGCACAGTACGTAGAAGGCGCAGACAAGCTGCTGCAGCTGACCCTCGACCTGGGCGGCGAAACCCGCAACGTCTTCTCTGGCATTCGTTCTGCGTACTCTCCAGAGGCCCTGGAAGGCCGCCTGACGGTGATGGTTGCCAACTTGGCGCCCCGCAAGATGCGCTTTGGTGTATCCGAAGGCATGGTGCTTGCTTCAGCGAATAAAGAGGGTATTTATCTGCTCTCGCCGGATGCTGGCGCCGAGCCGGGTCAGCGTGTAACGTAGCGCCGCCATTCACGGATGAAAGGGGCAAGGCGAACAGCCTGCCCCTTTTGTTTTTAGGCTACTTCTTCCATTTAGACCCATGACTCACTGTCGGAGCTTCCCAACCGGCGGTTATTCGATCAGCGCTTAACCTTAGCGGTGAGCCAAGCCAGTGCAGACAGTGACTACTGGCCATCATGATGCTGGATATCGATCACTTCAAACTCTACAACGACTATTATGGCCATCAGAAAGGAGACGAGTGCTTACAGCAAGTGGCGACGGCGCTGCATGTCTCTCTACAAGCCCCCTCTAGCCAGCCACCCTATTTCTAAGCAAAATACGCCGTCATGAATGAACTCTTCGTTATTTTGGTCAGCACCGCGCTGGTGAACAATTTTGTATTGGTCCAATTTCTTGGGCTATGCCCGTTTATGGGTGTCTCGAACAAGCTCGAATCAGCGATGGGCATGTCGCTGGCTACCACGTTCGTGTTGACGCTAGCCTCTGCCGCTAGCTACGTGGTTTATCACGGTTTACTGGTGCCCTTTGATATTACCTATCTGCGTACCATTAGCTTTATCGTCGTGATTGCTGCCGTTGTGCAGTTCACTGAAATCATGGTGCGCCAGCTCAGTCCGTTACTGCATCAGGTGCTGGGTATTTTTCTGCCACTAATCACTACCAACTGTGCCGTCCTCGGCGTGGCGCTGCTGTCGCTAAACCGAGAGCTGAGCTTTTTCCATACCACGCTATATGGCCTGGGCGCTGCGTTAGGCTTTTCGCTGGTGCTCGTACTGTTTGCCGCCATGCGCGAGCGCTTGGCCAGCGCAGATGTACCCAAGCCCTTTCGTGGGGCCGCTATCGCCATGATTACCGCCAGCCTCATGTCGTTGGCATTTCTTGGATTTTCCGGACTGGTACAGGGGTAACGGCCATGAGCGATTCCTTTTCATGGTGGGGGGTGCTTAGCGCCGTCGGCGTACTCACCGGCCTGGGCATCACCTTTGGCGCGCTACTCGGCATGGCGAGCGCGCGCTTTAAAGGTGAAGAGAACCCGCTGGTTGAGAAAATTGATGCGCTGCTGCCACAAACCCAATGTGGCCAGTGCGGCTATCCCGGCTGTCGCCCCTACGCTGAAGCGATCAATCAGGGCGACGCCATCAATAAGTGCCCTCCCGGCGGTGAGGCAACTATTCTCGCCCTAGCGGATATGCTCGGCCGTGACCCTGCCCCGCTAGATGGGGAAGCAGCCAGTGAAGATACCGTGGCGTATATCCGTGAAGCCGAGTGTATCGGCTGCACCAAGTGCATTCAGGCGTGCCCGGTAGATGCCATTATTGGCGCGGCCAAACAGATGCATACCGTGATCGAAGACGAGTGCACCGGCTGCGACCTCTGCGTGGCCCCCTGCCCGGTGGACTGCATCGACATGCTACCCAGACGCAAGCCGCTGACACAGTGGGAGCCCATCGTGAGCGACCGCCAGCCATCAAGGAGCGCGCATGCCGGCCTATGAATTCCCCGGAGGCATCTACCCACCCGAACGTAAAGAGCGCTCTAATCAAGCGCCGCTGCGCACCGCGCCGCTGCCAAAGGTGGTCATGCTACCGCTGTCGCAACATACCGGTAAAGCGGCACTGCCCTGCGTCAACGTGGGCGATGCGGTCAAAACAGGCACACTAGTCGCCCGCCGAGATGGCATGGTCTCAGCTAATGTGCACGCCAGTATCAGCGGCACCGTGATCGAGATAACTGACAGCGTGATCATCATTCAAGGCGATGGCGAAGATCGCTGGGCCACGCTACCGCCGCTGGATTGGCGAACCGCAGAGCGCGACACGCTGCTGCAACGGCTAGATGATAGCGGGCTTATTGGGCTAGGGGGGGCAGGCTTTCCGACCTATATCAAAGCTCAAGTCAACGAGCACCATGCCATTGACACGCTGGTGGTCAATGCCGCCGAGTGCGAGCCTTATATTACCGCCGATGACCTCACGCTTCGCCACTATGCAGCGGATGTGCTCGAGGGTGCTCAATTGCTGGCTCGCCTATGCGGAGCCACGCACATCATCGTCGGTGTCGAAGATAACAAGCCTGAGGCTATTCAGGCCCTACAAGCCCTTCTTACGGTCATTGCTGACAGCGAACCGCTCGCGAGCGTGACTCTGAAGATAATCGAAACCCGCTACCCCAGCGGCGGAGAGCGCCAGCTGATTAAAAAGCTGCTGAACCGAGAGGTGCCTAGCGGTGGGCTACCGGCGGATATCGGCGTGCTATGCCACAACCCCGGCACGCTGCTCGCAGCGCTGCAAGCGGTACGCGACGGACTACCGCTGGTCGCAAGGGTCGTTACCCTAACTGGTGATGCCATTACCCAGCCCGGCAACTACTGGGTTCGTGTAGGCACCTCGGTAGACGCGCTGCTGGCGCAGGTTGGCGTGGACGACGAGCAGTTGCATCAAGTGGTGGTCGGCGGGCCGATGATGGGCACGCCGCTTGCGTCATTAGAAACCCCCGTTACCAAAACGACCAATTGCCTGATTGCCGCGACAAAAGAAGAGCTGCCGCCAGCACCCGCGGAAGCCCCCTGCATTCGCTGCGGCGCTTGTGAAAGTGTGTGCCCTGCTCAACTGCTTCCCCAGCAGTTGCACTGGTACGCCCGTGCCGAAAACGATGCCGCCCTTGAAGCCCATCATCTGTTCGACTGCATTGAGTGCGGTGCCTGCAGCTACGTTTGCCCCAGCGCGATTCCTTTGGTGCAGGACTACCGCTCCTCCAAACAGCGTATTCGGCATAAACGCATCGAAACCGCCAAAGCGGAACACGCCAAGCACCGCTTTGAGTTCCGCCAAGCGCGGCTGGCCAGGGAAGAAGCGGAGAAGAAGGCGCGCCGTCAGGCACGGCTCGCCCAGCAGCAGTCCGCTTCCAGCGACGCTACGGGCACTCAAGCGGCTCCCATGGCAGACCTTCGCAGCCTGCGCATCGCTCAAACGGCCGCCAAAGCCGCCGTACGAAAAGCGGAGAAAGTGTTGGCACGGGCCGCCGCTCAAGACCCGCAGCAGCGCCACGACGATTTGGAGACCCAGCTCGCCACTGCCCAAGAGAATCTCAAAGCGGCAGAAGCACGATTGGCCGACGCTCGCGCCGCCAGTGAACAGAAGGAAGCGCCATGAGCATGATGCACGCCCCCCAGCTGGGAAAAGCACCATCAACAGCCCATGTGATGCGCTGGGTCATCGCCGCCACGCTTCCGGGCCTTGCGGTGATGACGCTCTATTTTGGGCTAGGGATACTCAGCAACGTACTGATCGCGGCGCTTTGGGCCGTCGCCGCTGAGGCGCTCGTTCTACGCCTGCGCCACCGCCCCATTTGGCCGACGCTCAACGACTCCAGCGCCCTGCTCACTGGCGTGTTGCTAGGCGCCTCGTTGCCACCTGCGAGCCCCTGGTGGCTGATTGGCGTTGGGGTGATCGCCGCCGTCGTCGTCGCGAAGCAGCTCTATGGCGGCTTGGGCCACAATCCTTTCAACCCTGCGATGGTGGGCTATGCACTGCTGCTCGTGTCGTTTCCCACCCATATGACGCTCTGGGCACCGCCCCAATCGCTTTGGCCCGATTCACTATGGCCACAAATCCTGGGGTCCGTCCCCGTGTCCGCGCTGGATGCCTTGAGCGGTGCCACCCCCTTAGATGCCTTCAAACACAAAGGTGACGCCGTGCTCGCCAGCGAGTTCTGGGCATCGTCGCCGCTCCCTGACGGCACGCTGAATGCTTGGCGCAATATCGCGCTGGCATGGCTGGCAGGGGGCGTGGTGTTGATCGCCAAGCGGCTGATCAGCTGGCATATTCCGGTCGCTATGCTGGGCAGTATGATGCTGCTCTCAGCGCTGTTTTATGCCAACGACACCAGCCACTTTGGCTCACCGCTGTTTCATCTTGTCACTGGGGCAACGCTGTTTGGTGCCTTCTTTATTGCCACCGACCCGGTCTCAGCGGCCACCAGTCGTCAGGGGAAGCTGTTATACGGTGCGGGGATTGGCGTGCTGGTCATCCTGATTCGCAATTTAGGCGGCTACCCGGATGCCGTCGCCTTTGCCGTGCTGCTGATGAATCTCTGCGTGCCGCTGCTGGACATAGTCAGCGTGCCACGCCCGGTCGGTCAAGCTACCGCTCGGCCTGATGAGAGGAAGAGCGCGCCATGACCACTCAACACGCTATGCTGCGCGGTGCACTGGCCCTTGGCCTGTTTGCCCTGGTCACTGCCGGCAGCGTCGCCCTCACCCGCGCCGTGACCGCGGAGCGTATTGCCGAGCACCAGCTTGCTTATCAGCATCGTCAGTTGCAGGAGGTGCTGCCCGCTTCACTGGCCTCGGTGCCGCTTCAGGCCGTGCTGGAGAGCGCGTTTTCGCTACCCAACCCATTGCCGTTGGGGCACCGCACGCCTCAAGAGGGTTGGCGGGTACAGCAAGGTAGCGAAGCCGCCACCATTCTGCCGGTCGTAACACGCCAAGGGTATAACGGTGACATTCACTTGCTTGTCGCCATCAACCAAAGCGGGCAACTCACCGGGGTGCGTGTGACTCACCATCAAGAGACACCGGGGCTTGGCGATGATATCGAGAGGTCACGCAGCGCCTGGATCACGTCATTCAATGGCCTAAGCCTTGAGAGCCTGCCCCCAAGCGGCTGGGCCGTGAGCAAAGAGGGCGGCGAATTCGACAGCTTCACCGGTGCGACGATTACCCCACGGGCCGTCATTAACGCCGTTTATGAGGCGCTGCGCTACTATCAGCGCGAACTCATTCAGCAGGAGCCCGCACCATGAGCCAGTGGACACAGCTTGCCCGAGAAGGGCTTTGGACCAATAACCCGGCGCTGGTGCAGCTACTGGGGCTTTGCCCGCTGCTGGCGGTCAGCGCCACGGTGGTGAATGCGCTAGGCTTAGCGTTGGCCACTCTGCTGGTCTTGGTAGGGGCCAGCACAACAATCTCGCTCATTCGCCACCAGGTGCCTAGCGCCGTGCGGCTCCCTGCGTTCGTGATGGTGATTGCCGCCTTTGTAACCTGCGCTGAGCAGCTCATGGCCGCATTCGCTTACTCGCTCTATCAAATATTGGGGATTTTCATCCCGCTTATCGTGACTAACTGCGCCATTTTGGGCCGGGCGGATGCGTTTGCCTCCCGCCAGCCCGTGCTGCCCGCGGCCATCGATGGGCTGATGATGGGGCTGGGCTTTGGTGCGGTATTAGTGCTGATGGGCGCGATCCGCGAGCTGGTGGGCCAAGGGACGCTGTTTAGCGACATGGCGCTGCTGTTTGGGCCAGTTGCCGCTCACTGGCAGATCACCCTGGTGGCGGATTACCAGTTTCTCTTTTTCACCCTGCCCCCCGGCGCGTTCTTCGTGGCAGGGCTTCTGATCGCGCTGAAAAACGTGCTGGATCAGCGTCGCGCCGCCCGCGCTCAGCCCGTCAACGTCGCACCGCGAGCCGAGCGCCGTGTGCGGGTCACCGGCACCATTAAATAAGCACCATTCAATAACCAAGAGAACACGCCATGAATGCTCAAAAGCGTCATGAGATATTTGCGCGCCTCCAGGCGGAAAACCCACACCCCACTACCGAGCTCAACTGGAGCACGCCTTTTGAGCTGTTGGCCGCGGTACTGCTCTCCGCTCAAGCAACGGATGTGGGCGTAAATAAAGCAACGGCTACCCTCTTTCCGGTCGCCAATACGCCCGAGGCCATCATTGCACTGGGCATCGATGGACTGAAGCAGCACATCAAAACCATTGGGCTCTTCAACACCAAGGCAGAGAATCTGATGAAAACCTGCCACCTGCTGGTCAACCAACATGGTGGCGAAGTGCCCAACACTCGCAAAGCGCTGGAAGCGCTGCCCGGCGTCGGGCGTAAAACGGCTAACGTGATTTTGAACACCGCCTTTGGCCAGCCCACTATCGCGGTGGATACGCATATTTTTCGCGTTTCGAACCGTACCGGTATCGCCAAAGGTAAAGACGTGTTGGAAGTCGAGCAGAAGCTGTTGCGCCACGTTCCCAGCGCCTTTAAACAAGATGCCCACCACTGGCTAATTTTACACGGGCGCTACACCTGCATTGCGCGTAAACCCCGCTGCGGTAGCTGCATCATCGAAGATCTATGCGACTATAAAGAAAAAACCGAGCTTGCTTAACGGCACGCCAACGTCAGGATCACTCTATGCCGAGCAGGTCATTAGCTGCCCCCTCCACCAGCAGCTGACGATACGTTTCTCGCCAGCGCGGCCACTGCCATGGCTGAGTATCCAACTGTGCGGGCTGGCTACCGGGGTCTAATAGCCACGCTTTCAAGCGCTGATAGAGCCCCTCTTGTGTACCATCGTAGCGATATTGGGCGGGATAAAGTTCAGGAAAGCAGAGCCTATCCGGTACCAGTGGCGTGGCTCCTCGCTGGGCAGCCTCCATGATCGCCAGCCCCTGAAACTCATGCCAAGTGGTTGATACCACAATACCTCCACCGTTGAGCAGCGCACGGTATTCCGCCTCCGGCTGCGGCCCCCAGCAGATAACATGCTCAGCCAGGCGCACCTGCGCATCGGCAAATATCGGTGGCACGTCGCGAAACTGCTGGCCAAGCACCGCTAACTCAAAGGGCACCTGCTGCTCGCTTAGCTTGAGCAGCACTGCGAAGAAGTCCTCCGGGTTTTTGTCATACTCCCAACGGTGATTCCAAATCAGCCGCTGCGGGTTTGAGTTACCAGCGGCGGCACAGTTAGCAGGCGCGATGGGCACGGGCACCACGCGAGCGCTTTGGCGTAGCCGTTCTAGCGGTTTAGCAGCGGGCAAGTTTTCCGGCATTTTCTTTAAAAAACGCCGCGCACCATCAAAAAAAGAGTCCCGGTTATAGGCCGTGTTGAACACCAGCACATCTGCCGCCAGTGCCGCATACAAGTTGACCATTTTGGCTTCTACCTGGGGCATCTGCTCGCTGGATTCGGGGTAGGCAAACTGATTTTCGTGAAAATAGACGATCTTTCTTGCTCGCCCCAGATGGGGAAACAGCCCCACTAAGGTGGCGATATCTACCATAGACGTTGCCAGCACTACATCGTAGGGCTGACTTAGCCGCTGGTACTCTTTTAACCACCAGCTCAACGGGTTGCCACGAATGCGCCAGGAGAAGTAGCGAGGAGGCAAGCTTAGCAGCGTCCAGTCTACCTCGTTCACTTCAGCCATTAAGCTGTTAGCCCAATAACGGTGGCTAACCGCTTCATAAGCCGATAACAATAAAACGCGCATCATCCTGTCTACCGGTGAAAGGTTCTCTTTATACACAGCATTCGGCCAAGGTCGTCTTGGCCGAATGCTGTACGCTACATACACTTAAACCATCGCAGCAGTCGCACTGCTCATCTAACGCCGCTGAGGAAACCGTAATGGCCAACGTATTAGTGGTCGATGATGAACCCAATATCCTACTCTCCCTTGAGTACCTCATGTCCCATGCCGGGCTGACGGTAACGACAGCGCCCGACGGCGAAACCGCGCTGCAGAGAATTGCCGACTCATCCCCTGACTTACTGCTGCTAGACATCAGCTTGCCGGGCATCAGTGGCTTTGAAGTGCTGGAGCAGCTGCGCCGCTCTGAATCCGAATGGCATTTACCGGTGATTATGTTAACGGCTCATGGCCGTGAAGTAGAGCGGGAAAAAGGCTTTGCGCTGGGCGCAGATGACTACGTTACCAAGCCTTTCTCTACCCAGCAGCTTGTAGAGAAGGTCAAAGCCCTGTTAGCTGAGCGTGCACCATGACACGCCAGGGCCTTCCTAAACGCCAACGCTTGGTCGGCGTGTGGCTGCTGCTAAGCGGCGTTAGCCTAGTGGGGGGAGCGCTCTTTGCCGCTTGGTTAGATAGCCAGCTGGCACTTTCCGGCGTGGCGCGTGCGGCTCTATGGCTAGGCAGTTTTTCAGGCGGCATCACGCTTTTTTTAATGGGCCTGCTGCTGGAGCGCATGCTTTTTACGCCCCTTCGCCATCTTCAAGCGCAGCTGGCGCGTTGGGTAGCCAATCCAGATGCCCCAGACGAACACACTGTAGAGGGCTGGTTAAAAGGGCTTGGCCCAGACCTTCGCCTCGTCAGTCACAGCTGGCGCGCCGACCGCTCACGACTCGCCACCGCCCATGCAGAAGGAGCGCGTAGCGCATCGCGTATACGCCAAGAGCTTGAAACGCTGCTACAGGTGCTTGAAACACCGCTGTTACTTTGCGACCGGCACCGGCGGGTGATGCTGTTTAATCAGGCTGCCGAAAACTTCTTTGCGGGTAATACCGGTCTGGGGCTTGGTAAACGCCTGGATGCCCTGCTGCCAACAGCTACCCTCGCCAACGCCATGGCACAACTGCCCGACGATGGCTCGCCTCGGGAAATGCTCGCTCCCAGTGACCAGCGCTGGCTAAAGGTTGTCATTCGCCGGGTCCCCGGCAGTGAACGCGAAACGCTGGTAACCTGTAGCGATGCGACCACCACCTGGAATAATGAAATGGGCGTGCGGGCCGAACTTAATCATCTATTGCCGCCACTTCGCCAGCACTCCGCCAGCTTAAGCAGCGCCGCTGATGCGCTACGTCAAATCCCCCCCTCAGAAACGTCGCTTGAGCTACGAGCACGTTTAGAGCAAGTAGTGCACGATGAGAGCCAAGCATTAAACAAGCACGTCGCGGAGATTGGCTCGCTGCTGGACGATCTTCAGTACCACGGCGAACGCTTAAGACCCATTTGGTCCAACGATTTTTGGCAATCGCTGGATGAGCGCCTTGACCCGGCCCACCGCTTAATCACCCCTATCGGCGTGCCCGCTTGGTTTAAAGGCGATGCGCCAGCACTCATTGAACTGTTTGACTCGTTGGTAGACCACCTACGCTGCCACTTGCCCAGCAGCGGTTTTGAAGGTGAGATTACGCTCAACCCAAAACGCGCTTACGTTGACTTGATTTGGCAAGGCTCACCCGTCCCCGAAGGCGAGCTCACCATTTGGCGCGAGCACCCGCTGACTACGCTACCGCTTAGCCCCTCAGTCGCGGATATTCTGCGCCAGCACGCCACCGATATCTGGAGTGTTGCCGATGCGGATAAACGCCACGCACGACTGAGACTGCCGCTACCAACGATTGCACAAACCCAAGCGCCTCGTGAGCTTGCACCTCCGCGGCCGGAATTCCATGACTTTGGCATCGCACAGCTGCCTGCGCCTGACGAGGCTCTGGCTAGCAGAGCTCTACGCTGCCTGGATATCGTGGCGTTTGATACGGAGACTACTGGCCTTGAGCTGCGCCGAGGAGACACGGTGATTAGCCTGGGCGCCTGCCGGATCGTCAATGGCCGTTTACTGGCGAATGATGCGTTTGATCATTTCGTGGACCCGAAGCGCGCCATTCCTGCTGCCAGTACGGTGATTCACGGCATTACCGATGCGGATGTCGCAGGCGCTGCCCCTCTTGAAACGGTGCTTGGCCTGTTTCGAGACTACATTGGCGAGGCCGTACTGCTCGCCCATAATGCGGCTTTCGATATGCTGGCCATTAGCAACCGTGGCGTTGACTTTACGATGCCTGTTTTAGACACACTGCTGATTTCAAAAGCGCTCGATGAAGCATTGGATGGTCACGATTTAGACACCCTTGCCAAGCGCTATGATCTCCACTTTCCACCGGGCACTCGCCACACGGCGTTAGGTGATGCCCGCGTTACCGCAGAGCTATGGCTAGCACTGCTGCCACGGCTCGAGGCCCGAGGCATTGATACGCTGGAAGAGCTGCTTGTCCTGCAGGCAAATGCCTTTGATAAAGAGGATGCCAGCGCACCATGAACCCCTTCAGCGCTCCTTCCCGCAGGCGTGAACGGCTCATCGCGCTGGCCCTGCTAGCACTATTTATGTTTTGCCCGCCGATGCTGCTTATTGTTGATCGTTTACCGGGCCTGCTAGGTTGGCTACCGCTCTACCTATTTGCCGTTTGGGGAGCGCTCATTGGATTCACCGCTTGGCTGGTTGAGCCCCCCAAGGAACCATGACCATGCGCGGCGATTGGGTAGTGATTGGTACCGCCTTTTGCTATTTGGCCCTGCTCTTTATGGTCGCCGCCTGGGGAGACCGGCGCGCCGAACAGGGCCGCTCGCTGATTGGCTCGCCTACGGTCTATGCCCTCTCTATCGCGGTTTACTGTACTGCCTGGACGTTTTACGGCAGCGTTGGCCGCGCAGCACAGTATGGCCCTAGCTTCCTACTGATTTACCTGGGGCCGACACTGGCGATGCTGTTAGCCCCTTTTACACTACGCAAAATGGTGCGCATTGCCGCACAGCAGCGCATTACCTCGATTGCCGACTTTATCAGCGCCCGCTACGGCAAAAGCTCCCGTTTAGGGGCACTCGTGGCCATCATGGCGCTCATCACCATCACCCCTTATATCGCGCTTCAGCTAAAAGCTATCACGGTGAGTCATGCGGTGCTGATGAACTACCCACTGGGTGCCGATATCACGCTAGAGAACGAACGCTTCTGGATGGACCGCTCTTTTTGGATAGCGATGGTGCTGGCGGTGTTTATTATTCTTTTTGGCACCCGTCACTTAGATGCCAGCGAGCGCCACGAAGGGATGGTGGCTGCCATTGCCGTAGAGTCCCTGGTGAAACTGATCGCCTTTCTGGCAGTAGGCGTATTTGTCACGTTCATCATGTTTGCAGGGCCAGGCGCCCTCTTGGCCGAAGTCGCTGCTACACCAGCATTAATCAATAGCATGCGCCTAGAAAACGTACCTGGCGGCGCAACGGGCTGGGTGGGTATGCTGCTGCTGGCATTTCTGGCCTTCTTTACACTACCCCGGCAGTTCCAGGTTCTCGTGGTGGAGAATGTCGACGAGCAGCACCTCCATCGCGCCAGCTGGCTATTCCCGCTCTATTTGCTGTTGATTAACCTGTTTGTCATCCCGATTGCCTTAGCCGGGCTGCTACTTGGCGAGGGCGATCCCGATAGCTTCGTGCTCACGCTGCCCCTCTCTGCGGGGCTAGAAGGTTTGCCGCTGTTAGTCTTTATCGGTGGTCTTTCAGCCGCCACCGGCATGGTCATTGTTGAGACGATTGCCCTCTCTACCATGGTCAGCAATCAGCTCATTATGCCTCTGCTGCTGAAAGTAAAGCACCTTTATATTGAGCGCCATGGCCGGCTTGCCGACTGGCTACTCAACATTCGGCGCATCGCCATTTTGCTGATTCTACTCATGGGCTATCTCTACCATGCGCTGATCGGCGATAGCTACAGCCTGGTAACCATCGGACTGGTCTCTTTTGCGGGAGTGGCCCAGTTTGCCCCTGCACTGCTCATCGGGCTTTACTGGCGCGGGGCAACGCGCCAGGGGGCAACGTTAGGGCTGCTCGCTGGATTTTTTATCTGGTTCTATACGCTGCTGCTGCCGGGGTTTGCACAGTCGGGCTGGCTGAAAGAGACGTTAATTACCCAGGGCCCTTGGGAAATCAGTTGGCTATCACCTTACGCGCTGCTGGGGCTAACCGGATGGGATATTTATACGCATTCACTGTTTTGGAGCATGCTAGTTAATGTTAGTTTGCTGATTGGCGTATCATTATTCACTCGTCCTACACCACTAGAGCAGACTCAGGCCGCACTATTTACCGAGGCAATGCACCCCAATCTGCAAACCACTTCACTCTGGCAAGGTGAAACCACCGAAGGCGCACTCCATGCACTGTTAATTCGGTATTTGGGAAGTATGGCAACTCAGCGTGTCTTTGCATCCCAAACGGCACAACCTGATACCGAGACCGATGCTTATCAGCGGCCAGCGTCTAAGGCACTAATCACTCGTGCTGAACAGGCATTGGCTGGCTCCCTAGGTAGCGCATCCGCCAGCGTATTAATCAACTCGGTCTTACGTGGTGAAGCAGTAGATGTAGAGTCAGTGCTCACTATTTTAGACACCACCTCCCAGGCCTTAGAGTACAACCGCCAATTAGAGCAAAAGTCCCAGGAACTAGCTCGTGTCGGTGAAGAGCTACGCAGCGCTAACGAACGGCTACGTGAGCTTGATCGCAT
>Ga0208813_1000256_pt1 | contig 45445 bp, 58 predicted proteins | sample MalvireepMed_904_FD_184250 | JGI IMG/M metagenome (GOLD analysis project Ga0208813, IMG submission 184250) | Marine viral communities from the Global Malaspina Expedition - Malaspina viral metaG DeepMed_904 (SPAdes) (version 2) | ecosystem: Environmental > Aquatic > Marine > Oceanic | place... | reverse complement strand
TCAGAAATCCCTGAACCAGGACCCATGATCTCACCACCACCCTGCAATGTTACAATTCCGCCTTTGGCTTGACCTGGAGCCGTCAAAGGCTGACCCAAGGCACTAGCACCAAGCATCGTAAACTGATCGCCATACATGTCTGTAATAAAGTTCTGGGCTTGTTCCAGACTAGCTCCTGTAGCCCTTGCCAAAGTTTCAGGATCGGTGGACGGGACTATTCCAGCCCGTGCCAATAACGCTTGTCCTTCCGGTGTATTCTTGAAGTTTGGATTTGCTTGTCTACCTTCCAGATATTGATCATACGCGAAACGTTGCGGATCAGACAAAGCTCGAGCCTGATCCGGTGTTAACTCGTCGTCATCCTCGGACAGGAAATAAGTAAGACCGGCGATAAGTCCCGGGATAGCAGCTTGCTCCACCAGCCTGGCGGCAGTTTCGCTTCCTAATATTGTCGATGGGGTTGTTGCGGCTTGTCCAGCGTCTGCTGCGGCGCTGGGAAGCGCCACTCGCATTTGAGCTTGTGGAGCGTCTAAACCCAACCCTTGCGCGCCGCGTTCAGCAGCAGCTTGTTCCGCCAGCGAAGTACCCGTTACTCCTCGATATCTCATTTCCGCTTCAGCAGGGGATAATTCAGAAGCGGCTTCAGAAGCGGCTATTGAACGCTGCTCAAGCGGGAACTTTGCTCTGTTGGGCCATTTGGTCGGCGAATCGATATGTTGCTGACTAAAGGGCATTGGAGCTTTCTGATAAGTCGGGAATATGTCTCCAAGCGTTTCGGAACCAAATGCTGTTTGTTGCGCCGTAGGTCCGCCAGAGAAGCCTAACCCTAAGTCCAGCGTTTTCCCAGTTCCAAAGATGCCTTGAGCAAGCGGATTCTTTGGACCGCCGCTGAAAAGTGCCTTTCCAGCGTGCCAAGGCGCCTCAAGTCCTTCCCCAAGACCTGTCATAAAGCCTTTGCTGCTTGTAAGTCCTTGCCCCAAGGCGCCTACCCCATAACTTATGGCCATGTCTTTAGCGACATCGCCCCATGAACCACCTTGCAGTTTCGACACAAGACCTGAAGCAATAATTCCACCAATGCCCGGTGCAATCATATTGCCCACTATCGGAGCAACATAAGGAAGAGCCTTCTTGAATACATTCTTGACAGTCTTGAATATCTTCTTGAAGAAGAATTCCGGCTGCCCGGTTATGGGATTTATGGAGTTAAGGCTGTTGCCAACAACATAGCGATCGGGATCCCTAATCCCCATTACCTTCATCTGATTGAATAAATCAGCCTTCAGACTAGGGTTCGCAGCAAGTATCTCTCCCGGAATAATGGTCTCGCCATCTGAAGCATGGACCATGTACGAATCGCCATATCGCCCAAGCGTGGCCAAGCCGTTGGCAAGAGCCGCTGCCGAAGGCTCTCCATTAAATTTGGGTGATGTATATGGCATCAAAATACCTCTAACATAATCAAGTTATTTCCAAATAGCTACCGATCACATGCAACCTATTTGCATTCGCAGCGGTTACCTTCAACACCTCGGATTCTTGAATAACCAAAGGCTGCGTCAAAAGCTCAGCCGTCCCATTCGCCGTCGTCGCTTTTACATTATAAAGCACAAACACTGCCGAAGCAGAATCCGTGACAGTCACCGTTATAGTGGAGGTTGATCCACTATCGTCAGCTACCACCAAAGACCTAAAAATAGCCGTCGTTGCCGCAGGCGCCGTGTAAAGCGTTGTCACATCGGTAGAGGTTAGGTCTACCTTAGCATTTTTATAGAAACTAGCCATCTTAGGTCATAAACCATGTTAAAGCGTTATTCTCATCCTTTCCCTCCACCTGAAGAGGAAACTCTGTTTTGGTCAGGGAAATCTCGACATCCCTCAATACTCTTTGCCAAATATCAGGGTCATACTCTGGAGGAGCATCAGGAAAGCTATGGTCAAGTAATCTAGCCATTATCTCCTACCATCCGGGCGAAGATCCATGCGAAGATCGCCCGTGGTCCATGCTATATCCGTCTCGCTACTTTCAATACGTATCACGGCCTGCCGCGCTCGAGCGCGTATAAAAGACTGCTGCGTAGTGGCACTGACGGAATTTGTGGAATTGGTTGCTAGAGAGTCACCGGGATAATCTCGTGTCTTCAGAACATAATTAACGGTGGAATCCGTTCCTGTTATGTCTATATCTGGGATAATCCGGTTGACGAACATGAAGTTGTTGCCATCCCCAAGATCAAAATCCGATGATTCGATATAAGAGGACATGGCAGAACCGTCGTCATTTTCTCCGCTTTCGTGAATAAATACGGCATTTGCACTGTCCGATAAGCCACATGCCCGTGGTCGGGTGTAGATGCTATGGTCAACCCAAGCTGTTCTTGCGAGGGTTCCAATATCCCATGTCCCTTCTGTGTAATTATATTTTACATAGCGATCTATTTCTGTTGAATCCGCAGATGCGTAGAACCAAAGAACCTCATCGAAAATCTTATTGGAAGCCGCAAAAAACTTACGCGATTGATCAAGATTTACGTCATCAAACAAATAACGAAGCACGGTACACGGTATAACTTGGACACGTCCTGTATAAGCATAGAAGTTTTCCGTATCCATCCAGAACATCTTATCCCCTACAGCCACAACAGAATTTGGGCTGATTATGGAAACATTACTTGCTAGAAGAGAAAACCCGAAAGTGAGAGGAGGACCGGTAAAGCGCATGGCATGTAAATTCGCGTCCGTCCAAATAAGAACTTCCTGGCGTCCCTTTACAGCGGCAATGATTTCTGATCCTGAAGACAGACGCTGACCGCCGGCTGTATTAATGGCTGATGGAGTCCAATCAAACGGGTTTTCCTGATCGCACCATCTAACTTGCAGTAGATCTTGGGCAGTCTCCGATAACGGATTACATCCAAGACAGATTATATGGCGATCTGTAGTTGAAACCATAATGTGGCGCGTTATCGTCGGAGCATCCGAGGCCCCCGTTTGAGAAGCAAATGTTGTTGCTCTAGAACCTACTCCCAATGTCTTATCCCAATAATAAGGAGTATCATCCAAGGGACAAAAAGCTAAATCCTCTCCCCAGTTGTCCTGAGACCATAAACGAAGTTTCGTTGTGGAACTTATAGAAGAAGCCCCTCCCCATCCGACAAAGTCGTTAGCTTCTAAAACATCTGCCCCATCGCTATGAGACGCGGCTGTCGTTCCACGAACCCCCCTAACAACTCCTGCATCTATGGTATTCGAGCTTTTCCCCGTATATTGAATAAGTTCATCATCTATTTGGATTAATCCGACAAATGTAATTGCTGCCGAACTGCTATGCGCCGCTGCGGTAGTTCCATCAGTACCTCGCGTTAAAGTTCCAAGAACATTATCCGCATTAGTCTCATAACGGATTTTCTCACTTCCTATGAGAACGGTTCCTTTGCTAGGAAACGCAGTTGAACTTGCCAGAGGAAGCGATGACGCGTTCAAGGCAACATTTGCAGAAATGGTGCTGGCCGCCGTCTCAAAATCGGAAGCACTTGTTAGTATGAAAGATGTGACAGAGTCGTTAATCCCTCCGCTATCATTGAGCGTCGTTTGAGTATATCCAGATGAAATGCCACCCCATAACGCAGCGCCCCACCCAACTCCAGATACCTCAACATTGAGGCCTACATTAATCTGATAAGTCGCAATAACGGCACTCCCGCCGCCAGCGGTAGACCCAGAAGAAGCACTTCCACCTGTGTCTACGGTGTAGGAATTTGAATCCACAAGAGTTAGTTCGTGTTCTGTGTTAAGTTGCGCTGCCGTTATGCCGTCAGTCGCCGTTGCCCCGCTGAATGTTACAAAATCACCGTCCTTCGCCCCATGGGCTACTGCGGTTACGGTTACTACACCACTTGATGCGCTTCCCGTTTTAAGGGGGTCTGAGCCAAGTGTCGCGCTGGTTCGTATAGGTGTTATATCGTTATACGTTCCACCTTCTTCTACGTAGAACTTCGTTTGCGTCCCAAGTCCCATATACTTACTGCCATCAAGAGCGGCCCAAGTATGAAGAGATCGACCAGTACCTTCTATGGTGTTGCTACTTAGTTTTTCCCAGCCGCCCATTTTCTCAGGGCGACCTTTTCTAAAACGAATAAGATTGGAATCAAACCACCCAGGTATATCTTGTACATCAATACCATAGGAGGTGGTTTCTTTGTTCACACCTGGGCGAAAGATTATCTTGGCTAAAGGCATGTCTATCCAGAAGCCTCATCATTCTCTATGGCAGTTTCCAGTGCGGACATTTAACTAGGCTCCATAGGCCATACAGGATTGGCTGGATCAACTACTGTAGCCGGTAAATCACGAAGTACTTGACGATAAGTAGACCAAACAGTTTTTGTATCATCATTCATCGTTGCCCAGCGATCAGGGAGAACGCTTATGTCGCTCACTTCCAAAAGATTATTGCGCTCTGCTCTCAGGAGTTTCATATGTCCGTTATACTGGTCTGTATCGAAAGCATTCTGATCAAAACTTATCGTCTTATTTATTTTATCAACGGTCCAACGAGATGGGTTTTGAAAACACATCTCACCATTTACGGCAGTTGCGGCATTATCGACTATAAAAGCGTCTTCAAATCCTGACATCTGATGTAGTTCAACAATCCTTGCGTCGGCTTCTTCCTTAGTTTCAAAGGTATCGTACTTGCAGATGACTCCATTCTCATCAACTTTGTTAACTGTTGTAAAGCTACCCATCGTCAGTCCTCCTTATGTGTGCTTGATTCCCCATACTGTCATTCTTCCTGTATCAATGTTACCACTGCTGAATGAAAATTGTACTCGATCCAGCGTGATATCACCTGACGATGCCTTGCGGCCCCCGAAGCAAGAACCTACCCCACAGACATCATTTATGCTGTAGTAAGTGTACTGTCCGCTAACCGATGGTCGCTGCGTGCTATCTCCTGGCCCGTGCAGAAACAGCATTGCATTAAAACCTTCAGATGCGGCGTTGCCGATGGCTTGGCCCTGATCATTAATAAGTATTATTTGACCGTCACCAGTGCTTATCGAGGAGGTGAGATCGGATGACTGGTTTGATAACATGCCCCAAGTGGCCCACTCATAATCCGTGCTTCCACTATCAATACCACTCGAATCTCCCCATCTAAAATATGCATCAACGTCATCTGTCGCTGGGTTTAAATCAGAAAGCGCAATAGCATATGTGTCATACGTTGAATCAAGCCCAGTTTGATCTAAGGTGGCGCTACTTGATGCAACGGATGTACCTATTAAAGTCCAAACACCAGAAGCATCTTCAAACGCTGGGGGCTGCCCCGCTCCCGCCGACGTAAGTACCTGACCATCATCTCCTGTAGCAATTGCGACAGGATCCCCGCTCGCATCATAAGAAATTATATTTCCATCTGTTCCAGAGGCCATTTTAGCTAGTGATACAGCATCATTAGCGATTGTTAACGCCCCATCAGTAGCCACTGTCGCATCACCAGACATCACAACTGGATTAAAATTTGTTCCATCAGCAACTAAAACAGCACCGCTGGTGTTAGTTGCCATCGTTATATCGTCGCCTGAGACAGTCAAATCACCAGCAATGGTTAAATTACCGCCAGAACTTAATGACATGGTTTCTGCCGCAGCCGCACTTGAGGCAGTTTTAAAACTTAGTTTGGTGGCATTATTAGAAGAACTGAAATCGCCCTCTGATACAGCCGCAATTCCAGCCGCCACAAGAATAGCGTCCGTTCCGGCGGCTTCATCGGGGGCTTGAAAATCTATCTGACCTATAACATCCGCCGCCGCGATATCTAGCTCGCCTGTTTGAAGAGTTAACACCACAGGCGTATCGTCGCCTGTGGCCGTATTCTTCATATTCACATTACCAACACTGGTAATATACATTTTCTCCGTGGCGGCTGCGGAAGCCCCGGTTTTGAAACTTAATTTAGTAGCATTGCTACTGGAACTAAAATCACCTTCTGAAATAGCCGATATACCAGCAGCTACCAGAATAGCATCAGTACCCGTGGCCTCGTCTGGGGCTTGAAAATCTATCTGACCTAGAACATCATCCGCCGCAATATCCAGCTCACCTGTTTGAAGGGTTAGGACAAAGGGGCTGCCATCACCTGTTGCACCAGCTTGTTTTAATTTTAATCCTACATCCGCAACATGGGTGATCGTAATATCATTATCCGCTCCCATATTAACAACGGCTGAATCTGATACCAGACTAAGATCGTTTCCAATCTGTAAATCGCTTAAAGCATCCGTTACAGCAGCACCACTACCAGCACCGTCACAATATATGACGGCATTATTGCCATTTTGTACCGTGACATTAGCTCCACTACCCTGCGAAAAAGCCAGAGAATATGGGCCACTTGATCCGGCATCAGTAGTGGCATTAGCCACTATAAAGAACATTTTAGTAGTATTAGGCGCTATTGTGATCGTACAAGCTTGGCTCAAAGAACCCGTAAATTTAATAACACGATACATACCATTTTGAAGATTTTCCGTGCCAGCGTCAGGGGAGGCTTCCCGGACGGTAAGAGTGGCCGTAGAAGCATCGGATAAGGCAATAGCAGTATAGGCTGAAATACGATCTAGAATGTCCCAGTTGTGATTACTTGTTGTACCCCAAGCCCCGGATTGATCTCCGGTCGCCATTTTTTCAATTCCGAGACTTGTTGAATATGAAGAAGCCATAATCCTATTCCTATGCCGCTATTTTTGTCCAACCAGGGGTTTGTGAAGCATCCACAGTTGACCAACTTGGACTTTGTGAGGAACTAATGGTTGAAAAATCAGGGGTTTGTGATGCATCAATTATTCCCCAAACATTAACATTCGATATTGCGCCCGTGGCGGATACTCCATCAACCGCGACGGAAACATCACCGGACATCGTGACCGTTCCAATGGCTCCCGTCCCAGCAACGCCCGAAACGTCAACACTAATCGCAGGCGTAACTGTAACCGTTCCAATGGCACCCGTTCCAGCAACGCCCGAAACGGTAACACTACTCCCACCAGCAACCGAAACTGTTCCAACAGCTCCCGTTCCAGCAACGCCCGAGACCTCAACACTAATCCCACTAGTAACCGTAACGGTGCCAACAGCTCCCGTTCCAGCAACGCCCGAGACCTCAACACTAATCCCACTAGTAACCGTAACGGTGCCAACAGCTCCCGTTCCAGCAACGCCCGAGACCTCAACACTACCCCCACCAGCAACCGAAACTGTTCCAACAGCTCCCGTCCCAGCAACGCCCGAGACCTCAACACTAATCCCACTAGTAACCGTAACGGTGCCAACCGCACCCGTCCCAGCAACACCCGAAACTGTTACAACGCTTCCACCAGCAACCGTAACGGTGCCAACCGCACCCGTCCCAGCAACACCCGAGACCTCAACACTAATCCCAGGCGTGACCGTAACGGTGCCAACCGCACCCGTCCCAGCAACACCCGAAACGGTAACAACACTTCCACCAACAACCGAAACCGTTCCAACGGCTCCCGTCCCCGCAACACCCGAAACGGTAACAACACTTCCACCAACAACCGTAACGGTGCCAACCGCTCCCGTCCCAGCAACACCCGAAACGGTAACAACACTTCCACCAACAACCGTAACGGTGCCAACCGCTCCCGTCCCAGCAACACCCGAAACTGTTACAACGCTTCCACCAACAACCGTAACGGTGCCAACCGCTCCCGTCCCAGCAACACCCGAAACGGTAACTGCAACGTCCTGAGTCCCTGTCCCAGAAATCGGATGCGCGGATACGGGAAAGGCCCCTATGGAGCCACTCATCCGGCTAATCCTCCACCAATACCATCAGAGGTCGTTTTCACTTTAAGCAACGTATGCCTTGCCTATAGCAACTGCGTTCTCATAGGAAGTTTTACTGTTGCTTGAGGCAGAGTACCAATCTTTAGCTGCTTGAATCTCTAAATGATCTGTATTGCGTGTGACCATTAATTTTACGCCACTAGCGCCATCTGGATCATTATTAACAAAACGAGAATCATCCTCCACTATGGCCGCGATTAAATTTACGCTGTCGTCCATTGCAGAAAAATGTTGAGCAATCTCAGCTTCAGTTTGTATATCAGTCATTTTATTACTCCTTATTTAATTATTGAGTTTCTCTTTTAGTTGATTAACTTCAGCTGAAAGTTCTTGCACAGCCTTCACTAAAATTGGAACTAATTTTCCATAAGATGCTTCTAATTTATCCGGGTTGTTTTTTAAAACAAGATTCAGATAGTCTTCAGCATCAGCATTGATTTGAGATTCGTCCAAATCCTGTGCGATAAAACCAATTTCTTGAATATCCTTCTTACCACCATTACGCATATCCCAGACAAACTTGACAGGCTTTAAGTCATTGATAAAGTCCAGTCCAACTGGCAGTTCTTTAATACTTTTTTTATCCCGCCTATCTGAAAGTGCGGATATAGTCTGGACTTGGCAACGAAGCGCTGAGACATTAGCATCACCCAAGGTGACTTCGTTATCAGCATCGTTTGCTGTTGGATCAGATCCATAACCCAAAGATGTGTTATTACTTCCTGTTGTGGTTAAATCTCCCGCCTGATACCCAACTGCTACATTGTTCGTACCAGTGTCGTTGTTTTTAAGCGCCTGAAATCCAAGCGCTGAGTTGTATCCACCAGTGGTGGCTAAATAAAGCGAAAAAGTTCCAAACGCTGTGTTGTAGTCAGCAGTGGTGTTGGATCGAAGCGTCTCATTCCCAACCGCTACGTTCTGTGTACCAGTGGTGTTAGAGAGAAGCGCCTTATACCCAAACGCTGTGCCCTCTGGCCCGGTAGTGTTAGATTTAAGCGCCTGATACCCAAACGCTGAGTGTTTTGAACCAGTGGTGTTGGTATCAAGTGCTTCATACCCAAGCGCTATGTTGTATGAACCAGTGGTGTTAGAGCTAAGCGCTTTATCTCCAATTGCTGTGTTGCTTCCACCAGTGGTGTTGGCGTCAAGCGCTCCGGCCCCAATTGCTGAGTTGCTTGAACCAGTGGTGCTGAGTTTAAGCGCATCCTTCCCAACCGCTGTGTTGCGCTCACCATAGATATTACTATAAAGCGCCTGATATCCAATCGCTGCGCAGTCGCCATTTTCGGTGTGGGCTTCAAGAGCTTCATACCCAACCGCTGTGTTATTGTAACCAGAGGTGTTGGAATTAAGCGCACCATAACCAAGAGCAGTGTTCTTATTTGTAGTGCCGTCATCGTTGGCTAATGCGCCTGTACCAAGACCAACTGTCGCACCAGAAGAATTTGTGATGGCGTCTGACAGACCGTTAATGTCTGAAGCACCACCACCGCCAGCATCTTCAAACGCCGGGGGTTGTCCTGCTCCCGCCGACGTAAGTACCTGCCCATCGGTTCCCGTTGCAACCGCTACAGGATCTCCGCTGGCGTCATAACTAATTATATTTCCATCAGTTCCCCCAGCCATCTTAGCAAGAGTTACAGCATTATCAGCGATATCTGCCTCTACAATAACCCCAGAACCAATAGCTGCCACACCAGATGTATTGATCGAAATGTCGCCAGATATAACGACGGGATTAAAATTCGTACCATCGGCGATTAAAGCGGCACCACTAGTATTAGTTGCCATTGTTAAATCGTCGCCTGAGATAGTTAGGTCACCGGCGATTGTGACGTTTGTGGTGCCCGTCGGAATTGAAATGACGGTCCCATCCGCATCGTTTTTAATTGTGACATCATTGGTCGAACCTTGACCTGTAAGGATCAAGCCCTCGGCACTTGTGTAACCAATAGCCGCATTATCGCCCGCCGCTGTATCGCCGTCCGGCTCAAAGGTTGTCGCTGTAGCTACGCCCGATGCATCAATAGTTGTGACCGTCGCAGCCGCTGGCGTACCAGACCCTAATATTCCGTCCAATGTTCCGGTAAAACCGGTTCCAGTCACCTGACCCGTAAAGGCTGCCGTGGTTGTCCCGGTAAGAACGCCCATAACTTCTGCATCGGCATCATTCTTAATCGTTACGTCGTTGGTTGAGCCCTGTCCTGTGAGGATAAGTCCTTCAGCCGAGGTGTAGCCAATAGCCGCATTGTCCCCGGCAGCGGTATCGCCCGCCGGTTCAACCGTGCCGGTCGCCGTGATATTGCCTGTTGCCGCCAGCACCGACCCGTCAAAAGTTAAATTGGCTTCACCATTAACCGTGGTACTATCAACAGATGTAATAATTCTATTATTTGTGGAGTTCGTATAAGACGTGACTGCCACTACCCCTGCGGGATATACGACAAAAACATTCTTAGTGCCCGACGTCCAGTTAACTGCGGCGTCGGAATTGCTGCTCGCTAGGATCGTATCGCGCGATAAAGTATCCGGCGACGCATCTGTCACCGTTCCCTCGCCGACCTCCCAATAAGTATCATCGGTGATGCAGTAGGAGCACTCGTTCGTGTTCCCAATACCAGCCACGAAACTTTGAAACCCAACAGCAGCCCCACCAAGATCAAGGGTGCCAGTACCCGTAGTGGTGGTGGTTTCTTTTACACGATCGGCGAAGACCATGGCCATAGCTAAGCCCCCCGCCCTAGTCTCATGCTATACGAATTATGGCCGTTGATGCAGCCGCAGCGGGAAAAGTAATGGTAAACGTGCCAGCGGTACTGGTTTTATTGGACGAAAAATCTAAAATACAAACAGATTTATCACTGTTTGTATCGTTATAGATCATAGCACCCATAGCCGTAATAGTCGCTGTTGTGAAACTCAGATCACTGAAATCAGTAAATCCAGTGGTTCCACCAGTGGTAGGATCAATATTGGTGAGAGCCGATCCGCCTGCCGCATATGATCCACTATTAGCCACTTCACCTGTAGTGGTATAAGCGGTAGTGGCTGCGCCCAACGTAGCGGTAGTGCCGCTTTTGCCGCCCCCACCTTCCGCATATAAAGCCAATTTAAAACTATTACCTCCAGAAGCGGAGAAATTATGTGTGGCCTTTAAGACTTCGCTCTTAAAAGACGTGCACATTGCCGCTGATATAGCCATATCACATACTCCTTAGATTATCGGCCAAATCGGAATAACCACTGCTCCTTAATTTAGCACAAATTGTTGCTCTGTCTTGCGTTACCGCTTGCTGCATATAGTAAACCAATGTCTGCTTTAGCGTATCTTTAAATGCCATAGCCTGATCCCGTATGGGAGGAGGCGCTTCATCAGCAATATAAAGAATCCTATTCGCGGCCATTTCAGCAACTTCTTCTATAGAATGACCCCCATTATCAGAAGTGAGTACATCTATGTTTCCCACTGAAGCTGACGAACTTATATCAAACATTATACTTTCCCCTGCATAGAAACGACTTTATCGTTTCGTTCGTATAAAACCGGTGTGACATCCAACGGCTCGGGGGGTTCAATATTAGATTTCTGTATCAAGGCAAGAGTATCATCTTTTATACTCATAATTAAGGGATCATCTAATCTGTGATAGCCGTATAGCTTTTCCTCTATAGGAACATCAGTATCTAAAAGGGCTGAACACGAAGCTACATCTATCCGCATACCTCTTGCAACAGCCGCCGAAAGCCAGAACTCTGTACATGCGCGTCCTGATTCAGCCATATGTATATTAGTTTTATAGGAATAATCTATGCCGTATAAGAAAAGTTTTCCTATTTCATTATATATGGCGAAAGCTATTGCATAAGGGATTGTGTTATTAAAATAACAAAGACCTGTTTTTTCAATAATCTTTTCTAAAGGATAAAGAACTGCTCCCGGAACTCTACTATCAAGCTCGCATGTATATATGGGGCCGGGATGTTTGGGAAGTTCTCTTCTGAGAGCGGATGTTTGCTTACCGGCTAAGTCGGTATCAAAAAACCTAGACGGTGGATCCATCATAAACACTCGATCATGTTTAATAGGTGCCAGCATAGAGTTCACTGCCCACACCTCATCATATTCTGCTCCATTAGCCACTGAGCAGGTGTATTCCCGTTGAGAATCTCCTAATCCAACTAAAGCTACCGATGCTCCTTTAAGATCAATCATGCGACATCCCTCCGAAGACGATCATAACGGTACTCGTCTCTGGTTTGCATGCCTTCTCCAAGATTCTTCAACCACTGTAAAGATTCTTGGAATCTGGCATTATATAATTGTAGCAAATCAGTCTCTCCCTTCATGAAAGTATAAGCCTCCACCAAGGCGCCATACAGAAGGGCTAACTCGGCATTTGTCCCAAGCCAACTGGTTCCGTCGCTAGTTGATGTGATTGAAGTTGGTCTATAAAAATAATGTAATTCAACGGCATAATCATCGTCAGGTGTCGGAGCGACCATTAAAGATTCATCATTCCAATCCCCGTAATACAAGGGCTCCCCTGTAGTGGCGGGATTAGGCGTATAATCCTGTAAAAAAGTTACCTGCTTGTACAGAAGAAACTTATTTTCCGAGCTTACAACCACACTCAAAGAAAATGGGGATAAAAAAGCCTCTGGTTTGGTTAAAAACTTGCTTGAAGTAGTTAAGCTTCCGGACACATTTCTACGGAAAACATCAAGCTGGCATTCCTTTAGAATTCGCTCTTCAGAATTCACAATAAATCTAGATAATTGATTCGTGAATGTCGTCTCCGTATTCTGCGTATAATCCTGAATAGCAGTTTTTAATGTTGTAAATGTAAAAGCCATATTACGGACTCACCGTTACAGGACCAGCAGAAGCAGATCCACCGCCACCCTTGATGTTTCCTGTGGTTGCCGTCCCGCTTCCAGAAGTAAATGTGTAACTATCAGAATCAATCTTTGTGATGGAAAATCCGCTGGAATCCTCTATAGCGCTCTCGGTAAATCCATCAAAAGATTCTACTTTTCTAAAGCGCACTGTATCTCCGGTACTTCTTCCATGTCCAGGTTCCGTAACAGTGATGACGGCGGATCCGCTGCTCCCAGATTTGAAGGGGTTAAAAGCAAGAAGAACCGTTGTGGCCGGCTCAATTCTATCGGGACGGCTTATTCTTAAAGCTTGAGGATCGGTAACATGACGCCGGGGAGTAAGCTGGGGCTGTTTAACCTCAAATTCATCAGCACCTACCAGCATACCGGTCCATTCTTTAAGCATGCCAGTCAAATGATAGGCGCGTCCTGATCTGTCGGATATTCCAAGAGCATATTTCCCGCCCGCATATCTAGACATCTTAGACTCTCAATGACTGATATGTTGGAACAAGGCGAAGAGAAATACCATGCTCGATGTCCTGTGATGCGGCCCTCTCAAATTCCTCTTCATAAAACATCTTTAAGATCTGAGTCCTCTGAGGAGCCTTTTTAAGCGAGATATGATACGCCAAACCAGCGACAAGACATGGAAGAAACCTAAAAGGTATGTCTGGATTATTAGTGGCGGCATCAGCATCCTCGATACGTCTTACTCTGTAATAGATCAAAGCATCCGTTGAATTCTCAGGAAGAGGCCAGATCGTCAACGTAGGAGTGATTTGACGATTTATATAAAATTGAGTAGGCCGGCCCTGAGTGGTCTTTGTTGGTATGCTCAAATACTCTTGCCGGCTAATTCTAGTCATACCAATATCTTCACTACTTCTGCGGATAACCACCTCAAGAACATCCACAGTGGATTGAACATCAGACAAACTAATAGCAGCGGAAACAGTTGTCGTGGCAGAACTTGAAGATCCAGTTATTGTCTCTGAGGCGGAAAATGTTCCACTGGGAATAGTTAAGGTCAGAGTAGTTGAAGATGGTTTTGTTATAATATCAGCAGTAGCTTCGCTGGTTCCTCCGGTTATTGTCTCACCAACGGAAAATGATCCAGAGGCGCCTACGGTCATGGTAATGGCACCAATAGGATAAGTGGCAACGGCAGATGAAGTTGATAGTTGAGCAACGGTTTGAGTGATCTGCTCGATAGTCCAAAGATTAAGACCTCTATTGGACCAATCCGCAAAAAGCAGACTTAGAGAACGGCGCGCCGTTTTTGAATCATAACCAGTGCGAAGTTCAAGCCCGCAGCGCTCAAAGGCTTCCTCTGTTATCTCAGCCATATCCAGATTGAAATCAACCGATCCAGAAGTCGCCATCTCTTACTCCTTAACTAAAAACAGCTAACCTAATTCCCACGGCCAATTGAGCAAGAATAAGGAACCCCACCGCCCATAGAATTTTACTGAATGTATCTATCGATTTTTGGACATGACTAATATCGTTATTCTTGAGGACATCAATCTTTTCCGATAATAATCGTAATTCTCCTCTTATCTCAACGAGTTCGAGTTCATTCCTACGTTCAATATCGCTCATCGTTTTTAGAACTCTTTAACACAATCCAACACTATCGTGTATGTATCCGCAGCCCCATGCCCAACAGTAGTAAACCTTAAATCTCCCGTGGGACTAGAAGCACTGTTAACAAGTCCTCCAAAAGAAGAAAAGTCGAAATCTCCTTGATAACCAGAAGGAACCTCAACTGCCAACGTATCAGTGCTGGCATCCCATAGAATCTTTACTGACAAGCCAATGGTGCTAAACCATATCTTGTTGATACGAAGATTGCTACAAGCGGTGCCGTCTTGAAGAGTTGATAGGCCAGAGACATCCACTGCCAAAACAGCACTCTGGCCAGTATCAACATAGGTGTAAGCAAAAGATTTGACTAGTTTTCGAGGGCCATCCTCAATGATCTTCTCGGTAAAAGTATCGGCCATAGCCTACTCCTTAATTTCTCCTGACAAGACCATCATCTTCTACGGTTGATCATTAAATTGGATCATGCCATCCGTGGTTCTTTGAGCGGCAACCCAGATATAATCGCACCAGGCAGCATCCGCCGTAGTCGTACCAGACATGGCACAAAACCACGGAGTCAAAGCCGAAGTTGGAATATTCCCCGTAGTAGTGGTTTTCAAGACACGGTCGACATAAAACTCAACCTGTCCCGTCCCTTTGACAATAAAGCCTAAGCGACGAGTGTTGGTAATGCTAGAGGAAGATTCGGCCCCGTCGGCAAAATCAATCCCCGTATCCGTCTTGGTTTCCGTTCCGCCACTATCGCAGTTAGCGTAAATATCCGCAGCACCTTCAACCAGTAAGAAACCAATCTGGTTACTCGCCGTGAAGGGAACGCCAGTAGCAAAAGTTCCATTCTCCGCTAAACCGACAAACATATCCATGTCATCAGCATCAGCCACAGCAACCTTGGCCTCAAAAAAGATAAGCTTGCTTGCTTCGGCCATGAAAATTTCATTGCCTTGGATCGAACCACCGGAATTATCCGTTGAGCCATCCCCAGTGGATTTTGCCCATCCACCGACATGGTCAGCCAGAAGAGTTAATGTGCCGCTGTTAAGAACAGCCTTAGTCCAGTCATCTGTGTCATCAATATCAACACCAGTGAAGTCATCATACTTGAAGACATAGTCTGGATTAATTTGGATCGGAAGATTTCTAAACCATGACCCCAAAGCGCTGGCATCACTACCAGTGCCACTGTACATGACAGGACCAGAAAAACGGGATGTACCCATAGTACTACCTCCTTACAAAAGGCTTTGCCCTAGAGTCTTTGTAAGCGTCTGCTGGGCCAGTCGCTAGGGCTATGAGATCCCAGAAAGTGGGGAGGGGTTTCCCCCTCCCCGTATTCTTTACGCGCCAGGAGATCCAAATACGCAACGCGGATCCGACCACCCAAAGCTATAACGCTCGCGGGCTTTAAACCTCACATTGCCAGTATCAAAATCACCTTCCATCTTCGTAGACATCGGCATGCGCTCAAAGTGGATAAATCCTCTTGGAGCATCGGTTTTGATAAACCATGCGTCAGTATCCGTAAGATAGTGGTTAACGACATAGCCTTGCGGAAGCATTCCCATGTTCCGCGTAGCATTAATGTCATTATCCGCCGTACCCGGACGAAGAGTGGATTCAAGAAGACGATCCGCCACGAACTGTAGCGCGGGAGGAACAACCATCTTTTCACCACGTACCGAGACTTTAAGGCCACGCTCATCGACAAAAGCTGCGATGTCAATAAGAGCATTCTCAAGGCTCGTTTCGTTCAAGTCAGCCGCCGTGCTAGGCTCGTTGCGAAGATCATTGTTATTCACAAGAGGATGATCCGTAGCACAAAGTTCTTTAGCATCGCCGCCCGTAAACGAGCTATCAAAAGCATTATTCAAGGTAGCTGCACCCTTCACCTGTTTGGTGTTGGCCATGCTACGCGCCAAAGCTTTCGTATAACGAGATGCTAATCGGTCATAGAGATTATCCTCGATTGCTTCTTCCGTAATGGAGAAAGCAAGCGCGATAGTCTCATGCGTATACCTTGCAGTATACGCTTCTTGCGCATCATCAAATGAAATTGCCGATCCTTCCGATTTGACGGGCGCTGACCCGAAACCGGAAAGCATGACCTCCTCCTCAAATGCGCGTTCTGAGGATTCAGTATCATAGATCTCAGCAGATTCGTTGTCGTACCTGGCGTACTCAAGTCCAAACAAGGCATTGAGGCCAGGCTCTAGCTCTTTAGCTAATTGAGCTCTACTAATAGCCATCTCTCAAACCCTCCTATACGCCAGTGGTTGAAGGCGTACCAGCCGCAATAGCGCCGTTATTGCTATTGAAGTGGTTATTCAACCGAACGATTGCCCCGATACCAGCCGCTGTGAAATCAGCATTCTCTGGATCATCAAGCCAACCCACAATCCGCATTTGCAGAGCGGCTGTGGTGGCAATCGTGCTGATTGCCAAACGACCAAGGGACACACCAGTAGCGTCTGTCCCTGTGATAGCTGTCGAGAAGTTAGCGTTAGCGAAAACTGCGGCTCGCGCCGTAGCCTTGCTCGTCCAAGTGGCATCCGTTGCAATAACATAAAGCTGCATTGGATCATCATTCACAAACGCTTTTACCGGGTGGTTGGAATCTGCCCCAGATCCAGGCCAGTAGTTTTTCCAGACAGGTTTCCCAGTGGTAGAATCCACATACTCACAACCCTGAAACACGCCCAGCATACCAACTGTTCCACCAGCGGCGGCGCCAGGGGCGTCGATATAGCCGGTGGAAAGCGGAATCACAGGTTCGCCATGATACAGCTTATTGGTATTACCGTTTGCAATTTCATACGCGGAGTATTGGGTCATACCAGTGGAATTAGAGGCCGCGCCCTGTTTGCTCAAAGGGCGAAGGCCAAAGCTTCCATTGCTATTTGCCATCTACATTGCTCCTAGTCCTCTTCTTTTTGAGGACCTCCAAAAGTTACACGAGAGTGCCGATCAGGTTTGCTGATAGGCATCGCCGGATGTTGCTCACGAGCTAAGTCGTTATCAACAGCCGCCATTTGATTGCGAGTCATGCTCTGAAAATATTCTTTGCGTTCCTCGACAACCTCAACGGGGATCTTGGCAAGCAATAATCCTCCTACCCCAATAACGCCGGCATGTTTGCCGTCTTCGATGGTCGGTATCTCAAAGTCTGGGTGATCTTCACCGCGCACCAGTTCCCAACCTTCACGGCTGCGAGCTGCTACATTCTTGCGGTCGTCAAAACCCATAACTTCTGCCCGAATCCACCTATGTCGATAACCATCTGGTGCAGGCGGTGCGTCCAACATGGACGGGGGCTTCCAAGGTTCCCTGCGCGCTTGTTTTGCGCGTGTGCTGTTATTCCGAGGCGTTCTCGTAGACTTTTGGAGAGCTGCGTTCTCTGTATTCATGATCAATCCCTCACATATTTTGCGTATTCTTCAAGCGGCACATTAAGCCTCTTTGCAATCGCAACCTGTGAGGGCGTTAATCGCACAGTTTTTCGTCCACTTCTATTGCGGGATGCGGAAGCTTCGGCTGACGCAACCTTCTTGCTCCCCCCGTTCGACGAAGATTTCTTACCAAGCTTATGTGGAAACTCGGCAATCATTCTTTTATCAAGTTCAGCATAATACTCATCGGATTGAGGATCAAACCCCTCATCCTCTATTAGCCGCCTATGAACTCCGAAAGCGGCGTATGTCATAACCTCATCCTGTCCAAACCAATCATGTCCCGCCGCCCAAGCTTCTGCTTTAGGATCCGCTTTAGCCGGCGGTTGTGGAGGAGGGGTTGGAGGTGTTTGTTGAGGAGGTGGAACCTGCGCTACTCTTTGCTGCGCAGCCGTCAACCTCCCCTTCTCAGCCGATAATGTTGCCAACGCTTCTTGCGCTTCGACAATCTTATCTACATCACCATTTTCATGGGCTTCTTTGAGAAGACGTTTAGCCGAATCAAGCTGGGAGGTTACTCGACCACCAAATTGTTCTTGATATCCCTTATCGAGGGACTCAAGTCTACCCTTTAGAGCATCGTTTTCCTGTTTAACATTCTCGGCATACTCAACCGCCGTCTGCTTTTGCCGCTCCTCTTCCCTAAATCGCTTTGTCAGCTTGTCAATCCGGGATTTAACACCGGCACTGTATTCTTCAAGTTCCTCCTCATTTTCTTCCTGGGGAACTGCTTCTATCTCTTTAGGGGCATCTTCTTGCGGAATATCTACATCAACAGGCGATTCCTCAGAATCACCTACTTCAATGGGTTTTTCCTCTGGCATGTCATCATTCCTAAATTCTCCTTCTTCTTTCTAGACATGTTTAATATCGTCAGGTTCCTTAATTGTCGAAATAACCTCGTCATCATTGATTATACGGACTTCTCCTCCATCAATCTTGAAACGAGCACCAGCATATCTACCGATACAGATCCACTGACCTTCTTCGCACCATGGAGAACAGTCTGGTCCAAACTTACCTTCATCCTGATACGCCAATGGTCCAACTTTAAGAACATAAGCAACAACAGTTGCCAATGCCTCACGATCTCTTGTTTGATCTGGAATATAAATACCGCCGTCTGTCGTGGCTTTGCCGGCATAAGGCATGACAAGAATGCGCCACCCGGTTGGCTGCGGGAGACGCTCACTTAGAGATAAATCAAGTAAGGAAGGATCTAAGACCTTATCTTCCTGGTTTATATATGCAGAAGCCACCGCTTCTTTTTTCTGTTTTTCTTTCGTAGCTATATGATCAGGAACATATAAAGTCTTGCTCATTCGTCCTCCGTTTTCTGCAACTGGTCTCTTATCTCACGCTCGCAAAACTCAAGCCCTTGAAGTTCTCCAACCAATTGTTTGTATGATTCCATATTTTTCGGCCCACCCTGAAGAATAGCTTCCTGCGTAAGAGATATTCTTTCTTGAATAGCTTTCAATAAGGAATACGCGAAAGTTGTCGGATCCGCCATGCTTTAATAAGAACCGCTGAATCTTTTGCCACGTATCGCACCACCTTGAGAGTACCTTACTTTTGGGAGGTTTTTTACTCCTACGGTGGGTACTCTTGGCATCCTTAACGATACTTTATATCCAGCAAAACTCCCATCCTCCCGGATTTTTTGCTCATAGGAAGTGCCTGGATGTTCTTTAACATATTCGATAGCCTTTTTCTCAGTCGAAAATGTTCTCGGAAGCATCAATATGGCTCCCTAATAAGAACCGCTGAATCTTTTGCCGCGAACTGCGCCGCCTTTGGCGTATTTAACAGGGCCGCGATTGGTGAAGTTCATGCCGCCCTGCCTATAGCCAAGTTCGTCTTCTTCACTGGGTCCACCCGCTGCTGCTACTGCTTCTAAATAAGCCTTTGTATCCGCTTCTGCCTCCGGATCTATTCCAGCTACTTCTGAAGGTGTCGGCCCTCTAGTTCCTTCACTAGATATCCTAGGGACAACTATGTGACCGTCTTGAACACCATCTCCGTCTTGGTCAACAGGTATTACCATACCGCCAGTTTTCTCGGCGTAGGCATCTGCATCTTTCTTGCTGTTGTATATTACATCTCCAGGCATCATCGTGCTCCACGTTTAGGAATTTTTGTCAGGAAGTCAACCGCGCCAGGCGGGAGAGCTATGGTGACAGCACCAGATTCTGAACCGCCATCCTGGGCCAATACAGAAAGCGGAGGATCGAACGGGATTTCCCGCCGCGCGCGCTCCACCGCAGCACGCCTCGCCGCAGCGCGGTGCATTAAGAAGCGGTCGTGCCAGTCTTTGTAGGTCGGATGCTCCCGTTTCCACTCATCCGTAAAAGGATCACCTGGTGATGCGACGGTTTTATATTCAGTCATTTTACTTCCCCCCATTGAACCGATCACGCAACCTGTTTGTGAATTGCCACAGCGCGCTTAAATTCTTTTCAGCCTGTTCCATCTTCGCTTCCAACTTAACAACGCTCACATAGGTTTGCTTTTTCTCCAACTCTCGAAGATCGCGTTGTAACGCCTGAACTTGGGATTGTAAGCGCACAGCTACGACCAACGCGCCAACCACAAAGACTACTAGCGGAAGTAAGGTTTTGAGAAGATCCAATCCCACTCATTCGTCCCTCTCTGCTTAGTGTGTTGGCGTGTTCCCGGCTTTACCGCCATCGTTTTTTCGTAGATAGGCATCCAGTTCTCCGCCACTTACAGTCTTACGAGCCTCTCCCATTTTTTTAGCTACGGCTCCTGATGCTCTAGCTTCCGCTCTTTTTTTTGTAACCATTCCCTTTTTGGGATTTCGGGTTCTACCTCTAAGTCCTATTGCCATCAGAAAGTCCCCTTTCCATCGTTGTTGTTGAAGTAACGACCACGGACCTGGAACTCGCTACCTTGGATTAACTGCTCCGTGCCGCCCTTGAGCTTCTCACGCCCCCATTCGATGGGAACATCTTCGCTACCATGAGTAACATCATAGACGTGACCGCCTTCCATGTACCCAGCCACGTCATTCTTCTTCTTCGCCTTAGCCATAAGACCACTCACTTCCTGTTTTGGAATGTCCATCTGATCGGACATCTGATCAACCAATGTGCGTTTTCTACCCATATTGTTTCACGTGAAACATTACGCCCTTCTGCTTTTCGGTTTAGCACCATGCTTCTTGGCCAAATACGCTCTGTACGCTCTTTTAGCCGCCTTTAAGGTCTTATATACAACACCGCCAAATGTCCATCCGCCTTTCACCTTACGGATAGGCATTAATTGCCGCGCCCCGCCGCTCCTTGTTGAATGCGCTCTCTATTCACTTCAGCACGCAACAATGCGATATCTTCCTGAGAATCTATCTTCTCACGTGTCAGATCCTGTCTTTCATCTTCTTTTTCGACCTCAAACGCAAGTTTCTCGGAAAATTCACTAGCCTTACGCTGTACATCTGCCGCCTTGATATCCAATTCCTTGGAACGTAGCTGAACCAAAGGATCTACTTCGCCTTCCGGCGGCGGCATCAGCGCAGCCATAACCTCATCGGTATATTGCGCGATATACTGAGCAACCTTAGCCTCAATATCCATCGGCTGCGGCTGCTGTCCCATTTGCGCTGCCTGTTGCGATGCGACTTGCATCTCAGCCATGGCGACACCTCTCGCCTTGTAGGCAATATGCTCACAAAGATGCGCCTGTAAAAGCGCAAAAATAGGCGGTGTCGAAGCTGGAATAGGCGTTTTCATAAACAAAATATGCGCCGTCATATGAGCATCATGATCCTGTGTCGGAAAAGCCTGTAAAGTCTCCTGAATAATAGAACGCGCGTTCTCGATTGCCGGATCTATGGGCTGCGGCGGTTGAGGCGGCGGCAAAAGAGCTTCTATGTTCTGTACCCCTATCGCTTCATAAATTCGCCGATATGCTTCATAAAGATTGTGCATTTCCGGACTTGATTGCGCCAACTGCAACTGCGTCTGCGCCAAAGCCAATCTTTGCGACATCGAAAAGATATTTGGATCGGCTACAGGAATTACATCAATGCGCTCGTCAAAATCAGCCTGTTTGATCAGAGCCTCTGCGCCCCAGACGTTATAAGGGTACTCTGGCGGCAGAGATTCGGCAAAAACCTTGCTTAACATCCGAAATTCTTGTTTTTGCGCGTAATACAGGCGCTTATGAATCGCCGACATGACCTTTGAGCCACGTTCGAGAAGCGCTACCGTTGTTCCCACAGCGGCTTGTTGATTTCCATCTCCTACTTGTATGTCCGTAATTGCCGCAAAACGGCGCCCAGCATCAACGACAAACCCAAGAAGAGCCATTAATGTCTGGCTTGGCTCTTTGTACGGCAACGGGAGAATACTCTCCCGAAGAGCTCCACCGGGAACATCAATATCGCGAAACTCACCAGGAGACAAAGGCTCATCAGAATCACGGATGCGAATACCGCGAGCTTTAAAGCCAGCGGGAAGATTAGCAAGTGTCCCTGCATCGATTAGTTGCCTTAGAATAGAGGTTGCCGAACGACCCAAGCCCCCAATCATATGCAACAGGCCAAAGCCATAGAACCCAAGCCCAGGAAGAAACTTGTAGTGGGAGAAATATTGAAGCTTCCTGTAAAGATCATCCCCCTCTTGCCAATTACGGCGAATGGATAAGATCTTAGCGCTACCCTCATCTATCGTTACGATATAAGGAAGCTTGATCCCCGTCTGTTCGCCGTCCAACGGACTTACATGCTCAAATCCCGGAATATCCAACTCGGTATGGATCTCCAAAAGCGTACAGTCCTGATCGTCCAGAGTCTTGCGTATTCCCGAGATCTCTCGTTCTTTTTCGCGAACCTCGTCGTCTTGTTCATAAGGGACAAGATCTACTTCGCGATAAAACCCTCCAGCCTGAAACTTGCGGATATCGTTGTCGCTCATGCGTATGACATGAACTACACGGGATGCCGATGCCAGATCCGTGGCATTATAAGGAACGACTAAATCATCCGCAGGAACAAACCTCGCAACCGCTCTATCCAGAATATCATCATAATAAATCTTCTTGAACGCACTGCCGGCAAGAGGAAGATAAAACAACAGGCGATCCATCTCAGGGTCGTATTCCTCCATGACATGGGTAATCTGATAATTCATGAATTCTTGAATACGTTTGGACTGTGCTTCCACCTCTGGTGTTGCTGCGCCAACGACTTGTGTTCTTACCGGTCCTGAACTAGGCAGAAGTTCCTTATAGGCTTGCGCCTGAAATTGAGTAACCGCTTCGGCAATAAGAGGATGTGTCACGCCACTCGATCCACGGAAAGGCTGCTCACGCTCCTCGTATTTCAGTCCTAGTAAATCCAAGCCATCCCTATAGGAATCTTCCCAATCTTGCCGGCCACTCCTGTCTTCCTTGTAAAGCCCAACAAGTTCGCTGGAAATATCCATGAGAACCCTCTCATCGAGAATTTCCGCCAGATTGGCATCAGGCTCTGCTTGAAGCTGTTCCTGAATAGCGTCTTCAAAGTTAAGAACAACGGAACCATCTTCCTGTTCCAACATCTCCGTTGGCTCTTGAACTTGCTCGACCTCAATCTCCTCGTCGGTCAAGCCGCCCAGAGGCATCCCCTGCGAAGGCATTATGTTATCCAGTAAAGACGTTTGTCCTCTTGCCATTATCTAGCTACCTTTTTCCACTTTTCCCAGCTTCTGAGACCGCCCAATCCGAGCATCCCAAGTAAGACAGGCATCATTGTACTTAAATCAAGTGTCGGAAGATGAACCAAGTTCCCTGTCTGTCCCATGATAAAAATAGCTATTGGTTGAATCAGGTATGTGTAGAACAAAGCGAGCCCGCATGACCAACCCACGAATGGGCGCCAGCCGGCCACGAACATGGATTTATGGCTCGCTTCCGCCTTATTTACCTCTAATTGAGCTAAATCTATAGAAGCGAGATGCTCGGTAAGCTTTGCCTCGATTTCTCTGGTTGCCTTTTCCTTCTCTTCCTTGTTCGGAAAGAACCTATCCAGAACATCCCCAACAACAGGAAGTAATGCTGGAAGAAGACTAGCGAGCATCTTCTGTTTCCTCTTCTGGATCCGGCTCTGGCTCATCCCCTAGGATTTTCACGCCATAACCTGAATCTCTCAAGAACAAACGTATCTCTGAGATAGGACGAGACCACGCCATATGGGATACAACGCTTCCCCACCCGTATGCCGATACCATGCTTGGCACACCAATCAACTCATAGTGGTTGCGCGGGGAGTATACATACAAGGATCCGCCGCTATTGCCGTAGATAATCGGGGAGGTTGAGAGGTATAGTGAATTGCCGTCCTGATCCCTACCATAACCGGCAAGTAGTCCCATTGTCGGAAAGGGGGGCTTCCCAAGCCCAGCCCCTACCGCGTATACGGTTTGAAAAATCCACGGACCTTCATCTAGATCCTCCGGATAAAGCGTAGCGACATATGGCATTTTGCGTTCCATATCGGAAATCTGCAAAAGCGCCAAATCGCGGCTTTTGTCGTAGGCTTTTATATGCGCCAATCGGCCAATAGTGCCTACCGCTGTGCTGAAATTATTATATTCCCAAAGATCCACGTTAACTGGTCGGCGTGTCTCGGTCTCTACATGCTCTTTCTTCTCAGAACTCCAAACTTTTGAAAGCTTTACATAACCCCTAACAACATGCCAATTAGTGAGAATGAAACTTTCGTATTCTTGATCTTCATTCTGTTTGGAATAAATAACTGTCCCGGACCCTGAACCATTGCCCAAGCGCACAAGAACTGTTGGGTAAAGCATCTCCAGATGTTCTTGCTCCGGAACCATCCCACTTTGTTTCGGATTAGCTAAAGCCGCTGCCGAAAAGGTCAGAGCTACAAGAAATACGGCTGCAATCTTATAAAAAGAATTCATCCCCTAATCTCCAGCTTTACACCCCCAGGATTTTAGTCCTGGGGGTGTCCCAAAATTAGTATACGCCCTTTTCCTTCAAAACAAAGGCAAGAACGGCCACCGCAATACCAGCCATGATTAAATATGACTGATCTATCAAAATTCCGACACCCACAATGGCAACACCAATTGCTGCATAGGTGGAAGGTTCACGCACACGTCCCATAGCCCATTTAAGCATTAAAGCCTCCTAGTAAAATTGGCGGGGTTGAGTCTTATATACAGGTTCTTCGTCTTTTTCGTCACTGTCAAGACGAAGAAACCCCCCCTTACGATATCTTATTAAAGCCATGCTCATACTGTCGCAGTAATCGTCATAATCGCCATTGGGAAATGCCGCACACTCCTCAATAACCTCCTCGGAAAACTTCTTTTCCGGCGCCCAAACCTTGCCTGACTCGAAAATCGGCGCCACCATATGCATCCTGGTGTGCTTATCCTTGCCCTTGGACGGTGTATAATTCACCACCGGTATACCCATCGTCCTTAACTCGTCCGTGAGCGGTGTTCCAGTGGCCTTCGCCTCAATCAAAACCATATCCGGCTCCCAGTACTCGTACTCCTGCATGGCCTGAGACTTGAGTTCGGGAAAATCCCACCGCCCCCGCTTCGCATCCATGAGTATCAAATGATCGGCGCCGCCCTCCTCGGGCTGAAACACCCCCCATGTGGTAATAGCCGAATAATCCGCCGTCTCCTTCTTGCTAAACGCCGTGTCATAACTCTGCATGACGTAACTAACAGGAGGTATGTCTTCCTTCTCCCACGTGTTCCACCACTCCTTCTTTATTATCGCCCCCTCTTCCGCCGTGGGATTCTGCTGCCACTGCGCATTCCACTTGCTCAAGGACAACGAAGCCTTGACCCTGAGTAACTCGTCCTTGTTCCAGAATTCCGGCCACAGTACGTTGCCGGACGGCAGTATGGCTGGGAACTCTATGAGCTCCCACTGATCCGCCATGATATCCGACGCCTGGGACTTGATGAGTTTCCCCGTCAAATCCTTCAAGGACCACCGCGTCATTACTATGACAATGGATCCACCCGGCTGAAGCCTTTGCCTCGGTCCTGACGTGTACCACTCATACGCATGTTCCATCGCACTCTCGGAAAGCGCATCCTGCTCCGAATGCGGATCATCGATAATAAGAAGATCTGCACCGCGACCCGTAATCGCACCTCCCACACCAGCCGCGTAATACTCGCCGCCTTGCCCCGTGTCCCAACGGCCAGCAGCCTTGGAATCAGCGCGTAAATCCACATCAGGAAATACCTCCCTGTACCGATCCGTCTCCATTAAATTACGAACCTTGCGACCGAAACGTACCGCCAACTCAGCCGTATGCGTCGTCTGAATGATCTTTAATTGAGGGTTCTTGCCAATCAACCACGCCGGCAGCAAATAAGACGCAAACTCCGACTTGGTATGACGAGGCGGCAAATTGATGATGATCCGTGAACCACGGTTCTTGGACAATCCCTCGAACTGTTCCGCTACCTGTTTGTGATGAGATCCCTCGATAAACCCGTCATATACATGCTTTACAAACAGCATGAACGAATCCTGAGCCCTACCACGAAGCAAAAGCGTGTTGCGCGCTTCCTCTAACGCTAATATCTCGCGAAGTACCTCGTCAGGCGCGTTTAGCACGCTTCCACTCCAAATACTCCGCACCCTGCTCCAAATCCACAAAGGAATGTATGCGAGACGCCGGGTTCGTGTCCTGAGGATCTATTACAAATAGTACAGTAGCTCCATACTTGTCATTATGATAACCCCGCCGCACCGCATAACGGTCCAAAAACTTATACCCCCTGGCGCGACCAAAGAAAACCACCCGGCCATCATCCATCTCCTCCGTGGATAAACCCCACGTGTGCCGATGACCGGCCACGTATATGTCCGCATCCTCGTCCCATAACGCCGCACGCTTCTGCCCGTGCATAATATTGTATATGCTAGACCCCTTGTGGTCATGCGCCGCGTCAATCTTGATCTCCAAAGAAGGAAAAACCAACTTGAACCTGGCACGCCACTCGATCATGGGAATCTGATCCACGTTTATCGTCCGTAAGTACGTCGAAAACTCCGAATGCATCATCTCATGATTCCCGTGTAACCATAAAATCCACGGTATGCGCGCATCCCGCAAAAACCACCGCGATAAACGCTGCTCCGTGGGCCGCGAAATGTCCTCCTCCGAATAAAGCTGAAGTAACCTCCCGTAACTCCAGTTGTCCGCCGTATCACCAATGTTAATCGCCATCATGCCTTCCGTCTCCGACATGATCCGTACATCACGCTTCAATAAAGGAATGTTGCAACTCTGACCCAAATGAGGATCCCCAACCACAGCCAACCCTACCGGCTCGTCTGACCGTATCTTTATCGGAAACCACCGCTGAGACTGCTCATGCGCCAACTTCTTCTCAAACCGACGCTCCATGTGATCCAAAATCTCAGGCGCAGAAAGATCGTCGTCATCAAAAACAGGAAGATCAAAATCAGACGCCGGCGCAGAAATTGGCCGGGGAACCAACTCGTTCTCCCGCGCGCGCTGCACCCTATTACGCACAGTCCCAACAGGTGTATCTAAAAGACGTGCCGCCGCGCTGATGCTACCCTCTTGATCTACCGCATCAAGCGCTTCCTGGCACAAAGCTAGGAAATCTTTATCCATATAACCTACCAATAATCATTTCTGATAATAATATCAAGGGTATATGTCATACGGGCAAAGGAGGGTGGGCCAATGACAGATATCCATAATTATTTGTCCACGGCACTGTTTCACCCCTCTCCCCCTGAAGGGCGCCGGCGCCCGACCTTGACCGACAGTCAAACATCGCCGACATATAGTTGACCTTCGGCCTAAGTACCTAACCCCGATGGGCCAAAAGAAAGGGCGGCATTCGTGCCGCCCCGAGTTGCGTTGGCTATTGGTTTCTATTTTGCGGGCGGGAATGATCCCATACGATAGTTGTTCTCATATTCCCAAAGCTTGCGCTTCAACCCTTCATTCTCTGCGCATAACTCCGCAATGCTTTCTTTATGCTTGCACGCTTCATTCTCAATCAGCCTGTCTTGCTCCGCAACGTCATTGGTTTGCTCTAATTGACTAAACAAGTCTTGCAAGCTTTGTAATGTTTTATCCATGTTCTACCCTCTCTGGAAAGTTTGGGCGGAGCGTCATGCTCCGCCCATTGTTGGCTACAACTCTTTGTTTACTTGAACCGCGTGGCGCGTTTGCGGCTTGATTGAGGTAACTTTCAATGTGAGAAAGTTTGTGGCACTTTCAATGCGCCTTGATTTTGTTGCTGCCAGAATTTCCTTCAATTCGGATTTCATGCCCTCAACAAGCTTTTCTGTCTCTTTTAAGTCAGTGGCCAGATCGGTAGGGATAACCGCCGCAATCTTATTTGTGATAGCCAGCTTTCTGGCGAGGGCTTTGACGTAATCATTAATCAGTTTGGATTGGTTCAAATCAGTCATTTCGTCTTCCCTTTGGTTGTCGTTATCAACATGTATGTTGTAACATGGAAAATCATGGGATGTCCACTCTTTTTGGCATCGCCAGCCATGTTAATTGGGCATAGGAGCTATGCGGATATGGCATGGCTGGAGACGGCGCCAGGGCGCGCCAGGGCGCCGCCGCTCGAGGCCGGTAGATTATTGTTTACTATACGTTACCACGTATAGCGCGCCGCGCCGGGCCGCAGCGCGGTGCATTAAGACCCGACCCCGACCCGACCATAAAAAAAGGGCGACCCGAAGGCCGCCCAGTAGGGAGATGGGTTTTGGCTACGCCGACATACGCACTCTCGGATCGTCCCGATAAGCCTCAATGAATTCTGGCGAGGCGTAAGTGCATACGGCTTGCGGATCGTCCAGAATTTCAGCGCAATACCCATCGCCTAATTCATCGGTGACATACGGTGAACTTGTGGCGAGAAACCAGCGTGCATACTGCTTTTCGTTCTTGGCAAGCTGGTACGTTTTCAGCACCTTCCATTTCCAATTCGCCATTGGGTTCTCAAATACCGCATACGGACTATCCGCTGAGCGGCTCTTGCCTAGTGGGTTCTTTGCCATAATTTCCTCCAGTTGTTGTTGGCATTAAGATTGTCCCATGTTTCACGGACCAATACAAGCGCCACATACCACATTGTCGCAAATTAAATAATGGGCGATTATGCGGGCATGGCGGATTTCACAGTTGACGACTATGGCGCGGTAGTGTTGCTGCGGCCGGAAACGGACGCCGCTCGAGCTTGGGTCGGCGACAACCTAGACCAACCGCTGCCCTGGTTGGCCGGCGCCATTGCCGTCGAGCGGTGTTATGTCTCGCCTCTGCTGCATGATATCGATGACGCGCTACTGACATGGTCGCCCGCCGCCCCGACCTTGATGCATTGATCCCGACCCGACCCGACCATAAAAAAAGGGCGACCCGAAGGCCGCCCGAGGTGGGGAGGGTATTTTCTAGCTAAATGAGCAATTGGCGCGCCGTGCCGCTGCTTTCGCCACAATGTCCATATCGTTGGCGACACCAACGAGATCGCGATCTATCACGAGGCGAATCACTTCTTTCACATAATTATGGGTGGATGGGTCGGCGAGGATTTCGTCATAGGTCGGAGCATCTTGAATATGCATGAGTTCGTTCCTTTTGGTTGTTGACTTCCACAGTCTACCATGTATCATGGACGGGTCAACAACAAAAGGGTAAGCCAATGACGAAACTAGTTTTTAAGAACGACAAAGCGAACACCTTGGTGAAAATGATGGAGTGGTCAAATGATAGGCCACGCCGCATTCCCTATACCAAAGAGTACACGGACAAACGTGGTTTGGTGTTGGTCAAGGATGAGGGAATTTATCTGATGTCGCCAAGCGATGATAATTTTGTTTCCTCTGATGGGGATGTCAACACCGTGGTTTATGCGCGTGGTTACAAACCAACCAAGGCAAACCGCGATACGCTTTGGCATAAAACGCACGCGGTATCGGGCGATGATTTCGCGGAGTTTATTAACCTAACTCCTGATCAAGCCGCCCGCGTCATGAAGGGTTTTCCAATTGAGATCGGTCTTACAAGTACCACGATTTCAATCGCAGTCTGAACAACAAAGGGGCGGGACCGTGGCAACACGGTCCCGTATTTTTATGAACTCGAGCTTTACAATATGTAATCGATGCGGCCTGGTGCCGGCGGCGCACCGCTGCACCCGGCAATTAAATCCCGACCCGACCCCGACCCGACCCGATATCGATACCACCGGGCGCCGGCTCGAGGCGGTATCTAATAAGCTGGAGACATTGCCCGACCCGACCTGGTCCAGCAATTATTGGCGCGGGGTTAGGAACAGCCTAGCCCGACAATGGCGATATCAAATCGCTTGCCATGATATCCCATTCATGAGACACTGAGACAGCCAACAAATATGAAAGGGTAAGCCAATGAAACCAGAGATCCGATTCACCAGGTTTTTCTCCACCGATAGCGCTAAGGCTATCAAGGCCGACAAGTTCGGCTATTTGAACGGCATTAATTACATGGCACCACACGACACTGGTGGAGCTGGCAATTTATGCCCGCACTCAACGGCGGGCTGTCGTGCGTTATGCCTTGGCATGTATAGCGGGCAAGCTGCAATGGTGACCGATATAGAACACGGAACCAATGCCGTGCGCGAAAGCCGAGTGCGCAAAGCTCAGTATTTCATGAATGAGCGCAAAGCATTCATGGCCGAGATGACTTGGCATATTAAAGCACTGGCAAAGCAGGCAAAGCGCAAAGGCAAGACACTGGCGATTCGGCCAAACGGTTCCACGGACATTAATTTCGCGGGTGTTGCGCGGCGCTTTCCAGAAACCCAATTTATTGACTACACCAAAAGCTTGCAACGGGTTCTAGATAAGAAACGGCCAAGCAATTATCACCTAACATTCAGCCTAAGCGAAACAAACAAGGCCGAAGCATTGCAAGCGCTCAAGGCTGGCTTTAATGTCGCGGTGGTGTTTGGCCACGGACAGCCGAAACGCTACCTTGGCCATGACGTAATCGACGGAACCGTGCATGATTTGCGCCACCTTGATCCATCGCCCTGCATTGTCGGGTTAGATCCGAAAGGGGCAAAGGCCAAGGCCGATCAAAGCGGGTTCGTGGTGCGTGATTATTAGAAAGGGTACAGGAACATGACTAAAACAACTCCCGTGAAAGCCATTATGGCAAATCTGGAATGGAAGGATTCTCAGTACATTTCAGAGGTGGTCTACGACACGCTTATAAATATGGGCTACGATGGAGACAAACTTGAGGCCGTAAATTGGTCCCTAGATGTAAGCGTGTCTAGTCAATAGTTTGCGCGGCGCGGTGGTTGTTGGCACACTACGCGCCGCTGCATGGGGCTGGTTTAAACCCTTTCCCAGCCCCGGCGCCGGTCAGAGTCTCCCGTCTCTGGCCGGCGCTTTTATTTTAAACCCCCGGCCCTGGCCACGGATAGACCGCAGCGTCCTCCGGCCCCGGCCCTCGAGACACGGCCCGACCCGACCCCGACCACAGGCAGTCGCCGGCCAACCCCGACCCGACCCGACTTAGACCATGGACCACGAGCTCCCGACCATGGATCCCGTCGAACAGATATAGGTTCGAGGAAGAGAGGGGGGAGACTAAGTAGAAGCTCACCCCTCCAGATTTGCAGTGCGCGTAATTCCACGCCACCTGGTGTGATGATACATTTACTCTGTTAGAATTTGTTATTTTGAGCTCAACCCAAAACGGCACACTCTCCGCGCACATGTAAACGTCTGGAACGCCGCCGCCATAGCGGTTTTCAATCCGCGTCGTGTGCCAATGCCGGGGTATCTTTTCCTTCAACCTTTTCCACAGGAGTGTCTCCGTCTTTTGTGTCATCTAAGACCTCATACTTTGCCTCAATAGTTGGCGGAAACACTTGGGGGTTTTCTTTGTATAATTTCGCAAGACGCTCCTCAATTTCTTTGCCATCCATCTTTTCAATCGCATGAAAATGACTCGTCTCACGCCGATCTACCGTCAATCCTCCCAAAGAAGAAATAGTTTTCTCCGCAACAATGGCCGCAGAATATTGTTCACTGCCTTCGGCGCCTTCCGATAACTCGCGCAATCTTTTTATCTGGCCCAGCAGGGTCACGCCATACCGGCGCTCCCGGTCTTCTCGAAGTTCGGATATTAATTCAGCCACATGAGGAAACAATGATGAATCCAGAAGCTTATGCGCTTGGATTCTGGAAGCGCCTTCAGCGTAACCCGCCAACCTGGCACATGCGGCATTGGAGCGGGTACCATCGACATAGTGCCGGGCAAACTCGCGTTGTCGGTTCGTTAATTTCCGCCCGTGGGTTTCTTCGATCTTGTCAGCTTTCCTATCCAGTATTTTTCCCATTCGATGTGCCCTGCTCCTGTGAGAAGTGTCATGTGCCTGTGAGAAGTGTCATGTACCGGACACTTTTACCGTATATACGGAATTTCAAAAACCTTTTTCAAAAAAGAGGTCTCGCGCGTGCGCTATTCATAAAAATGTGTCATGTAGCAGTATTTATTCTTGTTGTTATTCAACCACTTACAGACCCCCATTTAAAAAGTGTCCGAAGTGTCATGTATAGTGTCATGTTGACAATTCAATGTTTTCAATGGCTTACGAACCAAGAACAGTGCTACATGACACCATGACACTTTTTTTCACCCAAAAAAACTTTTCAAAAACTTTTTTTTCAAATCGCCCCTATATGTGTCAGAGCGTCATATTTGCCCTTCTCCAAAATTCTTTTGTTTTAGCGTTGCATCTCCCATCCATCGTGGTACTATCTGGGTGAGGCATAAAGGGGAAACGAAATGGATAAGGGTTTCAAGTCTGCGTACATCGACGGCCCAGCAAGGCTAATGGCCGCGCTGACGGAGGTCAAGGTCCGTTGTCCGTCATGCACTGGCGACGGCCATTTGGGCCAAGAAGAGTGTTCCGTCTGCCACGGTGAGGGATCCATCCCCCGCGAGATGGCGACTTATGAAGCGCAAGCGAAGGGGGATTACTGATGCCTAATTGGACAGCCAACACTTTGGAGTTAAGCGGGAGCAAAGAGGCCACGCAGAAATTTCTGGATATGATGGGGGATGATTTTGATTTTGAGAAGATCATTCCCAAGCCAGATGATTCGGATGATTGGCGCGAGTGGTCGATTGAGAACTGGGATACGAAGTGGAATGCGTGCCAATGCGAGCCTGTCAAAATAGAGGAGTACCCCGCGATAAGTATGCGCATTTTGGTCTACAGGTTTGATACGGCGTGGAGTACGCCAGAGAAAGTCATTAGAAAAGTCGCCAAGGACTGGCCTGATCTGGAAGTAAGCGGCGGATGGATTAGCGAAGGCTACGAAGACTGTGGGAATTTCTACAGTTTTGGGGATTACGACTGATGGACATGCATTTTAAAACGACGGTCAGGGGCGGGATGCCTGTGACCGTGTGTTGCACGTTTGGTCAGTCGGAGCCGGATGTCGGGATTTTCTATCCGGAGATCACCGACATCTGGCTCGAGGTCCGTGGAAAGCGCGCCGAGTGGCTTGAGAAACGCGTTACGGATGCCGAGTGGCAACAGCTGCACGCCAAAGCTTATGACGAGGATTTGCAGAGATGACATTCCTGCTGATTGCCGTACTTGGCGAACAGGATTTTTGGTTTACCGGCTTCGCTTCCGAGGCCGCGTGCGCAGCCCAAGCGCTTATGATGGACCTGGATTGGTGGGCATGTGTTCCAATCTCCAACAACTGATGAGGTAGTACAATGGACATCGAACAACGTGTCGAGAAGCTCGAACGAGAGGTTGAGTTCCTCCTCGCCGAGGCCATCCGCGAGGAAGAAGGAGTTGAATGGGACTTTTCTCAGGATAACACCGTGGAGAGCGAGAGGCTGAAGGTTCGCCACGAGATGGCGAAGGGCGTATCCGAGATTGTGACAAATGCCGGCATAACCATTGATGATCTTTCCAAGTTTGGCGGAATTGACAAGCGCACTTGGAAGGATTTGTTCAACTGTGCCAAGGCCGAGTATGATTACGAGAATCTGGCAGCCGCCAGGCAGGCGGACGATAAATATCGCAGTGGAATTAGCAATCTTGCGACCTCGCTGAAGGGACTTTTCGTTCTGCGCGAGGCTCTCAGGTGCCTTCCCATGCCTGTTTTTTCACAGGAAGAGTTCAATAAGCGCAAGCAATCTGATGAGGCTTGTGAAAAGCTTCTTGAGGGGCATGACGGGAAGTGCGACGGCTGGGCTTCCAGTTTTAGGACTGCAAAGCTTTTCGCCCAGCAGCAAGGTTATTTAGGGGCGTAATTTTCAGAAGGAATACAGACATGTCAGACTTTGAGATGCAGATCGATGAGGCTGTTAACGAGCGGCTTAATGAAGAGAAAGCTCTTCGTGTTCCTGTTCGCAAGTTAGGTCGCGACATGGAAAAAGCGTCCAGCACGCTTACGGCGGTTGAGGCGAGGTATTTGGTCGATTCCTACTATGCCATGCAAGCCGGGCGCATTCGCGCCAATAACCAAATCCGCGCCCTCACGCAGAGCGGCGAACCGCACGAGAGCATCGCTTGGCTTTCGACCGAGAGCCGTGTTCTGGAGGAGAGTGTCAAGCGCACGCTGGGCGCGTATTCGGCGAACCATCCTGTTGGTAAGAGGATGCGTACCGTCGTGGGCGTTGGACCGGTGATTTCCGCTGGTCTGCTTGCGCACATCGACATTACGAGGGCGCCGACTGCTGGTGCGATCTGGCGGTATGCCGGCTTGGATCCAACCAGCGAGTGGAAGAAGGGCGAAAAGCGTCCACACAATGCTTCTTTGAAGACGCTGTGCTGGAAGCTGGGCGAAAGTTTCGTCAAGGTCTGCAACCACAAGGATGCGGTTTACGGGAAGCTTTACCAAGAGCGCAAGGAAGCGGAACTCGTCAAGAACGAGGCTGGCGCGTTTGCCGATCAGGCAGCCGCCAAGCTGGAGAAGTTTAAGATCGGCAAGACCACCGATGCGTACAAGGCGTATTCCATCGGCAAGCTTCCGCCGGCCCATATCCATGCGCGTGCGAAACGCGTTGCAGTGAAGATGTTCTTATCGCATTTGCACCAGGTTTGGTATGAGGTTGAGTTCGGCAAGAAGGCGCCAGTGCCTTATGTGTTTGAGTTTGCAGACAAGGAGCATGTTCACAAGATCGAGCCTAATTGGTAGAGATCCACATGCGCTGAGCGAACCAAATAGCTGGAGAGATCCATTCGGGGTGAGCGAACCAACTTGGCTGAGAGATCCACCAGACAAGAGCGAACCACTTAATGTGAGAGATCCACGTTCACAGAGCGAACCAAGTGGATGGAGAGATCCAAAATCTACGAGCGAACCACGTCAAGGGAGAGATCCATGCCTCGTGAGCGAACCACTGGGAACGAGAGATCCAGCCAGCGAGAGCGAACCAGGGCATCCGAGAGATCCACATGACAAGAGCGAAACCAGATGCGCTGAGAGATCCATTGTCTGGGAGCGAACCAGTTCAGTAGAGAGATCCAATCAGCGCGAGCGAACCACAAAGGACGAGAGAGATCCATATTGGATGAGCGAACCAGGATACCAGAGAGATCCAGCGTACGGGAGAGAACCAAGTAGACCGAGAGATTCATGACAAAAGAGCGAACCATAGTCAGCGAGAGATCCACGAGTTCCGAGCGAACCAGGCTGTATGAGAGATCCATGACTCAAGAGCGAACCAACACGCCTGAGAGATCCAATAAGAACGAGCGAACCATCGTTGGCGAGAGATCCACAGAGCGAGATCGAACCAAAAAACTTGAGAGATTCATCGACCCTGAGAGAACCAGGTTACCCGAGAGATCCACCTCCGGAGAGCGAACCACGTTACCCGAGAGATCCAACCAGAATGAGCGAACCATCGTTGGCGAGAGATCCAAGGGGATTGAGCGAACCACGATACCAGAGAGATCCAACTGACATGGGTATTTTGGAATATCTTGCATTGATGCTATTGAGTAGTCTAATCGTCGGCGTGCTGACGTAGATGCTGACTACTCTTGATCTTTTTGCGGGGATTGGTGGCTTTGCGCGGGGACTCGAAGCCACTGGTTTCTTTCGCACAACATGCTTCGTGGAGAACGAACCGTATTGCCAAGCTGTGCTGCGGCACCATTGGTCCGAAGTCCCTGTGCTAGGAGATATAAAAAATGTCCAGAGATCCGATCTCCCAGACCCCAGCCCAGATGTCATTGTTGGGGGATTCCCCTGTCAGCCGTTCAGCCACGCAGGAAAGCAGCGCGCCCAAGACGACCCCAGACATCTCTGGCCGGAAATGTTTAGACTTATCAGGGAATGTCGGCCCACTTGGGTTATTGGAGAAAATGTTGCTGGAATCATCAAGCTGGGCTTGGACGAAGTACTCTCTGACTTGGAGAGCGAAGGCTACGCCACAAGGACGTTTAATATTCCAGCTTGCGCGGTTGGCGCCCCGCACATCCGCCAACGGCTCTGGATTATTGCACACGCCGACAGCCAAGGCGAACCAGATGGCGCCTTCGATGGTGACACGAGACAAGGGCAGTTGGGGTTTGGGTGGAGCGAAACCTCATCACATGGTTCCGACGCCGACGAGTCAGGATCACATCGAGCGGCAGAACACCAACAAGACCCCAAGCACGGGCAAACTCAATTACGAGACAAACAAGTCGGTGAGTTTGGACAGATGGGTAAAGATGTGGCCGACGCCGAGCGCGAGGGAGACGGGCGGGGGCGGCTATCAGGATCCCGAAAAGATAAAAGCGAGAATGGACAAAGGCCATCAAACCAATTCGTGCGATGCAGTAAAGTTGTGGCCGACACCGCGAGTATCGATGGCCAACGGTCCATCGGCCAAGGAGGTTGCACAAGGGAATCCGAAGCGGCGTTTGGAGACGGAGGTGGAGTTGTGGCCGACACCGACGAAACAGGATGCGAGCAACAACGGCGGTCCAAGTCAGCACAAGAGGAACAGCCTTCCCTTGAACACGGCGGTTCTCTATCCGACGCCGAGCGTCCAAGAACCAGGATGGAAAAATCTAGAGATAGTGGACAAGGACGGCAATCCGCCGACACACGCCAATCAAAGGTTTTACGACAAGAAGACGGGGCGTGTAGTTCAGAAGGGCTTGCAGCAAGTGGTGACAGACCCGAAGTCTGGTGGAAAGTTGAACCCCCAGTGGGTCGCGTGGTTGATGGGTTACCCAACCGAGTACCTCAACTCCGTGCCTTGGGAAACTCGATCATCCCGCAGATCGCGCAAGAAATAGGGAATGCGATTAAGGCGCTTGAAAATGACGAAGAGGTATAGCCATTGGTTCTGGCACAGTTCTCTTATACAGTGGATTGAGGGTGTGATAGTTAAGCTGGATAATTATATATGGCGTAAGCGTTGGAATGGATAATGTATGAGTTTACGAGGGTATTGTATTCAAGAGACCTAACCCACTCCCAACACATGTTGATGGAGGAGTTGATTGAAGCGTGTCAAAGATTGTTCAACCGATCACCGATGCCTTTGTGGGATCAGATGTACATGTTGAAGGCCATATCTTACAGGGAATTACAAAAAGAATATAAGAGATGAGACAAAAGCTTCCGGATAGACGATTGTCGGTGACACGCTTGATGGGCGATGAATATCACGTCTCTTTTGGCTGGGATCCGCGAAACGGCGCCCTTCGAGAGGTGTTCATCAAGGGATCGAGGATAGGCAGCGACATGGAGATGCTACTTGATGATGCCTCTGTGGTGTTGTCATTAGCACTTCAGTATGGTGTTCCAGTGGATCAATTAGTTCATAGCCTGGACACGGGCCGGGAAGAGGGCGCCAAGTCAATTATCGCCCGAGCGATTGCGGAGATGGAAAATGTTAAAAAGGAGATCGCCGGCAGCGACGGCCTTAGCCAATCGGTTGTTCCACCAACGGAAAGTGCGCCCTAAGAAGGGTAGAGGGTCATATAGAAGATGGCACAGGAGCAAGTATGGTCAGGGGGAACAACTCCCACATGCCGATGGTGCGATCAGACCGTAAACCCTGAATCATGTTTCGCGGACATGGTGATAAAGGGAGATGATATGAAGTGGATATGCAACTGTGGGAAAGACGTGACTCAGGAATCCGAGTCTTTAATAGCGTCGAGCTCATAACCCATCGATTGTAGCAAACACTCTACTTTGTAGATTGAGGGTTCTGCGATCTTTTTGCGCTCATAATTTTCAATTGTACTGGTTCCAATACCGGACATCATGGAAAGTTGTGGGCGCGATAAGCCGGCCTCTTTCCGTATGGCCATTAAAATATCGGCCCAATGGGTTTTTAGTTTTATACACGTCAATGTTTCAACTGATCTTCTTCCTCGAAGTCATCTAGGATATCTTCGTAGGTTGCTGACTCATCCCCTGCCATTATTCCCAGTGCCACAGTTAACAGTTTAGCCACAAGATAAGTCAAGACAGGAAAACCCATCGTAGTAACGCCGTATTCAATCGCCACGCGGAAAACAGCGATGGTTCTAGCCACGTCAGAAATTTCATATTCCTTAGATTGAGTGATTTCTGTGAGTTTGTTATAGAGTAGGTGTAAATCCTTCTCACTCATCGGTTTTAGCCCTAGCGTACATGGCCAACACATCTGCATCTGCTTTGCCAATAGCAACTGCGGCATCCACTAGGAATGCTATTTGCTGCGCCGGCGAGCGGTGGTTTTTCTTAGCCATATCCCCAAGCTTTTCCCAAGTGGGTATAGGAACGGCAACCGATTTGTACTTTTTTATGTCCGGCATTTTAATCTCCTTTAGATTTGTGCCCGAAAGGCGGGCAGATGGTTATCTTGTTTTGAGATAACCATTCCTCTTTTTGGGCTTCTTCGTTAACCTCACACGGTCGGCCATGCTGGGAAATCCATTTCTGCATTCTTTGTTGCCGGTGATAGATGTTATTCCAGGTAGGCTTCTTTTGTCGCCAGCCGCTCATTTAAGCCATTCCCTCAATTCTTCCCCCATGACCACGCTGGCAATATCCATCTTGCTTCGCAGAGCCTTCACAATTCTTTCGTCAATCGTGTTCTCTGCGATTAGATCGATGTACGTAACGTGGTTCGCTTGGCCGATCCGATGCGCCCGGTCTTCGGACTGCATACGAACAGCCAGGTCGAAGCTGTTGGCGAAATAGATCACGGTTTGGGCTGCCGTTAGCGTGATGCCATAGCCGCCTGTCTGTGGATTGCCGACGAAGAACCTGGCATCGCCTTCTTGGAACTGTTCTATGGCGCTGGTTCTTTCATCATCCGACGTGTCGCCGAAATAAGTGACCGTGGACCGTGGACCGTATTCCTTGGCAAGAGCGACTGCAATTCGCTTTACGTCATACCGGAAGCGTGACCAGATAATGACTTTGCCTTCGACTTCCTCGAGACAGGATATCAGTTCTGTAAGCCTGTTATCGTCTATCTCAATGAATTCCCCACTGTCTGTTTTGGTGTGACCTGATAGGACTTGCTGCATCCGCAACAACTGGGTCATGACATTGGGAGTGGTCATGAAGTCGTGCTCGCCAATCTGAGCTAGGGCGAATTCTTTGAGTTCCGCATATATTCTTGCTTGATCATGGGTTAATGCCACATCTCTTCGCGTATATATTTTCGCCGGCAAATCCAAGCACTCCTCTTTCATGACGCGGCTGGAGAAGTCTTTAAGCATAGTGGATAGCTGTTCTAGATTTCGATATCCGACGATCTGATTGAAGGAGTGCGAGCCGACATCGCGCTTCTTCATGATCGCGTAGCGGTATTGAAACTGGAAGAAATTGTCGCCGCAATCTCCAAGAAGTGTCTTATCGAGAAACCGGCATTGCGCCCAGAGATCCATGGGGCTTTGGGTTACTGGAAACCCTGTCAGGATGCGTCTGTACTTCGCAAGCGGCGCCAGGTTGATCAAAGCTTTAGTACGGCGCGCCTTGGGAGATTTTATTGCTGTCGATTCATCCACGGTCAAGAGAGCTCTTGAATGATCCAAGAAGGTGGTGAGGAAGCGTCGGCCTTTCGATGTCGAAAGCGCTTCGACATTCATAATGAATATTTTTAGGCTTTCGGATGGTTCCAGTATTTCAAGCAGCTCTTGCTTGTGCTTCTTTGTTGGAGAGGGTGTCCATACAACCAGGTCATATTTGACACGATCTGGCATATGGGCTGGTATTTCCAGACGCGCCCAATTTCTGTAAACGCCTTTGGGCGCCACGATCACAAAAGCATCTATTTCTTTTCGCTCATAGAGCAATGCGACATTGTCGATGCAGACTTTACTTTTGCCTGTACCCATCTCCATGAAATAAGCCCACACCCTCTTGTCCCAGGAAGCTTCGAGAGCGTCTTCCTGGTGCTGGTATGGCGTGGTCTTGAATTGATATTTTATGACGCTTCTCTCTTAAGCGGCCTGATTACGAGATCTGTCGCCAGGGGCGCCCCCACTAGAATTCTGTGGTCTTCCTCAAACCGGGAAGCGACGAGCAAGTGGTGTTTTTGGTGCAAATCTTCAATCTTCGGTAAGGTTAAATTGCTCAATTGTTCCCATATTATCCGGTGGTCTTGGTCACGCATTGGTGGGCGTTCGCAGCGGGCGATGGGGATCCAGTTAGACATTAGGCAGTTCCTTGGTTATTGGAGGGATCTGCATCCCAAGCCTCGGGGGTGCAATTAGGACAACAGTTTAGGAAGTCGTCCTCTTCGGCATCTCCTTTCGGGATGTTCCACCTCTCGCCGCAGTTGAGACAACTTATCGATTGCGTGGCCTCGATTTCCAGCACTATACCTCTTCAAGGCCATGAACCACGGGGCGAGTATATCCCATGAAAAATATATTGCAATGGGAAATCATCTGCTTTATAACTTCAGAGAGAAAGGAGAAAGCGAGTGGCCGGCACCGTCTTTATCACACAAGAGAACCCCAAAGTAGATACCCTCTCGGCGAGAGATTGGGGCCATCTTGATCCTCTCACATCTCCCTTTGACCAGGTTCATTTGAATCCTGGGCGCATTGTTTCCCAGTTGCGGCGCAAGCTTCGTCATTACGATGATGAGGATTGGCTGTTGGCGTTGGGAGATCCGGCCATTATAGGCATAGCCTTCGCAATAGCTGCGGAGTCCAACTCTGGACGTGTCAATCTTCTGAAATGGGATAAGAGAGAGAAAACCTATTATCCTGTCCAGATTACGATACGCGGCGGAATTGGAGAATTTGAAACCTGACGAGGGAGTACGTTGATGAGTGATGTTTGGAAAGAAATAACCGCTGATGCATCGGCCTTTGATGGATTGACCAAGGAAGCTGGGACAGAACTCTCTGGCCTGATCCGTACCGTAAATGGGATTAATAAGGAAATTTCCGGTTTTGAGTCCCATCTCAGTGAGTTGAAGAAAAGTCGCGATAGGTATTTGTTTGATTTGATACCTAGTCAAATGCGGGAGATCGGACTCGATAAGGTAGAAGTGGATGGCAATAAAATTAGCCTATCTACTTTTGTATCTGGAACGATGCCAAAAGATCCACTGCAAAAGGCAGCGGCCTTACAGCATCTGTCGGATATCGGGTGTTCTGATTTTATCAAGAACGATGTTGTAATAAGATTTGGTGTGACCCAGCATAATATCGCGAAGTCGCTTCAAGCTGACTTGGATGAGCAGGGATACCAGACCACATCTAAGACGTGGGTGGAACCGTCGACCCTAAGAAAATTGATACATGAACGAGTAGAGAACTCTCAGAAGATCGATCTTGAAATGTTTAACGCGTACCTTGGAACGAAAGCAAAGATCACGAAAGGATCATGAACGATGGCTAAAACAAATGGAGTACTAGAGAAGGCGTTTGCCGAAGACAGCGGGGCCGGGTTTGAGGACGTTACTCAATCTGACGTTCAGATTCCCTTCCTCCGAATCATTCAAGCATTATCTCCTCAGTTGAAGAAAAAGGAGCCGCTTCTTTTCATAGAAGGCGCATCTCAGGGGGATATCTTCAACACGGTCACCAAGCAGTACTGGGTCGGGGATAAGGGAGTGGTTGTCATCCCAGTACATTTCCAACATAAGTTGAATGAATGGGTTCCGAGATCCCAAGGTGGAGGTTTCGTTCGGGAGTTAGCTGCCGCCTCTGAAGAAGTGCGCAAGGCCGTGCGGGACAAGGATGTCGGCATGGAAATCCTAGAGAATGGTAACGAACTGGTTCGGACGGCCATGCATTATGTAAAAATCGTGCATGAGGATGGATCTCTGGAAAGCGCGATGCTGGACATGAAGAAGACGCAACTGAAAAAGTCCCGTCTTTGGTTGAGCATGATGACGATGCAGAAGCATAACGGTGCGACATTACCCAGCTTTGCTAATATGTATCGTCTGAAGTCGGTTGAGGAAGACAATGACCGAGGATCATGGCATTCATGGTCGATATCTCTCGAAGGGCCGGTTCCATCAATGGAGGTCTACACAGAAGCCAAGGAGATGTATGGCACGATTGGCCGTGGAGAATTGAGGATTGCGCCTCCTCCTGAGCAATTGATCGTCACTCCAGATCCTGACGACAGCATACCGTTCTAGAAAAGGATCGATCCCTCGTGTAATGCGGGGGATTCCTTTGCTATGGGTACGCAAGAGAAGCGTTTCTTTGATCTTTTTGAAGGTCATACAGGAGTGTACGGGCAAACATTTCTGCTGGCGCAACGGCGCCAGAATGGCAAACAAGAGGCGAAGGGAACATATATCCATGAGCCGCTGACCGCAGAGGTTGTGCGTGAGCACCTCGACGGCAGGCGCAGCATAGGGTCTATTCCTATCGACCAAACGAGCATGTGTTCGTTTGGAGTCCTCGATATTGATGATTATGATTTAGACCTTGCGGCTCTTTATTCCAAAGTAATTAGACTGAAACTTCCCCTTATTACATGCCGGTCCAAATCAGGCGGCGCTCATTTATTCCTGTTCATGTCTGAGAAGATCGCGGCATCGGAGATGCGCGATAAACTGTCGGAATTTGCAGCGGCGCTTGGTTGGGGTACGTGCGAGATATTCCCTAAGCAAGAAATACTCCTCGCAGATCGGGGGGATGTCGGCAGCTTTATTAATTTACCGTACTTCGGCGAATACACGACACGTTATGCACTGTCGGAGAACAACGGCAGTCTGAGCCTTGATGAGTTTTTAGATAAGGCGGAAAGTGCAAGGATATCTGCCAAAGATCTTTCCTCTGTCTCTATTGGAGGCGAGGAGACAGTTCTTCCACACGGGCCACCTTGTCTACAGCAAATGACAGAATTGGGTATTCCAGAGGGCGGCAGAAACACCACGCTTTTGAACGTAGGAATTTATTACAGGCTCGCGGACCCAGAGAACTGGAAGCATCTTCTTGAGAAGCATAACCAAGAATACTGCTCACCGTCACTGCCCGCCAAAGAAGTTGTCGCAATACAGGATCAACTTGAGAAGAAAGATTACTACTACACTTGCAAGCAAGAACCCTTGCATTCCCACTGTAACAAATCGCTTTGCAAGACGAGAAAATACGGTATCGGCAACTACTATCAGGCTCCTACGTTGAGCGGATTGACTGTAGTGGAGTCTGAGCCGCCTGTGTGGTTTGTGGATGTGGATGGAATACGCTTGGAGTTATCAACCAAGCAGCTACAGATGCAAGTAGAGTTTCAACGTGCGTGCATGGAGCAGATATACAAGATGCCGCCAAAAATGAAGGACGCGGATTGGCGCGACCTTATAGATGCCATACTGAGCAATGCCACACGCATTTCGGTCCCGGAGGAGTTAACACAGAAGGGACAGTTCTTGGAACTACTGGAACAATTCTGTGCGGGAAGATTCCAAGCGCACAGCCCGGAGGAGTTGATCACGGGCAAGCCTTGGACAGAGGACGGCATTACGTATTTCAAACTCGGCGCCCTACAGGAGTTTTTGAAACGCAGTAATTTTTTGGTCTATACACGCGGACAGATAACGGAGCGGCTCAAGGAACTGAACAGTGGCAAGATATCCGACAAGAGGTATTCGTTCATGGATGATCAGGGTAAACAAATAGCTATCCGAGTGTGGTTTGTTCCAGAGATGAAACGCGGGGATGTGGAACTTCCTGGCGTTACTTTCGAGCCAGAGGATGTTCCGTTCTGACTGAAACCACAACATACATGGGACCACCCGGCTGCGGTAAAACGCAAACCGTCTCCAACCTGGTACGAAACTGTATCGAGGACGGAATTCCTCCAGAGCGCATTGCTTGCGTGTCGTTTACCCGGAAAGCCGCAGCGGAAAGCCGGCAACGTGTGTGCAGGGACTGGGGGATAGAGGAAGACTCCCTCACTAATTTCCAAACGCTTCACTCCATAGCGTTTCGGGAAGGAGGGTTTACGACCAAGGATGTTATTCGATCAAGTGATCTAAAAGAGATAGGGGACCAAATTGGTCTTATATTTGGGAAGAGCAAGAGCAACAGGGCAGAGAGCGATTTTGATCAAGTAGGTTTGGCGGAAGGGGATCAGCTTCTCGGCGTTTATTATCTGGCGCGCAATAAGAGGCTATCGCTTGAGGAAACTTTTGCAAAACACGCTCACCCTGACATGTCGTGGTCTGTACTCAAGCGTCTCGTAAACGCCTATGAGGATTTCAAGCGCGTCAGACACAAGATAGACTTTACGGACATGATTGAGCAGTTCGTAGAACGCGCAATGCCCTTGGACATTGATGCTCTGTTCGTTGACGAGGCCCAGGATCTCTCCACCCTGCAATGGGAGATGGTTAATATCTTACAGAAACAACCAAGAATCGTGGTTTTTGTTGGGGATGACGATCAAGCCATCATGGATTTTCAGGGTGCGGATGTGCAAGCGTTCCAGAACGCATCGCCTAATAAGATAGTTCTGCACCAATCCTACAGAGTACCTCGATTGATATGGAAGGAAGCGCAGACCATAGTCCGTAGGATCGAGGGCCGGGAACCAAAAGTCTGGCATCCCACAGACCAAGAAGGCCGTATCCAGTGGCATCAAAATATATTCGATGTTCCTCTACACTCTGGAAACTGGACGATCATGGCTCGAACCAACCGGCTGGTATCGTCATATGCCAAGATGCTGCGGGATGAAGGTTTTGTATATAGTCGAAAAGGTCATCCCAGCATTGCGCCCAAGACCTACGATGCGATGATGGATTGGGAGTCGTGGACGAGGGGGGAATCCCTCTCTGGGTCGCAAATCCGGAATGTCTATTCCTATATGAACAACGCTTACGAGAAGGGCTATGGACCACGGTCCAAGAACCTTCAAGCGTTGACTGAGGATGATCTGATCACGATGGATGAAGCTATGGGTACGCTGGGGTTGCTACGGGATAAAGAATTGAGGTGGCATGAGGCTTTGGATAAGATTGATCTTGAAACCAAGACATATGTTCTTAACGCTCTCAAGCGCGGTGAAAATGTAAAGCATCCCCGTATAAATCTCAGTACGATCCACGGCATGAAGGGCGGCGAGTGTGACAATATACTAGTTGTTCCTGATCTCTCTTATGCGGCGGCTGGAAAGTTGAAGAGAGG
>Ga0208813_1000253_pt1 | contig 45779 bp, 42 predicted proteins | sample MalvireepMed_904_FD_184250 | JGI IMG/M metagenome (GOLD analysis project Ga0208813, IMG submission 184250) | Marine viral communities from the Global Malaspina Expedition - Malaspina viral metaG DeepMed_904 (SPAdes) (version 2) | ecosystem: Environmental > Aquatic > Marine > Oceanic | place... | reverse complement strand
GCGCTGCTTCAAGTCGAAATTGAGGACTGAAATTACGTTTTGGTCTCTTCGTCATCTTGTCACCTAATTGTCTCTTGGTGCATGATAGCACCTCTAATTAGGTGGCCAAATTTAGTTTGCCACTACAAGCTCTAGGAATGAAAAAATTCTAGAAGACAAAGAAGATGGGTACCTACTAAAGCATGATATTGATGATATATTAAGCCCTAACACTTCGCTAGATGAGCACCTTTCTCGTTTTAAGTTTGCGTTCTTTCTAGGCTACGAAACTGATATTTTACAATGTAATAATAAAGATATGGCTAATGACTATGTTACGAACCTTAAAGCTGAAGTTAGCTCCCACTTTGAAGATCTTATCAACACTTTAACCAGGCATGACCAGTTCTTTGAATCTCTCAACATATCGGTATATCTGTATCCCATACCTTCAATAGAAGCCCTAAAAACATTAGTTTCAAATAATATGGGAGAATTATAATGTTGGAGAGAAACGCAAAGGATTGTCTAGAAAGTGTTAGAGGCGGTTTATTAACCCCATTTAAATATCTAAAAAGCGCAAATGAATATCTGTCATCACCTATCCATAAATCTATTGGCCGTGAGTTTGTTATCCGAGCTTTAAATGACTTTGAAAAATTTGAAAAGCAGAGTGATATCTTACGAAGCCTAGTCCGTAAAGCCGGTTTATACCCTTATTTAAAGAAGTACTTTTCATTTAGCGAAATGTCGGAGTTAGACCTACTCGTGTCTTTACACCAAAGTGAGGTTGATCCGAATTTTGTCTTTCACTCGATGCAATCACGAATTTATAATCTTTTAACTTCAGGACGAAATGTCGTTCTAAGCGCCCCTACCAGCATGGGGAAAAGCGCTATTGTTGATTCTCTGATAGCAAGTAACAAGTTTAGTACAGTGGTCATAGTCGTCCCAACAATTGCGCTTATTGATGAAACAAGGCGGCGCATTCAAAATTCTTTCGGTCATGCGTTTCAAATTATTCATCATGGTTCTCAAGAGAAGCGAAAGATGAACGCCATATATGTCCTCACCCAAGAGCGAGTTAATGAAAGAAAAGATTTACGTAATATCGACTTATTTATATTGGATGAATTCTATAAGCTCGCCTATAGCAAAGAGGATAGGTCTCGCGTAATCGCACTCAATATTGCATTAAGCAGGCTTCTATCAGTCTCTAAACAGTTCTATATGATCGGTCCGTATATAGATGGATTTAGAGGTATGGAAAATTTGGAAAAAGAATATATATTTATCCCTTCTGAATTTAATACTGTTGCGCTAAACGTTCACGAATATAATATCAATCCAAACAATATTGAAGCTAAAAACAAGTCGTTAAACAATATAATGCGAGATCATCAAGGGCAAACGATAATTTATTGTAAATCACAAAAGTCAATTGATCAGGTCGTTACATTCCTTGACCGTTTACCCATTACCAGCGGCTCCCCAGAACTTGAAGCGTACAATGCTTGGTTAAATAAGTTATATGGTAGAGACTGGTGTTATTCAAGAGCACTCGCTCGCGGCATTGCTGTGCATCACGGAACTTTGCCTAGAGCTTTACAGCAAAAAAGTGTAGAGCTCTTTAACAGTAAGAAGGTTAAATATTTAATATGCACATCGACGCTGATAGAGGGAGTTAATACGGCAGCTGAGAACGTAGTCATCTACGACAATAAGCGGTCTACTACTTCTCTTGATGATTTCACTCGAAAAAATATTTCTGGTCGCGCGGGCAGAATGAATCAGTATTTAGTAGGGAACGTGTATTGTCTCGAGGGTGTTCCCAGTAAATCTCCTACGGCCAACATCGTTGATCTGCCGCTCGGTCAGCAAGATATAGATACTCCTCTTAACTTAATTGCGGGTATGCAAAGCGAACATCTAACAGAGATGAGTAAAGAATCTCTCAGCCGGTATACCTCATCGTCCGATGTGCCCGTTGAATTAATTCGAAATCACGCATCATATGACATCACTACCATTGAAGATGCATTTAAGTGGGTTTGTGGACTAGGGATTATTGAGTTGAAAGCTCTGTCGACTAAAAAGAATCCCAACAGCCGAGTTTTGGATTTGCTCACTCAGTTTATAAAAATAGTAGAATATGGTGCGCTTCAAAGATTAAGCTATCATTACTTAGACAACCAAGAACTAAGAAATCGGTTGGCTTGGTATATATACGCGCCTTCGCATACTCAATACATTAAAGAGCGGATAGATTATATATATCAAAGCAGGGACGGATTAGACCTACGCTCCGAGGCTACAGATAAAGAACTGAAAGTTGTTCGGAATATATTTAAGCATTCAGTTCCTAGAGCATTAATGCTTTTTCAAGATCTTATAAATTATAGAGCCGAGAACTTTGAGTTAGAACTTAAGGCTGACTTCGGCTATTTAGTTCATATATTTGAAAATTCGCACCTTCCTTCCATATTTTCGGCTATGGAAGAAATGGGAATAGCTGTAGAAACCTTAGAAAAACTAGTTAGCGAACGTTTGAGTGAGTGCAGTATAGAGGTTCTATCGAGGTACCTACGTATCAACTATAAACGTTTTGATAACCTGAACCCTATAGATCATATGTTTATTAGACTTGCGCTATCATGAGTTTTGCTCACTCTTCGAGATAAATGCTAGGTGAAAAGTATTGTGCTTGATGGCTATGAGGTGTCTAGCAAACCAATGGCGATTCATACAGCATCACGCAAAAGGCGGCAAAAATGATCTGGGAAACCTAATCACTCTCTGTAATATTTGCCATGATGAAGTACACAGAAATAAAGTTCCGGAGAGCGATTTAACGGACTTATTAACTTCAGTACAAGGTTGTCAAACCGTTGGTTCATGAGTTGCAATCGCGCGCGAGACAACTTGATATTTAACAAAGGGATTATTGCGCATGAAATCATTAATAACAACTGACCGTCACCGCGTCTCGTCAACGAGCCACAATTCCCTCATTGCAACTTCGCAAAGCGATCGGTCTCGGGTTATTTATTCAGCTTCTTTCCGCCGTCTTCAACAAAAGGCGCAGGTGTTTTCTCTTGAGAGTAACTCGTCAGTAAGATCCCGTTTGACCCATTCAATAGAAGTCTCACATATTGGCCGGTATATAGTTTCACGAATAATACAGCTAATTGAAGACTCACAACCGGATTTTGATGATGAGGTTAAAAAATTCTGGCGTGAAAATAGCTTAACTATATCTAATATAGTCGAAACTGCTTGCTTGATGCATGACATTGGAAATCCACCATTTGGTCATTTTGGTGAAGCCGCTATCGTCGATTGGGCCAATTCTAATGAACTTGAAGAAGCTTTAAAGTCTAGCCTTCGTGAGACCAGTTTTGACACTAATGAGCTTTCGGACGAGCTACTACAAGACTTTAAGAACTTTGATGGAAACCCTCAAGGCTTCCGAATTGTCGCGAAAACCCAAGGGGATGACGGCTATAACGGACTAAATCTCACTTACACGCAGCTGACTGCTCTTTTAAAATACCCATATGACGCAGAAAGCCGAGATATTAATCAAGACAAACCATTTACAAAAAAAGTTGGCTTCTTCAGGACGGAAAAAAAAGTAATCCATGATGCATGGAGAGCGTTGAACATGCCCGCTAACTCACGTCATCCACTTAGTTTTCTGATGGAGGCATCAGATGACATATCCTACTGCTTAAGCGATATAGAAGATGGTATTGAGAAAAATGTTATAACGTTCGAGCAATTTAAGGAAAGTTTAGAGCCTCTACTATCAGAGCTAATTGGTGACGATAATGACAAGAAGAAGTGCGAAACACTTATAGAGAAGCTTAACGACAATAAGCACTCACCTATTAGTCCGTTTTTAGCTTTTAAAACTGAACTCCAAAACTTACTAGTAGCTTATGTTGCCAAAGCTTTTATTGAACGTTACGAGTCATTCTGTAATTTAGAGACAGATAGCGATATTATTTCTGGAGACAGTGTGGAGAACAGGATTCTTGGTGGGTTAAAAAGGTTTGCTAGGCAGTATTTGTTCTCTTCCAACGAGGCCGAATCCATAGAGCTCTCCGGGTACGCTATAATTTCAGGGGTTCTAGAAGAGTACCAAAGGCTTTTAAAGCTTTCAAAGGATGAGTTTTTAATCGTATTAAACAACGACTTTAAGGAAGTTGCTGAAAAAAAACTGCACGTTCATAGGCGTTTGTTTAAAAAACTACCTGAGAAACACTTGCACTCATACAAGGCTGCAATTTTGGATAGAGGCATTTTGCCAGCAGAAAAATCAAGTGAAGTTGATAAAGAGGTTAGCACAAAGCTTGCAACTATTTGTCCAAAACAAGAGTGGATTCTGCGAGCGCACCTAATCGTAGATTTCGTCTCTGGTATGACAGATCAGTTTTCGATGGAGTTTTTCCAATCCATAAAGGGGATAAAAGTTGGCTAACGGACACGCAAACATACCTCATGGTTTTAAGCTGCATCGACATCCATTTGGTTGGATCGCTCAACTACTAAGAGAATCAATGGCTCAGAGAGTTATTGATTCATCTGCGCAACAAGAGTTTAGTATTTATGAATACACACCGCGTTCACTCAGGGATGCTCGTCGTGAATTTCTGATTCCTGTTTCACAAATAAATGAGCAAACAATCTTAAGCCTTATTATGGATATTCCACATCAATGCGAGCTGGCAGTGAACTCAAGAGTTTATAGCTTTGGCCAAGTTTACCATATTCCTATGATTGATTTTGGTTATAAGGGAGGAAGTCCTGCTGAGTCCGATCAGTTAATGGAATTCTGTCGATATTGGAATATGGCCTTTTACGTCTATTCCAGCGGAAGGTCTTATCATGGGTATGGTAATAGACTGCTCGATCCGATGAACTGGATAAAGTTTATGGGTAGCCTACTACTACTAAATCAACCAAGTGGTTACAAATTAATAGATGAACGTTGGGTTGGTCACAGAATTTTAGGAGGATATTCCTCTCTTCGGTGGAGTAAAAACACCTCCCACTATAAAAAATTCCCGACTTTTTGTGGGTCTATATCGCCAGACAGAGTTGATATTTCTCCTTCCGGAGAGCAACACTTTCTACCTCCGAAAAGTTTTATTCGCTGACGACGATACTTGTGTCAGTGAAAGGCCTTACATATCTGCCGCCTTGCAGTTAGTGGCATACTAAAAAATCAAACCATTCATTTCAACGTTAAGAGTGGTTTTAATACTGGAGAGAAAAATGCCAGGAGCGTTCGCACATATAACTGCAGCTAATTCAGCTTTTGCAGGCACAAACAGTTTAGACAAAATAGACATTCCAAACAGCATTCGACTAGTTTTAAGCCAGAATATTAAATTTACTGAGCTAGGCTGTGTATCTCCAGATTATCCATATCTAGTCGTTGGTGATTCTTCCCAAAATAAATGGGCAGATTTAATGCACTACGAACGTACTGGCGAGCTAATTAAGTCATTAGCTAAGCGATGCAAAGAAATGAGCGGAAAGCCCCAAGAAAAGGTTTTTGCTTGGCTCTGTGGATACGTTTCACACGTTATAGCAGACATCACCGTACATCCGGTAGTTGAAATGAAAGTCGGAGAGTATGAGCACAACAAAAGAGACCATCGCATTTGTGAAATGAATCAAGATACCTATATATGGCAGCGTTTAAAATTAGGTCAAATAGGCCTGGCTGATCGGGTTAAGCTAAATATTGGTGACTGCATTGATGCTGATGGCAGTATTGACTCCGACATTCAAAATCTATGGAAAGTAGCTCTGCTCGACGTTCATAGTCGTTACGGTATTGAGGTGCCCCCACAAATAAATGATTGGCATAACGGCTTTCAGACGGTCGTCGACAACGTCGAAGAAGGATATCGTAGGCTATTTAAGTGGGCGCGGCATATTTCAGCAGGACTTGGTGCTGGCCTTCACTACCCCACCCCTGAAGAGCTTGACACGACCTATATTGAAGACTTGGATACGCCAAACGGGAAAATGCATTACGATGATGTTTTTGATCTTGCTGTAACGAATATCCAACAATACGCGGGATATTTAGGCCAATACGTGTTTGCTGATGGCTCACTTGATAAGTTTAAGAACTGGAATCTCGATAACGGCAAAGATGAAAATCAGGAGTTAACCGCATGGCTATGATACCCGGAAAGCCTTTTGGAATTTTAATGTTTTTAGCAATATTAATATCTGGTTGTAATAGCCGTGCGGACACTAAAGACCCAGAAATTATGTACGACATGGCGTCAAAGTTAAAAGATATCTCCTTAGGGGTTCAGGGTCACACCAAATATAGTGATACAAGTGAATTCAACGAGTCGGACTTATTATTGAAAGCTGTAAACAACGACTTATCGAAATTGGAAATCTTTGGTGAGTATAAGCTACGTGTACGAGTGGACGGCAAACGATCATCTGTATTGTTATGTGACGATGACACCGCGCTTATTGAAGATACAGGATGCACGCCAGAAGTAGATCTTCATCATTGGAATTCGGATACATCAATTCAATGTGACTTTATCATCAATCTTGACAAGGCATGCTACTGATTCCGTTTTAACGTGAAGTATAACACGCAACTAAAGGAGCCGGTCAGGGGTACCACATCAATATGTCCAAAAAATTCATGCTGGAAGCTTTGGAAATTTCCAAACAAGCACTCCCGTCTTGTGAACCGAACCCTCCTGTCGGTTGTGTACTGGTTAAAAACGGCCAGATAGTATCGAAAGGATTTACGCAAGCCATTGGCGGAAGTCATGCCGAAGTAGAGGCCTTAAATGCTCATTCAGGAGACCTAAGCGGCGTTACTGCATACGTTACGCTCGAACCTTGTTCTTTTATCGGACGAACAGCAGCATGCGCAAGAACGCTTCTCACATCGGGTATAAAACATGTGGTTATCGCAATGCTTGACCCAGATATAAGAAACAATGGTAAAGGCGCAGAAATACTAAGAGCGGGCGGTGTGAAAGTGGAGGTCGGCCTGTGTGCTAGTAGGGTGTCTCAATTTTTATTGCCGTACCTAGGAAAATCATAGACAGTACAAGTGCCATTATTAACGTCTGCCAACAAAATTTAGCTAAAGGTCAAAAAGTAGCGCCCCAAAAATATGCGTTAAATTCGCGGCCACAATCTGGACACAGAATGGACACAGCCCTGATCCACCACATAATCAGCCACAACAGCTAAAAGTCACGCCGAAAAAGCAGTAAAGAGAAGAGTTTAGAGTAGATACGAAAGGAAAAAATCGCTGCACGCCAGGGAAATGGCGCGCCCGACAGGAGTCGAACCTGTGACCTCCGCCTCCGGAGGGCGGCGCTCTATCCAGCTGAGCTACGGGCGCATTTCCAAATTTTGACTTCTAACCACTGTGCCTATTTACCGAACGACCTCTGCCTCCGGAGGGCGGCGCTCTATCCAGCTGAGCTACGGGCGCGTAGTTAGGAGTCTTCAGAGCAGGCGTGGATTTTAGGGAATATCCGCTGCAATGTCCAGTGCTGCAAACCGCGCATGTACCACTAACAATAACCTATAAGCTGCTCGGCTCGGCGCCGCAAGGCTTGTTTTAAGCTGTCGGGGCTTATAATGGTGAAGTCGAAAGGTAAGCGAACCAGCCACCAGGCAAACCATTCTGTGCTGTCTACCACGGTTTCAATAAATATCGCGTTGTCTTCCTGGGTTAAAATACTGGCGCTTGTGCCTAGCTCGCGGGTCGCTGTGTCCAGGTCCGTATGTAATAAAACTCGCACTTTCAGGTTGCCTGGCATGGCGCACAGGCTTTGTTTGAACTGCTCGGCAGCGTTGTAGTTTAAAGGCCTTTCAAAGGTTGCTTTAAGTAATGTCACTTCGGCTAAACGGTCTAATCGAAAGGTACGGAGCGCTTGGCGCAAATGGCAGAATCCGCCTATATACCAATGCCCGAGTCTATAGAACATACCATATGGGTCTAGCTTGCGCGGCTGCTCGGGCTCGGCTTTGCCCACATACACAACTTGTACCCGCCGCTGGCTCTCTATGGCTTCCATTAACGGCATCAATAACGACTGCTCCTGCGGCAGTCCAGAGTCGGGCAATAACAGGTTTGTATGCTGACTAATGGAACGAGCCCTTGCCTGAATATGCTCTGGCATAACGCGCTCAAGTTTCGCCTGAACGCTGGTCAGCGCAGGCGAGGTATCGGTCAGCTGAAAACTCTTCGCGGCCAACAAGCCTAGCGAGAGCGCCAGCGTTTCTTCATGAGTAAACATCATCGGCGGCAGCTTAAAACCGGCAACCAACATATAGCCTCCATGAGGGCCATGCTCTGTGGTAACCGGAATACCCAACTCCTCAAGCGCACTGATATAGCGCCTGACCGTGCGTTTATCCACGCCTAGCATTTCAGCAATTTCAGTGCCACTCAAACGTTTGTGAGACTGCAATAACTCCAGTAAGGCGAGTACTCGTGTTGTCGGGCCGTTCATAATTTTCCTGATAAAAGGCGGCGAAAATAAATTTAGATAAATATTTTTATATAGGACTAATTATGACCTATATAACTAATATAGTTCTTATCAGACGTAAAACCCATAATAAAAAGGAGCTGAGCTATGAAAGAAAATATGTCTAAAAACACCAAAGAAATCGTTTTCTATACTAACCCTGAGTCCCGGGCACGCATTGTTCGTCGTATGCTGGAAGAGGTTGGCGAGCCGTATACGGTCAAAGTACTTAACTACAATGGCGATATGAAAACGCCCGAGTATCTGAAAGTTAACCCGTTAGGGAAAGTGCCGGCAATACAACACGGCGATTTGGTTGTTACGGAAACAGCCGCCATTTGTGCCTACCTGGCCGATCAGTTTCCGGAAAAGAACTTAGCTCCACCACTGGACAGCCCGGAACGAGGAACTTACTACCGTTGGCTATTCTTTGCGGCCGGCCCGGTAGAAATGGCAAACAGCGCCAAAGCCTGTGGCTGGAACCTCGAAGATAACCTGCAAACGGTTGGCTCTGGTAGTCACGACGATGTTCTGAAAGCTCTTGAATTAGCCGTTTCTAAAGGGCCTTATATTTGTGGCGAGCAATTTACCGCGGCAGATGTATACGTTGGTAGTCATATTAGCTGGGGCATGCAGTTCAAAACGCTCGAGGAGCGGCCTTCATTTAAAAGTTACGTCAAGCGCATTGAAGAACGCCCCGCTTTCCAGCGAGCAACAAAACTCGATGACGAATTGAGTAAAGGCTAGAGCGTCTGAAAATAAGCAGCCAGAGGGCTCTGGCTGCTGACTCTTTTAATCACCGGTTTCCTGCTTCTGTTTTTTCAAATTCAGGTTATGGAAATCGAAGCTGAAATCGGTATAAGGCGCTACGGCCTCCAGCATTGCACTGTTCACTTCATTATTTCGGTTCACGCTAAAGTCGATAAACGCATCAGCCTCCAGTAAAGGCTCGTCCCAGCGCACGATAAAAGTGTCGTCGTTATAATGCTCTAAGGTGCCTTGCAGCATAGGAGTGTGAGTAAAATTGATGCGCAGTTTGTCCTGCTCGTAGCTAATTTTTACGTCGCCGTACCAGGCGTCATTATAAGTACCGGCGTAGCTTTCCAGCGGCAGCGCGGCTCTTACTTTTTCAGGCTCTTCTACCTCGAACTCGGCTTTTCTTTTCATAAAGGCCTGATATTTTTGCTGCTCTTCCTCCACCCAGTCGCGGTCGGGCAAATCTAACAAGTCTTCTAGGGCTTCTTCGGTAATTGCGGTTAAACCACCAAAAGCCTGCTGGTTACTCAGAACTACCATGCCAAAGTTCTTTTCAGGTATCAGTGTGGTCAGCGACAACATGCCCAGAATGCCCCCGCTGTGATACACCCGCTTCACGCCCTGGTAGTCTTTTACGAACCAACCCATGCCGTAGCCACCAAAATACGTTCCTTGTTCAGCAGCTTCAGGTGATGTACCCAACGGTGTGGTTAACTGCCACATGGCCTGTTGCGAGTCTTCTGAAAAGAGGCGTTCACCCGATGGGCTCACGCCGCCCTGCAGCTGAGTGATCAACCAGTTACTTAAATCATCAACACTTGCTGCGGTCGCACCTGCTGCACCAAAATCTTCAAGAAAATCTAGCGGGAAACGATGCAGCTCACCGTTCATTTCAATAGTGCCTACCGCAACGTTGTCATTACTTTCAGGTATATGCGAAAAACCAATAACACTCTCGTCCATATTCAAAGGCTGAAAAAAGGTTTTCTCAACGTATTCTCTGTATGGCATGCCCGTAACCCGGTGGATAACTTCACCGGCCGTTACGAACATCAAGTTGTTGTAGGCGAAACGCTCGCGCAAACCGTGGTCAATAGGTACGTGCGCCAGCCCGGCAAGAATATCGCTGGTGGACTTATCGGTGTTAGGCCAGATCATTAGGTCGCCCGCTCCCAGACCAAGGCCCGAGCGGTGACTCAGGATATCGCGAATTGTTAGAGATTGAGTAATAGCCGGGTCGGCCAAACGAAACTCAGGAATGTAGTCTATAACTTTGTCGTCCCAGTTGAGTTTCCCCTGCTCTACCAGCGTTGCCATAGCCGCTGCGGTAAAAGCTTTGGTGTTTGAAGCAATACCAAACAGTGTATTGGCATTTACCGGCTCACCGCTGTCTATATCACGCACGCCGAAACCCTCGGCTAAAATCACTTCGCCGTCTTTAACCGCAACAACGGCCAGGCCCGGAATGTTAAACGCCTCCAGCGTTTCCTCGGCGGTATTGCGAATGCTGTCTGCGCTTTGTGCCCAAACAGGTGCATTGGCCAACAAAGTAACGCCAAGCGAAACTGAACTTAATATTTTAAATAACGGTTTCATTTATCGGTTCCTTATTATCAATAGCCCTTAGTCAGCGTAAGCCGCCCGAATTTCCTCAACTTTTTTATCAATAGCTTCACGACTAAGCCACTGTCCGCGCACCATAACCCCTTGGTTCTCACGCAGGGTATCGGCGTTCTCCAGAGGATTATCCTTTAACAAAATAAAGTCAGCCCGGTGCCCGGCAGCAATGCGTCCAAAGGTATCCTCATCAGCAAAGTAATCACCTGCCGCTACCGTGGCGGAACGCAGAATATCAGCCATAGGTATACCCGCTTCTGACATCAGCTGTATTTCGTGGTGTATGGAGTAACCCGGAACACTGAATAACTGGGGTGCGTCGGTTCCAAAAATGATTTCCGCGCCGCCTTCGTGCAGGGCGTGCAACAGCTTTTGCCTATTTTCCTGCTGCACTTGCGCCTGTTCCTTATTAAAGTAACTGCTGGGGTTATCGTAATAGTTTAGCCAGCCTTCACGAACCGCCTTTGGTACCAACTGAATTTCCGGGTAGTCTTTCAGTTTGTCGGGATCAGCCGCACCTATCAGGGTTTTCCATAAGGCCTGGGTGGGCACAACCGCAACGTCTTTTTCCAGCGTCATAGAAACCAGCAAATCGAGTTCATCCTGCGTTATTTCTCTGTTCATAGCATCAACGTAAGCGAGATAACCGTCCAGGTGATCAATGGTTCTCTGGCCTGCCTCCATGGCGCGTTTTAATCCGACATCTGCCGGCACATGTCCGGCAAAGTCCATGCCCGCCTGGCGAGCCGTACTTGCCATGGCCTCATACTCTTCAAGGGTTAACCCGGGGTGCACTTTCAGTAAGTCCCACCCTTCATCGCGTTGTGCAATGACCCGCTTCGTCACCTGCTCAACCGACTCAATGGTATTGCCACTGAAGCTGGGGCCAGCTAAATACAACGTTGGACCCTGGCGCTTGCCCGACTCAATATCGGACTTAAGCTGCAACTGGTGCGGATAACCCAGCATGCCACGCACCGTTGTTACACCATTGGCAACGTACAAAAACAACATGTCGTCGGCGTAGCGTTTGGGGAAGTCACCAAAGTCTGTTGCCGGCGGCACATGACCGTGCATTTCTGCCATGCCTGGCAAAACGTATTGCCCTTCGGCATCAATGACCTGCGTATTGTCGTCAAAAGCAGGGGCTTCAGCGTTCGCAAACACACCGCTGATGTATCCGTCATTAACCACTAACGTCTGCTGCTCACTAACATTGGGCTCGCCCTTAAGCCAGTCAACAAGGGTCACGTTTTTAATGACATAATCAGCACTACGAGTTTCATTGTTCTGGGGCTCTGCATTGTTACACGCAGATAAAAATAAGGCCGCAACAGTTGCGGCCAGAAGGTGAGTCAATTTCATTTTGGTTGCCTCCGGCGTCAAGTCTGCCTTTAGCCTAGCGCAAGCTTACAATAAAGCCCAGCGGATAAGGCCGCCAACTAAAGTGACGGCCAGAACACCCAGACACCATAAGCCAACAAACCACAACCACTTCTTAAGTACAGCTTTCATCAGTCGTGGTATCCGCTGTCAGGGTCAACCTTGCCTCGGAACACCCAGTAGGTATAGCCGGTGTAAGCGAAAATTATCGGCAACAGGAACACGGCACCCACGAGTAAGAACTTCAGGCTGTTGTCCGGTGCGGCGGCTTCCCACAGGGTAATGCTGCGGGGCACCAAATAGGGGAATATGCTGACTGCAAAGCCGGTGTAAGCCAACAGGAACATACCCAAACCCCAAAGGTAGGGCCGTCCTTCCTGTTTTCTATGCAGCGAACGCAGCAAACCAATGGTCATCACCGCCAGCAGTATTGGCAAAGCCCACAGGCCAACAGAGGCCGGGTAAGTGAACCAACGCTCGGCAATAAACATATCGACATAAGGTAAGTAAAGGCTCACAAACGCAATGCAGGCCACCAGCAATATCGTGGTGTACCAGCCGGCACGGTAGCTTTGACGCTGCAGATCGCCGCTGGTTTTCATCACCAGCCAGGTCGCGCCCAGCATCATGTAGCCAATAACTACCGCCACACCACAGAAAATAGTAAATGGCGTCAGCCAGTCGAACCAACCTCCGGAATAAGCGCGGTCTGTTACCTGAATGCCCTGCAGCATAGCGCCCAGCATAATGCCCTGACTCATTGCCGCTATCAGCGAGCCGGTAATAAAGGATAAGTCCCAGATACCTTTGGCACGTTTGGTTTTAAAGCGGTACTCAAAGGCCACACCGCGGAAAATAAGCCCCAGCAACATGGCAATAACCGGCATATACAGCGCCGGCATCAGCACAGAATAAGCCAGCGGGAACACCGCCAGCAAACCACCACCGCCCAGCACCAGCCAGGTTTCGTTACCGTCCCAGACCGGCGCCACGGTGTTCATCATCACGTCACGGTCTTCTTCTTTTTTGAACCAGGGAAACAGCAGCGCTATCCCCAAGTCAAAGCCATCAAGTGCGACGTAAGCAAATACGGCGACCGAAATTAATATTGCCCAAATCAGTGCGTAATCCATAGCTTACACCTCCTCATCGTAGATGCGCTCAGCGGCCATGGTGGCTTTATGCTTCGCGTAGTCGGGAATAGTAACCTGCTCCGGGTTCCCCGCCATTTTGCGCAGGATGTAGAAGGTACCCGCACCAAAAACGAGGAAATACACCACAATAAAGGCTATCAGGCTGCCTGCCACTCCGGCTTTATCAATCGGCGATGCCGCATCGGCGGTGCGCAACAGGCCATAGACCACCCAGGGCTGACGCCCCACTTCGGTGACAATCCAGCCGGCAATGACCGCCACAAAGCCCATGGGCCCCATAAATAAACTGAAACGTAGCAAGGTTTTATTGTCGTACAGTTTGCCGCGCAGGCGCTGGAAGCCTGACCAGAGTCCGGCAAGCACCATCAGCATGCCCACGCCGACCATTATCCGGAAAGCCCAGAATACGGTAACCACCGGCGGCCAGTCTTCCCGTGGATACTGATCAAGGCCGGTCACTTCTGCGTCTATGTCGTGTTTAAGAATGATGCTGGCAAGACCCGGAACTTTCAGAGCGTAGTCCACTTCCGCAGTTTCCTGGTTCGGCACCCCGAATAAATACAGCGGTGCCCGGGCTTCGGTATGGAAGTGCCCTTCCATTGCCGCGACTTTCGCCGGCTGGTGCTCCTGCGTATTCAGTCCGTGAAAGTCTCCGACAAGAACCTGCAGCGGAGCCACAATGAGCGCCATCCACATGGCCATGGAGAACATTTTACGGGCTGCCGCGTTGGTTTTGTCTTTCAGCAAATGCCAGGCACCCACCGCACCGACCACAAAGGCTACTGTCAGGTAGGCTGCCAGCAGCATGTGCGCCAGCCGATAAGGGAAGGACGGGTTAAACACCACCTCAAACCAGTCGGTGACCACGAACTGCCCTACGTCATTCATGGCGTAACCGGCGGGCGTCTGCATCCAGCTGTTTACCGATAAAATCCAGAAGGCTGAAATAGCCGTGCCCACCGCCACCATCAGGGTAGCGAAAAAGTGCAGTTTCTCGCCCACCTTATTCATGCCAAACAGCATGACGCCAAGGAAACCTGCTTCAAGGAAGAACGCAGTGAGAACTTCGTAACCCATTAGCGGGCCAATAACCGGACCGGCTTTATCGGAAAATACCGACCAGTTAGTGCCGAACTGGTAGCTCATAACAATACCGGAGACCACGCCCATACCAAAGGCCACAGCGAAGATCTTCACCCAGTAACGGAACAGCTGCTGGTAAACCGGGTTGCGGGTTTTGAGGTACAGGCCTTCGAGAACCGCCAGGTAACTAGCAACCCCGATAGTAAAGGCAGGAAAAATAATGTGAAACGCGATGGTAAACGCGAACTGGAAGCGCGCTAAAAACAGTGCGTCAAAACTTTCAAACATAGCAAGCACCCTTAATTAAGGTTTGTCTCAAGTATACGCTTTTGTTGACAAAGATCAGGGGTGCCGATGTAAAACTTGTAGGATAAATACTAATAAATGCCATACTTTTTGTATGGCTAATGAACGAAAAACCTATACAAGTACTCTGGGAACCCGGCCGCTAACGCCGGTCAGCAAGTGCCAGGAAATAGTATCAGCACAGGCGGCGACTTCTCGCACGTCAATATTAGGGCCCCAAAGCTCGACATCATCGCCTAACTGCAGATTTTCAATACCGGTAACATCAATCGTCAGCATGTCCATAGAGACTCGTCCGGCCAAACCCACACGCTTTCCACGAACCATTGCCGGTGTGCCATTTTCCGCCTGCCTTGGGTAACCGTCAGCGTAACCCATAGCAACTGTCGCTATAACACTGGGTTTATCGGCACTCCAGCCGCTGCCGTAACCTACCGACTCGCCTTTTTCCAGCTGGTGCAATGCAATAACCGGAGCAACTAAGCGCATTGCAGGCTTCAGTTCTGCCTGCACTTCAGTCACCGTAGACGGATTCACACCATAAAGCAGTAAACCGGCTCTGGCCCAGTCATTATCCTGAAGTGACCACTGAGTATCCGGGTTTAAAAGTCCGGCTGAGTTGTGGAAGCTCCGTGCCTGATAGTCTTTAAGGGTTTCCGACAACTGGCAGAACTGCTGTTTTTGACGGGCGTTTAAACGATGCTCGGCATCGGCGTTGGCTAAGTGCGACATTAAGGTCACACCGGCGACATTCTTGCTCGCACGCAGGCGCTTTAATGCTTGCGGAGCCTGCTCTTCAGACCAGCCAAGCCGGTGCATACCGGTGTCCACTTTTAACCAGACCCACAAAGGGCTAGTCAACTGCGCTTGCTCAATACTCTCAAGTTGCTGTTCGCAATGCACCACCGGGCTCAGCTGATGTTCACAACACAGGTTCAGTTCAGTAGCTGAGAAGCAGCCCTCCAGTATTACCAAGGGCCCTTTATAACCGCTTTCCCGCACCGCCAAGGCCTCTTCCATAAAACCCGCAGCCATACCATCAACCAACTCTGTCAACGCCTGAACGGCGGGAGCTACACCGTGTCCGTAACCGTCAGCTTTCACTACACCCAGAAGTTTTCCACCCGCCATTTTACGACGTACCCACTTAGCGTTGTGCTGTATAGCGGAGGAAGAAATCTCAGCGCGAGTTTGCCGGTAATGCATGGGGTTTCCTTTTTAATTTTCGTCCAGCCTTTGGAAAAGGCCTTCAGTTTACCGTATTTTCCAACAACTTGAACGGAACTCTTTGCATCGCTCCGCAAGCTTGAGTAACGTAAAGCCATAACCCAAAAGGAGAATAACAATGTGGTTAAAGCACTCAGTCATTGCCGGTAGCTTAGCGCTACTTTTCACTTCCGTTCCAGCCTTATCACAAGAAACATTCCAGGCGGACGATATTTTCCAGCTTGAATACGCTAATCAGGTCAGTATTTCACCCGACGGCAAATACATTGCGTATATCCGCAACAGTTTTGACGACATGAAAGACAATACCCGGCGCTCATTATGGCTAATTGATACCGAAACCGGTCAACATTTACCGATTTTTGACGATCAGTTTAACTACGGCAGCCTCGCCTGGTCGAATGACGGTACTCGCCTTGCCTTTGCCTCTAACCGTTCTGAAAAAAACCAAATTCATGTGCACTGGATTAAAGAGCAACGCACCGCCAAAGTCACTCACGTAAGCGAAAGCCCCGGCAGTATTAGCTGGTCTAACGACGACACCCAACTGGCTTTTACTATGTCGGTTAAAGCCGAGCCTACGCCTTTTGCTAAAAGTGTGAAAAAGCCAACAAAACCTAAAGGCGCTAAGTGGTCTGACTCTCCCATTATTGTTCAGGAAGCCTATTATCAACGCGACGGCACCGGCGTTTTAGAGCCTGCGCACACACAAATTTTTGTCGTACCTGCAGACGGCGGTAGCGCGCGCCAGTTAACCGACGGCCCTTACCGACATGGCGGCCCACTTACCTGGGCAGCCGACGATAAGCATTTGATTTTTTCTGGCAACCGCTCTGAAGACTGGGCTTATCAGGTGAATGAAAGTGACCTTTACAGCGTAAGCCTGAGTTCAAAAGAAGTGACTCAGGTAACTAACAAACCCGGCCGCGAGTCATCACCACAGTTCTCACCAGACGGCGAACATTTAGCTTACTTACACAGCTCTAACGAGCCGGTGCCTTACCATAAGTCACAATTATGGATAATGGACTGGAGTGAGAGGTCGGAAACAGAGTTACAGGCTGACTTCGATCGTTCTTTCAGCTCGCCACAATGGACAGGCAATGAGTCGCTTGCGGTTTCATACGCCGATCAGGGCAAAACCGTAGTTGCTGATGTCACCTTGAGCAATGAGCTGACGAATCGGGTGGATGATGTTTCCGGTGTTTACGTCAGCCGTCCTTATACTATGGGTTCATTTACCGCCTCTCAGACCGGCGCAATTGCCTACACCAAAGGCTCCGAATATCGTCCCGCCGATGTCGGTTATCAGCCTCAAGGGGGAGAGTCGGTTCAGTTTACTCAGCTAAATGAAGACCTGCTTGGCCACCGTGAACTGGGTGAAGTTCACGAAATTCGCTATGAGTCGCGCTACGACGGGCAGGAAATTCATGGCTGGTATATTACTCCGCCGAATTATGATGAAAACAAAGAGTATCCTCTGCTGTTAGAAGTGCATGGTGGCCCTCATCTGTCTTACGGTCCACATTTTGCCGCAGAACACCAGCGTTACGCTGCCGAAGGCTATGTGGTGCTTTATGTAAACCATCGCGGCAGTACCTCTTACGGTAAAGATTTTGCCATGCTGCTGGACGGTAACTACTCATCACCTTATGACTTTGCCGATCACATGAGCGGCATTGATTTACTCATTGATAAAGGCATTGCTGACTCCAACAACCTCTTTATTGCCGGCGGCTCTGCAGGGGGCATTGCAACGGCTTATGCGGTAGGCCTGACTAACCGTTTTAATGCCGCGGCAGCCACGAACCCGGTGATTAACTGGGTGAGTAAAGTACTGACAGCTGACAGCTCTATTGGTCAAATTACTAACCAGTTCCCGGGTATGCCATGGGAAGAACTGGAGCATTACTGGCAACGCTCGCCACTGTCTATGGTGGGTGACGTTGAAACACCTGTACTGCTGTTTACAGGAGAGAAGGACCGCCGTACGCCAATATCGGAAACAGAACAGTTCTACCAGGCGTTGAAGCTGCAAAAAGTCGATACCGCAATGGTGCGCGTGCCCGGTGCTTTTCACGGTGTTACGGCTCGCCCTTCTAATATGATAGCCAAAATTGAACACGCTCTGGCGTGGTTTGAGCAGTATAAGAAATGAGAATAGCGACACTGGGCCCTGCCGGCACCTTTTCAGAGGTTGCGGCAGGGCTTTATCAACCCGAAAAACAGCACCAAATTCAGTTACTGGACAGTCTGGTAAGTTGTCTGGACGCTATTGGTAATGACTGCGACGCTGCGGTTGTGCCTATTGAAAACTTAACCGAGGGCTTTGTCTCTCCTGTTGTGGACTACCTGGTTCAGCGTCCGTTACATATTCAGGCGGAAATTCGCATTCCGGTTGGCTTTCAGTGCCTGGCCAACAGTGCTCAGCCGCAGCAAATATGGGCACAGTTCGTAGCCGCCGGTCAATGCAATCAGTACCTGAATGGATTGGGGCTTCCGGTTATACACACCGCAAGTAATGCGTTGTCGCTCGATGCGTTGCTGGCCACTGAAAAGCCATCTGCGGCGGTGGTTCCCAAGCACGTAAGCTGCCCCGCTTCATTACAGATTCTGAACAGCAACATTGCTGACAACCCACGTAACGAAACGCGCTTCGTGGTATTATCCGCAACATCTGAAACGCCGGAATTTGATAAAAGTACGCATTGGAAAAGCAGTTTGCTGCTCATTGACGACAACGATCACCCGGGTTTATTGGTCGACAGCTTACAGGTTTTTGCAAAACAGCAAATTAACTTAACCTCCATTGTTTCAAGACCGGCGGGAAGTCAGTTTGGTGACTATCATTTCTTTATTGATTTTGACGGGCACCTCAGCGAGCCAGGTATAGCAGCCGCGTTGCAGGAACTGGCGAAAATGAACAACATTCACTGGCTGGGTTCGTACCCGGCCGCAGCTATAGGGAATCAGTAATGTCTCTGGAAGTTATTAAACATGAGCCTGCGGGTAACGCCGATGCGGTTATTATTTGGCTTCACGGCTTAGGTGCGTCGGGTAACGACTTTGTACCCATGACAGAACACATAAAAATTAATAACGCGCAGGTTCGCTTTTTATTTCCTCATGCCCCGCAAATGCCGGTCACTATAAACCAGGGCATGGTCATGCCGGCCTGGTATGACATAACTGACATGAGCATTGATCGTCAAATTGACAGCCAGCAACTGCGCGAGTCAGCAGCCAAAGTGCATGCCATGATCGACGAGCAAGTTGCTCAGGGCATAGACAGCAAGCGCATTATTATTGCCGGGTTTTCACAAGGTGGCGCAGTGGGTTATGAAGCAGCTTTGACTTACCCTAAACCACTGGCCGGTTTAATGGCGCATTCCACTTACTTTGCCACCGCGGGTGACATTGAGGTAAATGAAGCCAACGCGCAACTTCCTATTTTGGTTCAGCACGGTACGCAGGACCCGGTCGTGCCGGAAGTTTTGGGACAAAAAGCCTGTGCGGTATTAAAAGAGAAAGGTTTTACAGTGACGTATCAGACCTACCCAATGCCACATTCACTGTGTATGGAGCAGGTTCAGGATATGCAGAAATGGCTGAATGAGCGGTTCTAACCGCTCACCCGAAGGGTTGTTACAACTCTAAAAAGTTTAGCCGGCCAGCAGTTGCAGCTTTTCCGCCCAGCTGCTGGCCAGATTCTCGCCCCGTTCAAACGAATCAATCATAATGTTCACGTGACCCACTTTACGCCCGGGACGTGCCTCTTTTCCGTACCAATGGCAGTCGGCGGCGGCAGCTTCCCACAAGGCTTCAGGGATTCCCGCGACACCAATCACGTTCACCATTAATGTCGGCGCAATCAGCAAGTCCGGTAATGGCAAGCCGGTAATGGCACGTATATGCAAATTAAACTGATCGCAGTTAGCACCGCTCATGGTCCAGTGACCGGAATTATGAACCCGCGGCGCCACTTCGTTCACCAGCAAGTGTTGGTTGTCACCTTCACCGACAACGAAGAACTCAATAGCCAATACACCGACGTAATCCAGTGCATTGGTCAGTTTCTGGTGGTGTTCTTTGGCTAAGGCTTCCAGTTCTTTTGAAAAATGCTCTGCACCCGCCAGGCTATACGACAAGATACCCTGGGTATGCACGTTCAACGTCAGCGGGAAGCAGCGCTGCTCACCTTTATGTGAACGCGCACCGACCACCGACACTTCATCGGTAAAATCGATCATGTCTTCGACAATACCCGGACGTTGTCCGGCGTCTTCTGCAACGGTCGCAATGTCGTCACCCGGACGCCAGCGCCACTGGCCCTTGCCATCGTAACCGCCTTTTGCCGACTTAATGACAACTGCATGGTCGCAGGCGTTTAAAATAGCGCTTAACTCAGCTGCGTTTTCGTATGCCTTCCAGGCCGATGTTGGTATATCCAGCTCATCGCACAGAGCTTTTTGAGAGCGACGGTCAACCAGCTGATTAAAGCGTTCAGGTTGCAACAGAAACTTGTCGGCAGCTTTAGTCACTAGCTCTTCACCTAAGTGCTCGTGCTCCCAGGTAGTGACGTCAGCCCATTCATTCGCCTCGGCTAACGTCATCGATAACGGCTGCTGGCTACCCAATGCCATGACCTGATCTTGCCGGTCGCTGTATAAAACGCATTCATGCCCCTGCTGAATAACCGCTTTACCCAGCATTTGCCCTAACTGGCCGTTACCAAGGATCAGAATTTTCATTTTGGTAGTTCCAAATCTGAATTAGCCATCACTTTTTCTTTTTGCGTTGTGCGGAATTCGTGCACCCGCTTGCGCACATCGCTGTCAAAGCTGCCAATAACCTGTGCCGCTAGTAAGCCTGCGTTTGCCGCTCCGGCATCGCCAATAGCCAGAGTACCAACAGCCACACCCTTAGGCATTTGCACAATGGACAACAAGCTGTCTAAACCTTTTAACTGCTTGCTCGGAACTGGCACACCAAACACCGGTATGGCCGTATAAGCCGCCAGCATACCCGGTAAATGAGCAGCACCACCGGCTCCCGCAATAACCACAGGTACACCATCTTGTTCCGCTTGTTCCATGGTGGATTTAAGTAAGTCCGGCGTGCGGTGTGCAGATACCACTTTAGCCTGCCATTTAATGCCCAGAGACTCGAGCATTTCTGCCGCTTTTTGCATTACCGGCCAATCGGACTGGGAACCCATTAGAATCAATACCGGAGCCATGGTGTCACCTTTTATTTACTGTTTGGATGTGCGTGCGCATTTGGAAAGGCGGGGATTGTAGCCATTGACCGCCTTAACTGCAAATTTCACGCATAATTATTAACCAGATTTATTAACTCAGTTTAGACTTTTTGCTGATGGTAGTGTTAATCAGCTAGAGTTAGTATCTGTTATCACTTAGTACCAACAGGAATACATCATGCTACTTTCTGCGAAAGACTCTCTACTACTGATTGTTGATGCTCAGGAGAAGTTACTGCCAGCCATTCACCAACGCGATGTGGTTACTTCTCGTATGCGCTGGCTAGGCGAAATTGCCATGCAACTGGATTTGCCTATTCTTATTACCGAACAATATCCGAAAGGTTTAGGCTACACCGTTGATAGCCTGCAAGATATTATTGAAGCGGCACGAGTGGTTGAAAAAACGCACTTTAGTGCGCTGCGTGACGACACCTTTCGCGACGTACTTTCTGAATACAAGAAAAAGCATGTAGTTATTATGGGCATGGAAACGCACGTCTGTGTCTTGCAAACAGCAATAGAGCTTCAGGCTTCGGGTTATCAGGTCTTCTTACCCGCTGACACAGTAGGCTCGCGCCGCCCCACAGATAAAGACAGCGCCATTGAGCGCATGCGAAACGCCGGCGTTGAAATTATTACGTCTGAAATGGCGGCATTTGAATGGTTAGAGAAATCAGGAACGGATACTTTCCGCAATATCAGCCGTAACTGGTTAAAATAACGCAAGGTATTGTTGACTCGGGTTATATTAAGCGTATACTCAAAGCCGCTGAGAAAATTTCGGCTATTGATTTGAGATTTTTTACGAAGTCCTTTTTGCTGTACCTCGTTTTGTAAGTCCAAGTAATACCTAAGTTTTTTGAGCAATACATTGATTTCAACATGCACTACGAGGAATATCAGCATGTCTACTACTACTGGTAAAGTAAAATTCTTTAACGAAGCTAAAGGCTTCGGTTTCATCGAACAAGAAAACGGCGCAGACGTTTTCGTACATTTCAGCGCTATTCAGTCTGACGGTTTTAAAACTCTGGCAGAAGGCCAGCAGGTTTCTTTCACCGTAGCTCAAGGCCCTAAAGGCCCACAAGCTGAAAACGTAGTTCCTATGTAAGGAACCTTCGCTGCCCCCAGGGGTATCGGACGTTTACACAAAGAATTTCAAAAACGTCGCTTTTAGCGGCGTTTTTTTATGGCTAAATGCCTACTTCGCTAAACTTTTTCTAGAAAATCACGATAACCTTACTAATATTGATATTAATCAAACAACTTTAAGGCGCTTATGAAAAATAATGGTCCGGTAACAGGAAAGGAAAACCGCTTTCCAGACCACTATCGGTTGATATCATCAACCGATCTAAAAGGGGTCATCAGACACTGTAACGAAGACTTCGTTAATATTAGTGGCTATACACGCAACGAACTAATTGGTTCACCGCACAACCTTTTGCGTCACCCCGATATGCCGGCCAGCGTTTTCGAGCATATGTGGAAAACCATTAAACGCGGTAAACCCTGGATGGGCTTAGTTAAAAACCGCTGTAAAAGTGGCGACCATTATTGGGTCAGTGCGTATGTCACACCAATAATGGAAAACGATAAGCCCGTGGGTTTCGAATCGGTGCGGGTTGCCACCTCAGATGAACTTAAAAGACGCGCACAAGGTATCTACGACAGACTGAACGCCGGTAAACATGCCATTCCATTTGGCAAGCGTGTATGGTTGGGCTGTAAAGATTTAATACCCGTGATAGTTCCCGGTGCCATAGCCAGTGCCATTATAGCCTCACTCGGCAACCCCTTAGCGGCACTTATCACGTTAGCAGGTACAGCGGTATCAACACTTGCTTATGGGGCCTATGTTGGTCGTATGTTGCAAGGGTTGTTAACTTTACGCCCTGACGCTTTCGACTCTGAGCTGGTCGGTATGACTTATTTCAACAAGCAGGGCCGGGAAGCCAGGCTTGCGATGCAGCTTATTAGCGAAGGCGCGCGTAACCGAACCGCCTTAAGCCGAATGAAAGATGCGGTTGGCGGTCTTCTTAAAGTGACCGAAGATACATACAATCAGGCGCAGCTGAGCAGTCAGCATGTCGATAAACAAACCGCAGCGACACAGCAGACGGCAACCGCGATGAACCAAATGGCCACCGCCATTCAGGAAGTAGCCGACACAATAGAACGTAATGCGGAGCAAGCCGAATCAGCCAAAACCAACATTAACGAAAGTGTCGGGCTGGCAAGAGAAGCCAGTGAAGTTATTATCAGGTTGCATGACGCAGTAAAAGAAATAGCCAAAACGGTCGCGGAACTTGATCAATCTACCGGGGCTATCGGCGAAGCCGCCGATTTAATCTCTTCTATTGCAGACCAGACCAATTTATTAGCATTGAATGCCGCCATTGAAGCCGCTCGTGCCGGTGAACATGGCCGTGGCTTTTCCGTGGTCGCTGACGAGGTTCGCTCGCTGGCCTCAAGAACTACTCAGTCCACCGAAAGTATTCACAAAGTTATTCAGCAACTGCGCGATCGTGCCCGTAATGCTGTAGAAGTATCAAAACAGGGCGAGCAGGCAGCATCTGAAGGGGTGGAAAAAGTTCGTCTTGCGGACAGCGCGCTGGGTGAAATATCAGTGGCTATTCAGGAGATTTCTGACATGTCAGCGCAAATGGCGTCTGCTGTCGAAGAGCAAAGCGGAGTTGCAGACCATATCAGTGAACAGATTACTCAAATTGCTGATACCGCTCGCGAGACTCAGAAAACGGCTGAACAAACTCAGCACTCAAGCAACGAACTTCAAAATACCAGCAAAGAGCTGTATTCATTGATTGAGCGCTTTAACTTAAAAAGTTAATGGTTCTGCTCATCTGATACAGAAGTATCATCTTTGTGAGCGCGTCGTTTAGCGGCGCGTTCGCTTTCTTCTAAAAACTCGACGTCATCCATATCAACTTCGGGGATCTCACTGCAGACATCGCCACCTAGCTTATTAACCGCCTGGCATAGGTCAGACACTTTGTTATCCAGCACCTGCACATGATCCAACATCCGGCCTATTGCGGTTGCCACCGGGTCGGGGTTATCTGCCGAGATAGCATAAGCATCAAAACCGTATTCCTTAGCCATTTTTTTGCGTCGTTCAGTCGTTTCTTTATCAACACCAGACTGAGCCACACGCGCCGGAATGCCTACTACCGTTGTTAATTCTGGTACGTCGCGAACAACAACAGCGTTAGAACCAATGCGGGCAGACTTTCCAACCGTAATGGGACCCAGTACTTTAGCGCCGGCACCAATAACCACACCGTCTTTCAATGTCGGGTGTCGCTTACCTTTATGCCAGCTTGTACCACCAAGAGTGACACCATGGTAAAGAGTGACATCGTCACCAATTTCCGCAGTTTCACCAATAACCACACCCATACCGTGGTCGATAAAGAAGCGGCGGCCAATTTTAGCCCCGGGATGGATCTCAATACCGGTAAGCCAGCGTGAAATATTAGAGACAAAACGGGCAAGCCAATACAGTTTCCAGCCCCAGAGCTTATGGCTTACGCGATGAAACCAGGTAGCATGAAGCCCGGGGTAGTGAAATAACACTTCCATGGTATTGCGCGCAGCCGGGTCTCTTGCAAAAACGCTGGCTATATCTTCTTTTACACCTTTAAAAAACGCCATGCCGCCTCCTCAGGCCGTCGGAAATTGCCTTAATAGTTTATCAACGTCAGCAAGAATAATATCGCGCATGGACTTCTCATAGCCTTCCCGCTCGTCGTCCATTTCCTTCACTTTCTTCTTAGGAAACTTCTTACGCGATTCATGCGTTGGCATATGCTTAATTTTCTCGTACATATCGTGCATTGCTGGGTAGTCATTAGAGTAATCGTAATCGACCGCTTCAGGTCGATGATCAAGCAGTACCACAATTCTCAAGCATCCTTCAGACAGCGGGCATTGCTCCTGCTGCATGGCTTTGGCTATGGTAATAATGCTTTCATCAATACGGTCAACGCGTTTTTGCACCGCGGCTTCGCGAACTTGAGTCTGAGTGCGTAAACGCAGCACCAAAGTGGCTGCGTACCAACCCAGAGCGACAATAATCGCTATGCCTACAATGGCGATAATCCAATAGAGTTCGCTGGACATTAGCTCTCCTCGTCGTCCCATTCTTCATCGAGTTCATAACCCAGTTTGGCAATCAGCTGCTCGTAACGCTCAGATTTTTCGTCCAGGTAGCTTTGCTCTTCTGCTGTCAGAGACTCATCGTTTTCAAAGCGTTCAGCCAGTAGCTGCAGTTTGGTATCTTCCTGCAACTGCTTCAGCTCCTGTTCAGGTGTCATCACCAAAGCTATTTTACGACGACTTCCGTGCCGGGGATCTTTCTCATCCCCTTTTGTTTTGCTTTGCTGCAGAACTTTAGCCGATGAATGTCGCTGACCAGGCGCTTGTCCCTTTCCTTTTTTCTTGCCCTTGGATGCCGCATCTGTTGCGCGTGCATCTCTCGGAGTTTTAGGCTGTGCCAATGGTCCGGCCTTACGTGTCTTTTTCTGGCGAGTCATGGTCGCTCCTGAATAACAACTAATGTGGTCTATTGTAACGCAATAACGTGGATTACGTCAGTGGGGAGCAACGAATTACAAGTCTGAGATGATTTTTAGGCAAGAAAAAAGGCGATGCTTTCACATCGCCTGATTCTCTCATAACATTGGCAGCGCACTGCAACTATGAGAATGGTTGTCACTGTTTCCGAGTTTTTATTGCGGTTTTCCGTAACCTGTCTGCTTTTTATTATTGTTATTATTAAGTGGAGCAACCGCGAGCCTGTTGGCTTTACTCCCTGGATTATCGAGAAATAAGATAACATCTGACTTTTCGATAACCTCTCGACCTCTTGTTATTTTTTTGTGTCGAGTCAGCTGTATTTTTACAGTCTTTTTATTATTTTCTCAAGGGCTTTTAACATCTTTTTTTTGTTTTTTTCTGTCTGGAAGCTCCCCGAGCGTTGTTAAGACTACTTGAACCAAATATTAATTCAATGATTTTATTGATCTAAAAAACCACTTTTTTATTACTTTTTGTTAACAAGGTATGAAAAGATACGTTACTCATAACATTTTTCATAGCTATAAAAAAAGCGGCCGAAGCCGCTTTTCTATTCGCAAATAAAAATTTAATACAGGCCACTCAAGAACTTAGACAGCAACTCAATTTCTTCATCTGTCATTTTCTCTGTAACGCCCTGCATCATTCCATTCGGGTCGTTTGCGCGCTCACCGCTACGGAACATTTCTAGCTGAGACTTGGTGTAGGCAGCGTGCTGACCTGAAATATCAGGAAACGCAGCTAGCCCCATGCCGTTACCACGAGGACCGTGACAACCTGCACATGACGGCATATTGGTCTCAGGGTTCCCGCGGCGGAATAAATCTTCGCCTTTAGCGATGATGTCTTCAGGAGTTTCGCCTTTCGGTGAGTCCTTCGCTGCATAAAACGCAGCAAGGTCGGCCATGTCCTCTTCTGATAAGGAGGCAACCTGCCCCATCATAATGGGGTTATTACGGCCTTCTTCGCCGCCTGTTTCAGAGGCCAATTTGAAATCTTTCAGCTGCTTCAACAAATACTTTTGGTGCTGACCGGCCAAATGTGGGTACATATCGGTCGGAGATTCACCATTGGGTCCATGGCAAGCCGCACAAACTTGCGATTTCTCTTTTCCGGCTTCAGCGTCGCCGCTTTGTGCTACTGCGATACCGGCGGTACCGAAGAAAAGTCCCAAAAAGATTGCGAATTTTTTCATGTTTGCTTCTCTTCTGTTCTGGATGGCGCCACGCGCCCCAATAAATCACCTTAAGCAGGTTGCTATTTTACACAAAACTTGTGTGGATTAAATGATTAAAACCGAATCAATTGCTAAATGATCATTGGAGATACTGTCCGGATACTTCATAATGCGCGTAGATGTTCCGTTTTTTCAATAAAAGTGACCTTAATAGTGGCAGATCAGCAATTAGATTACGCATCGGCAAAATTTGTGACCAGTGCACCCGATATCAGCAAACTGCCGCCGGACTCAGGCATTGAAGTTGCTTTCGCCGGCCGTTCTAACGCAGGGAAATCCAGTGCGTTAAACACCCTGACGCGTCAAAAAGCGTTGGCCCGCACCAGTAAAACGCCGGGACGGACTCAGTTAATTAACGTTTTTGAACTAACCACAGGTCAGCGACTGATAGATTTACCCGGCTACGGATTCGCTAAGGTTCCATTAGCTGTCAAAGAAAAATGGCAACGTTCTTTAAGCGAGTACCTTCAGCAAAGGGACAGTTTAAAGGGCATCGTGGTATTAATGGATATTCGTCACCCTTTCCGCGAAACCGATCAGGAATTAATTTACTGGGCTGTAGACTGCGATCTGCCGGTACTGGCTTTATTAACTAAAGCAGACAAACTCAAACAAGGCGCGCGCAAATCAACCGTTTTAAAAGCCAAGCAAGCGGCAATTGCCTTCAACGGCGACGTTCAGGTTGAAGCCTTTTCCTCATTGAAGCGCATAGGTGTCGAGCAAGTCGAAGAGAAACTCAACCAGTGGTATAGCAAAGAGTATGACGACGAATAACACGCCACCACTTAGTGCCTGGTTATTATTAGGGTTACTCGCATTAATTTGGGGTAGCTCTTTTTTGTTAATAAAAAAAGGCTTACTGGCCTTTGGTCCAATGGAAGTTGGCGCACTACGCATCAGCTCAGCAGGACTTGTGCTTGCCCCTTTCATTGCCCGCCGACTGAATAAAATTACCCGCAAACATTGGTTAAAGCTTGCCAGTGTCGGGCTGGTTGGCAGTCTTATTCCGGCTTTTATGTTTGCTATTGCCCAAACACAGCTGGCAAGCGGCGTTACCGGGGTCCTAAATGCATTAACCCCTATCGCAACACTGGTTATTGGTGCATTGTTCTTTCATCAAAAAGCGCGCTTAGCACAGGTTATTGGCGTAGCCATTGGCTTGTTTGGTACCTTGCTTCTGGTTACCGCTTCGGCTAATGGCAGCTGGGACTTTAATCTGTACGCCTTGTTAGTCCTGGCCGCAACCGTTTGTTATGGGCTCAACCTGAACCTCATCAAACACAAAATCAGTGACTTATCGCCATTAACCATTACCGGCATATCTTTGCTTATGGCTGCCGTTCCGGCAACAATCTACTTGTTTGCAGGAACGGAGTTTATTACTCAGGTTCAGCAGCCGGGCGCAATGTTATCGCTGTTTTCTGTTCTGGCTCTGGGTATCGCAGGAACCGCCGGCGCTTTAGTTATTTTTAACCATGTAGTACAACTCACCAATACCGTTTTTACCAGCTCGGTCACCTACCTAATTCCCATTGTCGCTCTTATATTGGGGATACTTGATGGCGAAGACTTTTGGTTGCAGCAAGGGTTTGGAATGCTTGCCATTTTAGTTGGGGTTTGGTTCGCTAACCGCAGAGGCCGCTCCGGTATGGCTGGCATACCACAGAAATAGACAGAAAAAAGCCCGACTAAAAAGCCGGGCGAAAAGTAATCCAGGGAGAACAATTTTTTGAGGGAGGATTAATGCCCTCACTTGTTGTGACTAGACCCTTTATAAAAAGTTCAGACAATTCTTAAAATTAATGAGCTTCGTCCCAGTTATTACCTTTACCAGCTTCCGCTATTAAAGGCACATCAAGGCTTGCAGCCTTTTCCATTACTTCAGTTAATTGTTCAATATAATCCGTTAATTTCGACTCTTTTATTTCAAACACCAGTTCATCGTGAACTTGCATTAGCATACGCACATCATCCTGACAGTTATTACTGTCAATCCAGTCGGCAACTTTCAGCATAGCTTTCTTAATGATATCCGCTGCAGTGCCCTGCATTGGCGCATTGATAGCTGCACGTTCCGCCCCTTTTCTACGGGCTCCGTTACTGGCTTTTATATCCGGCAAGGGTAAACGACGTCCAAACAGGGTTTTAACATAGCCCTGCTCTTTTGCCTGCTTGCGAGTATCTTCCATGTAACGCAAAACTCCAGGGAAGCGTTCAAAATACTTGTCCATATAGTGCTGAGCTTCATGACGGGCAATACCCAGTTGCCGCGCCAGCCCAAAGGCTGACATACCGTAAATTAGCCCGAAGTTCACCGCTTTTGCCTGACGGCGCTGGTCATTACTGACTTCATCAGCCTTACAGCCAAACACTTCAGCCGCTGTCGCACGGTGAATATCCAGGCCTTCGGCAAAGGCTTTAAGCAAAGACTCATCTTGCGACAAGTGGGCCATAATACGCAGCTCAATCTGGCTGTAGTCGATAGCGACAATCTTGTAGCCTTGCTCGGGAATAAAAGCCTGACGCACTCTGCGCCCTTCGGCGGTACGAATTGGAATATTCTGCAGGTTAGGGTCTGTTGAAGACAAACGCCCGGTTGCGGTAACCGCCTGCTGATACGAGGTGTGTACGCGCCCTGTATCGGGGTTAATCATCTTCGGTAACTTGTCGGTATAGGTTGATTTAAGCTTCGACAAGCCGCGGTGCTGCAGGATCACATCCGGCAAGGGATAGTCATGAGCCAGCTCGTGCAAAACTTCCTCAGCCGTTGACGGCGCGCCTTTTGGCGTTTTCTTCACAATTGGCAACTCAAGCTTTTCGAAGAATATGCGTTGCAGCTGTTTCGGCGAGCCCAGATTGAACTCCTCGCCTGCAATTTCAAAAGCCTTTTTCTCCAGAGCATCGAGCTTTTCCGCAATTTCCTGGCTTTGCTTACCCAGCAAGTTTGCGTCAATACGCACACCGTATTGTTCCATATCGCACAAAACAGGCACTAACGGCACTTCAATGTCGGTAAGAACACTTTGCAGCTCGCTGCCGGTTTCTTTTACTTTATTCCAGAGCACATCATGCAATCGGTAGGTAATGTCAGCATCTTCAGCCGCGTAGGGCCCCGCCTGCTCTAAAGCAATCTGGTTAAACGTCAGTTGCTTAGCACCCTTACCTGCAATGTCTTCAAAACTAATGGTTTTGTGATTCAGATAATGCAGGCTTAAGGTATCCATATCATGCCGCGAACCAACACTGTTAAACACGTAGGAGGCAAGCATGGTGTCATTTAAAATCCCCGCCAGACGAATTTTATAGCGACGCAGAATATGCGAGTCGTATTTCAGGTTTTGCCCCACTTTTTGCGGCTTTTCAGCTTCAAGTAAAGGCTTTAACTGCTCCAGTAACCAGTCCCGGCCAACCTGGTCCGGCGCTTCCATATAATCATGCCCGACAGGTATATACACAGCTTCGCCAGGTGCCATGGCTAACGACACACCAACCAGTTCAGCTTCCATATAATTAAGGCTGGTTGTTTCGGTATCAAAGGCAAAGTAATCAAATTTATTCAGTTGCGTTATGTAATCGCTGACCTCTTTTTCAGTCATCAATACACCGTACGCGTCTCTGTTTATATCGCTGGTCGGTTTTTCGCCATCGGTTTCACCCAGCACCTGATTCGTTGCCGCACCAGTTTCCATCAGCTCATCAAGCCACCGGCGGAATTCACAACGACTGTAGAGCTCCTGCAGTTTTTCGCTGTCTGCCGTCTGTATTTTCAACTCTTCCGGTTGTAAGTCCATTGCCACATCGAGCTTAATGGTCGCCAGCTCACGCGACATCAGCAGCTGTTCTTTATATTCATTAAGCTTAGCCGGCATAGACTTGGCGCCACGGAACGAAAGCTCAGTCACTGCATCTACATTTTCGTAAATAGCGTCAATGCTGGGAATACTTTGCAGCAGTGCCTGTGCTGTCTTTTCGCCCACTTTGGGCAAGCCTGGAATATTGTCCGAGCTGTCACCCATAAGCGCTAAATAATCGATAATTTGGTTTGGCTTAACCCCAAACTTTTTCTCAACCCCTTCAGGGTCCATTAAAGTATCGGTCATGGTGTTAATGAGCATGACGTGTTCATTGACCAGTTGAGCCATGTCCTTATCGCCGGTACTAATCAGCGTAAAGCGACCCTTGTCGCCGGCCTGGCGCGCCAGCGTGCCAATAACATCATCGGCTTCAACATCGTCAATGCAAAGCAGCGGTAAACCCATAGCCTGGACAATGTCATGCAAAGGTTTGATCTGACTTCGCAGATCGTCTGGCATAGGCGGACGATTTGCTTTGTAGTCCTGGTAAATGTCGCTACGAAAGGTTTTGCCTTTGGCATCGAAAACTACCGCCATATGGCTGGGTTTATAGCGCTTTAGCAGGCTTCGGAGCATATTAACCACGCCGTAAATAGCTCCGGTCGGTTCACCTTTTGAGTTGGTTAAATGCGGCGGCGCATGAAAAGCGCGGAACAAATAAGAAGAACCATCGACAAGAATAAAAGGATTTTCTGGAACAGATGTGGCCATAGTTAAGAACCTAAATTAAGCGTTACCTATAGGATGCCACAGAACGGCAATTCAGGCCACTGAACAGAGTGTGCATAACCTGTTAATAACTCTGTTAACAACGACTCATGCCACAGCCGGAAATTTAAATTTCCCCGTGTCCAAAATTTACTTAAGTTATTGATAGTATGGGATTTAAAACGGCAGGTTTCCCGAAATACCTAGTACTTTTTATTATTATGTTTCACTGTGGAAACTATTCTGCTTTTGTCCTGAAATGGAAGGAAATGCCTCAAAAGCAGGTCAGACAGATTACCATAAAATCAGCAATGATCTACTGACAAATTCAGTTTTTTTATAACCTTTTGTTCCTCATTTTTCTTTACTTATAAAAAGCAAAGAAAACCCCTTTTCAATCAATCAACTAGGAGTTCGCATTTCAGCCATAACAAATGCAGTATCGGGGCGTTCATCTCCCATCCAAAGTTGGTAAGAGGACGCTGCCTGCTCAATCAACATGCCAAATCCATCGCTGACATTTTTGCAGCCAGCCTGCGTCAGTTGCTCCATAAATACCGTGGGTTGGTCGGCATACATTAAGTCATAGCCAGAAGCATTTTCGGACAGCAGCGGAGGGAGCGTTAAACGCTGTCCATTCAAACTGCTGCTGGTGGCGTTAATTAACAGATCTATGGGTTCGTCAATTTCAGACGCAGACGAACGTACCTGAATTCGGTTCGCTGCAACCAGCCCCAGTGTCTCTAGCTGAGATTTAAGTATTTCAGCTTTCTTTGCCGTTCGATTAACCAAATACAGACATCGCGGGTTTTGCTCCAGCAGAAGAGGTATTATTCCCCGCGCGGAGCCTCCGGCACCAAAAACAACAAGTGAGTACTCACTTACTTCAAGGCCTTTATTTTTAAGGTCAATAATTAAACCTTCGCCATCAGTATTATCACCTAGTAGCTGACCATTGCCATAAGGAATTAAGGTGTTCACCGCCCCCGCTAACCGCGCACGATCGGACAGTTTAGTAACCAAGGATGCAGCCTGCTGTTTGAATGGCAAGGTGACATTGGCACCCTGCCCGCCGTGGCGGAAAAATTCAGCAACCCGGCGGGGAAAATGCCCAGGCGTGGATAAATAGCGTTGATAGTTAATTGAGTCTTGCCGAGTCTGCGCAAACAACGCATGAATACGCGGAGACAGGCTATGCGCTATGGGATTCCCGAATACGCCCAGGCTGGTCATGGATTTCATACTGACAGCCAGTCTCTGGGTTTTAAATAATACTCGGTAAGCTGCTGTTCCGCAGAGCCCGGCTGAGCTTGCCAGTCGTATTCCCAACGCGCCAGCGGCGGCATCGACATTAAAATAGACTCCGTTCTGCCACCGGTTTGCAGACCAAACAAAGTTCCCCGATCCCAGACCAGATTAAATTCCACATAACGCCCGCGGCGATATAACTGGAAGTCTCTTTGTTGCTGAGTATAAGCTAGGTTTTTGCGGCGTTCGACAATAGGCAGATAAGCTTTGGTGAAAGCATCACCGACCGCTTTTATCACCGAAAAGCACTCGTCAAATGAACGGTCGTTAAGGTCATCAAAAAATATACCACCTACACCGCGCGCTTCGTCGCGATGCTTGAGGAAAAAGTAATCGTCGCACCAGGCTTTGTATTCCGGATAGAGCTTGTCATCGACGCTATCGAGCGCGTTTTTCGCCTGTTGATGCCATTCAATAATGTCTTGATCAAAAGGATAAAACGGCGTTAAATCGAAGCCACCGCCAAACCACCAAACCGGTTCTTCACCTTCTTTTTGCGCAATAAAAAAACGCACATTCATATGGACCGTCGGTACCATAGGATTTTCCGGGTGCATTACCAGAGAAACACCACAGGCATTGAAGTCGCGACCTTCCAGCTCTGGTCGGTGTGCCGTTGCCGAGGCAGGCATTTTCTCACCGTACACGTGCGAAAAGCCCACACCACCCTGTTCAAAAACCGCACCGTTTTTTATGATCCTCGAGCGACCACCGCCGCCTCCCGGCCGGTCCCAGCTGTCTTCCTGAAAGATCTGCTCACCGTCCGCCTGCGCCAGCTGCTGACAAATAGCATCCTGCAACGACATCAGGTAGCTTTTTACCTGCTTCAAGTAATCATTATGCATCGTCTCTGAGAACCTGATTATTTAATGGGTTTATGATTCGAGTCGGGTTCGCAGCCCCACCGGTGCTTTCATCCATTATCCAGTCCACACTGTCACCAAATTGCTGACGAACTTCTGCAGCAGTTCGGGCGGGTTCCTGCCCGGTTAAATTGGCGCTGGTAGAGACTAACGCGTGGCCCAGTTCGCGGCACAATGCTCTGGCAGGTTCATGTGCGGTCACGCGCACAGCGATAGTATCGCGACCGCCCGTCAATAAGGTTGATACGCCCTTTCTTACCGGCAGAATCAATGTAACGGGCCCCGGCCAATGTGACAAAACGCTGAATCGTTTGTCCTGCGCAATAGCGGAGTCTTCAACATAGGGAAGTAACTGACTGTAATCGGCGGCAATTAATATAAGACCTTTCTCGGCAGGTCGCTGTTTCAGGCTTAATAGCCTCTGAACAGCAACCTCATTGCGGGGGTCGCATCCCAGTCCAAATACCGCCTCTGTCGGATAGGCAATAATGCCCGTTTTTATAGCGCTGTGCGCTGCTTCCCATGTATCTGCCATAATCACTCCTCAACTCAATGAGTCGGATTATAACGCGTCCGACTTATAGTCGCATTGCTTTTGCGGGCAGACTTTGCGAATTCCGGCGGCGGTTTTCTTTTTCACCAGCAGCGGGTACTGGCATTTGGGGCAGGCTTCATCGACCGGAGGCTGATTCACGGTAAATTCACATTTCGGGTATTGGTCGCAAGCGTAGAATACGGTACCGCGCCGCGATGTTTTTTGGTGTAGCTGGCCTTTGCCGCATTCCGGGCAGCGAATCGTCTCTTCTTCCTCAACGTTAGGTTCAGTAACGAACTCACATTCAGGAAAACCGCTGCAGCCAACAAATAAGCCATAACGACCGCTCTTTAACTGCAGTTCCTGGCCACACTCAGGACAGGGAACGCCGAGATCTTCGGGCTCAATTTCAGATTGCTCCCGAAGGCCTCGTTTATAATCGCAGTCCGGGTAACCGGTACAGCCTAAAAAGCTGTTATGCCCAACATGTTTAATAACCAGTGGTCGCTCACAACGGGGGCAGCGCTCATCTGATGACATTAATGCAGGGGTCCTTCAGCTTCCTCAAACAGCAAACCTTCCATTTGGTCGTAAGCAGCTTCCTGGCCCGGAACATTAAACAGCACCATAAGTACAACCCATTTCAGGTCATCCAGAGTAAAGTTCGGCGTTTCCAGTTCCATCACACGGTCAATGACTACTTCTCGTGTAGCAAAATCAAGCACACCCAGGTTTTCCAGGTACATTAGAAAACCCCGACTCTGGCTGTCCAAACGAGTCATCTCTGCCGCGGTATAAATACGGGTAGACTGCTGCGGAGCAACATCCAGATAAGACTTGGTTTCCATTTGCTGTAAATCGGCCAGGCGTTCTAGCCACGCCAAAGCTTTCTGGATTTCCTGGTGACGGAAACCAGCCCGGGTAAGTTCATTGGTTAACTCATCGTGATCAACTACAACTTCCATTTCCGAATGAATGTAGTTTTCAAACAAGTACATGAGGATATCAAACATACTTTAGCGCCTCCCCACTTTGATATAACCGCCTGGTACGGCTGCTACTAGCCCTTCTAATTCGAGTAACACTACTTTCTCCATGACTTCAGCAACCTCGAGTCCGGACAATTGTACCATGTCATCAATTGTTCGTGGCTCTGAACTCAGACTAGCGAACAATCGATTGTTTGCCAAGCTTTCATCGCGACATTCTGTATCACCTTCTATGGCAACCTCAGTATCGTCAACCGAGAACCAGTCGAGAATGTCCTGCGGCGTATTAATTAACTTAGCGCCCTGTTGAATTAACCAGTGGCAGCCCTGATGCTCCGGCAACAACACCGACCCCGGAACAGCTCCAACTTCACGCCCTTCGTTCAAAGCGTGTATTGCCGTTGAAAGCGAACCGCTTTTGCGCGCCGCTTCAACCACCACCACGGCCTGACTGATACCACTAATAATACGGTTACGCCGGGGAAAATGATCGATTCGCGCGGTTTGCCCGGGCGGAAATTCGGAAATCAGCAACCCCTGATGTGCAATAAAGTCCTGTAAGGCTTTGTTTCTTCTGGGGTAGTACTGGTCGATACCAGTACCTAAAACCGCTATGGTTTTTCCTTTATCGGCAGCGGTTTTATGTGCTTGAGCGTCAATGCCCATCGCCAGACCGCTAACCACCACAACACCCGCCGCGACTAAGCGCTCGCTAAACCAGTCAGCAATTTGTAAACCACTGTGAGTGGCTTTGCGGCTGCCAACAATAGCCACACTAACTCCTTGCAAAAGCTCTTTACGACCCCGGTAATAAAGTAACCAGGGCGGATTAGCTATGGCTTTTAACGCAGTTGGGTAATCTTCACTAAAGTAAGAAATAACGCCCTGATAGTCACTACGACACCAATTTTCAGCTGCATTTAACCAACGCGCCTCGACCGGTTTTAGCGATTGCCCCCATCGTTCAAAAATGGCCTCCCAGCCGGTACATTCCCGAGCAGCTTTCTGTACCTTGTTTGATGCGCGTGTCATCCCCATTAATACACATAGTTCCTGTGTGTTCACAGACTGTCCTTGACCTACCAATTTAAGGTAAACTAAGGGTAGATGAAGAATTGGAGGTTCTAATGGCAAAAATGACGGTTCTGCAATATCCGGACGAACGTTTGCGCAAAGTCGCACAAAAGATTGAAAAGGTAGATGACAATATCCGTTCGGTTATCGACGATATGTTTGAAACCATGTACGAAGAACAAGGCGTAGGCCTTGCGGCAACTCAGGTTGACGTGCACAGACGGCTGTTTGTTTCTGATTGCAGCGAAGATCAAAACGAACCGCTGGTGTTCATTAACCCGGAAATTACCGAAGCAGAAGGCCACTTTAAGAACGATGAAGGCTGTCTGTCGTTTCCCGGCGTTTACGCAAAAGTTGAGCGCGCCGAGAAAATTACAGTGACTGCACTGGATAAAAACGGCGAGCGTTTCAGCCGTTCCGCTGAAGGGCTACTGGCCATTTGTATTCAGCATGAAATTGACCACTTAGACGGTAAACTCTTTGTTGATTATTTATCGCCGCTGAAACGCGAGCGTATTCGCAAAAAGCTTGAGAAAGAGCAACGTTTAGCCGAGAAGCAAGCGGCGGAAGCACAATAATGCGAATTGTCTTTGCCGGTACTCCGGACTTTGCAGCAAAACACTTACAACAACTGCTTGATGGATCTCATCAGGTAGTGGGTGTTTATACCCAACCCGACAGGCCTGCAGGACGAGGCAAAAAGCCACAACCCAGTGCGGTTAAGAAGCTTGCGCTCGAACACCAGCTTCCTGTTTATCAGCCCGAGTCCCTGAAATCAGAAGAGGATCAGGCTGCACTAGCCGATCTAAAACCTGACGTTATGGTTGTGGTGGCTTATGGCTTACTGCTTCCGCAGGCAGTATTAGATATTCCTACAAAAGGCTGCCTGAACGTGCACGGTTCTTTGTTACCCCGCTGGCGAGGTGCCGCTCCAATTCAACGCGCGATATGGGCTGGCGACTTAGAATCCGGTGTCTGCATTATGCAAATGGAAGCCGGCCTGGATACCGGCCCAGTGCTGCACGAAGAGCGCTGCGCCATCAGTCCGGACGAAACCTCGGCTTCGCTTTATCACAAGCTTGAAAGCCTGGGGCCTGAGGCGTTAACTAAAGTATTGAAAGATCTCGACGGCTATCAGAGCCAGGCTAAGCCGCAAAGTGACGCCAATGCCACTTATGCGAAAAAGCTAACCAAGCAGGAAGGTAAAATAGACTGGACGCAACCGGCGGCCTTTATCGAACGCTGCGTACGAGCGTTTAACCCCTGGCCAATGAGCTGGTGCCAGTCAGAAAATTTAAAAGCCGGACAGAACACACTCAAAATTCACGCAGCTGAACTTATTCAGGGCGCAAGCAATAAAGGTCCGGGAACGATTATTAATAGTACACACGAAGGCATCGACGTGGTAACCGGGGACGGTATTTTACGTATCACTCAGGCGCAGATGCCGGGCAAAAAGGCTCAGCCAGCCAGTACCTTAGTAAACGGCTACAGTAATGTCTTTAGCCCGGGACTGGAATTACAATGAGCCGGCAGAAAAATTCAGAAAACGGTGGTCAGGGAGCAACTAGCCGGGCCGCCGCTGCAACCGCTCTCTTTCATGTATTAGAGAAAGGCGAGTCGCTTTCCGCGGCTTTACCTCACGCCACCGACAAGCTATCCGATGCAGACAAACGTCTTGCCAGTGCAATTAGCTACGGTGTTTTAAGAGTTCTGCCCAGCCTTAACAAAATGGTTGGGGCTAAACTGGATAAGCCACTTAAAGGTAAGCTTAAAGTATTGCACTACTTACTACTGGTAGGTGCCTATCAGCTTTATTGTCTTCGTATTAAAGACCACGCTGCCGTTAGCGCCACAGTAGAAGCGGCGCGTATTCTGGGCAAACGTAATCACAAAGGCCTGGTAAACGGTATACTGCGTCAATTACTACGCGAAGCGCCTGCGGCAGATGAGTCACAGCAGCGCGAGCTACCTGTTGACGCGATGCAAAATCATCCGCGCTGGTTGTTTGATGCAATTCAGGCAGACCACCCACAACAAGCCAGCGACATTCTCACTGAGAACAACGCACACCCGCCCATGTGGTTACGTGTGAATCGTCGTTTTTTCAATCGCGATGACTATTTAAGACAACTGGAAGACAGCGGTATTGCCGCCGAAGGCGATACTCTGGCTGGCGATGCGATTCGTCTACATTCGCCTGTTCCGGTTGAACGGCTTCCGGGGTTTGACCGGGGCCACGCATCGGTACAGGACCGTTCGGCCCAGCTAGCTGCGGATTACCTGAACGTAAAGGCTTCCCACCGCGTACTCGATTGTTGCGCCGCTCCGGGAGGCAAGCTATTGCACTTGCTTGAGCGAAACGACTTTGAACAACCGGTTCAGGCCATTGATATCGATGCTAAACGTCTTGAGCGAGTGGACGAAAACCTGGAGCGCGCCGGTTTAAGTGCCGTAGTTCATTGCGCCGATGTTGCTTCAACTGATGATTGGTGGGACGGCGAGCAATTTGACCGCATACTACTGGACGCGCCCTGCTCGGCAACGGGCGTGATACGCCGCCACCCTGATATTAAGTGGCTGCGTCGCGCTGAGGACATTGATGAGCTCGCGCAATTGCAAAGTCAGATACTAAATTCGCTTTGGCCTTTACTTAAACCCGGCGGAGAGCTGCTTTACGCAACCTGCTCTATTCTAAGCCAGGAAAACCAAACTCAAATTGAGTCTTTTCTAAAACAGCAATCGGGTGCTAGTCTGATACCTATTGATGAAAAGCAGAAAACTCTGCAACTGCTCCCGGGTGAACATAACGGGGATGGTTTCTTTTACGCGAGATTGAAAAAAGTCGAATGAAAATTATCATACTCGGTGTTGGCCAGGTTGGCGGCACATTAGCAGAAAATCTGGTTGGCGAGCGTAACGATATCACCATAGTTGATACCAACAACGATTTACTGGACGATTTGCAGGATAAGTATGACCTGCGGGTCGTCGTTGGTAACGGAGCGCACCCTGATGTTTTACGTCGCGCGGGTGCCGACGATGCCGACTTGCTTATTGCAGTAACCAGCAGTGACGAAACTAATATGATTGCCTGTCAGGTTGCTTACTCGATATTTAATACGCCAAAGAAAATAGCCAGAATTCGCTCTGAAGAATACATCCGCTATAAAGATCAGCTTTTTCATAATCAGGATGCCCCAGTTGACCACATTATTTCACCGGAACAACTGGTAACCAGCTATATTCGCCGACTTATTGATTACCCCGGCGCACTGCAAGTGATGGAGTTCGCCAACGGACGAGCCAGCCTGGTCGCGGTAAAGGCATACTACGGCGGGAAGCTTGTTGGCCATGCTATCTCAACACTGCGGGAACATATTCCCAATATCGACACCCGGGTTGCGGCTATTTATCGTCAGGGTAAGCCTATACGCCCTACCGGAACCACAATCATCGAAGCCGATGATGAAGTTTTCTTCATTGCCGACACCCGCCACATTAGTACCGTAATGCAGGAACTGCAAAAGCTGGAAGACAAATACCGCAGAATAATGATTGTTGGTGGCGGGAACATTGGTGCCGGCCTGGCGAAACAACTGGAAGTTGATCACCGGGTTAAGCTAATAGAGCGTTCAGAAACCCGCGCGGAAGAGCTTTCGCAAAGCCTTGAGCATACCTTAATTTTCCGCGGTGACGCGTCCGACCAAAAGTTGCTGGAAGAAGAGCACGTTGAAGATATCGACGTATTTATTGCGGTTACCAACGACGACGAAGCGAACATTATGTCAGCCATGCTGGCTAAACGTATGGGCGCCCGTAAAACTATGGTGCTCATTCAGCGTAGCGCCTATGTTGACTTGGTGCAGGGAGGCGAAATTGATATTGCCATTTCACCGCAACGTGCGACTGTTTCAGCTCTACTAACTCACGTGCGCCGTGGCGATATTGTTAACGTTTACTCACTGCGAAAAGGTGCTGCCGAAGCTATTGAGGCAATTGCCCATGGTGATGAAGACACGTCCCGAGTGGTGGGTAAAGCCATTAAAGATATAAAGCTTCCCCCGGGAACCACTATTGGTGCGGTTGTTCGCGGACAAGAAGTGCTTATGGCGCACAGTGAAACCATTATTCACTCCGACGACCACGTTATTCTTTTCTTGCTGGATAAAAAGTACATTGATCAGGTTGAAAAAGTCTTCCAACCAAGTGCGATGTTCTTTTAGTCCAGTTCTTTCAACTGCACCCGGCCACGGGTAGCAGCCTGTAGCTTCTTCTGCAACGCCCCAACATTTACGGGGCGTAGCAACACCTTAAGCCGGACACTCTCTTCATACTCCGAAGATTCCATTTCAGCATTGGCCTCAAGCAAAAGTGGTTCAACATCACCCTGATCGGTATAAGCAAAATTTAACTGAAAGCGTTGTTTAAAAACCCTTTGCTCTTTTTCAAGTTCAGCTAATGCGGCGACTGTCGCGTCGGTATAGGCTCGTTGAAGTCCGCCTGTTCCCAGCTTCACTCCACCAAAATATCGCACAACTATAGCGGTAACCTCACCTACACCACTATTTTGTAGCGCCATAAGCATAGGTCGCCCCGCTGTTCCCGAGGGTTCGCCGTCGTCGCTGTAAGCCATACTTTGACTGTTGTTAGGCGCGGAAAAAAGCGACGCAGAACAGTAGTGAGAGGCCTTAGGCCAGCGCCTTTTTATCACGGCCAGAAACTCTGATGCGCTGTCGACGTTTGCAGTATGTGCCAGGCACGCAATAAAGCGGCTGCCTTTAACCTCTATTTCGACTTCCGTTTCCGAAGCCGGAATGTCGTAATCCTGATCATGCAAGACGGGTAACCTTTTTCACGTAAGCATCTAATGTGGTTCGGCGTGTAAGGTTATCATTTCGCTCGCGGTAAACCACAATATTATCCTCGATTCGCACTCCACCAAAGGGTTTAAACTCATCCACTCGGCGCCAGTTAATTAAATGCTTATTGCGCGAATTCGCCAGCTTCTGCAGCAAAGGCTCAATAAAGTAGATTCCGGGCTCAATGGTATAAACCTGTCGAGGCTCTACGGTACGAGTGGTTTTTAGCGTAAGGTAACTACTAGGTGGTGCTATTGGCGTGCCTCTTTCGTCAGCCTGCGCAGCACCAACGTCGTGCACCTGCAAGCCCAAGGGGTGCCCTAAGCCATGCGGAAGAAATACCGTGGTTATACCGTCTTCAATCATTTGTTCAGGACTGCAACTGACAAAACCAAAAGCAAAAAGCACATTAGCAATTTGTTCATGAGCCAACTGGTGCAGCGCCGGGAATTCAACGCCCGGCTTCATTTTATCAATTAAAGCCAATGTAATTTGGTCAAGTGCCGCTATCAGCTCTTCGTATTCATTATGTTGTTTAGACCAGGTACGGCTAATGTCGGCGGCATAACCACAAACCTCAGCACCCGCATCAACCAACATCGACTTAAGCGAGCCTGAAACTTTTTTATCAGGCATCCAGTGATGCAAAACACTGGCGTTTTCATTTTGTCCAATAATGTGATTATAAGGCACTTCGTTCTGCCCTTGCCGAGTAGCCGCCATATATTTCAGCAGACAATCAAACTCCGACTCACCGTTAAAAAAGGCGTCAGCGGCCGCAATATGGCCTTCAGCCGCAATATGGTTTGCCTGGGTCAAACAGGCAATTTCATAGTCGGTTTTAAACAGGCGATGATAATGAAAAAAGTGAAGAACAGGATCTGGGTTTATATTCTCAAAACCCAGAGCCTTGGCAACCTCAATATGTTCACCAAGGTAAGCCGCGCTTTTCTTATCGTAAGGAAGTAGTTTTTCAATGGCCTCTGGCGAGCTGATGTGTTCCACGTGGAACTCTTCTAACCAAGGAGCTCCCTCGAGGCTTGCTGTCGTGTGCCAAAAATCTGGAGAACTTAATAGAACTAAGGTTGGCCGGGTGTTCGGCTTTAAAATAACCCAGGCATTAGCCAACTGAGTTTCCGGACACCAAGCCTTAAAGTGAGGGTTCGCACGAAACGGATAGTTCATATCATCCAAAAACCAACGTTTTTGCTGGCCCGAATGAATGGCAACTAAATCTAAATTTTCTCGTTTAAAAAGTCGTTCAGCACGAGTCTGAAGCTGCTTTATATGGTCAGGAAACAACGGCCACAAATCTGCTGTCGCAGTCATATTGGATCGCCTTATTCAGTATCAACAATTGTCATATCAACAACTTGCTCAAACAAATTATCCTCGTTACCACCCAACATCCTATAAATTTGCTGATAACTCAATACTGCTTTTACATAATCTCTGGTTTCATGGTACGGAATGGTTTCGACCCACACATCGGCAGCAACAGGCTCGTCAGGTAACCACTCTTTAACTCGATAGTAGCCTGCATTATAGCTTGCCGTAGCTAATAACCAATTATTCTCAAAGCGGTGTTTCAATCGACTTAAATAGTCCGTGCCCAGACGCACATTGACGGCAGGGTCATTCAACCGCCGCCAGCTATTATTCTTAGTATCCAGTTGCTTTGCAGTACCAGGCAGAATCTGCATTAGTCCCCTTGCACCAGCACTTGAATACGCGTCGTGCCGAAAGTTACTTTCCCGGCGCGTAATGGCTAAAGCCCAGCTCTCATCTATTCCTGCGGCTTGTGACGCCCGCCCTAGTATATCCTTGTAGGCTAAGGGAAAACGAATGCCCACAGCGTCAAAGTGCCCTATTTGCGCTAAGGTCCATATCGCCTGATCGTGCCATCCCCATTCGCTCGCCAGATATGCCGCAACTTTCTGCTCTTCGCCATCAAGCTGTGTTAATAAATGGTTCCATTCGCGCCGGGCGTCGACCCACCGCTCCAGTTGAATCAATTCGTATGCACGTTGCACGCTAGGATGATTACGAATTTGCTCAAGCTGAACAACACTGACTTCAAGTTTCTCTTGCTCTAGACTCACGGGCTTCTGTAGTCGCGCGGCCGCCAGAAACCCGTAGTAATGGCGCTCATCGGCTAAATCTTCATACAGCTCTTGTGCGGCCAAAGCATTACCGGTTACCTCCTGGGAGCGAGCCAGCCAGTAACGCCATTGGTTACCCTGCCGAATGGCAACCGGCAAGCTTTGAATCGCGTCTCTAAGGCCTTCGTAATCTTTGTCCTTAAGATAAATAGCCAAACGCCACTGTAAAACCCGTTCATTTAGCGCGGTTACCGGAACGCGATCATGCCAGACACGAGCTTCGGGATGAGAGTTTAAGCTTAACGCAACAGCAAATTCTTCGGCGATGCGGCCCTCTTGCTGTTCGGTAAAGGGCAGTTGTGAACTCAGCTTTTTATAGCTTCGCAGAGCAATGTTTTCATCACGCCAAACCAGCTTGGTTAAAGCATAGGTGACTATTTGTGCCTCTTTTCCAGGATAGCGCCCCTTGTACCAGGAGTCGTCCTCTATAGCGGCGGGTGAATACCTCACCTTGTGATAAAACTCACCCAGATACTGCTGTAATTCCGGCAATAAACCAGTTAAATACGGGAGCAGAGTCGGATTACCATGCTCAGCTGCCAACTCCAGTCTTTCCCAAACTTTGTCTTCGGTACGCCCACCCAATTCTTGCCATTCGTCCAAAATTGGATCGCAAGCCGAAGGAAGCGAAAACCCGTGCTTCCAGATAGCATCAACCTGACGCCTGAAAGGCCCGTCGTCCAGACCCTTTTCACGCTGCGACTCAATAAATTGACAACGGTGAGTTAAGGTTCCCGGATGCCGGAAGTCCCGAATAAAACGAGAATACTCCTCCTGCCCTGCCAAATAAGTAAGCCAGGGCTGTCTTAGTTGCCAGTCGAGGGGCGTCTTTTCATACTTATCGAGAAAAGCCAGAACGCGGTCTTCATTGGCCAGGTATCCAATTTGCTCAAGTCGAGCCAATTCCAAGTACGGTAGCAAAGGGTAATCTTTCAGCTTTTTAAGTAATAGCCGATACTCACCCAGACGACCACGCTTAGCCGCGTACTCTGCTTTTTTGAATAGCTCACGCTGCTGCTCCCGTTGCTTTGTATCAACAGGTTCAGACTGAACCGCACCAATGCTTAACAGGGACAACACGAAAAACAATGGCGCACTGTAACGTATGATAAACGACTGCTTTTTCATTAATTCAAACGCATGTTTAAATAACCGTTGAAAAATTGGCGTATTCGCGCCAAACTCTCTCTACCTTAACCCAAAGCTATAGCAGAATCAGTTTCTTTATAGCAACAAATTAATGGAAGTCGTGGGAGACCCAAGATGATCTATCAAGGTGAAAGCATTCGGGTCGATTTTATCGAACCAGGTTTCGCAGAATTACAATTTGATGCGAAAGGCTCGGTTAATAAATTCGACCAGGCGACATTAGAAGAATTCAGTGAAGCACTGACAAAATTACAAAACACTAACGACCTGCGCGGCGTCATTGTTACCAGCAGCAAGTCGACCTTTATTGTCGGCGCTGATATTACCGAGTTCCTGACACTGTTCTCTGATCAGGAGAAAACCCGCAGCTGGGTGGCAAAAGCCTCGCGCGTATTTGACCAATTGGAAGACCTGCCTGTACCAACGGTTGGTGCGGTAAAAGGTTTCGCATTAGGCGGCGGTTGTGAAGCATTGTTAGCCTGTGACTACCGTGTAGCAGACACCACAGCAACTATCGGCCTGCCAGAAGTTAAACTGGGCCTTATTCCTGGCTTTGGCGGCACCATGCGTTTACCTCGCGTGATTGGTCCGGACAACGCTTTAGAATGGATAACTACTGGTAAAAACAACAAGGCACTGGATGCACTGAAAGTCGGCGCAGTTGATGCCGTTGTTGAACCAGAAAACCTGACTAAAGCTGCTCTTAACCTGGCAAAACAGGCAGCAGCCGGTCAACAGGACTGGAAAGCGAAGCGTCAGCCAAAACTTGAACCGTTAAAAGCTAACGACACTGAGTTGATGATGACTCTGGTGACCGCTAAAGGCTTAATTGCAGCGAAAGCAGGCAAGCACTATCCGGCACCGCACAAAGCGTTAGAAGCAATTGAAAAAGGTGCCCGCGAGCATCGTGAAGGCGCGCTAACAGCTGAAAACAACGCGTTTTTCGACCTCACTCAAACCGAGGCATGCCAGGCACAGGTCGGTATCTTCCTGGCCGATCAGGCCGTTAAAGGTAAGTCGAAGAAGTACGCTAAAGCCGCAACCAAAGAAATCAAAACAGCGGGTGTTTTAGGCGCTGGTATTATGGGCGGCGGCATCGCTTACCAGTCTGCGTCCAAAGGCGTA
>Ga0208813_1000250_pt1 | contig 46025 bp, 47 predicted proteins | sample MalvireepMed_904_FD_184250 | JGI IMG/M metagenome (GOLD analysis project Ga0208813, IMG submission 184250) | Marine viral communities from the Global Malaspina Expedition - Malaspina viral metaG DeepMed_904 (SPAdes) (version 2) | ecosystem: Environmental > Aquatic > Marine > Oceanic | place... | reverse complement strand
GGTCCGGCACGGTTCCTGATCGATGGTTATATCGACTGGTCAACCGCTGAAGATGATCACAAATCCGAGTTCCAGTTCACTCCGCAGATCAAGCTGGACGTGAGCAACTTCTGGGGCGAGCCTGGCGTTCTGTACGCTGGTGTTGAATACCAGTACTGGAACAACAAGTTCGGCCTGGGTGACACGCTGATTGACGATCAGAGCTCTGTCAGCGCCCTGGTGAAATTCCACTTTTGATCCATCGCAGGAGTCCGGCAGAATCATACTGTCGGACTCCTGGTCAAATGGACAACAAGTGAGGCACGAATGACCAACAACTCAGTTGCAGAAAACCCGGTAAAAGAAACGGTGGATGAGAGCGCTCAAGGCCGCAAGTATCGACCGGGCCGGATCCGCGAGCGGAACAGGGAAAAGATTCTCGCAGCGGCAGAGGAAGAGTTTGCCTCTAACGGATACAAAGGGGCGACCATCCAGAATATCGCGGAAAGGGCAGGGTTGCCGAAGTCCAACGTGCTCTACTACTTCAGCAACAAGAAGAAGATGTACAGCGCCATGTTCGACGACATCCTGGGGCGCTGGAACAAGTTCTTCACCGAAATCCGGCCGGAGGACGATCCCGCTGAGGCGCTGGCCACGTTTATCCGCACCAAGGTTGAGATGTCGAGGCAGTTTCCTCTGGCATCCCGGCTGTTTGCCATGGAAATCATCCAGGGCGCGCCGTTTTTGATGGACCACCTGCGTACCAATATGCGGGAGTGGGTTCGTGGGCGGGCAGAAGTGATTCAGACCTGGATTGATGATGGGCGAATGGCACCGGTGGACCCGGTGCAACTGATCTTCCTGATCTGGTCATCTACACAACATTATGCCGACTTCCAGGTTCAGATCCTGATGGTCGAGAACAAGGCCGAGTATGAACAGCGTGATTTTGACCACGCGGCCGATTTCCTGACCGATGTGATCCTGCGGGGGTGCGGCCTCGAGAGCCCGAAATGACAGACGCTAACTCTTACCCGAGAGACATGGTGGGGTATGGTGAACATCCTCCCCACGCCCAGTGGCCCGACAATGCACGGGTTGCCGTCCAGTTTGTTCTGAATTACGAGGAAGGTGGGGAAAATTGCGTGCTCCATGGTGATGAGCATTCAGAAACGTTCCTCTCCGATATTGTGGGTGCTGAAGCCTACCGTGACCGGCACATGAGCCTGGAGTCACTGTACGAATACGGCTCCCGCGCGGGCGTATGGCGTATCCTCAAAGAGTTTCGCAAGCGAGAGCTGCCGCTGACCATTTTCGGTGTCACCATGGCTCTGGCCCGTAACCCGGACGTGGTGAAAGCCTTTGTGGCAGACGGCCACGAGATCGCTTGCCACGGCCAGCGCTGGATACACTACCAGGACATGAGTGAATCCGAAGAGCGGCGCCTCATGGAGCTGGCCATTGAACAGCACACCGAACTGACGGGTCAGCCTCCCCTTGGGTGGTATACCGGTCGGGACAGCCCCAATACCCGTCGCCTGGTGGTCGAGCAGGGCGGACTGGAATACGACAGTGATTACTACGGGGATGACCTGCCTTTCTGGACGACCGTAGAAACCTGTGACGGAGAGAAAAAGCCCCATCTCGTTGTTCCCTATACCCTCGAATCGAACGATATGAAGTTCTGCGCGCCCCAGGGATTCAATTCCGGAGAGCAGTTCTTCCAGTACCTGAAAGACAGCTTCGACGTTCTCTACGAAGAAGGTGCCGAGTCCCCGAAGATGATGTCCATTGGCCTGCATTGCCGGGTCGTGGGACGCCCGGGTCGATTCCGGGCCTTGCAGCGCTTTCTCGATCATATCCAGCAACACGACCAGGTGTGGGTGTGCCGGCGTATTGACATAGCGCGCCACTGGAAACAGGCCCACCCATACCAGCCCGACTGATACCGGAGTAACCAAATGAATGATGCCCTTGTGGCCCCTGTTGTTGAGGGACCTGAATTTACCCGTTTGGGGCTGAACCTGGCGGATGGCAGCCTTGGGGCGGAAGTGACTTGGGTAACCGATGAGTTTTTCGCTCCCAGGGAGCGCATGCTGAATCCCGATCAGCCGATGTTCTATCCGGATCGTTACGACGATCATGGTAAGTGGATGGACGGCTGGGAAACTCGTCGCCGCCGGACCACCGGCCACGATTGGTGCATCATCCGCCTCGCGATGCCGGGTGTTCTGATGGGGGTGGATTTCGATACCAGCTTTTTCACCGGGAATTTCCCTCCGGCAGCTGCCTTGGAGGCCTGCTTCTGTCCGGACGGCGAACCGGATGAAACCAGCCAGTGGCAGCCACTGGTGCCGGCTACCGAACTGAAAGGTAACGATCACTGTTTCTGTGCCATTGAATCCGGCCAGCCGTGGACGCACCTGCGCCTGCATATCTACCCGGATGGCGGGCTGGCGCGTCTGCGGGTATACGGTAAACCCTTCTGCGACTGGAACACGCTCTCTGGCAGCGAAATCCTGAACCTGCTGGCCCTTGAACACGGTGGCGATCAGGTGGCCTGGAGCGACGCTCATTATGGCGAACCCCGCAAACTGCTGCGGCCGGGTCGAGGTATCAACATGGGCGATGGCTGGGAAACCCGCCGGCGGAGAGAGCCTGGCAACGACTGGTGCATCCTTGCGCTGGGCCATAAGGGCATAGCTGAACGCCTCGAAGTGGATACCGCGCACTTCAAGGGTAACTTTCCGGGAGCCTGCTCTGTTCAGGCGGCCTGTGTGGAGGAAGGAGCCGCTACAGCCCAGTCGCTGATTACACAGAGTATGTTTTGGCACACGCTGATGGATGCGCAGCCGCTGACGGCTGACAGCATTCACCAGTTCACCGCGTTGAAAGACCTCGGAGCAATTACCCATATCCGGTTCAACATCATTCCGGATGGTGGTGTCAGTCGTGTTCGCCTGTTCGGGAAGCCGGTGTCATGACCGGGCCGCGGAACCTAGTGGCTGAGCCGCTAACGCGGGAGGCGTTTGCGCCGTTCGGGGAGGTGATCGATGCCCGGGGTGCCGATTCCTTTCCCATCAATCAGGGCCGAACCGAACGATTTCATGCCCTGGCAGCCGTGGAGCTGTTGGGAGATGCCGAAGGGCTCCGGGGTATTCTTTCCATTTTTCGGGGACAGCCTCTGGAGCCTCTTGAGATCACCTTGATGGAGCGCCACCCCCTTGGCAGCCAGGCCTTTGTAGCGATAAACGGCGGAGCCTGCCTTGCGGTGGTGGCTCCGCCGGGCGAGTTTGATGAATCCGCTGTCAGGGTCTTCCTCGTTCGGGGAGATCAGGGCGTCAATTACCGGGCCGGTACCTGGCACGCACCCTTGCTGCCATTGAAACCAGACTCCGACTACCTGGTGGTAGACCGCCAGGGCCAGGGTAATAACTGTGACGAAGTGACCTTGGACACCCCAATCAAGCCAGTGATGCCGACCGGCTGAGCGTTCTTGATCGTCGCCAATGCCAGAAGACCACCCTCCAATAAAAACAACAGGGAACGTAGAAACCGGGGCCTGAGCCCGAGCGCTCACGTACCCATGTGACCTTTTGTGAGGAGAGAGTGTATGACGTGCAAGAAAGTGTCCGATGTACATGGGATAAAGAACGGTGTAGTGAAACGAGCCAGCTTGCTGTCCGGACTGGCCATGGCTGCAGGCCTGGTGATGTCTGCGGTATCTGCTCCGGCGTTGTCCGCTGAGCTTGAGAAGGTGTCGTTCCGCACCAACTGGTTCCCGCAGGCTGAGCACGGCGGTTGGTATTACGCGGACTCCCAGGGCACCTATGAGGACTATGGCCTGGACGTTGACATGAAGCCCGGAGGTCCCCAGGTTAACAATATCCAGCTGTTGCTGGGTGGCCGCGCCGATTTCGTGATGCTGCATTCCAGCGGCCAGATCCTCAATGCCATCGAAGAAGGCCTGCCCCTTGTGGCTCTGGCGGCTTTCTACCAGAAAGATCCGCAGATCATCATGACTCATCCGGGGGTGGATAATGACAGCCTGGAAGACCTGAAGGGCAAGCCGATCCTGTTGTCGCAGGATGCTCACCAGTCTTTCTGGCCGTGGCTGAAGCAGACCTACGGTTACACCGATGAGCAGGTGCGTCCCTACACGTTCCAGATGGGGCCCTTCATTGCTGATCCGGACGTTATCCAGCAGGCCTACGTGACCTCAGAAACCTTTGTCGTGAAGGAAGCCGGTATCGACCCCAACGTGTTCCTGCTGTCGGATCATGGCTGGAAGTCCTACTCCACGATGATCGTCACGACCCGGAAGACCCTGGAAGAGCGCCCTGAAGTGGCTCGCAAGTTTGTGGAAGCGACCATTGAGGGCTGGTACCAGTACCTTGAAGACCCGAGCGCCACGAACGAATACATCCATGAGCTCAATGAAAATCAGGGGCCGGATCAACTGGCCCACTCGCTTCGTGAAATGGACGAGCGTGGCATCCTGTTGTCTGGCGAGGCTCTGATCGATGGCATCGGCATCATGACGGATGAACGCTGGAAGGAAAGCTATGACCAGCTGGTGAGCCTCGGTCTGGTTGATGCCTCTGTGGACCCCACCGAAGGCTATACAACGGAGTTTGTGGGCACTGAGGCCATTCACGCCATCATGGCGAAATACCCGGATGTTTCCGGCGTATCGGCGGACTGAACAACAGTATGGCAACGGTGATGACCGACAGGGCCGAGGTCCGGGTATTACGCCCGGACTCTGCCCGCGAGGCGGTTACCCTGGCCCGGCAACATGGTGGAACCTATGTTGCCGGCGCCACCTGGTTGCAACCGTCTTGTGAACGGGGCCGGAACTGGCCCCCCTTCTTTATTGCCCTGGATGCCCGCTGGCCGGGCTTTCGGGGGCTTCAGGAAAGCCATCAAGGCCTGACCATCGGCGCGCTGACCACCCTCGATACTTTGTCTCATCATCCATTGATGAAGGAATATCTGCCCTGCCTGACCGGCCGCAACGGGCTGATGAACCTGCTGGCCGGGCCAGGTGTGCGCCGTCTGGGTACGCTGGGTGGAAACCTGATGGCCGGTGGCGACCTGACGGCACTGGCCTTTGCCCTGGATGCCCGGATTCAGCTCATTGGCGATGATGATCCTCGGGGAGACTGGCTGGTCTGGCGCTATCCGGACTTGAAATCCACGGATCTGATCAGCGCTTTGGTTATTCCGGACTGTCGGCGCTGGCGTGTCGCAGTTGAGAAACTCGGACATCGGGAACGGTTCAGCCCCACTCGTGCCACGATTGCCTGTGTCTATGACGGAAACCGGTTCCGTATGGCGGTGTGTGGTGAAGGCGGGCCCGGCCGGCTTGAAATCAGCGAAGCCGCACTGAATGACGGGGCGGCTTCGTCCACCACCACCGCAGACTGGTGCCAGGCCCTTGATGCGGAGCTGGAAGGCCTGGGGTGGCACGATGCCCGGTTGCGCCTGGCAATCCGCAGGGTGCTGGTTCATCAGCATGAGGAATTGAGCGATGGCGACTGAGACACCGGACCGGGTTGGCACCCTGGCAATGGCAACGGAGCCGGAACACGGGTCGGCAAAGGATCTGTATCGTCGGATCGATGGTCAACTGGGTTATCCCACCGACCTGCTCGATACGCCGGGGCTGCTGCACGGTGCAATCCTTCGGAGTGCCCATGCCCACGCTAGGCTGATTCGGGTGGATGTCTCTCGGGCGCTGATCATGCCGGGGGTGCACGCCGTTGTTACCGCGGAAGACGTTCCCGGCCTGAACCGGTTCGGTATTGTAGTCCGGGATCAGCCGGTATTTTGTGAGGAGAGAGTCCGTTTTGAGGGCGATGCCGTCGCCGCTGTTGCTGCGGATTCCCGGGCCGAAGCCCGTGCGGCCATGGCCGCGATTGACGTTGAATACGAGCCGCTGCCCCCGGTCACTGAAGCGGTGACGGCAGATCGGCAGCCTCCGCTCCATGACGGCGGCAACCTGATTGCGCAGGAAGTGCTGGATCGTGGCGATCTTGAAGCGGCCTTTGCCCGCTGCTCTTTCATCGTTGAAAACGAATACCGTACACCCCGGCAAATGCACGCCTTTATGGAAACCGAGGGCGGCGTCGCCATCCCGGATGCGGATGGTGGTATGACCTTCCGGGTGGGGTGCCAGTCCGGTCATCGGGACGTGGAACAACTGGCGGATATCCTGGGCCTGGAAACCGAAAAGGTCACCGTCGAAGCGATGGCGACCGGGGGAGCCTTTGGAGGCAAAGACGAACTGACGATCCAGCCGGCGGCGGGCATCCTTGCCCTGAAAACCGGGCGCCCGGTGATGATCCATCTTGATCGGTTTGAATCCTGTCTGGCGGGAATAAAGCGCCATCCGGTTTCCGTGAGGATGACCACGGGCTGTGACGCTGAAGGCAGGATTCTGGCCCACCAGGTGGAGGCGGTACTGGATACCGGTGCCTACGCCAGCCTTGGGCCTGCGGTGCTGGAGAACTTTCTTGATCATGCGACGGCTCCCCTATACCGGATCGAAGCCTACCGGGTTTTCGGGCGGTTGGTGTACACCAACAACGGACTATGTGGTGCTTTCCGGGGGTTTGGCGGTAATCAGGCCACCTTTGCCGTGGAGTCCCAGATGGATGCTCTGGCGGAAAAGCTGGGTATGTGCCCGCAGGACTTCCGCAGAACGAATTTGCGCAGTCTTGGAGACACGGGGAGCCGGGACCAACGAGTGCGCTGGACGGCCTCACCGGCAGAAGTGCTGGGGCTGGCGGCGGCATCGCCGTTGTGGCGTTGGCAGGAAGATGTCGGAGGCCGCTGGCTCCAGGGAACAGGCATGGCCATGGGTAGCCAGGGCAATGGGCTGGGCGACGGGTTGCCAGACAGTGGTGGAGGGCGGATCTGCCTGACGTCCGAAGGCCGGTTTCGTATTGAATTTGGCTTTGCCGATTATGGTCAGAACATCAGCGATGCGATCAGCCGAATGGTGTGTCAGGGGCTTGAGTGCCATCCCGACGATGTAAACGTGGTACTGGGACGCTCGAAAGGACCGGATTCCGGGCCAACCAGTGCATCCCGGAGTTCGGTGCTGGTCCACAGTGTACTCTCTCGCGCGCTACCGCAGCTGAAAGCGGCTCTTTGCCAGCGCGCATCGGAACTGACCGGATTGGCCCAGGAGGCATTGAGCCCCGGGCCGGGAGGCATTTTCTATCGGCAGGAGAAAGTACTGGATTACCGGGAGCTTGCCGGAAACACGGTTGCCGGTGATCTGGTTGTAGGCGCGGATCTGGACTTTCCGGTGGCACCGGATCAGGGCCAGCCCGTTGGGCGTTATCTCCAGTTACTGATTGCCACCGTGGCCAGGGTCGAAGTTGACCGGCTCAGTGGGAGGGTGAAAGTCGTTGACCTGCACCATATCACCGCCGCCGGGAAGGTCATTTATCCTGCGGGCTATCTTGGCCAGATCGAAGGCGCTGCGGTCATGGGGCTGGGTATGGCGCTGACCGAGGACATGCCAATGCAGGACGGGTGTTATCAGGCAGGCAATCTGGATCAGTATCTGATCCCGACCTTCCAGGATGCTCCAACGCAGCGTGTGGACGTTCTGGACGACACGGCGGACGACGACCCCTTCCCGGTCCGTGGAGTAGGTGAGCTGGGTATCGAGGCGGTGGCTCCGGCCATAACCGCGGCTATTGAGGCTGCCACCGGCGTTCGGGTGAATCGCTTGCCGGTGTCTCCGGGCGACCTGCTGGCGGAAATGGAAGCCAGGGAGAGCAGCCAATGAATGACACCACCTCGTTCAAACTGAATGGCGAAACCATAGCTTGCCCGGTGTCCGGGGCAGGTACTTTGCTGGATCTTCTTCGGGATACCGCCAGGCTTACATCGGCGCGACCGGGTTGCCGTATTGGCCGTTGTGGCGCCTGTACGGTGTTGCTGGATGGTGAGGCGGTGCCAGCCTGCCTGGTCATGATCTGGCAGTTGGCTGGTCGCCAGGTGGAGACAGTGGAGGGGTTGCAGGACGATCAGGACTTTCTGGTCGTCCGGGATGCCCTGGCCCGGGAAAGCGCCTTGCAATGTGGCTATTGTACCCCGGGTTTTGCGGTATCGCTGGTGTCCGGCATAAGACATCAGAGATCCGGACAGGAGACGGATCTGGGCGAGGCAATTGCCGGCAATCTGTGCCGATGTACCGGGTACGGCGGGCTTGGCCGGGCCATTCAACGACTGACAGATTCCTGTTGCCGTGAGGATACCGCTGCAGGAAACGATAACGACTTTTCAGGAGACTAATGATGACGAGTGTCACCGGACAACACCGGAGCCTGCTGTGTGCCGATGCGGTATTGCCCATGAGCAGTGGTAACCCGGTTATTCAGAACGGCGCCGTACTGGTTTGCGGGGAAACCATTGAAGCGGTCGGCCCGAAGGAGCAATTGCTCCAACAGGCGCCGGACGCCGAGGTGCGTGACTACGGCAGGGCTGTGCTGATGCCGGGGCTGATCAATACCCATAGCCATTCAGGCCTGCTTCGGGGGACCGCCGAGGAGCTGCCCGTGTGGGAATGGTTGCAGCAGTATATTGATCCTATGCACAGGGTTCTTCAGCCAGAGGAAGCCGAGGTGGCCTCGTGGCTGTGTTATGCCGAGAGCCTGCTTGCCGGCACGACCACATCAGTGGATATGTGGCGTTACATGGCAGGGTCTGCCAGGGCGGCCGAATCTCTGGGTAACCGGGTGGTGATGGTTCCCTACGTGGGAGACGCAGAAGGTCATGATTACTTTGATTCCCTGGATGATAACGAACAGCTGCTGAACCAATGGCATGGCGGTGCTGGCGGACGGGTCCAGGTGTGGGTCGGGCTGGAGCACCAGACCTATGCAACCGAGGCGGCCTGTCGCAGGGCTGTCGAGCTGTGCAATTACTTCCAGACTGGCTTGCACACCCATTCGAATGAGAGCCAGAGTGAAACACCGGACGCCCTCAGGCTCCACGGAATCAAGCCTGTCCGGGTATTGGAAAAACTGGGTTTGTTGTCGCCAGAACGGGTGCTGCTGGCCCACTGCGTGTGGATTGATGACGATGAAATCCGCACGCTGGCGGACTACAACGTCGGCGTTGCCCATAACCCTTGCAGCAACATGAAACTGGCGAGTGGCTCTGCGCCGGTGGAAACGATGATCGAAGCCGGGATAGCCGTCGGTATCGGCACGGACGGCGAAAAAGAGAACAACAACCTTGATATGTTTGAGGAAATGAAATTCGCTTCCCTGCTGGCAAAACTGCGCAAGATGGACGCGGCGGCCTGGCCAACCTGGGATGTGCTCCGGGCGGCGACCATTGAAGGCGCCCGTGCCTTGGGGATGGACAGCCAGATCGGCTCGCTTGAGCCGGGCAAACAGGCCGATGTTATCGCAGTGCGGGCGGATACGGCCCGGATGACGCCGTTCATTGCATCCGGTCCGCTCCAGAATCTGCACTACAATCTCGTTCATTCTGTGTTGGGTGGCGACGTGCAGATGACCATGGTGGCCGGGAAAGTGGTTGCCGAGAAACAGATGCTCCTGAGTGGTGACATGGAAGAGTATATTGACCGGGCCAATATGGCTGCCGGACGATTGCTGAGTCGCCGTGACGAATGGTTTCGTCAGAACAGTCAGGCGACTGTGAGCGTCTGATCAGGAAACCGGAAGGAGAACAGAAAAGGCCGGGTGACGTTTGTCACCCGGCCTTTTCTGTCAGTCAGTTTTTCGAGTGGGGTCAGACCGACAACAGCACAAAGTCATCCTTGGTTACCAGACATTCCGGGCAGACCCAGTCATCCGGGATATCCTCGAACGGCGTACCGGGGGCAATGCCAGAATCCGGGTCGCCGACGTTTTCATCGTAGATCCAGCCACAGACCTGGCAAACCCACTGTGGCGTCTTGCTCTGTTCCTGATTGCCCTCAGGGGAGGGGGCGGAGGTTGCGTCATTGGCTGCCGCCTGACTCCGGATAGTTTCCAGCCTGCGTTCAAACGCAAGCCGCCCCTTCTGTTCCAGTTCGAAAGCTTTCATGACTCTCTCTCTGACACGGTCCTGGCGATCCTGGGTGGTGGCATACCGGTGTACGGCCATGCGTCCCAGTGAAATGTGGAACTTCTCGTCAGGAATGATTTTGTCCAGAACTGCCCGGGTGCTATCCGGGATACGGGGCAGCAAACCGTCAAAGGCGTTTACCGCACCGAGTTCGCCCGTGATGTTGTGGGCAGCGACCCGTTCCAGAGTATCCTCGCCGTTGGCGTAGAATTCACTGACCCAGGCCACCCATTCCGGTTCCGGGGTCCAGCCTTCCATGGATGTGCCCAGGGATTTCAGGTGAGACAGAATCAGCTTGTAGTGCTTGCCTTCATCGGCCACCTGCTGGCACAGGCCCACAAACACATCGGTTTCCGGCGTGTCTTTCAGCCATGAGCCGATGAAGCCGGCTGCTTCCTGCTCATACCAGCACTGGAATTTCAGCCATTCAATTAACTCCGCCTGGTCCAGCGGCTCGTAGCCGCCGAAGCTCTGTTCAGCTTCGGAGAGATGATCTCTTTGCTTTTCCAAGGCTTTTACCAGGCCGTCGTAGAACGCTTTCGGATCTTCTGCAGATTGCTGACTGGCTGCGGCGGTGCTCATACAGCCTCCTTCATTTCAACCTGACGAGCTTTCTGATCGTGGACCGCATCGTGCCATTCACCTGCACGTAGGCATCCGACCGCACGCAGACGGCGGGAGGCGGTGATTTGCTCATGGCCATCGGAGAGCAGGCATGGGCCTTCTTCAACATCGAGTACGGTGACCTCAGCCGAGCGGCCTGCGTCCAGAGTCCCATATTCCTTCTCGCGGTTAATTGCTTTGGCCGCATTGATGGTGTTCATGGCAATGACCTGGTCCAGCGGAACATCGAGGGCCCAGAGCTTTGACATGGTGGTAGACAGTGAATAGACCGGGCCATCCACATTGAACACGTTGAGGTCAGTGGAAATGGTGTTGGGCATATAGCCGCGTTCGATCAGGCGGCGAGCCGTGCGGAAGTGGAAGTCACCGGCCGAGTGGCCGATGTCCATCAATACGCCACGGTTATAGGCATCCGTGAATGCCTTGGTGGGTTCACCCTGGGCATCCAGCTGGCCGCCGCCGCCGCGGCAGGCGTGGGTAATGATGTCGCCTTTGCGAAGCTCATACAGCAGCTTTTCGGTTTCCAGCACCGGTGTATGGGGGAAGGAACCGAGGTGGATCATGATCGGAAGATCCGGGGCAATCAGATGCGCGGCTTCCAGGAACGGTGAACGATCCGGGTTATCGGTAATGGTCGGCCGGACCTTGAATCCGACGATGACATCCCGGTTGGCGTCAACGACTTCCTTCGCAGCTTCGATGTCGATATTGCGTTCGTCATCGGCAATGCGCAGGTAGTGGCAGATAAAGGTTTTGTTGGCGAGATAGATCTGGGACGGGTCCATCAGCGCGAAGATTTTGGTCTTGGTGTCCGGGTGGTCGATGATGGCCTTGCGGGCGAGGCCGAAAATGGTGGTGCTGGTGGTACCGGCATCCACAATGACCGGCACGCCGGAATCGACACCCATCAGATCGGTCGGCAGACAGAAGTCGCCAAGACCGGTAAAGCAGTGAGTGTGGATGTCGATCAGGCCGGGAGTGACCACCTTGCCTTCGACATTCCTGATGCTGGCATCCGGGTATTTGCTGCCAACGCCTGGCCCCACTTCGAGGATGGTATCACCCTTGGTAACCACATCGGCAATGTCATCGAAACCGTTGGCAGGGTCAATCACCCGGCCACCCTGAAGTACAAGAATCTCGTCTTGAGTGGAAGGCATAGCATTCCTCCAGAAATCATTCAGGAGAACCGTACGCCACGCTGGCGTTATGACAGAGGAATGTCATCTTGACTCAGGAGTCTGATCCAGGAGGTTCTCTTGGCCCGGAAATTCCCTGTGGGATGTTTAGCAGGATGTATGCCATCGAATGTCCAGATCCTGCAAAACGGGGATCTCGCGCCAAATTGATGAATGGATGGTCAGAAAACCTGTTTTATTGTGGTGCATATTGGGCGCCTGCGTTTCTCTTCGGTGCATGGTCTATCTGTGAGAGGCCTTTGAAACTGCGCGAGAGGGCCTGTAGCGCGAAGTACTCCATGGCATAAGTCTTGCTTTTCAAAGTTGATCAAATGGTCAGAAAAATATGGAAAGCCTATGCCAGCATTCGCATTACGACACGCGGTGATTTTTACGGTCGACCAGAAGAACCGGGTGATCGCTGACGGCACCCTGGTGGTGGAAGACGGCATCATTACCCGGCTGGGCGACGCCCGGGAAGTTGTTATCCCCGAGGGCTGTGAAGTCATCGATGCACAAGGCCAGGCGTTGCTGCCAGGACTCGTTGACTGCCACTCTCATTCGAGCCTGATGCGAGGCGTTACCGAGAACATGCCGTTAATGGATTGGTTGCCCTGGTATCAACTGGAGCATCGTGCCATGACGGAAGCGTTTGCCTATCACTCAGCCCGATTGTGTTACCTGGAAGCGCTGCAGTCTGGCACCACCTGTGTGATGGATATGTTCCGCTTTATGGATCGCTGTGCTGAGGCAGCCGGTGACCTGGGCCTCAGGGTACAGCTGGCGCCATATGTGGCAGACAAGCCCGGAAAGGATTTCTTCTCCACCCGGGAGGAAAACCGGAAGCTGATTCATAGCCACCATGAGACACAGAATGGTCGCATTCGTGTGTGGATGGGTCTGGAACACCTGTTCTACTGCACCGCTGATGCCTATCGTGAAGCGGCGCAGATGAGTCGGGAATACGGAGTGGGTATCCATACCCACTGCAGCGAGCAGAAGGAAGAAGAGCAGGCGGTACAGGCTGAAATGGGGCGCCGGTCCCTGGCGATGCTGGATCATTATGGCATCCTCGGAGAGCGAACGCTGTTGGCTCACTGTGTATGGCTCAACGATGAAGAGATAGCGCGGGTCGCGGACACAGGCACCAGCATTGCGCATTGCCCGGTCAGTAACGCCAAACTGGCCAGCGGTGTTGCCAGGGTTCCCGAGATGCTGGCTGCCGGAGTCACGGTTGGATTGGGCACTGACGGACCGGTCTGTAATAACAGCCTGAGTATGTTCGAGGAAATGAAGTTTGCGTCTTTGATCCAGAAGGCGACTCGCCTTGATGCCACGGCACTTCCGGCGGATCAGGTTTTGCGGATGGCCACTATTAACGGTGCGAAGGCATTGGGGCTGGACAGCGAGATCGGTTCGCTGGAGGTCGGCAAGAAAGCCGATCTTCTGCTGCTTGACCTCGAACGGTCCAATCTTGCCCCCGTTGCTGTCAATGAACAGGGCGGCAACCTGTTGTGGAACCTGGTTTTCGCGGCGAGCCCTGCCAATGTAAACAGCGTCTGGGTGGACGGGCGGAGGCTGATCCAGGAGGGGGCTCCGACACTGGTCAATGAACAAGTTGTTGTCGCGGATGCGCAACGACAGGGGCTGGCACTGCATGAAGCGTGCAGGAAACTGGCCCATACCCGAACTTCAATGGTCTGATAACGAGAATAGTCAGGAGCACGCGATGTCCTCATTACCCATTATTTCACTGGCCGGCTTGCGCAGTGACGATCCGGCTCAACGTCAGGCTACCGCAGCTGAGTTGGGCCGGGCCTGTCGAGAAGTTGGCTTTTTCTATGTGACCGATCATGGCATCCCGGATGTCAAATGCAAGGATGCGTTTGCCCTGGCCAAAGAGCTCTTCGGGCTGCCAGGTGAAGACAAGGAAGCGCTGTCGATTAAACGTTCCCCTCACAACCGGGGATACGTGGCTATGGCCGATGAGAAGCTGAATCCGGAGTCCGGGGCCGACATGAAGGAAGCCTTCAATATCGGCACGGACTTCCCCGAAGACCATCCCGATGTGCTGGCTGGAAAGCCTTTCAGGGGTGTTAACTTCTGGCCGTCGATCGAGGGCTGGCGGAGGCGGGCTCTGGACTATTTCGACCATTGTGTCGAGCTTGGCCGAACCATTCATCGCGGGTTCAGCCTTGATCTGGGGCTGGATGAAGGCTTTTTCAGTCAGCACCTGACCCAGCCTATCGCCACCCTGCGCATGCTTCGATACCCCCCAAGCGCCGATACCATCGAACGTGAGGATGGCGGAGCAGGTGCCCATACCGACTACGGTAACGTGACAATCCTTGCGACTGATGAAGTCGCGGGGTTGGAAGTATTGAACCGGCAGGGAGAATGGATTCAGGCACCGCATGTACCAGGCGCGTTTGTGTGCAATATCGGCGACTGCCTGATGCGCTGGAGCAATGACACCTACGTATCGACGCCACACCGGGTACGCCCACCGGAGCAAGAGCGTTACTCCATTGCGTTCTTCCTGGAAGTGAATCCGGATTCGATCGTAGACCCGCGGGATGTGGTGCCCAGCGAAACGCCAAAATACCAGCCGATTACCTGCGCTGATTACCTGGCGTCACGGCTGGATGCTACTTACGATCACCGTCAGCCAGAATGATCAGGAAGCTGTCCGCATAATGCTGACGTGGGCAGCTACGACCTTCCAGCCGTCAGGGAATTGAACCCAGGTTTGCATTTGTCGACCTATGTTATCGGTTTCGCCATCTCGGAACTGGGTACTGACGGTGGCGAACTCGTCGTTAAAAGTGGTCACAACTGTGCCGTGGAGCAAACGCCCGGGGCCGACCGGTCGGCATTGCCTGCGGTATGCTGCGATAGCTTCGGCGCCATAGAGGTTTTCTGCTACGCCGAAACGCACCGTGAACTCAGACGTCCAGAAATATCCATCCAGAACATCAAGATCATTCTTGAGAAGCGCCTTTTCATAGGCGTCGAAAGCTTCCTGAACACGTGCGACCGTGTCAGGGCGGTTGATAGCGATATCATTCATTGCGTGACTCCGCGGATAGGAAACTCATAGGTCAAAGAGACTCGAGACGTTGTATAAGGCTCTCGGAATTGGTTACCGCGCCAAATACGCCCCCCTGCATCTGGATCATCTTGATAGCGTGGTCGTGGTTGGCCTGATCCGTTGCGCCACAGCAGTCCTCTACAAGTACGCATTCGAACCCGCGATCGTTGGCATCACGCATCGTTGTGTGGACACAGACATCCGTGGTGATTCCGGTTAACACCAGGTTCTGGATTCCACGGGTCTTGAGGATCAACTCCAGGTCTGTTGCATAGAAGGAGCCCTTGCCGGGCTTGTCGATGATCGGCTCACCTTCCAGTGGGGCCAGTTCCGGGATGATTTCCCAGCCCGGTTCGCCGCGTACCAGAATGCGTCCACAGGGTCCGGGGTCTCCGATGCCGGCTCCGATTTGCTGAGAACGCCAACGCTTGTTGGCTGGCAGGTCGCTGAGGTCCGGGCGATGGCCCTCACGGGTATGGATCACGGGCATGCCGAGGGCGCGAAAGCGGGCAAGTAACTTGCCGATAGGGTCAATAGGAGCTCGTGTCAGGGACAGGTCGTACCCCATGGCATCGACATAGCCCCCTTTGCCGCAGAAGTCTGTCTGCATGTCGATAATGACGAGTGCTGTGTTCTGGGGGGTCAGGTTATTGTCCCAGGGCCAGGCGTAGGGACGGGAGTTCAGAGTGTTAGTCATGGCAGTTTACTCCTGGTGTGCCGGAAGATTGGCAAGGGCTGAAAGTAGCTGGTCTGAGGTCGCTGTAGCCCCGAACAGTCCGCCCTGCATCTCGGTCATGGTGAAAATGGCGTCCCGGTGACGGGTCTCCGTGGCGGCGGTACAGTCACGAAGAATCAGTGTTTCCAGCCCTCGGTCGTTGGCGTCGCGAATGGTGGTGTGCACGCAGACGTCGGTTGTCAGGCCGGCGACAATCAGGTGAGTAACGCCTCTCAGTCTCAGGATATGGTCAAGGTCCGTGGCGTAGAAGGCGCCTTTACCGGGTTTGTCGATGATGATTTCACCGGGGGCCGGGGCAAGTTCCGGGATGATCTCCCAGCCGGGTTCCCCGCGTACCAGTATCCGCCCCAAGGGGCCGGCATTCCCGATACCGGGGCACACCTGCTCGCTACGCCACTGCTTGTTGGCCGGAAGGTCTGCCAGTTCCGGTCGGTGCCCCTCGCGGGTATGGATGACGAGCGCATCCGGTAACGCCCGGAACGCTGCCAGCACGTGCTGGATCGGCTCTATCGTTGCTCGTGCAGCGCTCAGGTCAACCCCCTGAGAGTCGATATAGCCTCCGGGGGAACAGAAGTCCCGCTGCATATCGATGATCATCAAGGCCAGCCGCTGCGGTGCCACGGGTGCGATGCACGGCCAGGCATAAGGCCGTGCATCGGGAACCATCACGGTGTTGGGCGTGATCACTTAAGGCGACCTTTAACGCCTTTAACCAGGAAGTCCATCTTCTCGGTTTCTTCTAGGCTCATGACATCGCCTTCTGCCACCAGCTCTGTACCATCCTGGCTAAAAATCGGGCCTGCCCACACCTGGAATTCCTCGTTCATGATGGACGCCTGGCGGTCCATAACTTCCTTCTGGCTTTCCTCGCTCACGGCACTACCGAAATCACTGAGCTTGGCCGCGCCGGTCAGCAGGTCGCCACGCAGGTGTTCTGATTTCCAGGTTCCGTCCTGTGCGGACTTGACGATACCTTCCATCATCGGTCCCCAATTCCAGATAGCGCCGACCAGCCACCCTTCTGGCGCGAACTGGCTGGCATCCGCATGATAGCCGACCGAGTAGACACCACGACGCTCTGCGACTTGCACGTAGTTGATGGGCGAATCAACGTGACCGGTCAATACATCGGCGCCATCGCTGATCAGGGCTTCAGCCGCCTCGGCTTCCTTCGTGGGATCTGACCAGCTGGAGGTCCAGATGACCGAGGTGGTAACGTCCGGGTTCACACTCTGTGCGCCGCGGGTAAAGGCATTGATGTTGCGGAGAACCTGTGGAATCGGGTGCGCGGCGATAAAGCCCAGTTGGTTGGTCTTGGTGGTCAGTCCGGCAGCGACACCGGCCAGGTACATGGCCTGATCAATCTCGGCGAAGTAGGTCATCAGGTTGTCAGAGGTCTTGAGCCCGCCGGAGTGGGCGAAGTGTACCTCGGGGTACTTCTCGGCCACTTTCAGGGCGTGGTCCAGGTACCCGTAGCTGGTGGGAAACACGACTTCAACGCCGGAACGTACCATGCGTTCCATCACGCGTTGGACATCGGCATTCTCCGGGATGTTCTCAAAATAGACGGTTTCCACATCATCCATGTGTTCTTCGAGATACAGGCGGCCCTGGTCCTGGGCATAGTTGTAACCGTAATCTGTTTTAGGGCCGACGTAGATAAAACCGACCTTGGTTTCAGCGGCAGCCTGGACGCTCATGGCGAGGATGGATGAGGCCAGTAGTGTGCGGATTGTTTTCTTCATTCTCATTCTCCGTTTCATGGATGTTTCATTCGGTTATCGTGCGCTTTGGAAAACCACCTTGAGTCCCGCTGGCATGCCGCCACCACTGGCGCGCAGGCCCCGATAGCTGAGGATCAGAACGCTCAGGGGGATGAGGTAGGGAAGGGTCGCAAGCAGATAAGGGGAGATATCAACGCCCCAGGATTGCAGTTTCAGATTGAGGGCTTCTGATGCTCCGAACAGCAGGGCGGCAGGCAGGGCGTACCAGGGATTCCAGCGGGCAACGATGACCAGACCGACCGCAACAAGGCCGCGGCCTGCGGTCATGCCCTCAACCCAGTTGGCGGTGTAATCCACTGCGAGAGCTGCGCCAGCGAACCCCGACATCAGTCCGCCGAAGGCGATCGCTGCCAGTTGGTAGGGCGCCGGGTTGTGCCCCAGGTTACGGGTAATGTCGAGGGATTCGCCGGTAGAGCGCCAGCGCAGGCCGGTGCGGGTGCGAAACAGGAAAACAGAAATGACCGGGATCGCCAGCAGCGTAATCAGTACCGTTGGCGTGATTGGCCCCAGGAACTGACCGAGCAGTGGGATATCGCTGACAAAGGTATGGTTCAGGTTGCCAAGGGTATCGATTTTTTCGCCGACAAAGGGAATACCGTAATAGGCGCTGAGTCCACCGCCGAGAATCAGTACGGCCACACCACTGGCAATCTGGTTGGCGCCACAGCCGAGTACGAGGACCGCATGCACCATCGACAGAGCGATGCCTGCGGCACAGGCCGCCAACACGCCGAGCCAGGGGTCGCCGGTTATTGATGCCACGGCAAAGCCGGTCATCGCGCCCAGAAGCATCTGTCCTTCCACGCCAAGGTTAATCACTCCGCTGCGCTGGGTCATCGACTCGCCAAGTACGACGGCCAGTACCGGTGTTGCGCTGCGCAGGGCGGCAAACAGCAGAGTAAGGAGTTCGGTGATAAACGATTCCATAAAGTGTCCTTCACATTGCTATCTGGTGGTGTTCAGGCTGCTCGACGCCTGGCCCAAAGGCTGGAGACGGCCAGAACGGTAATGAACAGGAGTGCCTGCAGGATGTCGGCACTGGCTTTGGGGAGTTGCGCGTAAAGTTGCAGGGAATCCGCCGATGCAAGCAGTCCGCCCATTAATACAGACAGCGGGATGATGCGAAGGAAGTTCTGGCCAGCCAGCCAGGCCACCAGAAACCCGGTCATGCCGTAGCCACTGGCAAGGCCGTCCTGAAGACGGTTCTGGATAACCGAGGCCTCGGCAATACCGGCCAGTCCGGCCAGAAGGCCGCCCACTGCCATGACGATCAGTACGTTGCGTTCGTAAGAGATGCCTGAGGTGGTGCCGACTCGCGGATTGCTACGGCTGACCTGTAACCCCAGCCCCCAGCGACTGCGGGTGACCAGGATATGCAGGACAATGGCGGCCACCACACCAAAAATCAGCCCCATATGAACCCGGGTATCAAAGAACTGCGGCAGGATGGCGCCTTCAGGGAACTCGATAGTGGCAGGCCACCCCAGGGAGTTGGGGTTTTTCCAGGGTCCATGGACCACAAAACTCACAAGCAGGACGCCTACGTAATTCAGCAGCAAGGTAGAGATGGTTTCGTTGACGCCGAGTCGGGTCTTAAGCAGGCCGGGTATTACACCCCACAGTGCACCACCTGCCATAGCGCCGGTGAGCATGAGTGGCATGAGCAGCCAGCCGGGCTGTTCAACAGCAGCGAGCACCGCACCTGTTCCGAACAGAGCGCCGAGATAAAGCTGGCCTTCTCCACCCACACTGATCAACCCCAGTCGGGCGGGCAGCGCGACGGCCAGGGCGGTCAAAAGAATGGGGGCAGTCTTTACCAGCGTCTCGCTGAAGGAATAGCCATCACCAAACGCTCCCATGACCATTTCGTGGAACAGCGACAATGCTTCGCGGCCATTGATGGCGAAGAAAATCAGCGCAGCGGCCACAAACGTGGCCGCCATGACGAGGACCGCACCGGCGGGGCCTGCCAGAAGCCGTAGTCCAAACTTCAAGACTGGTGAGGTGGAGCTTGTCATGATGCAGTCCTCGGCTGGGCTTCGGCAGGTGTCGGTATATGCTCTGGTGTGGTTTTTTTCTCGCCGGTCATGGCGCGGCCAATGTCCAGCCTGTTGGAGGTCTTGGGGTCGAACAGACCGGAAACCTGACCACCCTGAAGGACAGCGATGCGGTGGGCATAGGCCATCAAGTCATCCAGGTCTTCGGATATCCAGAGTACGGCTGCTCCGTCGCGGGCCTTGGCGAAGAGAGCCTGGTAGATGTCGTGGGCGGCGCCGGCATCCAGTCCCATGGTCGGGTAGGCCGCCACGATCAAATCCGGGCGCCCATGGAGTTCCCGCCCTACCACGAGCTTCTGCAAGTTGCCCCCGGATAGTTGCCCAGCCAGCAATGCCGGGTTGTCAGGCCGTACCTGATAGCGATGGATGATGTTCCGGGTCAGTGTTTCCTCCGGTTCCCAGGCAGGAAAGAAGCTCAGTTGCCGGAAATGGGACAGGGCGACGTTGGTGGTCAGGGACAGGTCGCCAGCGACTGCGTTCACGGCTGGCTGCTCGGGAATATAGGCTATCCGTTCAGAGGTTTTAGGTGCCTGATTGGCCGAGTGCAGGGTGATTCCGTCGAGGATAACTTCACCGCGGGCGAGGCTGGCCAGCCCAACGAGAGCGTCTGCGAGCAGCAGTTGTCCATTGCCGGACACGCCGGCAATGCCGAGGATTTCACCGGCGCCAATGTTGAGGTTGATATCCTCAATGGACTGCACGCCCTGATGGGCATGCAGGTTACGAATGAGGACTCGCGGCGGCCTGCCAGTAACCTCCGGGATCGGCGTTGTGTCTATCTCCGAACGCCGGTTGCTGTCTCCCATCATCAGGCTGACCAGGGAGGCTTCGTTATAATCCTCACGGGAAAGTGTTTTGATCAGGCGGCCTGAGCGCATGACCACCACCCGGTGGGCGCAGGCCATGACGTCCTGCATTTTGTGGGTGATCAGGACAATGCTGCGGCCAGCATCCGATAGCTTGCGGATCAGTCCCCACAGCCGTTCTGCCTCCTGGGGTGGCAGCACAGACGTGGGCTCATCGAGAATCAATACCTTGGCGTCCAGGTTCAGGACTTTGACCAGTTCCAGCAGTTGTCTCTGGCCGACCGACAGGTCCCGCACCAGCGTGTTCGGGTCCAGGCCCGGAGCGAGTTCCTCCAGGTAGGCGAGTACTTTGCGTTGAGGGGCACCTGCGCCAAAGAGTCGCCGAAAGGTCCAGAATGGCGGTTTGGGGTAAGCCAGTAAAAGGTTGTCCAGCACGGAAAGTGCCGGAATCAGGTTGAACTGCTGGAACACCATGCCAATCCCAAGCGACATGGCTTTCTGTGGGGAATCAATCAGGGTCTCATGACCGTTGATGATGATGCTCCCCTCATCTGGTGGGTACAGGCCGAACAACATCTTCATCAGCGTGCTTTTGCCGGCACCGTTCTCCCCGAGTAGTGCAATCACTTCGCCCTGACGAATGTCCAGGGAGATGCCATCGTTGGCAGTGACTTCACCGAACCGCTTGGTGATGTTGTAGAGCTGGATCTCCATGAATGAGCCTTGGACCTGAAAATTTGTTGTATACAACGCTGCATGGATCATGCCACGTGGCATGATGGGCGTTGTCGGTTGTGTAAGTAGGGTTTAGTCAGACTTTTATTTGATAAAGTTAAGTAAAATCATGGTATTGATGCTCTATATTGGTGCCGGAATGTTGTGCTTGCTCCAACGTTGGGCGCATTGTGCCGGGAGAGTGTTCTGCTTTTTGATTGAAATAGAGCGAACCTTGATCAATGATGTATGCAACAGGATCGTAGGGAGTGAACGATGACTGAATCACCCAGGAAGTGGACAGCAGACCGCATCTACCAGAACCTGCGCCAGGGGATCATGACTCTGGAGCTGTATCCCGGCAGTCGGGTTACCGAAACAGAGCTGGCACAACGTTTCGGGGTCAGTCGAACGCCGGTTCGAGAGGCTTTGCAACGCCTGGCGGTGGAGGGGTATCTCACCATCCGGCCCAAGCACGGCTGTTACATTCGCCAACTCGATGTCTTTGAGCTGGCTGAGTACTACGACGTACGGGTAGGGCTAGAGCTGGAAAGTGTTGCCCTGATGGGGAAGCGTATTCCCTACCGGGAGGTTGCCGAACTGGCAGAGGACTGGGACCCCGGGCGAGCGGGCTACGGTTTAGAAGGAACAGAGTCGTTCAAGGATGCCGAAGAATCTTTTCACATCCGACTGGCAGGGCTGTGTGGTAATCCGGTTCTTGTCCAGTACCTGAAGGACGTCAATAACCATATCCGGATTGTGCGGCGCCTGGGGTTGCCGGACAGGGACAGTGTGCTGAAAACCTATCACGAGCATTACGATATCTGTCAGCGTATCCTCGCCAATGACCTGGACGGGGCTGCCACGTTGTTGCGTGCCCATATCTACGAAAGTCAGGCAAAAAGCCGTGAGGTGACCCTCGTTCAGTTGGAAAGGCGTCGCCAGGCCCTGGATCAGGGTTCCGGCGCCGGCTAATCCACCGCTGGCATGCTTCCTGCTGCATGGCTTACGTCATTGTGCCCTTGCAACAGGAGATGAAACAGAATGAGTGGATTAGGTGGTTTGAACAAATCGCCCAACGGCGTTGTGATCGGACTGGTCCAGCTGCAACTGCCGGATGTGGCAACACCGGAACAATTGCAGGCCCAGACCCGGAAGGTGTGCGAACTGGTGGGTAAGGCCCGCCGTCAGTCTCCGGTGATGGATCTGGTGGTATTTCCTGAATATTGTCTGCACGGCCTGTCGATGAACATTGATCCGGCCATTATGTGTGACCGGGATGGTCCGGAAATGGAAGCGTTCCGAGACGCCTGCCGGGAACATGATATCTGGGGCTGCTTTTCAATTATGGAGTTCAATCCCAAGGGCAATCCCTATAACACCGGGGTCATCATTGATAACACAGGTGAAGTGCGCCTTTTCTATCGCAAACTGCATCCATGGGTGCCGGTAGAACCCTGGGAGCCGGGCAACCTGGGTATTCCTGTCTGTGACGGCCCCAATGGCAGCCGGCTGGCACTGGCTATCTGTCACGACGGCATGTTTCCGGAAGTCGCGCGTGAATGTGCCTACAAAGGTGCCAACATCATGCTCCGGACCGCGGGTTATACCGCCCCCATCCGTCATGCCTGGAAAATCACCAATCAGGCCAATGCGTTCTGCAATCTGATGGTGACGGCTAACGTCTGCCTCGCAGGTTCTGACGGAACCTTCAACTCCATGGGCGAAGGCATGGTGGTTAATTTTGATGGTGAGCCGATGGTCGAAGGAAGTGGCTTTGCGGATGAAATCATAACAGCAGAGGTGCGTCCGGATTTAGTGGATGAGGCACGTATCCACTGGGGGGTAGAGAACAATATTTACCAACTCGGGCACCGTGGGTATGTCGCCGTCAAAGGTGGGGCGAATGATTGCCCTTATACGTTCATGCAGGACATGGTTCGCGGTGAATACCGCTTGCCGTGGGATGGCGATGTGGCCGTAGTCGATGGCCGTGGATTTGGCTTCGAGCCGCCTGAACGAGACTATGATCCAAAATAGGACAGGTGGGTTCTGACCCGGAAGGGATAACCTTTCCGGGTACGTCTGCCGTTCGACCAGCGGTGGTTCAGATAGTCTGCGATCCGTTGGGGGATGATCTCAATCGGGCAAGAATATCTTCAGTGTTTGCAACTTCCCCGAATTCATAAGCAAAGGTCGTCAGTGCGACCTTTTGCACTTCTTCTGCGGATACCTCCCCGAAGCCCAGGTCCGGGTAGGGCATGGCTGCATTGGCGTCACTGACGGCAATGACCTTGTATTCCCGATGCACGGCATCGCGAATGGTGGTGTCGCAGCAGACGTTGGTGACGGTACCGCAGACGATCAGGGTATCCACGTCCTTCGAGCGCAGCACGGTGTCCAGGTCGGTGTAGTGGAACCCGCTGTAGAACAACTTGTCTACCACCACGTCACCGGTTTTCGGCGCCAGTTCGTCGATCACTTCTACCATAGGGTTGGCCCGGGCAAGGACCTGATCCACATCCGGGTACATGTCACGCATGCGGCCGGTGTCACTGCCGTCTCCCCGAACGATATGCCGGAGGTAGATTACTGGCACGCCCGAGCTCCTGCAGGCTTCGGCCAGCTCGCTGATCCGTGGCGTAACGTCTTTGGTGGAGGGGACATACAGATCTCCCTCCGGATCACAGAACACCTTTTGCATATCCACGATCACAAGCGCCGTGCGGCTCCGGTGTATAGGCCATTGGTGTTTCAGCTTGGGCATGACGGGGCTTCCTTATTCAGGTGATGGTTCCCGGAAGATGGCATAGGGCCCCCAGGCCTGACGCACAGGTACCATCTCTATCCGGTTGATATTGATGTGATCCGGCAGGTTGGCGATGTGAGCAATCTGTTCGGCCACGTCGTCAGCAGACAGAGGCACAGTGCCTTTATAGACTGCATCCGCTGCGGCCTGATCGCCACTGTTACGAACGACTGAAAACTCGGTTTCCGCAATGCCCGGCGCCAGATCTGTCACCCGTACTCCGGTGCCCATCAGGTCGCTCCTGAGGTTGTAGGAAAACTGTTTGATAAAGGCCTTGCTGGCACCGTAGACATGGCTTCCCGGGTAGGGCCATTCTCCGGCTGTGGAGCCGATGTTGATAATGCTCGCGCCTGCCCCCTTTTCAATAAGGATCGGGAGCAGCGCGTGGGTGACGTTCACCACACCGGTAATGTTGGTATTAATCATGGTGTGCAGGTCTGCGAGTGCCACGTTCTGCATGGCAGCTGGTGCCAGGGCCAGTCCGGCATTGTTCACCAGGGTATGCACCTGACGGAACTCCGGTGGCAGGCCGGCGATTGCGTCTGCCACTGCGGTGGCATCCTGAACATCGAGTTTCAGGGGGTGAACCGGCACCAGCGCACCCAGCTCATCGGCGAGGGCAAACAGCCGTTCCTCGCGGCGGCCGGTAATGATCAGGGACCAGCCGTCGCGGGCGAAGCGACGGGCGGTGGCGGCACCGAAGCCGGATGTGGCTCCGGTGATAAACAGGGTCTTGCTCAAAATACTCTCCTGTTACGGATAAAGGGTTCTTGAAAGCGTCAGGTCAGGTGTGTTCTTTCCGGATATCAGGTGCGTTCTTCCCGGATAAAGGGCGTGCCGAGTGCGCCGGGCTGGCTGCTGCTATCGCGCTTGGAGATAGCGACCCAGATCATCACACCAAGGGTGATGGCGTATGGCGCCATGAACACAAAGTACTGGGGCAGCTTGATACCAGACGCCGCCAGTTGCGGGATCAACGCCTCGATGCAACCGAACAGGATGGCGCCAGCGAGCGCTTTCCAGGGGGACCAGCGGGCAAAAATGACCAGGGCAACAGCAATCCAGCCCCGGCCGGCAGTCATGTTGGAAATCCAGAGTTTGGTACTGAGCACGGCGATGAAGGCCCCGGCAAGCCCGATCAGCGCGGAGCCGATCACAATGGCTGCAAGCCGGTAACCCAGGACCGGAATGCCGGCTGCGTCGGCCGCCTGGGGGTTTTCACCAACGGCTCTCATGCGCAAACCGGAGGTGGTGCGATTCAGTGCCCATACGGAGATCAGGAAAATCACCGGAACCAGGTAAACCACAACGTTCTGGATGAAGAAGCGCCCGACATAAGGCAGCTCAGAAAGCGGCCACAGAGCAATGGCTTCTAACCCGGGCACAGGCTGGTTGGTCCAGCCCATCAGTGTGCCGGTGAGCGTTGTCAGTCCCTGACAAAAGAAAACCAGCACCAGTCCTGAAATAACCTGATTGATGCGCATAACCAGAACCATCAGCGCAAACAGCAGTGAAACCACACCGGCCGCGACCATGGCCATAACCAGCGCAACGGCGGTCTGTTCAAAAGTCAGGTAGGCGCCGATACCACACACCGCACCCACCAGCATCAAACCCTCGGCTCCGAGGGCCAGCACGCCGGACTTCTCCGTAATGATCAGCCCGAGGGCCGCCAGAGCAAAGGGCACTGCAAACTCGGGGGTGTTACCCAGCCAGCTTGAAATCAGATCCATGGTCATTCCCCTCCCTGAACTCGGCGAATACGGTGGCGGATAAAAAAGTCAGATGAGGCGACGCAGATCACCAGTACCGCCTGGATCAGCTGAACCATGGCAAATGGGATCTGGTAGAACACCTGAAGGCTGCGGCCCGCGACGAACAGGGTGGCGATCAGCAAGGCTGCGCAGGTGGCGGCAATGGGGTTGTTGCGGGCGAGGAAGGCAATGAGAATTCCGGAAAAGCCGTACCCGACATAAAACGAATGGGTGAGCCTGCCTTCCTGTCCGGCGGCCACCATCAGGCCCGCGAGTCCCGCCAAAGCGCCTGAAAAGAGCACGGCGAGCAGAATGGTTTTTGCCACCGGAACGCCGACTGAACGGGCGACCTGAGGGCTTTTGTCCACAAACCGAAGGTAAAGTCCGGCGCGGGAAATATTGATGAACCAGAGTACGATGAGGGCAATCACAATGGCGATGGGAATCGACATGCTCAAGCCGTCGCCAAACTCCGGCAGCAGTTCAAAACTCTCAAACTTGGGCGAGTACGGGAAGGCATCCTTGGGGTCTTTCCAGGCACCGTACATGAGATGCAGCAGGAAATTGATGGCGATGTAATTGAGCATCAGCGTCGAGACGATTTCATTCACCTGAAGCTTCAGCCTGAGTAGAACCGGTGCGACGGCCCACAGCAGGCCGCAGGCCATGGCCGCGGCTATCATCAGGGGCAGCCGGATGGCCGGGCTGCCAATGTCCCACATGGTGATGGCCGTGGCGCCGATGGCGCCGAAGATCATCTGGCCTTCGAGTCCCAGATTCCAGAATTTCGCCCGGAACGCGAGGCAACCTGCCAGGCCGACCATAATCAGGGGCGATGCCTGGAACAGGACAGACTGAAGGCTCTGGGCATCAAACAGCGTCAGGATCACGAATTCATTCAGCAGTTCCCCTGCCGGTACGCCGGCGACGACCAGAATGGTGCCGGAAACCAGAAGGCCAAGAATGAGGGAGCCTGCGATGATCAGGGCCTGCCAGTACCAGGCCATCTGCTGGCGGACTTCCAGTGCATACCTGCGGTTCATCAGTGGTCTTCGTAATGCAAATTCAGACATGGTTCACCATTGCTTGGCCAATGGCCTGACGATCGGCAGGCTGTGAAAATTCGGCCACAATGCGACCGGCGGACATCACGCCGATCCGGTCCGCCATGGCCATGACTTCGTCCAGATCCTCGCTGATCAACAGAACGGCTGCGCCGTCGTCCCGTGCGGCGCGCAGGCGGTCGCGCACAGCTTCGGTGGCTTTGACATCCAGCCCCCGGCTGGGACTGTGAGCGAGGACGAGTTTGGGAGGGTGGTTGAATTCCCGGGAAATGACGAGTTTCTGGGCATTGCCGCCAGAGAGCAGGGCGGCTTTCTGCTTGAGGGAACGAACCCCCTGCACGTCAAACTGTTTGACCGCTTCCGCAGCATCCGCTTCGATGGCCCGGGTTTTCAGGTACCAGAAGGGGCCGTAGCGACCGGAATGAATGTCACCTAGGGCAAAGTTGTCGGCGATGGACAGGGGGCCTGCAAGTGCAGCTCCATAACGGTCGGCGGGTATGGCGGCGACGCCGATGCTCCGGCGCCGGGCTGCGTCGAATTCCGAAAGGTCTCCTTCACCGATGAGTTCCATCTGACCTTCCACGGCTTCTGGAATACCCATCAGGGCATTGGCCAGTTCGCTCTGGCCATTACCGCCAACACCGGCTATGCCATAGATTTCGCCTTTGTTCAGAGTCAGGTCCAGCCCGTTGAGGGCCCTGTGGCTACCGGTGCTGGTGAGTCCTTTGACTTGAAGGTAGGTCTCGCCGGGCGTCCTTTCGGCAGGTTGATCAGAGGTTCCTGTACCTGATTCACCGACGGTCAGCCTGACCAGTTCGTCCACCGAGACAGAGTCTGGTTTAAGGGTTTTTACGGTCTGTCCGGAACGCATGATGGTGACCTGGTCTGCATAGCGCAGAACATCGTTCATCTTGTGGGTCACGAGGATCACAGCGGCGCCTTCGCGGGCAAAGCCCTGCACGGTGGTGAGCAGGCGTTCAGCTTCGTCTTCGGTCAGTACGGCGGTTGGCTCATCCAGAATCAGGATCCTGGCGCCGGCCAACAGCACTTTCAGGATTTCCACACGCTGCTGCTCTGCGATGGAAAGCTGGTCAATACGGGCATCGGGATCGATCTCGAACCCTATGCGCTGTGCCATTTCACGGATATCCTCGGATACCCGGCGCAGGCGTTCCCGGTAAAGCCCGCTGGACTGGATATGCCCCAGGTTCAACAGGATGTTTTCGGCAACGGTGAAAGGGGTCACCAGCTTGAAATGCTGGTGAACCATGCCGATGCCGAGTTTCGCAGCCTCTTTCGGCCCTTTGAGTTTTACCGGGTTATCGTTAATGAACAGCGATCCGCCTTCGGGGCCATAGAGGCCGGCCACGATGTTCATCAGGGACGACTTCCCGGCTCCGTTTTCACCGAGCAGGGCATGCACTTCTCCCCACCTGGCGGTGAAATCAGCGTCAGAAAGAGCCTTGAAACCGTCGAAGGTCTTGCTGACACCGTTCAGCTGGATCGCGTTCTGTTTACTCATTGCTGGGTAATCACTCCGTCAACAAACCAGTCCATCTGCCAGAGATCGCCATCGGATACGACTTCTCCCGCTTCAGCATGGACGTTGCCGTTCTGGTCTTTCAGAGGGCCGGCATAGACTTTCAGCTCGCCTTTGAGCAGCTTGTCACGGGCGGCCATGATTTTGGCTTCTTCTTCCTCGTCGATGTTCGGGCCACAGCAGGCGATGTCGGTACCACCCTGTTCCATAGACAACAGTGCACCGTGGGGCTCAGGCACCCAGTTGCCGGCAATGATCTTTTCCAGTTCGTTTTTCAGGAAGCGATCCCAGACCCAGACAGAGGAGCACACCGTTGCCTTGGGAGCGAATTCGCGGAAGTCCCGGTGATGGCCGGTGCCGTATACGCCGTTTTCCTGGGCAACCAGTTGCGGGGTCGGGGTGTCTACGTGCTGGCCGATGACGTCAGCACCCTGATCAATAAGTGCCTTGGTGGCTGAGCGTTCCTTGGTGGGGTCGTTCCAGGCGCCGGTGTAAACCACCGTCACGGTGGCATCCGGATTCATTTCACGGGCACCCATGGCGTAGGCGTTGACGGTCCAGTTCACCTGGCCGAACGGGTTGGCAGCGACAAAGCCCAGTTTCCCGGTTTCAGACGCAGCACCTGCTGCCATACCGCACAGATACTGGCTTTCATAGGTGCGGCCATAGTAGGACAGCAGGTTGGGGCCGTTGGTGGTGCCGGAACCATTCAGGAACGCAACGTCAGGGTAATCCTCAGACAGTGATTTGAAGGTATCGGAGTACCCGAACGCGGTACCGATAATGATGTTGGTGCCGCGTTTGATGAAGCGCTCAACCGCCGGGCGGATCGCCGATGCGGATTCGGGCACGCTTTCAACGTACTGGATTTTCATGTCCAGTTCCTTTTCCAGACGCTGGCGGGCTTCTTCGAAGGCCTGGGTCCAGCCGCCGTCGTTGGTCGGCGAGATGTAAAGCATGGCAATTTTGGGCTCGCCCTTGAGGGTAAAACCCTCTGCGTGGGCGGTGGTCGTCAGGCCAACAAAACCGGCCAGTGCAAAGCAGGCACTGAGTATGAGTTTTTTCATCTTGGTACTTCCTTTGGTTGGGTGAGGCGGTTTTACATCATGTGATTGATTCGGAAGACGTTGCCTTCAGGGTCCAGGAGCACGGCCTGGTACCAGTTGTAATAGGTTGTGTAGGGCTCCTTGATGAGCGTTGCGCCCGAGGCCAGAGCCTTGGGCACGTATTCATCCACTTCCTCCTTGCTGTCCACGTCGATGTTCAGCAGGAATTTGCAGCCTTTGGTGTCCGAGTAGTCGTCGAGTTTGAGTAGTTCGTAGGCCTCCAGGGCATTAAAGCCAATGCAGGAGCGTCCGGTATCCAACCCCCGGAAAATGGGGGAACGGATTTCCGGGATCTCCGCGAACCCGAACAGATCGCGGTAGAAAACACTCTGCGCTTCGATGTCTTCTGCAAACACATTGACGTAGGAAAGCGTACTCATATCAAGCCACCTCCTGGGTGCCGCCGAAGGTGGTCTGTTTTACAAACTTGGACTTCAGGTGGTCTCCGGAGCTGACCGCCGGGTACTTGGCTTTGCCGTCCTGATCCAGGCAGCTGGGGAGGCACTCGATCATGGCATCGTAGTTGGGCTGGTGGAAGAAAACGATGGACTGGCGAGGGTCAGAAGTGTCGGAATCCATCGGCGGATTGACGACCCGGTGCAGTGTGGAAATCCACTGGTCGTTGGTCCATCGCATCATCAGGTCGCCAATGTTGACCGCGAAGCTGTCTTCCACGTAGGGCACGCTGACCCAGTCGCCGTTCTGATTACAGACCTGCAGGCCGCCAGGTGAGTTGTCGGGTTTGACGATGGTCAGGCTGCCATAGTCGGTATGGGCTCCTGCACGCATCTGGCCTTCCTCAATGTTTGTACCCATGTTCGGGTAGCTGAGGGTTCTCAGCATGCTGATTTCTTTGTCGATCTTGTCGTCGAAGAAGTGTTCATCCAACTTCAGGGACAGGGCAAAGATGCGCATCAGAGAACGAGCCAGATCGCTCATGGCGTCGAAATACTCAGAGTAGGCCTCTTTGAAGCCTTCAATGGATTCCGGCCATACATTCGGGGCGAAGTGGGGGCCAGCCGCCGGACCGCGGTGATAGTCATCCTCGGGCACATCCGTAGGCCCTATGGAGAAGGATTCCTTCAGGTCACCCGGTGCCGCCTCTTCCAGGGAGTAAGAGAGGCTTTCTTCCGCAACGGCGCTGTATCCGCGCACCTGGTCAGGGCTGGGGCGATCCACTTTGCGTTTTTCAGCCATGGGCAGGTTGAAGAACTTGCGGCTCAGCGAGTAAACGCGGTCTACCAGTTCCTTGGGGATGCCGTGATTGGTGATCACCAGGAAACCGATATCCTTACAGGCTCTGTCGACCTCTTTTGCCACCTGGGTTTTGCCTTCGGGAGTGCCCTCGAAGTAAGGGCCAAGGTCAATGGTTGGTACGTGTTGCAGCTGCATGTTTCACACCCTCCTTTCAATTCGGTTATCGCGAGAAGGGCCTGGAATCAGCCGGAAACAAAGAGACTTTCTCGCTTGCTGGATGACTAAGCAGAAAGCGTGCCATTCTTATAAATCCATAAAATTCAGTCAGTTATGAATTTAAGAAAAATTGACTTGGATCAAATGGTCTAAATTAGAGCGCATGGTTCTAATTTCGGCCCAAATTGGGGGCAGGGAGTCTGGGGAGGAGTGGTCCGCTCCCCTCAGCGGGGGCGGACGCCGTCGATAATGATGGTTTCGAGGCTGCTCAGGGTTTCCTGAAAGAAACTGGGATCTTCCAGCGTCTTGCCGGCTACGGCTTCTACCTGAACCCGGAAGTCGGCGTAGTGCTGGGTGGTTGCCCAGAGCGAGAAAACGAGGTGATAGGGTTCTACTGGCGCCAGTTTGCCCTGGTCGATCCAGGACTGAATAACAGCGATCTTGTTTTCTACCAGATCATGCAATGGCTGTTGCAATTCCGTCAGCATCAGCGGTGCGCCCTGCATGACTTCCATACAGAACAACCGTGATTCAGCGGGATGATCCCGGGAAAACTCCAGTTTGACCCGGATATAGTCCCGGATGGCCTGGATAGGGTCCTGTTCCTCCGTGAATGCCCGCAGCGGCCTGAGCCAGAGGTCCAGAAGCTCGCGCAATACGCTGACGTAGAGCTCTTCCTTGTTACTGAAGTAATAGAAAAGGTTGGTTTTGGAGACGTCGGCCAGTAGTGCGATCTGGTCGATGCTCGTGCCGTGCAGGCCGTACTGGGAAAAGGTAGTCAGTGCTGCTTCGAGGATCGCTGCCCGCTTCTTCTCGCTGTTGCGCATACGCCGGTTGAGAGATGCGGCGGTAGGCACTCGTTGAGGTTTCCGTTTGCTCGGGCTGGCTGCGTCCTTGCCTTTTCTGGTGGCGCTCACATGACTCTCCACAGGGTTGATCGGTGGCTCATTCTAGCACCGGATTTCGGGATGGATAGGTCTTTTGAATGTGCTCAGTGTCTTCGCCCCAAAAATGTCCGCTGTGCACAAACCAGGTGCTCTAAAACAGACCAGATGGTCTGAAAAGTCTTTTATAAAAATAGTAATAAATTGATTTGTAACAAAAAAATATATTTTGGCCAGCATTATGCCTTGGTGTGAAAGAGCGTGAATGACGGGTGGTGAACGGTATTTCGCCACCGAATAGCAAACATCAAGGAGCAACCCATGAGTGAGCAGATGAACATCGGTGTCTTCATTCCCATCGGCAACAACGGCTGGCTGATTTCGAAAAATGCCCCCCAGTACATGCCGACATTCGAGTTGAACAAGGAGATCACCCAGAAGGCGGAAAGTTACGGTTTCGACTTTGCACTGTCGATGATCAAGCTGCGCGGTTTCGGTGGTGAAACCGAATTCTGGGAGCACAATCTGGAGTCCTTCACCCTGATGGCGGGGCTTGCTGCGGTCACCAGCAAGATCCAGCTTTTTGCCACCGCCGCAACGCTGACCCTGCCGCCTGCCATTGTGGCACGGATGGCTTCCACCATTGATTCCATCTCGGATGGTCGCTTCGGTGTCAACCTTGTAACGGGCTGGCAGAAGCCGGAATACAGCCAGATGGGGCTTTGGCCGGGGGATGAGTTCTTCGGTTCCCGCTATGACTACCTGGGCGAGTATGCGGAGGTGCTGCGCGAACTATGGGCGACAGGCCGCAGTGACTTCAAAGGTGAGCACTTCCAGATGGATGACTGCCGCGTAAGCCCGGTTCCCAAGGCTGATATGAAAGTGATCTGTGCCGGTCAGAGTGAGGCGGGTATGGCGTTCACTGCCAAGTATGCCGATTACAACTTCTGCTTCGGCAAGGGTGTGAACACGCCGACGGCGTTTGCTCCAACGGTGGATCGTCTGGTGAAAGCGATGGAAGACTCCGAGCGGGAAGTAAGCTCCGTTGCCCTGTTCATGATCATTGCAGACAAAACGGACGAAGCGGCTCGCGCCAAGTGGGAGTCCTACAAGGATGGTGTTGATGAGGAGGCCGTCGCCTGGCTGGGCGAGCAGGGTGCCGCAGACAAGAAGTCCAAGTCTGATACCAACATCCGCCAGATGGCTGACCCGACTTCCGCAGTGAACATCAATATGGGGACCCTGGTGGGTTCCTACGAGAACGTCGCCCGGATGCTCGACGAAGTCGGCACTGTCGACGGCGTCAGTGGCGTCATGCTGACCTTCGATGACTTTGTGCAGGGCATTGAAGACTTCGGCAAATACATTCAGCCGCTGATGAAAACCCGGGTGCATGTTAGCCAGGAACTGGAGCAGGCCGTATGAGCATCGCAACTGAGCAATCGGGCTATGCCCTGAATACCGGTGCTGAGCCGGCGCTGGAACTGCCGGGCAAACCAGAGCCGCTGCATATGCAGGCCGGTGAGACTGCGCTCGTGGTGGTAGATATGCAGAATGCTTATTCCACGATTGGCGGTTACCTGGACCGGGCTGGTTTTGATGTGTCCTCAACCGGGCCGGTTATCCGTCAGATCCAGCGGGCGATAGCGACTGCCCGTGCGGCGGGGATGCCCGTAATCTTCTTCCAGAACGGGTGGGATGCCGAGTACGTGGAAGCCGGTGGACCCGGCTCCCCGAACTGGTACAAGTCCAATGCCCTGAAGACCATGCGCAAGGAGCCGGAACTGAACGGTAGCCTGTTGGCCAAGGGCACCTGGGATTATGACCTGGTGGATGAACTGAAGCCCCGGGCTGGCGATATTGTCATTCCCAAGCCCCGTTACAGTGGCTTCTTCAATACCTCATTCGACAGCATTCTGCGCAGCCGTGGCATCCGCAATCTGGTGTTCACCGGCATCGCCACCAACGTCTGCGTGGAGTCCACCCTGCGCGATGGCTTTTTCCTGGAATATTTCGGCGTTGTCCTGGCGGATGCCACTCATCAGGCAGGCCCCGAGTTCATCCAGCAGGCTGCGCTCTACAACATCGAAACCTTCTTCGGCTGGGTCTCCAGCACTGACGACTTTTGCCGGACATTCGGCGAGGCCGGGATTGGTGCTGAGACTGGGGTCGAAAGCGAAACCGACACTGTCAAAACCGAATCAACGACTGCATAACTAACGGAGAGATATCATGCCCAAGACTTCCATTATTCCCGAAGGCTCAGGAAAACCACTGGCTCCATACGTACCCGGTTCCATGGCCGACGGCGTTCTGTACGTGGCAGGAACCCTGCCTTTTGACAAGGACAACAACGTAGTCCACGTAGGTGATGCTGAAGCCCAGACCCGGCACGTTCTGGAAACCATCAAAGGCGTTGTTGAAGCGGCTGGCGGCACCATGGATGACGTTACCTTCAACATGATCATGGTGACTGGCTGGGACAATTACGCGGCTGTGAACAAGGTATATGCCGAGTACTTCCCGGGCGAGAAACCGGCCCGTTACTGCATCCAGTGTGGGCTGGTGAAGCCGGATGCGCTAATCGAAATCGCCAGTATTGCCCACGTAGGTAAATGATGAAAAGCGCAGCAGGCACTCTCTACTGGGAAGCCTACGGCCCCGCCGACGGTGAGACCGTAGTGCTCAGTGCCGGGCTCGGGGGGGCCGGGAAATACTGGTCCCCCCAGTTGCCGGCATTGACCGAACGCTACCGGGTTCTGGTATACGACCAGTTTGGTACCGGTCGGAGCCGAGGTGATGTTCCCGAGTTCTACACGGTTGCCGACATGGCCGCTGAGCTGGATGCGCTGTTGGAAGAACAGATTGCCGGTCCTGTGCATTTCATCGGGCATGCTCTTGGTGGGCTGATCGGTCTGGAGCTTGCCCGGCGTTCGCCCGGGCGGGTCGGCAGCCTGCTTTTAATCAACGCCTGGGCGGAACCCAACGCCCACTCCCGGCGCTGCTTTTCGGTGCGCAGGAAGCTGCTGCTCAGCTCCGGGCCTGAGGCGTATCTGGAAGCCCAGCCGCTGTTCCTGTTCCCGCCGGTGTGGATTGCGGAAAACAGTGAATGGCTGGAGCAGGAATCCTCTCACATGCTGGCGAGTTTCCCTTCACAGGAGAACGTTCTGCGACGCCTGGCGGCGCTCCAGTCCTGGCAGCCGAAGCCTGAGGACCTGGCATCAATCCGGGCCAATACCCTGGTACTGGCCACCCGGGACGATGCCCTGGTGCCCTGGACCTGCTCCCAGAAACTGGCTTCCCGGCTGCCTAATTCGGGAATTCGACTTTTGCCGGAAGGAGGGCATGCCGTCAATGTCACCGAGGTAGAGCGCTTCAATGAGTTGATGCTGGATCACCTCAGGAAACACCGTCTGCCCGCAGAGGCGCTAACCACACAGGAGGCCCTATGAGCCAAGCATTTAATGACAGTGCCCTCGGGCAGCTGTTTACTGAGGCGCGCACCCACAACGGCTGGAAAGATCAGTCGATACCTGAAGAGACTCTCAGGGAACTCTATGACCTCATAAAAATGGGCCCGACGTCAGCTAACTGCAGCCCGGGCCGGTTCGTGTTTGTTTGCAGTGGTGAAGGCAAGGAAAAACTGGAGCCGTGTCTGTCGAGCGGGAACCGGGACAAGACCATGAGTGCGCCGGTAACGGTGATAGTCGCCCATGACGAGGAATTCTATGAGCGACTGCCGGAGCTCTTTCCCCATGGCGATGCCCGTAGCTGGTTTACTTCGAGCCCGGAAATGGCCCATGAAACGGCCTTCAGGAACAGCTCCATGCAAGCGGCTTACCTGATCATGGCTGCCCGTTCACTGGGGCTGGACACCGGTCCGATGTCCGGCTTTGATCCGGACAAACTGAATGAGGCCTTTTTTGCCGGTACGACCTGGAAAGCAAATCTGCTGATCAACCTGGGCTATGGCAACCCTGAAAAACTCTATGGCCGGTTACCACGCCTGGCCTTCGAAGACGCCTGCCAACTGGCGTAAGGAGAGAAGCATGAAATCTCAACAGCAACTTCATGAGGTGCTGACCATGCCGACACTGGTGGATAAGCAATCGTTCCGCAACGCCATGTCGACCCTGGCAGCGGCGGTCAATGTTGTGACCACCGATGGCCCGGGCGGTCGTGCCGGTTTCACTGCAACCGCGGTGTGCAGTGTGTGCGACGAGCCACCGACCCTGCTGGTTTGCCTGAACCGCGGCGCATCGGTTTACGATACCTTCAGTCGAAATGACAGTGTGTGTGTGAATACATTGGCCAACCATCAGTCAGATCTGTCCAACCTGTTCGGTGGTAAGACGGACATGAATCAGCGTTTCGCTGCTGCAGACTGGAGCAAGGCTGTCAGCGGTGCCCCGGTACTGGATGATGCCCTGGTCAGTTTTGACTGCACGGTCAGCAAGCGTGTCAGTGTGGGGACTCACGATATCCTGTTTTGCGAAGTGGCGAGCATTCGTCAGCAGGATGATGCCGGAAGTCTGGTCTACTTTGACCGTGGCTACCACGAGTTGAAAGGCCAGTGAGTGTCGAATGATGCTGTCCGGTGGGTCGCCTCCGGACAGCACATCTGTTCAGTCAATCAGCTGTCTGGCCATCAGGTTCTGTTCCTCAACGATATGAGGCAGCGAGCGAGTCAGCAGGTTTCCTTCCTCAATCACGACACGTCCGTTGATGATGCTCCAGCTGACTCTGGGTGGTGTGCAGAAAACCAGGGACGCTAACGGATCGCTCTGGCCACCGGCCATGGCGATATCATCGGTACGGAAAGCGACGATATCTGCGCAGTATCCAGGCTGGATCCGCCCCAGTGCATCTCCCCGCCCCAGTACCTCAGCGCCGCCGCGGGTGGCCACTCGCAGTGCTTCTCTGGCTGTCATGGCACCGGGGTTCTGGTCCCGTACCCGCGCCGACAACATAGCCAGTCTGGCTTCGTCCATCAGGTTGCCGGTGTCATTCGAGGCGCTGCCGTCCACTCCGAGCCCAACCTTCACGCCAGAGTCCAGCATCTTCCTTACGGGCGCGATGCCGGATGCCAGGCGCATGTTAGAGCAGGGGCAATGGGCAACGCCGGTGCCGGTTCGGGCAAACAGAGCAATGCCCGGGTCATCCAGGTGTACGCAGTGTGCATGCCAGACATCGTCGCCTACCCAGCCTACATCCTCGGTAAATTCGGTCGGGGTCATACCGTAGCGTTCTTTGCTGAAGGCCAGATCTTTCCAGTTCTCGGCAGTGTGAGTGTGCAGACCGACCTTCATCGACCGGGCCATGGTCGCCGCCTCACGCATCAGATCGGTGGTTACCGTGAACGGTGAACAGGGCGCCAATGCCACGCGGATCATGGCGTCCGGGCTGTGATCGTGATGGGTTTCGACCACCCGTTGCATGTCCCGGAGAATCGCGTGTTCATCCAGCTCTACCAGCTCATCCGGTGGAAGTCCGCCCTTGCTCTGGCCCAGGCTCATCGCACCCCTGGCTCCATGGAATCGAATGCCCATTTCTGTCGCGGCCTGGACGCTGTCATCAAGGGTAATGCCATTAACGTGCAGATAGGCATGATCGGCTGCGGTGGTGCACCCCGAAAGCATGAGTTCCGCCATGGCGGTGCGGCTGGCAGCCCGTTGCATGGCGGGTGTGATGTTTCGCCAGACGGGAAACAGGGCGCTCAGCCAGTCAAACAGCTCACCGTTCTGGGCGGCCGGCAGGGCCCGGGTCAGGGACTGGAACATGTGGTGGTGGGTATTGATCAGCCCCGGGATCACCACATGACCGCTCAGGTCGATGATGTGGTCAGCCGTGTCCGGGCATTCGTCCATCGGCCCCACTGATTCGATCTTGTTGTCACGAACCTCGATGTAGCCATTTTCAATCTCCCGTTCATTGTCATCCATGGTGGCGATGACGCGGGCATTCTTCAGTATCAGCGTTTCAGTCATTGCTTGGTTGTCCTCATAGCAAGGAATTTGGGAGATATGAATATGCAAGATTGGTGCCTCTGAAATTAGCACAAAAAGGCTGGCTTTTTGGTCAACAAAAACACTTGACCACTACAGATCGCACCGATTTGATGCAGGAGGTCACTGTTTTGTGCCAAAACAGGCGGTTTGAGTGGGTTTTTATGTGGCATGAGCATTGCAGATATTCTGACCATTTGGATAACAAAATTCATAAATGATGGGAGGAGTCATGTCAGGTGGTGTGCTGGAAATACCCGTGATAGATTTCGCGCCGTTCCTGGGCGGGTCGGAATCAGAGCGTCAGTCTGTGGCGGCGAAGATGCGCCAGGCCAGTCAGGAATGGGGTTTCTTCTACCTCTCTGGTTGCGGTATGCCGGACGAGGCACTTGAGCGGGCATTTGCGGCCTCAAAATCCTTTTTCGGTTTACCTTTGGCTGACAAACAGCAGGTTGCCTGGCAAAGCGCGGAAAGTAATCGCGGCTATGTGGGTATTAAGCGTGAAAAGCTAGATCCGAGTCGTCCGGGGGATCTCAAGGAGGCCTTTAACCTTGCGCCGGAGCAGCCCGGCCCGGATGCCTTTAAAAACCTCTGGCCAGAGGGGCATCCCCGATTCAAATCGGTGATGGATGGTTTCCTTGAAGAGTGTATACAAACCGCTGACCGGGTGCTGGAGGCCTTTGCTCTGGCGCTCGCTCAGCCAGCGGGATTTTTCAGAGACGCCCATAACGAAAACGACCACACGCTTCGTCTGCTGCACTACCCGCCGCTGCCGGAAGGCTTTGAGCCTGAAGACGGCGAGAGCCGCGCCGGCGCCCATACGGATTACGGCAGTATCACGCTGCTGTTCCAGGATGACGTGGGAGGACTGGAGGTGCGGACACGCGCAGGGGAATGGATCCGGGCCACGCCGATTCCCGGAACGGTTGTCGTCAACACCGGTGACCTGATGCATCGCTGGACCAACCATGTGTTCTGTTCCACACCCCATCGCGTCAATGTGGCACCAGAACATCGCCACCGCGACCGGTATTCGATTGCGTTTTTTTGTCACCCGAACAAGTCGGCAGACATTGCTTGCATTGACAGTTGCGCCACCGAAGAGAGCCCGGCGATCTACGCGCCAATCTCGGCAGGCCAGCACCTGCATGAAAAACTTACCAACACCTACGGCGCATAAGCCCGAAAAACGAGGAATGACCATGAAGAAGCTAAAAACACTGGCGGCCGGGATCACCCTGTCTCTGGGCACCCTTTCCGGGTTTGTTCATGCCGAAGAACTAACGCCGGTGACGGTATCGACCACCTGGTACGCCCAGGCTGAACATGGCGGTTTTTACGCTGCCAAGGCGATGGGTATTTATGAGGAGCATGGGCTTGATGTCACCATCAAGATGGGCGGTCCGCAGGTTAACAACGTGCTGTTGCTCATGGGTGGGTCTGTGGATTTCATCATGGGGTATGGCCTTCAGTCCTATAACTCCGTAAACCAGGGCATTCCGCTTGTGACCGTCGCTGCGTTTTTCCAGAAGGATCCGCAGTCGCTGGTGGTTCGTGCCGGCGTTGGCAATGACTCACTGGAAGAGATGAAAGGTAAGCCGATGCGAGTGCCGACCGCGGGCCGGGTGGCCTACTGGCCGTGGCTGAAAACCGAGTACGGCTATACAGACGACCAGCTTCAGGCCTATGACTACAGCTTTGCCCCGTTTATCCGGGATGAGCAGACCATCCAGCAGGGGTATATCACCAACGATGGATATTTCCTGGAACAGGCGGGTGTCGAAGGCAAAAGCCTGTTACTGGCGGACTATGGCTGGGATGCCTATTCAGCGACGTTGGACACCACAAGGGAGATGGTTGAAGAAAGCCCTGAGGTTGTCCAGAAAATGGTGGCCGCGACGGCTGAAGGCTGGAAGGCCTACTTCGAGAATCCGGAGGCAGCCAATAAGCTGATCAAGGAAGACAACCCGGAAATGCAGGATGACCTGCTGGCATACAGCCACGCTAAAATGCAGGAAGAGGAAATGTTGCTCTCCGGTGCCGCTGAAGGTGGTCGTTACGGCATGATGACCCTGGAGCGTTGGAAAGCATTCTTTGATGATATGGTTGCCGCTGAAACCCTTCCTGCGGATCTGGACTGGCAGAAGGCGTTTGATCTTACTTTTGTGAATGAGATTTACGGTAAGTAAGACTGGGGACTGTTAGGTGATTGAGGGGCGGCCAGTTGGTCGCCCTTTTAGTTCAGGTGGCTGGCTGCAAAGGCTGCCAGTGCAGAGGCAACGGCTTCCGGCGCCGCGACCTGCGGGACGTGGCCGGTATCCAGGGAAACCACCTCGGCTCCGGGTACGAGTTGCTGCATTCGTCGCTGTACCGGAAGCACCACGGAGCGGTCTTTTTTCGCTTCAACATAGAGCCGGGGAAGTCGCCCGAACCTTTCCGGGCTCCAGGTCGGTATCAACGTTCTGCTGCCTTCAGCCTGGGGATTGAACAGTGGGATGGCTTCTGCGACCACTTCCTCACTGACGTCCTGAAGGAAAATCTCGCGAATGGCAGCGGGAGGCACCCGTGAGACTTTCTGGTCAGGCTCCCAGTTCAGGAATGGGCCTATTCCCGATGCTTCGGGGTATTCATCAACCATCGAGGCGACCACGTCTCCGAACCCGATGCCGGAAGGCAACATCATACCTGCCAGATAGGCGATACCGATCACCCGGTCGGAGATGGATTCTGCGAGCTGGGTGGCGACGGCGCCTCCACCGGAATGACCAACAAGCAGCAGTGGGCCGGTTATGGTTTCCAGCTTCTGCTCAAGATCTGCCACGCATCGGTCCAGCGAGGCTTCCTCCGGATTGCCAAGCCGGTTGCCGCAGCCCGGGAGGTCCGGTGCCAGTACCCTGAAGCCCTGGGCTTCAAGGAAGGGGGTGATGGTGTCCCAAACCCAGCCTCCGGCCCAGGCGCCGTGAATCAGAACAGCAGTGACCTGTGACTCAGGCATAGGTCCTCCGGTACATGTCCATCAGGTGCGCTTCGACGGTTGTTGTTGGGTAGTGGGGCTGATCACCTTCTGCCAGGCAGGTGGCCAGACAACGAACTTCGTGGTCGGGGTTGCCGCTATAGAAGAACGGCACGGAATAACGCTCGGCGCCAGAGGTATTGACGACTCGGTGCAGGGTGGAGCGATAGCGGTCGTTGGTCCAGCGGGCAATCATGTCGCCTAGATTAACCACGAATGTGCCGGGAATAGGGTTGGCATTAATCCACTGTTCATTTGCGGCATCCCACACCTGCAGCCCGGGATTGTCGTCCAGCAGCAGGATCGTGACGCCGCCGAAATCCGTATGGGCTCCGCAGCCTTTTTCGCCGGGTGCCGGGTTGGCGGGCTGTGGCGGATAGTGAAGCAGTCTCAGCGTTGACAGGGGCTGATGGCAGAAGTCGTCAAAGAAACGCTGGTTCAGGTCCAGAGACAGCGCGAGGGCTTCCATGATCCGGGCACTCAGCTGGTTAAGGGCTGTGAAGTATTCGGTCATCGTGTCGCGAAAGCCGGGAAGCGAAACCGGCCACTGGTTGGCACCCTGATTGAAGCGTCCTGCCTGTACTCGCGGGTCGGAATCGTCCAGCTCTTCTCCAATATAGAAGCCTTCCTTCAAATCCGGCGGGCTCCCCGGTTCAAGGGTCTGACCTTTCAGTGGCTCGTAACCTCGGTTAGCCCTGGAGAGGCTCTTGTTGATGGCGTCTTTTTGCGCGTCCGGGAGGCCGAACAGGGCGCGGGATTCTGCGAATACCCGATTGATCAGTTCGTCTGCAATGCCATGCCCGCTGACATAGAAAAAACCGGTATGCAGGCAGGCATCGGCCAGAGACCGGGCGAGTAATTGCTGTTGTTGAGGTGTTCCTGTCAGCAGAGACAGGTCGATGACGGGCAGTGATGCTGTCGATGGTTCTGTCGCGATCATGGAGACTCTCCGAGTGCTCTATCAATATTGTCCAGTTGGTCAGTAATTCACAAAGCGTGCCATGCCGAAGATTGGGGGTGTTGGCGTGGCGGGGCTGAAAAACCGGGAGGTCGTTCGCTTGGGAAAGTATCGGGCGAAAGATAGGTGGCTTCATATCAGGGCGCGCCTGATGGTTTTGCACTAGATTCGGGCGCAGTGCGCGCTTTCTGGAGTGTCCCTGGTGAGGGTCGGGGGTCTTCCGGGGGTGCTTCCAGATCCCATGGATATGGCCTGTAAATTGAAGTGTTTTCAAGAGCGAAGGCTGATTCCCGGGATTTTATGCTGCGATGTTAACCAATCTGGCCTGCCCTTTGCTTTGTCTAGATAAAACTTGACCGAATGATCAATAAATTTCAGGCGATATACCATAAAGGGGAAAGCACATGCGCAAAGGTTTCACACGTTCATTTCTGTTTGCCGCGTCACTGGCCGGCGGCTTGATGAGCCAGGCCACTTTGGCTGCTGATAAAGTGGTTTATCAGTTGGACTGGCTGCCCGGTGGTGACAAATCTCCGGTCTATGTCGGCGTTCAGCAGGGCTTCTTCGAAGCCGAGGGCCTGGAGGTCAGCATTGCCATTGGCCGGGGCTCCACCGATGCGATCACTAAAATTGCGACTGGCCAGGCTGATATCGGTAGTGCGGATATTGGTGCTCTGATGGCCGCAAAGGCCCAGGATGATAGCCTGCCGGTCAAGGCGGTGTACAGCATCTTCAATCAGGCGCCGCATGCGTTTTTCACGCTTGAGAAGAACGGTATATCAGAGCTGACTGATATCGAAGGCAAGAAAGTTGCGACGTCTCCGTTTACCTCGTCCAATGCGTTTCTGCCTCTTGTTCTCAAAGGAAACGGCCTCGCTGAAGACGCAGTAAAACTGACTAAGGCCGATCCGGGTGCCCTCGGACCGATGCTGATGAACGGCGGTACCGATGCGATCATCGCCTGGGTGACCAACATTGCTCTGTTCGCCGATCAGGCTAAAGCCACCGGCAACGAACTGGTGGTTCTGCCCTGGTCTGATGCCGGCCTCGAGCTCTATTCCTCCTCTGTGGTTGCCAGTGACAAGTTCCTGAGTGATCGCCCGGATGTCGCCAAGCGTTTCATGCGCGCCTTCGACAAGTCCCTGAAGTTCACCCATGACAACCCGCGCAAAGCCGCAGAAGACCTGCACAGCATGGTTCCCGAGGTAGACGTCGACGTGGTCACCGCACAGATCGGCGACACCATGGAACTGGTGGTAAACGATGTGAGCGAGCGTGATGGGCTGGGTGCTTTGACGGAAGAGCGTGTTGCCCTGACCTGGGACTGGGTCGCTCAGGCTGAAAAGCTTGAGAAGGATGCACTGGATCCGGAAACCGTGATTGACCGCGCTCTGCTTGAGGCCCTGTAAGAATGACTGAGTCCGCCACCAACCGTTCGTTCGTCCAGCTCGCAGGGGTCGGGCACCGGTATGATCCGAATCCGGACATTCCGCCGGCGGTCACCGGTATCAATCTGGATATCCGGCGGCATGAGTTCGTCGCCGTGGTTGGCCCTTCGGGGTGTGGGAAATCCACGCTGCTGAGGATGATTGCCGGCCTGCTGAAGCCCAGCGAGGGATCTGTCTCGGTCTTTGGCAAGGAAGTCGATGGTCCGCGGGATGATGTCGGCATCGTATTCCAGAAGCCGACGTTGCTGCCCTGGCTGACTGTGCGCAAGAACGTGCTGTTTCCGCTCAAGCACAAATATGGTCGCTATGGCCGTGAAGATGAAAAGCGGGCTGATGAACTGTTGGCTATGGCGGGCCTGGAAACCTTTGCTAACAAAATGCCGGATGAGCTCTCTGGCGGTATGCAGCAGCGGGTCGGCATTGTCCGTGCGCTGCTGCTGAATCCGGATATCCTGTTGATGGATGAGCCTTTCTCGGCGCTTGACGCCATGACCCGGGAGCAGATTGGTTTTGACTTGCTGAAGATCTGGCAGGAAAACCCGAAAACCGTGCTGTTCATCACCCACTCAATCTCCGAAGCCGTGCTGCTGGCGGACCGGGTGCTGGTGATGAGCAAACGACCAGGTACGGTGCTGGAAATGGTCTCTGTTGATCTGCCCCGGCCTCGCACTACCCACACGATTTCCAATCCGCATTTCGGGAAACTCACTGAACGACTGAGGAAGCATATCTATGAGCCTGAAGTTGCCTGATGGGAAGGCCGGGCGCTTCCTGCTCACAGCGGCGCCCTGGTTGTTCTTCCTGGCCCTGATCGTGCTCTGGGAGCTGGTGTGCCAGGTCTTTTCACTGCCCGAGTATGTGTTGCCTGCACCGTCGGCCATTGTTGATGCGTTTTTCAACGTTGAATTCAGTCGCTGGATGACGCACCTGTGGGCAACGCTGCGGGTGGCCCTGATGGGGTTTGTGGTCTCGATTCTGGTGGCGATTCCCATCGCTATCGCGATGATGCGATCGGAGTTGCTGAGCCGGACCCTGTATCCGTTACTTGTGGTGATTCAGTCCACCCCCGTGGTGGCCGTTGCACCGCTGATCATCGTGTTGATGGGCTCCGATGATCCTTCGAGGGTGCTGATCACCTGCTTGCTGACCTTCTTCCCGCTGGTTGTTTCCACGGCTACCGGGATTAACGAAACCCCGGCAGAATTGATTGAGTTGAGTCGTTCGCTGGACGCACCCACCCGCCGGGAAACCTGGCAGATCCGTATTCCCTACGCTATCCCCCACATTTTCAGTGGCCTGCGCGTGGCGATCACCCTGGCGATTATCGGTGCTGTTGTCGCGGAGTTTGTGGCTGCCGAGGAGGGGCTGGGCTACTTCATCCAGTTCTCGACCTCCTTCTTCCGGATTCCTCAGGCATTTGCCGGATTATTCTTCCTCGCAGTGGTCAGCCTGCTGCTGTTCAAGTCAGTGCAATGGGCACAACAGATTTTCTTCCCGTGGAGCCTGCCCAGAAGGTGAGCTGCTGCGGAACCAACCAACACGTTTAAAGATTTAACTGATATGGAAAAACTGAACGATACCGACCAGGCCATGATGGAAAAAGTCATTGCACTGGCCAACCAGCTCGCGGAAGACGGAATACACCCCTTTGCGGCAATTCTGGTCGATGGTGATGGCGAGGTTTTGATGGAGCAGGGCAATGCCTATCTGCCAGACCAGGACATGACCGGGCATGCTGAGCGTGTTCTGATGACGCGGGCCAGCAAAACCTGGCGCCCGGATTTTCTCGCCAGCTGCACTATGTATGTTTCCGCTGAGCCCTGCTGCATGTGCGCGGGTTCAGCTTACTGGGCCGGGTTGGGGCGGGTTGTGTACGGCCTGAGTGAGCATCGCCTGAAAACGATCACAGGCAATCATCCCGAAAACCCGACTCTGGATCTGCCGTGCCGGGTGGTGTTTGGATCTGGTCAGCGCGACGTAGAGGTTATTGGGCCGGTGCTCGAAGACGAGGCGGCAAAAGTCCATGAAACCTTCTGGAAGAACCACGGCGCGTAAGGAGTCAGCCATGACAGCAAGTCGTGTAACGATTGTTGTAGATTCCCGCTACGGGAGCACTCTGAGCCTGGCGAAGGCCATTGTTGAAGGCGCGGAGTCCGAGGGTGCGGAGGTTCGTTTGCGTCGTGTAGAGATTTCTGAGCCTGAATTCAGTGTTGATGACCAGCGCCCGGATTTCGTAGCAGCGCAGAAAGAATATCGCGAGTTGCCCCGGTCGTCAGCGGAAGATCTTGAGTGGGCTCGGGGCATTATCTGGGGATCCCCCACGCGCTATGGGCTGATGAGTACGCCACTACGGGCGTTTATAGATGAAGTGGCACCGCTTTGGCGCCAGGGTGCGCTGATTGGGAAGGTGGGCGCAGCGTTCACCTCTACCGGAGGTATGCATTCGGGCAATGAAATGACGCTGTTGTCTCTGCTGATGCCCTTCATGCAGCACGGAATGATACTGGCGGGTGTTCCCCATAGCGTGCCAGAGCTGGTTCGGACCGACAAAGGTGGTTCTCCGTATGGGGCTACGACAGTGACAGGCTTCGACGGCAACCGCCCTGTTGATGAGAATGAAAAGGCTATTGCGCGTGCCCTGGGTGCCCGTGTGGCGCGCCTGTCAGGCTGGGTACAGCCAGAGCCAGCCTCGGTGGAGGTGGCCGCCTATTCAAATTAATGCGTTGGCAACGGTCGCTGAGTAAGCGTAGATGTTGTGTTGTCCTTTTTGGCCGCCTCCGGGCGGTTTTTTTGTTTGCCCGGCGAAGCCGGCAAACCCGGCCACCTGAAAGAAGGTGGCGTCACCCCGACTGAGGGGAAGACAATCCGACTGGCAAGGGCGTCACTGGCCAACGGTGGGGTCTGAAGGAAGCCATAGGAAGTTAACGGTACACAACGCAAGTGAACCTGCTTCGGCAGCCC
>Ga0208813_1000245_pt1 | contig 46436 bp, 46 predicted proteins | sample MalvireepMed_904_FD_184250 | JGI IMG/M metagenome (GOLD analysis project Ga0208813, IMG submission 184250) | Marine viral communities from the Global Malaspina Expedition - Malaspina viral metaG DeepMed_904 (SPAdes) (version 2) | ecosystem: Environmental > Aquatic > Marine > Oceanic | place... | reverse complement strand
ATGTTCAATGACTTGCCTCAGGCGGTTGCGTTATACTGCCGCCCACGAAGGGTTCGGGTCCCATTTTTAGGTGATTTTTAGTGGGGCCAACAGTGTGGCCAACACCTTTTTTGGTTTTTTTATTATGTTGTAAATCAGATGGTTGGGGCTGTATTTGAGTCCGGCCTCTGGGATCCTGCCGGGGCTCCGCCCCTTTCGCGGGCGAGGCCCGCTCCCACAATATCCTTGCGAAGTAGAGTCCTGCCGTCACCCTCACTGATTTGTCGCCCTCAAAGCCAAACCCCCACCGCGATCAGGGCAAGCACCCCGGCCGTGGTTCGTTCCACCTTGTCGTGGTGCCGGCGCAGGGCCGCGAGCATTGGCCCGCGCGCCAGCAACAGCGCCACCAGACTGTACCAGGCGGCGTCGATCACCACCGCCGTGGCGGCCACCTGAACCCGCGCGGCCATGGCCATCTCCGCGCTTACGAACTGGCTGAACAGCGCCAGGAAGAACAGCGCCACCTTGGGGTTCAGGAAGGCGATCAGAAAGCCGTCGCGCACCGCGTTGGCGCCGGCCTGCGCATCCGGCTCCGGCGCCGGACGCGCGGCGGCGCGCCAGCTGCCCAGTGCCAGCCACAACAAAAACAATGAACCCGCCAGCCGGATGGCGATTTCCAGCTGTGGGAAGCCGCGCAACACCACCGCCAGCCCCGCCACCGTGGCGACCGCGTACACGCCGATGCCGGCGGCATGGGCCAGCCCGGCGCTGACCCCGGCGCGGGCCGAGCCACGCAGCGTGTGCCGGGTCACCACCGCCAGGCTGGCGCCCGGTGTCATCGCGCCCAGGGCGCACACGCCGATCAACAGCAGCCAGTCGTTTACAGCAAGCATGGGGTCCTCGTCAGATCCTGGGGTCGGGTGATGATGCCTTTTGTACGCGTCAGGTAAACTTAGGTGTCGTTTCTTCCTTTATTGCAAACCTGGCGCCGGCGCTGTGGCCGCTCTCCCGCCTTTCTGATTACTCTCCCAGACTTTGTGGTTATTTATCCGCCCGGGCGGATTTTTGCTGTGCTTAAAAGCAGGTATCGGGAGAACAACAATGTCAGCTATTTCCATGCACACCGGGCGCGGCGCCGCGATGGCGCTGTGCACCTTGCTCGCGTTGACCGCCTGTGGCGGTGACGGTGGCGGCGGTGGTGAGAGCACCGCCGCCGCGCCGCAGCAACGCGACGCCGCCCCCACCGCGGTGGACCGTGGCCGCGAGATATTCCGCTTCGAGACATTCGGCAACCAGGGTTTCTGGACCACCGCCATGCGCTTGCCCCAGGGCATCGAAGACAGCGGTATGACGCCGCTGCAGGCCCTGGAAATGGGGCTGAACATCAACACCGCCGCGCTCGAGCCGCAACAGGCCGAGGCGCTGCGTAACGCCGCCGCCCGCATTGAGGCCGGCACCGACCCCGGGGACACGGTGCTGGCGGAGCCGACCCGGCTCAACGCCTGGCTCAACCAGGGCGCCGTGATCGGGCTGGTGCCGTTCCGCGCCGATGGCGAACGCAAGCCGCTGGGCAGCAGCGACGGCTTTACCGGCGGCGGCCTCAACCTGGCCGCCGGCGACCGGCTCGGGGTGAGCTGCGCGCTTTGCCACGCCAGCACCGACGGCGACGTGCTCGCCCCGGGCCTGGCCGGCGCCGGGTCCGCCGGGTTGCCGGTGGACGGTGTCATCGCCCGCGACCTGGATGTGGGCGCGCTGTTCGCCACCGCCAACAACCCGCTCGCCTACCTGCCGTTACTGCAGCTCCGTCTGGACCAGCCGGACGCCGACGGTGGCGACCAACAGGGCGGTCTGCTCGACGGCCTGCTGCCCTCCGGGCCGGAGCCGGCACCCTATGACGGCGTCACCGTCGGACGCGGCGATTTCGCCGGCATTCCCGCCGGCGGCACCATCGAGCAGGCCACCGCCGCCGCCCGTGAATACCTTACCGGCACCTACCAGCAGGACGGCGAGACCCGGCGCTACTACCCGCGCACCTCGTTCGACGGCACCCCGGACGGCCTCGGCAACGCCTCCATCACGCCGCCGTTCTTCCGCACCGACCTGGCGGCGCCGGGCAGCCACGCCGGCATTTTCGAGAAAGTCGACGACTTCAACAATCTGGACTACACCGTCGCCATGGAGCCCACCAGCCTGCTCACCGAATCCGGGCGTGCGTTTCTGAACGTGGTCGCCGGCCGCCTGGGCGACGAGATCGCCCGGCGCTACGAAGCGGTGCTGCGCGACACCGGTGTGATTCCGGAAGGCATGGCGGCCACCGACGTGATTCCGTTCGCCGAGGCCGAGCGCACCGACCTGCCCGTGGGTGCCCCGGCCGGCCCGGTGGGCCGCCGCGTTGCCCAGCAAAAGCTCGACGACCTGCGCGCCTACACCGACCAGCTGCCGGCGCCGGCCGCCCCTGACGATCTGGACGCCGACCGGGTGGACGCCGGCCGCGCCCTGTTCACCACCCCCCGGGAAGATGGCGGCGCCGGTTGCGTCGCCTGCCACACCGCCGATCCCAACCAGCCGGTCTCCGCCGAGGTGGTCCCCATAGAGACCCTCTACCCGGCCTACAACGACGAGCTGCTGGTGCTGTTTGAACGGTCCACGGTGAGCGACTTCAGTGACGTCCAGGACGCCCGAGGCGGACCCGCACCGGCCTACGACGACTCCGTGGTCGCCCTCGACGCCACCCTGCGCGGCGGCCAGCGCGGCTTCGCGCAACCGCTGCTGCTGGCCCTGGACGGCAAAGCCCGCTTCCTGCACGACGGCTCGGTGCGCGGCAGCGACGCCCGGGACGGCCTCGATCGCCTGCTCGACCCGGCGCGCGGCGAGCAGGCGCCGCATCCCTTCTACTTCCCCGAAACCCTGGACCAGGGCGATGACGCCCAAGGCCGCGCGGCGCTGGTCGAATACCTGCGCAGCCGCACCACGGATCAGGAGGAATAAGACAGGTCTCTGGTATCCCGCCGGCAAGCTCCGCTTGCCTTTCGCGGGCGGGGCCCGCTCGCACAAGGGCTCCGCTCCCGGCGCCGGGCTACGGAGCCCACCATCAGACCCGAACCCTCAAGGATGCTCGGCAAACACCTGAACGCCATCCTCGCCGTACAGCAGCACCTGATAATCGTCCTGCCGGCCGCCCATCTCCATACCGGGCGAGCCCACCGGCATGGCCGGCACGGTCAGGCCGTGGGCGTCGGGTTTCTGCTCCAGCAGGCGCCGCACGTCTTCCGCCGGCACATGGCCCTCGATGGCGTAGCCGTCGATAAAGGCGGTGTGGCAGGAACCCAGGCCCGGGCGCAGCTGCGCTTTTTGCTTGATCGGTTGCAGGTTGTGCACCTCGTGGGTGACCACGTCGAACCCGTTGTCGCGCATGTGGTCCGCCCATTTTTCGCAGCAGCCGCAGGTCGGTGATTTATACACCTCCAGGGTGCCGGCCTCGGGGGCCTCGGCTACGGCCAGGGAACTGGCCACCAGCAGGCCGGCGGCGGTCAGTAAACGCTTCATGGTGCTATCCTCGTGTCAGTGAACGATCAGTTTGCCCTGGTACATATTCATCTGGCAGGTAAAACGGTAGGTGCCCGGTCGTTCCGGCGTCAGCGTTACCGTGGTGGTTTCCCCCACCGGTAAATACTCGCTGACGTCGAGGCCGTGGAACACCACCTGTTCGGCGCAAGGGCTGGCGTCGCGGCGTTCGAAGCGCAGCGACAGCGGTTCGCCGGCGTTGCTCTCGATCACCGCCGGCTCATAGACCCCGTCGTCGACGATAATATCCACCGCGCCGTGAGTGGCGCGCCGTGCCTTGCCGGCACCGGCCAGCCAGAACCACCAGACGATCAGCGCCATCAGCGCCAGGCCGGAAAGATTGATCAACCAGCTCATGAGTCGTGCCTCCCCTCGGCCGTGCGGCGGTCCGCTTTGTTGGGTTTAAAGAAGCGCAGCCGGTTGGCGTTGCTGACCACGGTCACCGAGCTCAGCGACATGGCGGCGCCGGCGATCACCGGGCTCAGCAGCCAGCCGGTGAACGGGTAGAGCAGGCCGGCGGCCACTGGCACGCCCAGGCTGTTGTAGACGAAGGCGCCGAACAGGTTCTGCTTGATGTTGCCCAGCGTCGCCCGGGAAATCGCCATGGCGTCGGCGACGCCGTGCAGCGAGCCGCTCATCAGCGTGACGGCGGCGGACTCGATGGCCACGTCGGTGCCGGTGCCGATGGCGAAGCCCACGTCCGCCTGGGCCAGCGCCGGGGCGTCGTTGATGCCGTCGCCGACCATTGCCACCTTGGCGCCGTCCTGCTGCAGCCGCTGCACTTCGCGGGCCTTGTCCTCCGGCAGCACCTCGGCGAGCACCTCGTCGACGCCGGCCTGGCGGGCGATGGCGTCGGCGCTGGCCTGGATATCGCCGGTGATCATGATCACCCGCAGGCCGCGCTCACGCAGCCGGCGGATCGCCTCGGCGGCGTCGTCCTTGATGCGGTCGGCGACGCCCAGCACGCCGATCACCCGGTCGTCGCGGGCCAGGAACAGCGGCGTGGCGGCGTCCTCGCTGAGCGCGGCGGCCTGGTCCTGCAGCGCCAGGGTGACCCCTTCCTGCTCCAGCCAGCGGCGGTTGCCCAGCCGCAGGGTGGCGCCGTCGAGCCGGGCGCTGACGCCCTTGCCGTTAAGCGCCTGGAAGTCGCTGACCGACCGCGGTGACAGGCCGCGCTCGTCGGCGGCGTCGAGAATCGCCCGGGCCAGCGGGTGCTCCGAGCCGGCTTCCAGGCTGGCGGCCAGCGTCAGAACGTCATCCTCGGTTTCGCCCTCGGCGGCCAGCACCCGGGTCAGCGCCGGGCGGCCCTCGGTGATGGTGCCGGTCTTGTCCAGCACCACCGTGTCCAGGTCGGCGGCGGTCTGCAGCGCCTCGCCCTGGCGGATCAGGATGCCGTACTCGGCGGCCTTGCCCACGCCCACCATCACCGACATGGGCGTGGCCAGGCCCAGGGCGCAGGGGCAGGCGATGATCAGCACCGTGGTGGCCGCCACCATCATGTGCGAGAACGGCGGCTGCGGCCCCACGTTGAACCAGACCAGGGCGGCGGCCACCGCGATCAGCATGATGGTGGGCACGAACACCGCGGACACCCGGTCCGCCAGGCGGCCGATCGGCGGCTTGGTGCCCTGGGCTTTTTTCACCAGCTCGATGATCCGCGCCAGGGCGGTGTCCGCGCCCACCCGGGTGGCCCGGTAGATCAGCGTGCCGCCCTCGTTCAGGGTGCCGGCGGCGACGCTGTCGCCGGGGCCCTTGGCCACCGGCATCGGCTCGCCGGTGAGCATGGATTCGTCCAGCCGGCTGCTGCCTTCTTCCACCTCGCCGTCCACGGCGATCTTCTCGCCCGGGCGCACTCGCACGCGGTCGCCGGCCACCACCTGTTCCACCGGGATGTCCTGCTCGCCGCCGTCACGCAGTACGCGGGCGGTTTTGGCGCGCAGGTCCAGCAGGCGTTTGACGGCGGCGCTGGTTTTGCCCCGGGCGCGCACTTCCAGGGCCAGGCCCAGGCTGATCAGGCCGATGATCATGGCGCTGGCCTCGAAATAGACATGGCGGGCCGCTTCCGGCACCAGCCCCGGCGCCAGCACCACCACCATGGAGTACAGCCAGGCGGTGCCGGTGCCCAGCGCGATCAGCGTGTCCATGTTGGCGTTGTGGTGGCGCAGGGCTTTCCAGGCGCCGACAAAGAACGGCTGTCCGGGCACCGCCAGCACCGCCAGGGTGATCACGCCCACCGCCAGCCAGGCGGCCTGGCTCCAGGTGCCCGGCTGCACCGTCATGCTGCCGCCGAGCAGGCCCCACAGCATCAGGGGCGCGCCCACGCCCAGGCCGTAACCGGTGTGGCGCAGCAGCTGCCGGTAGTGGGCCTGCTTGCGCTCCTCCCGTTCCTGGTCGGCGCGGCGCGGGTCGTCGATCACGCTGGCGCCGTAGCCGGCGCTCTCCACCGCGCGGATAAGATCGCGCGGGGCCGCCCGGCCGCTCACCCGGGCGCTGTGGTCGGCCAGGTTCATGCTCGCCTCGCGGACGCCGGCCACGCCGCCCAGGGCGGTTTCGATGCTGCGAACGCAGGAGGCGCAGGTGGCGCCGGTGATCGCCAGTTGAATGTCACCGCCGCTGGACGGCTCGCGGTCGCTGGAGGGCGTTTCGTCGCCTTTTTGCTCGCAGTGTGAGGGCGCCGCTTCGGTGTCGCCTGCCGGTTCCACGCCGTAACCGCTTTCCGCCAAAGCGCGGACCAGTGCCTCGCGCTCAGCGGGGCCCCGCACACTTGCTTGCTGTGCCTCCAGATCCACCTGGATGTCTTCACTGCCGGGCACCGCCTCCAGAGCGGCGCGAATCTTATTGGCGCAACCCTGGCAGGTGGCGCCCTGGATAGGTAAGTGGTGCGTACGTATGGTATTGGCTTCCGTAATAGTCAACGGGAATAGCGATTACCGTCCAGTGTTAAACCTTGGGGCAACCCCAAGGTCAAGCAAGGCGTTCCGGCGCGCCTGAAAAGCGACAAAAAAGCGTGAAAATGAAAACTTTTATAAAAGGGTCATAAAGCGCGAGGCCGGTACTGGTAGAGGGGCGCGGCCAGGTAGATGATGGCGCTCATCCTGATCGACCATTTCAAAAGCGAGGACATGGAAATGTTGAAGAAGACCTTGATGGCATCCGCGATCGCCGCGGCTTCCCTGGCCAGCATCAACGCCCAGGCCCAGAGCCAGCAGACCACGCCGGTTCGCGACAACGGCTTCTCGTACACCTACGGTCAGTTCGGTTATGACAACTGGGATTACGACAACGGCCCGGATGTGGACGTGCTCAGCGGTGAAGGTTCCTTCGCCCTCGATGAGCATCTGTTCCTGCGCGGCGGCGCCAGCTTCTACGACGGCGACTACGACAGCCCGGGCAGCGACGACGTGGACGGCAACCGGCTGTACGTGGGCGCCGGCTTCCACACCCCGCTGCAGCGCGGCCTGGATCTGGTCGGTACCGCCGACGTGATCCGTGACGACAACGACTTCAACGACGAAGAGTGGGGCTACGCGGTGAGCGGCGGCCTGCGTCATCAGACCACCGAGGTGCTGGAGCTGTCCGGCGGTGTGCTTTACGAAGATATTTATGACGGTAACTTCGGGGTGTACGGCCAGGGTCTGGTCAACCTGACCCGTGCCTGGGACGTGGGCGCCCGGGTGGCCTTCACCGACGATTCCGACAACATCGGCCTGTTCGGGCGCTACAACTTCTAAGCCCGGAACCGATCCTGACTTCAGGATGAAGGCCCCCGCCATGGAAGGCGGACGAGCGCGGCTACGGCCGCGCTTTTTTTTGATCATCGCGCTTTAGCGGGAAGTGGTGTTCCTCCAGCGGGGACGCGGGTCTGTGTTATGCCCTCCCGGGAACGCTGTGAATACGTCCCTGTACGCTCCCTGTCGAACGTCCTGTTCTCCAGGGTCCCGGGAGGGCATAACACAGACCCGCTCCGAGGGAGATTCCGGCGTCCCGGGTTATCGCTGCGCCGAACCTTTCTACGAAGCTGGGTTTGTGGGAGCTTGCCTTGCAAGCGAAAGGGGCGAAGCCCCGGCGGGATACCAGAGACCTTGTTGGTGCTGCCGTTAGAAAGGTCTCTGGGATCCTGCGGGGCAACCTTTGCCGGGGCTTCGCCCCTTTCGCGGGCTGGGCCCGCTCCCACAAGGTTTGCCTCCAGCAAGGGGCGCTCCCAAAACCGGGCTAGTCGCCGTGGGCGTGCAGCCACTCGCCGAGTGGCGTCCAGCTCTCCGCTTCCACCGCCTGGTCGAGGGCGGCCTCGAAGCCGGGGTAGCCGCTTTCCAGGGCGGCGCGGGCGTCGCCGTTGGCGTCGGCGCTCAGCTGCGCCAGGGCGGCGGCCGGCTGGGTGGATTCGAGGATTTCCACGCTCACCGCCGGAATGTACAGGCCTTCCTCGGGCGCGGTGGCCTGGCGGTGGGTCTGGAGCGCGGCGAGGCGGTCGTCCAGGGTTTCCAGGGCGCAGCGCAGCGATGTCAGGCTGAGGCCGTCGTCCCGATCGAGGGCGTTGAGGTCCGCCCGCAGCTGGTCGGCGGCCAGTTTCAGGTAGGTGCGGCGCCGTTCGCGCAGGGCCGCCGCCGGCTCACCCCCTTCCGCGCGCAGGTCCTTGGCCTGGCGGGGCGCGCCTTCGGCGCCGACGATCAGCAGGCGGATCGGTTGGAACCCCAGGGCCACTTCGCCGTCGGCGGTGGCGCCTTGCTGGCGGCGCAGGCTGGCGGCGCTGAGCTCCAGGGCCGGGTCGTTGACGATGCCGGAGTCCGGCCAGGCGGGCAGGGCGTCCACATAGGCCGGGTAGAGCGGCCAGGCGTCCAGGCGCTGCAGCGGCGCCTGGCGGTCGCCGGCGCAGGCCTGCGCGGCCAGGCTCAGGTAGTGGCGGTTGAAGGCGTCGTACAGGTCGCGCCAGCGGCGGTCGGCGGTGGCCAGCGTGTCCGCGTCCGGCGCCGCCAGCAGGGCACGCAGCGCGTCGCGCCACTCGCCGCGCCGGCTTTCCAGGGGGGCGCCGCTGTCGGTGGTCAGTTCGAGGGGCCGGTCGGCGCTTTGCGTCGGCGCCGGCGGGCGCGCGGCGGTGTCCTCTTCGGGCGGCCGGTCGCAGCCGGGCAGGGCGACCGCGGTGGTGGCGATCAGGACGGCGGCGAGGCGGAAACGGCGGATCACGACGGCGCCCTCAGCGACAGGATCGGCCAGCCCAGTTCCCGGGCGTGGCGTTCCAGGGTCGGGTCCGGGTCCACGGCCACCGGGTGATCCACCTTGCGCAGCAGGGGCAGGTCGTTGTGGGAATCGCTGTAGAAGTAGCTGCCGTCGAGCGTTTCCTGGTGTTCGACGAGCCATTCGGAGAGCCGCTCCACCTTGCCGTACTGATAACTGGGAATGCCTTTGACGCGGCCGGTGTAGAGGCCGTCGGCGTCGGTGGCCGCCTGGGTGGCGATCAGCCACGGCACGCCCAGGCGGGCGGCGATGGGCGCGGTGATGAAGTCATTGGTGGCGGTGATGATCATCAGGGTGTGGCCGCGCTCGCGGTGGTCGGCGATCAGCTGCTCGGCGGCGGGCAGCCAGATGCTGTCGATCACCGTGTCCATGTAGCGCTGGCGCAGGCGGTCGAGTTCTTCCAGCGGCCGGCCCTTGAGCACGCCGAGCACGAATTCCTGGTACGCGAAGATGTCCAGCCGGCCGTCCTGATAGTCCTGGAAGAAACCGTCATTGGCGACTTTGAAGCCATCAGCATCAACGATACCCTGGTCGATCAGGAATTCCCCCCAGAGATGGTCGGAATCTCCGGCGATCAAAGTGTTGTCCAAGTCGAAAATAGCCAGTGTCATGGGCCCTCCCCTGTCAGGGTCGCTAGCTTAGCAGAGGCGATGGGCGCACCGTGAACCGGTGCCGGCGATCCGCCTGATTCAGGGCGCCGATTGATTGCCCCGGGCCCGGCAAGGTTTAATGGCAGTAATTGGGGGACGGCGGGTTTTCGTCGTTTCCACGGGATTGAAGACAATGACGGGCATTATTGACGACAAAGGATACCGGCTGAACGTCGGCATTGTGATCGCCGGCCCGGACGGCCGGGTGTTCTGGGGTCGCCGGGTGGGCAACCGCGATGCCTGGCAGTTTCCCCAGGGCGGCATGATGCCCGGTGAAAGCCCGGAAGAGACTCTGTTCCGGGAGCTGGAAGAGGAAACCGGCCTGTTGCGCGAGCATGTGCGCATTCTCGCCACCACCGAAGGCTGGCTGACCTACCGCCTGCCGCGCCGCTTTCTGCGCCCGCCGCGTAACCGCCCCACCTGCATCGGCCAGCGGCAGAAGTGGTATCTGCTGCGTCTGGAGGCGGGCGAAGCGGCCATCGACCTGGCCCGCTCACCGGTGCCGGAGTTCCAGGACTGGCGCTGGGTGAACTACTGGTACCCGATTCGCAAAGTGGTGCACTTTAAGCGCGGGGTGTACGCCCGGGCCCTGCGCGAGCTGGCACCGGCCTTGCGTGCCTTGCAGAAGCACTAGAAGCCTAAGAGGAATCCGCATGCTCGATACCCTGCGCCGCATCGTGCAGGAAGTGAACAACGCGCCTGACATCCCGTCCGCTCTGGATTTGATGGCCAAGCGCGTGCGCGATGCCATGGGCACCGAGGTGTGTTCCATCTACCTTCGCAACAACAGCGAAGAGCGTTACGTGCTGATGGCCTCCGAGGGCCTCAAGCGCGAGGCGATCGGCCGGGTCAGCCTGGGGCTTTCCGAGGGTCTGGTGGGGCAGGTGGGCCTGCGCGAGGAGCCCATCAACCTGGAAGACGCCTTCTCGCACCCGAAATTCCATTACCTGGCGGAAACCGGCGAAGACCCCTTCCACGCCTTCCTCGGCGTGCCGGTGATGCACCACGGTGACGTGCTCGGCATCCTGGTGGTGCAGCAGCGCGACGCGCGCCGTTTCGACCAGAGCGAGGAAGCCTTCCTGGTCACCATCTCGGCGCAGCTGTCGGCGGTGATCGCCCACGCCCACGCCTCCGGCGCGCTGTTCGAACAGCTCGACGCCCACGAGAAACTGCCCACCATCTATGACGGCCAGTCCGGCGCCTCCGGCGCGGCCATCGGCCAGGCGGTGCTGCTGTTTCCGGAAACCGACCTGTCCTCGGTGCCGGACCGGGAAGTGGAGGACGTCAACGCGGAGATCGCCCTGCTCGATGAGGCCCTGGTGCGGGTGCGCCAGGAAATCCGTGATCTTGCCGAGCGCGCCAAGAAGAGCCTGGGCGCCGAGGAGCAGGCGCTGTTCGACGTCTACCTGCGCATGCTCGACCGCCACGCCCTGCCCGCCGAGGTGGTCGCCAAGATCCGCGAGGGGCACTGGGCCCAGGGCGCCCTGCGCATGGTGGTGGACGCCCATGTGCACAACTTCGAAATGATGGACGACCCCTATCTGCGGGAACGGGCCGCCGACGTGCGCGACCTGGGCCGCCGGGTGCTGGGGCAGCTGCAGAGCCGCAACCGGCGGCAGATCGAATTCCCGGACGCCTGCATCCTGATGGGCGAGGACATCTCCGCGCCGATGCTGATGGAGATGCCCCAGGAGCGCCTCGCCGGCATTGTCACCACGCGCGGCTCGCGCAACTCGCACATGGCCATCGTTGCCCGCGCCATGGGCATTCCCACGGTGGTGGGCTGCCAGAACCTGCCGCTGAAGAAGCTCGACGGCAAGGAGCTGATCATCGACGGCTTCCGCGGCCGGGTGATCGCCAACGCCACCGCCGAACTGAAGGAACAGTTCCAGGACATCATCGCCGAAGAGAAACATCTGCTGGCGGGCCTGGAAAAACTGCGCGACCTGCCGGCGCAGACCGAGGACGGCCAGCGCATCTGTCTGCAGGTGAACACCGGCCTGATGACCGACATCAACCGCTCCATCGAGCGCGGCGCCGAAGGGGTGGGGCTGTACCGCACGGAAATTCCGTTCATGGTGCGCGACCGCTTCCCGTCGGAAGAGGAGCAGCGGCTGATTTACCGCGAGCAGCTGTCTCCGTTCGCGCCCCATTCGGTGACCATGCGCACCCTGGATATCGGCGGCGACAAGGCGCTCAGCTATTTCCCCATCGAAGAGGAAAACCCCTTCCTGGGCTGGCGCGGTATCCGCGTGACCCTGGATCACCCGGAGATTTTCATCGTCCAGGTGCGCGCCATGCTCAAGGCCTCCGAGGGCTTCGACAACCTGCGCATCATGCTGCCGATGATCACCAGTGTGTTCGAGGCCGAGGAGGCGCAGCACCTGATCCACCGGGCCTGGCTGGAAGTCCGCGAAGAGGGCGTGGACGTGGCGATGCCGCCGGTGGGCGTGATGATCGAGGTGCCCGCCTCGGTGTACCAGGCGCGGGCGCTGGCCCAGCGGGTCGACTTTCTGTCCGTGGGCACCAACGACCTGACCCAGTACCTGCTGGCGGTGGACCGTAACAACCGCCAGGTCTCCGACCTGTACAACTCCTTCCACCCGGCGGTGCTGCACGCGCTGCTGCATGTGGTGGAGCAGGCCCATGAGGAAGGCAAGCCGGTGTCGGTGTGCGGCGAAATGGCCGGCGACCCGGCCTCGGCGTTGCTGATCATGGCGATGGGCTACGACGCCCTGTCGATGAACGCCTCCAACCTGCTGCGCGTTAAGGCCGCCGTGCGCCAGGTCAACATGGGCTTTCTGCGCCGTCTGCTCAACGAAGTGCTGGCCATGGACAACGGCGAAGTGATCGCCTCCTACGTGGACCTGCAGCTCACCAAGGCCGGCCTCGGCGAGCTGATCCGCCACCGCAAAAGCGGCTGAGCCCGGACCTTGTGGGAGCGGGCCCCGCCCGCGAAAGGGAGCGAAGCTCCCGGCAGGATCCCAGAGGCCTTTCTAACGGCAGCACAAACAGCGTCTCTGGTATCCCGCCGGGTGGCTATAAGCCACCCTTTCGCGGGCAAGGCCCGCTCCCACAAGACCTGCCCCGACAATGGCGGCGTTAGCTTGCCTGGCTGTAGCGGACCGGGCCGTCGGGCTGGCCGTTCGGCTGCCAGCTCTGCTCGGCCATTTCGATGTGGCCGTCTTGGTGCAGCTGCACCGCCGAGCTGGCGCGGGTGCCGTATTGGTCGGATTGGATGAACACCGGCGCCACCAGGCGTTCCAGTTCCCGGCTGACGCCGGTGTCGGGCAGTTCCGAGTCCGCCGGCTGATGGCGGTCGTTGACCACGTCCAGTAGTCCTTCCAGGCCGGCTTCCCGGCCCAGGGCGCGGTCCAGGTTGGCCTTGCCGCGCGCCACCTTGGGCCAGGGCTCGTCGAGCAGGCCGTTGGAGAGGCCGTGCAAGCCGGGGTCCACCGGCCGGGGCGCGGCGCCCCGGTTGCTCAGATACCAGAGCGTGCGGCGGTCACCGACCAGTAAATTAAACCCGGCATAGTGGTGCTGTTCATCGGCCAGGGCGGCGCAAAAGGCTTCCGGGCTGTCGCGGCTTTCCAGAAAGGCTTGGGGCAGCAGCCCCCGGGAGTGTTCGCCACCGCCCGGTTCGGCGATCGGCTCGCGGAAATTGGTGATCACCGCGAAGCGGCCGTCGCGGTGGATGCCCAGCCAGGTGCCGCCGGCGCGGATATCCAGGCCGCAGAAGACGTCGCCACGCCAGCGGGCGGATTCGGTGGGGCGGGCGTGAAACTCGTCGCGGTTGGCGGCCACGGAGAGCGGTGTGGGCGCGTTCGGGCGCCAGTCGAATAATACAATGCACATCGGAGAACCGGAGTCGTGGGACGGCACTCAGCCATCGCATTTAAAGTAAACAGGCCTTAGCATAACGACCATTTCCGTCAGGGGACACGAATGACGTTCTTATTGATCGGCGCGCTGGCCTGCGCCGTGATCGGTGTCTTTGCCGGCCTGCTGGGCGGCGCCCTGGGGTTGGGCGGTGGCGTGGTGATCGTGCCGCCGCTGATCTACCTGTTCCAGGCGCTGGGCTTCGACGACGCCGTGGTGGTGCAGATGGCGGTGGGGACTTCCCTGGCGACCATCATCGTTACCGCGGGCAGTTCCGTGCGTGCTCATCACCGCGCCGGCTTCGTGCGCTGGCCGCTGGCCTGGCGGCTGGCGGTGGGTATCGTGATCGGCGCATTGGCGGGCGCGGTGGTCGCCGACCGGCTCTCCGGCGAGATGCTGACTCGCCTGTTCGGTATTTTCGCGATACTGATCGCCGCGCAGATGCTGTTCAGCCGCCGGCGCGCGGTGCACACCGGCGGTGGGCCCGAGCGTGTTCCCGGTAGCATCGGTCTGGCCAGTGTCGGCACGGTGATCGGCGGTATTTCGAGTTTGTTCGGTATCGGCGGCGGTTCGCTCACGGTACCCTTTCTGTCCTGGTGCCGCCTGCCGATGCAGAACGCGGTGGCGGTGTCGGCGGCTTGCGGCCTGCCCATTGCCCTGGCCGGCAGCGCCGGCTTCGTGGCCACCGGCTGGGGGCGGCCCGAGCTGCCGGCGTGGAGTTCCGGCTACGTCTATCTGCCGGCGGCTCTGGCCATCGTGGTCACCAGTTTCCCCATGGCGCGGGTGGGCGCGCGTCTCAGCCACCGGCTGCCCTCCGATACGCTCGGGCGCGTTTTCGCCGCCGTGCTGATCGTGATCGGCGTGGAATTGATACTGAACTGACGCGACCCCGCCCCGGGCCGCGCTGACGGAGTATTGGCATGGAGTTTCCCCAGATCGACCCGGTGGCGATAGCCCTGGGTCCCTTGCAGGTTCACTGGTACGGCCTGATGTACCTGATCGGCTTCGTCGGCGGCTGGTGCCTGCTGATCTGGCGCGCCGGGCGGCCGGACAGCGGCTGGACCCGCGACCAGGTCAGCGACCTGGTGTTCTATGTGGCGCTGGGCGTGATCCTGGGTGGCCGGGTCGGCTATGTGCTGTTCTATAACTTCGGCAAGTTCCTGGACGACCCGCTCTGGCTGTTTGCCATCTGGACCGGCGGCATGAGCTTCCACGGCGGCGCCCTGGGCGTGCTGTTCGCGTTCTGGCTGCTGGCCCGTAAATTCGGCAAGCGCTACTTTTCGGTGGCGGATTTCGCCGTGCCGGTGGTGCCCATCGGCCTGGGCGCCGGCCGCTTCGGTAATTTCATCAACGGCGAACTGTGGGGCCGGCCCTCGGACGCGCCCTGGGCCATGGTGTTTCCGTCCGATCCCATGGGCGTGGCGCGCCATCCCTCGCAACTCTATGAATTCTTCCTGGAAGGCATCGTGCTGTTCCTGGTGCTGTGGCTGTACTCGGCGCGGCCGCGCCCGGCCGGGGCGGTGACCGGCCTGTTCGGGGTCGGCTATGGCCTGTCGCGGACCTTCGTGGAGTTCTTCCGCGAGCCCGACGCGCACCTGGGTTATCTGGCCGGCGGCTGGCTGACCATGGGCATGCTGCTGAGCATTCCGATGATCGTGATCGGCGCCGCCATGATCGCCTGGGCCTACAAGCACGACGACCGTCCGCTGAAGAGAGGCTGACGCCATGAAGCAATATCTGGAACTGCTGCACCGGGCCCGGCAGGAAGGCACCTACAAGGGCGACCGCACCGGCACCGGCACCTATTCGTTGTTCGGCCACCAGATGCGGTTCGACCTGGCCGAGGGTTTTCCCCTGGTGACCACCAAGAAGGTGCACCTGAAATCGATCATCCATGAGCTGCTCTGGTTTCTGGCCGGTGACACCAACATCCGCTATCTGAAGGAAAACGGCGTCAGCATCTGGGACGAATGGGCCACCCCGGACGGTGATCTGGGCCCGGTCTACGGCGAGCAGTGGCGCTGCTGGCCCACCGTGGACGGTGGCGTGATCGACCAGATCGACGAGGTGGTGGCGGAGATCCGCCGCAACCCGGATTCCCGCCGGCTGGTGGTGAGCGCCTGGAACCCGGCGGTGCTGCCGGACCCGCGCCTGTCGCCGCAGCAGAACGCGGCCAACGGCCGCCAGGCGCTGCCGCCGTGCCACTGCCTGTTCCAGTTCTACGTGGCCGACGGCAAGCTGAGCTGCCAGCTTTACCAGCGCAGCGGCGATATCTTCCTGGGAGTGCCGTTCAATATCGCCTCCTACGCGCTGCTGACCCTGATGATCGCCCAGGTCTGCGATCTGCAACCGGGCGAGTTCGTGCACACCCTGGGGGACGCCCACCTCTACAGCAACCATGTGGAACAGGCGGACAAACAGCTGGCCCGCGCGCCGCGCCCTCTGCCGACCATGACCCTGAATCCGGCGGTCCGTGATCTCTATGCGTTCCGGTTCGAGGACTTCACCCTCGAGGGCTACGACCCGCATCCCGGCATCAAGGCGCCGATCGCGGTGTAACCTCCGCCGCCGTGCAATAAGGAGCCACCATGACGTTTCGTCTGGCGATGATGGCCGCCAAGGCCGCCAACAATGTGATCGGGCGCAACAACGCCTTGCCCTGGTACCTGCCCAACGACCTGAAGTACTTCAAGAAGGTCACGTTCGGCAAGCCGATCATCATGGGGCGCAATACCTGGGAGTCCCTCAAGGGGCCGCTGCCCGGGCGCACCAACATCGTGATTACCCGCCAGCCGGACTATTCGGCGCCGGGCGCCAAGGTGGTGGCGGATCTGGACCAGGCCCTGGAACTGGCCGGGCATCTGGTGGTGGTGGAAGGGCACGACGAAGTGGTGGTGATCGGCGGCGCCCAGATCTACCGGCTGGCGCTGCCGCGCGCGGACCGTCTCTATCTCACCCAGGTGCACGCGGACGTGGACGGCGACACCCGCTTCCCGGATTTCGATGCCGGCGAATGGCGCGAGGTGGCGCGGGAGGATTACGCGGCGGAAGGCCCCAACCCCTACGATTACTCGTTTATCGTTTACGACCGGGCTTAGGGGGCGGGTTCAGTAGAGCCCTTTGGTCTCGGCGAGGCGGGCGGCCAGGTCCACCAGCAGACTGCGCCCGTTAGTGTTGAGTTTGTCGGACAGCTCGATCAGTTGGCGGGTGTCCTTGTCGAAGGCGCTGGCCGGATCGCGCAGATGCGGCGTCTTGGCCTTGCCTTCCAGTTCCTCGAACAGTTCGGTGAGCGACATCTCCAGGGCATCGCAAAGACGCCCGAGACGCTGCACCGACACATCCTGCCGGTTGCGTTCGATGCGCGACAGATTGCCCGCGTCGGTGCCCGCCCGGAACGCCACGTCCTCGAGGGTTTCGTCCCTGCGCACGCGCCTTGCTTTGAGAATGCCGCCGATATCCATGCCGCCCAGTATTCGGAATGCGCTCTTGCCTCCTCAATGTGTTAATTGCAATAGCGCAAATTACCGGTATTGCGTATTAGCAAATAGCGGGGCGTTGAAGTTGAATCGGCGCAAGTCGTAATGCCGTTGTGGCGTTGTCGAAACGCCGGGCCGGCGGCCCGCCGGCGTCAGGCTTGCCGGCGACCGCCGGTCAGCACCGGCAGGCCCAGGGCCAGGCGCCGCCGGGCGGTTTCGTACTGACCGCCGGGGTCGCGAACCCGGCGCGGTTTGATCCGCACCGCGTCCAGCCGCCGGGCGAATTCGTCCAGCGGCAGCCCCAGGGCGTCGCAAAGCCGCACCAGCTGCACCACGGTCAGTTGCTGCTTGTTGCGTTCGATACGCGACAGGTTGCCGGCGTCGGTGTGGGCACGGGCCGCCACCACTTGCAGCGTTTCGTTCCGGTTCCGGCGCTGCTCTCTAAGAATGCTGCCTACATCCATCATTGCAATTCCCTCTGCGCTTGCGGGTTTTTATACTTTGCGGTTTGCGCATAAGCAATATATATCCATTGCTTATGCGCTAATCTCTATGTTTATACTTTGCGCAGAGAGGTTCTGCAAGGGCATGAATAGGGAATGGACGAGCAACAACGGCGGGATGCCATGGAAACGCTGGCATTGCGGGACCCCGAAGAGACCGGCCGCTGGGATGCGGGGGCCGTGGAGGCCTACCAGCTCAACTGGCCGGGCAAAGCGGCGATGCTGGCGGCGCTGCGAAGCCCGGCGGCGGCGGTGCTCAAGCCCTGCCCGGAAGCGAGCCTGGAGGCCGCCCGGATGCCCCACGGCGTGATCGAGGGCGACAACCTGCCGGTGCTCAAGCGTTTGCGAAAACGCTATCTGAAGCGGGTGAAGATGATCTACATCGACCCGCCCTACAACACCGGCGGCGACTTCCTGTACGAGGATAATTTCCGCGCCCGTCGCGGTGACGGCCCCGGCGCCGCCGACGACGAAGGGCGCCGGCACGGGCCCTGGCTGAACATGATCTATCCGCGCCTGGTGCTGGCCCGGGAGCTGCTGCGCGACGACGGGGTGCTGTTCGTCAGCATCGACGACCACGAGGTGCACACCCTGCGGCTGGTGCTCGACGAAATCTTCGGCGCCGCCAATTTCGTCGCCATGTTCGCCTGGCAGTCGCGCACCTCGCGCCAGAACGACACCGACCTCTGCGTGCAGCACGAATACGTGGTCGCCTACGCACGGCGGCGGCGTCAGGCCCAGCGCCGGCTCACCGCCGCCAACGAGGCACTGTGGCGTTCCCTGCCGGGCTTCGCCGCCTACCCGGTGGCGGTGCGGGCGGGGCGCTACCACAATCCGGATAACGACCCGCGCGGGCCCTGGAAGGCGGATCCGTTCGACGCCCCCAACGTGCGTCCGGCGCTGACCTATCCGATCACCAATCCGCTCACCGGCGAGGTGTTCCAGCCGCCGCCCGGACGGTGCTGGCGGACCGGGCCGGAGCGCTTCGCCGAGCTGCAGGCCGACGGCCGCATTCTGTTCGGTCGGAGCGGGCGCGCCCGGCCGCAGCTCAAGGTGTTCCTGAAGGAAAAGCAGCCCTACGGCGAGGTGGCCACCACCTGGCTGGACGGCGCCGCCTTCGGTACCGCGCGCAGCGGCACCCGGGAACTGCAGGCGTTGTTCGGCGCCCGGGTGCCGTTCACCTACCCGAAACCCACCGCCTTGCTGCGCTTTCTGTTGCGGCTGGCCACCGGTCCCGGTGATCTGGTGCTGGACTTTTTCGCCGGCAGCGGCAGCACCGGCCATGCGGTGCTCGCCGAGAATCTCGCCGACGGCGGCGGCCGCCGCTTCCTGCTGGTGCAGGGCGGCGACGCCACCGGCGAGCCGCGCTGGCCGACCATCGCCGACATCACCCGCGAGCGGCTGCGCCGGGCGGCCGAGGCGTTGGGCAGTGAGGAAGGGTTTCGGGCCTGGCGGCTGGTCAGTCCTGGTCGTGCAGGGTCCAGAAGCGGAACGCCACCACGTTGACCAGGGTGGCGGCCAGGCTCACCACCAGGCTGGCCACCAACAGCACACCGGGATGGTCGCCGAGCACACCCACCAACAGGCTGTTGGTGAAGCCGGCCACGGCGAACACCAGGGTGCCGGCCAGCAGGATCGCCGCCAGCAAGTGCCATTGGCAGGGCCCGCTGCGGGTAAAGGCGGTGCGCAGGGCGTTGAGGGGTGTGTCACCGCGCAGCATCACCCGGAATGGCGCGAAGCACAGCCGGGCGTAGATCCAGAACGCCGGGAAGAACAGCAGCATCCAGCCCACCGACACCGCCAGGGCCATCAGGAAGTAGGTGCCCAGCAGATAGGGAAAGCGCAGAAAGGCGGCAAGAATACTGTGCCAGGGGCCCTGGCCGTCACCGCGCTGAATGATCGACAACTGAAAGATCAGCGCGCCCTCGGCGAGCGGCCGCAGCATCATCAGAAACAGCATGCTGGCCGCGTTGAAGCCCACCACCTGGCCGCCGGCGTCGTTGACGATCACCGGCCCCACCAGCCATTGAAACGCCTCGCCGATCAGCGCGAAGGGCGCGCTGATAACGAACAGCGCCGCCAGATGGCGGCGCCAGAAATAGAGTGATTCTTTGAGGCGCTGAAGGATCAAGAGCGGCTTACCACCAGTATTTTCCCCAGTGCTCCGGGTTGGCCCAGAAGCGCGGGTTATTCCATTGGCGGCGGAAATTATAGTCGTCCAGATCGTAGCTGTAGATATCCAGCTCGCGGCCGTCCTGGGCGAAATGGCCTTCCTCGCGGCAGCCCAGAGCCAGGAAACCGTTGTGCGGCCAGCGCAGTTTTTCCGGCGCCAGGCGCGGCTGGTACACCGCCACCATGGAATCGGTGTGCAGATTGCGCAGCAGGCCGAGCAGGGCTTCGCCGTCCTTCTGGTTCATGTATTCAAGCTGGTCGGCGACCACCGCCATATCCACCCGGCGCACGGCTTCCAACTGTTTGAACGGGTCCAGCTCCTGAATGCTGATCAATTCGCAATCGTGATCGTCGCACCAATGTTGGGCCACGGGCACGGGGTTGAGACTGACGGTCAGCAGACTGCGCGGCTGATGGCTGTCGAGGATCGCCGCCAGCTTTTCCTGGGGCGTTTCGATGGCTTTTGAGGCGATAGCTGTATTCATAGGGTCAGTCTAGGCGCTTGGAGCGACAAGCTCCATAGCCGCCGGTCGCCAAAGCGGGGCCTTTGAGTCGCCCGCTGTTAAAAATTGTTTGCTCACCGTGCCAGGGTGCTTGACGGTATCGGATTACTTAATGATAATCATTCTCATATTCTTTCGAGCCACGAAACTCAAGGAGAAGCGTCATGACTCAAGGAACCGTTGCACCCCGCCAAGCGAGCGCCCCCACCGTGGCCAAGCAAGGCCGCAGCATCGCCATCAGTGACGACAGCGTGGCGACCAGCGTGGCGCTGCTCAACCGTGACGGCAAGCTGTGGATCGAGCACGGCGGCGAACGCTATTTGCTGCGCCGCACCGCCAACAACCGGTTGATCCTCACCAAATAGCAGAAGGCTCCCCCGTTCTCCCTGACTGTGGAACGCCAGCCGACGCCAGCTGCCCACACCCTGTTACCCCAGGAGGTCCGCTGTGACGGTCACCACTCTGGCGTCCGCCAACGACGTTTCCACCACTTTTCATCACTGCCGCGCCGCCCTTGGCGACCGGGTGCTGCGTCTGCAGGACGAGCCGCTGGCCATCCTCAAGGGGCTCTACCGGCTCGGCGCGCTGGTGGTCACCACCTTCGCCGACGGGGCGCGGGTGTCCCAGTCGATGCGCTATCCCACCCTGCTGGACGAGGAGGCCTGCCTGGAATCCCGGGGCGAGCAGTGCCGGCTCAGCCAGCAGTTGAACCTGCCCCTGTGGCATTCGGTGATGGCGGTGCTGGCGCCGGTGGCCGACCTGCCGGCGCGCAGCCTGCTGTTCTTCGACCGCTACGGAGCACCGGTGCAGCAGATGGCGGTGGCGCCGGAAACCGGCGGGCTGGCGTTCGAGGAACTGGTCTGCGCGATGCTGCATCCGGACCAGCGCCAGCTGGGCGCGCCGCCGCCGCGCCGCGACCGTCGGGCCGCCTCGCCGGCGGTGGCCGAGCTGGAGCGGCAGTGGTCGCAACTGGATGACGACGGCTTCCGCGACCTGATGGCCGGCCTCGGCGACCGCCGCCAAGTGCTTTACCAGGCTGTGCGCGATAAGTTCGCCTGCCCGGTGCGCATGGAAACGGTGCCGGCGCTGCTGGCGCTGGCCGGCCAGCGCCGGCGCGCCTTCACCGTATGCACCGGCAACAACGGCGTGCGCCTGTGTCTGAGCGCGCCCTGGTCGCCGCCGCGCTGGCAGAAGGGCCACTGCCATCTGGCCCACAACGGTGTGCTGGTGTCGCTGGATATGGGCCGGGTGGCCAGTGTCTGGCGGCTGCGCCGGCCCGGGCCCGGCCGCGTGGTCACCGCCCTGGAAGGGCTCGACGCCCAGGGCCGCTGGCTGTGGACCCTGTCCGCCGGCGACGACGAAGACGCCTGGCTGGCGCTGCTCGCCGACAGCCTGATCCGCGAAGGCGCCCCTGGGCAGCGGATGGCTTAGAAGTGGTCGTCGAACTCGGCCAGCAGGGCCACCAGGTTATCGGTGTCCTGGGGGAACTCCTTGAGGGCTTCCTCGGCCATGGGGGCCACGTCGCACTGCGCCGGTAGCGGATGCTGCTCGGCGAGCAGGGCGCGGAAGCGGGCGATGAACACCCACTGCAGCCACTGGCTGAAATCCATGCGGTCGGCGAAGAACGGCGTGCTGCTTTCGAACGCTTCCGGTTCCGGGGGGTGGCCTTCCCACAGTCCCAGGGTTTGCAGTTCGCTCTGCATGTCGTCGAGCAGGGTCTTCAGTTGGCCGCGGGTATCGGTCATGGGTCTCGGCTTCAGTTGTTGGCGTCAGTCATCGAACAGGGGCAGCAGGTCGGTCAGTTCGCGCAGATGGTGAATATGGTGCTCGGGTTTGTCCAGGTCGCCGGGCCAGCGCAGGTCGATCAGGTTGGCCCATACCGCGTGGAAGCCGTGCTGGCGCGCCGCGTCCACGTCTTCCACCGGGTGGTCGCCCACATGCAGTGCCTGCTCGGGCCGCACGCCGGCGCTCAGCAGGGCGGCCTGGAACATGTCCGGGTCCGGCTTGCGCCGGCCGATGCTCTCGGCGGAGTGGTGGAAGCCGAACAGCTCGCGGATGCCGATCCGCTTGAGGTCGGCGTTGCCGTTGCTGAGCGCCCCCAGGGTGTAGCTGTCCGCCAGGGTTTCCAGCACTTCCAGCGCGCCGGGAAAGAACGTCACCCGGTTGCGGGCGTCGTGGAACACCTGAAAGGCGTCGGCGGCGATGTGGCGCGCTTCCTTTTCCTTGAAACCGGCGTCGATGAAGGCCCGGGCCATGGCGTCGCGGCGCAGGCGGGTCAGGTTATTGAGGTAATCCGGGTGCGCGCGCACCAGCTCGTCGCGCACCGTGCGCACCCGCTCCGCGGTGAGCGCGGCGGCGGCCGAGGGGTGGTGCTCGGCGATCCAGTCGCTGCAAGTCTTTTCCGCCTGCCGTATCACCTCGTCCACCGGCCACAGGGTGTTGTCCAGGTCGAAGGTGATCAGTTTCAGTCCGGTCATGGGCTCAATAATAAGGGGTTGCGGGTCAGTCGTCTTCCTCGCGCCGCTGGGCACGGGGGTGGGCGCCGTCGTAGATCCTGGCCAGGTGCTGGAAATCCAGATGGGTATAGACCTGGGTGGTGCTCAGGTTGGCGTGGCCGAGCAGCTCCTGCACCGCGCGCAGATCGCCGGAGGACTCCAGCACATGGGTGGCGAAAGAGTGGCGCAGCTTGTGCGGATGCAGGTTGTCGTCCAGGCCCCGGGCCAGCGCCGCCCGGCGCAGCCGCTGTTGCACGCTGGAGGGGCTGATGCGCCGCCCGCGCCGGCTCAGGAACAGGGCCGGCTCGTCGGCGTCGGCGGTGAATAGGGGGCGGGCCTTCAGCCAGGCGCGCACCGCGTTCAGCGCCGGGGTGCCCACCGGCAGCCAGCGGGTCTTGTTGCCCTTGCCGGTGACCACCAGCTGGGCGCCGGCCAGGTCGATGCTGTCCAGGTTGAGGCTGATCAGCTCCGCCAGTCGCAGCCCGCAGGCGTACAGCAGTTCCAGCATCGCCTGGTCGCGCAGGCCCAGGGGGCCTTCGCCGCCTTCCGCGTCGAGCAGCTGGCGGGTCTGGTCCGCGTCCAGGGCCTTGGGCAGGCGCCGGCCGCTTTTCGGCGCGCGCACGTCCAGCGCCGGATTGTCCCGGGCCAGCCCTTCGCGGTTCATCCAGGTGTAGAAGGTGCGCAGGGTGGAAAGCAGACGCTGCAGGCTGCGCCCGCCCAGGCCCTGGCGGTGCAGCCGCGCCACCAGGGCGCGCACGTCGTGCACCGTGACTTGGGTCCAGGGCGGCAGATGGGGCGCCGCCCGTTCCAGGTCACGCCGGTAGTGTTTGACGGTATGTGGGGACAGCCGCCGTTCGCTGGCCAGGTGGCGCACGAAGGCGGTGAGGGCGTCGTCGCCGCGCTCAGGCACGTTGCGCCTGGCGCGGCGAGGCCGGCCGGCTGACATCCACCAGCCGGCGGCTGAGCACCTGACCGATATGGGTGATGAACAGGGTGCCCATGGAGCTGCGGAAGTGCATGGCATCGCGGCTGCCGATGGCGAGAATGCCGAGCCGGCCGTTGTGCTCCAGGGGCACCACGGCGGCGGAGCGCACCTGCTCGGCCTGGTCCTGGAACAGCGCCTTCAGCTCCTCGCCGCGCAGCACGCCGCACACCGCCTTGCCGGTACGCAGCAGCGGCGCCAGCGGCTGCGGCAGGTCGTCCGGGTCGACGAAGCGCACCTGCTTGCGCACCTCGCCGAGCAGCTTGGCTTCCCGGTCGTGCAACAGCAGCGCCACGGTGTCGCAGCGGAATTCCTCTTCCAGGCTGCGCAGCAGCTGGCGCAGCAGCTTGTCGGTGCTGCGCGCTTCCAGCAGCGCCAGGGTCAGGCGGCGGGTGTGCTCGAACAGCTGGTCGTTTTCCCGGGCCACGTCGATCAGGCCGTTGAGCCGCTCGCGCAGCTCCTGGTTGCGCTCGCGCAGGATCGCCGCCTGGCGCTCCAGCAGCGAGACCGCCGGGCCGCGCGGGTCCGGCAGGCGCATCAGTTCCAGCAGGTCGGAGCGCTGCTGGAAGAATTCCGGATTCTGGCGCAGAAAGGCGGCCACCTTGTCGGCGCTCAGCTTGGTGTCGTCGGTCATGCCGAAGGCTCCGTGGTGGGGCCCTGGTCCGAGGGCGGGCCCGCTACGTCGATTTCGCCATCATAGACACGGCTGGCGGGGCCTGTCATCCGGATGCCGCCGCTGCCGTTGTAGTGGACCTGCAGGTCGCCGCCGGCCAGATGCACGGTGACGGTGTCGTCGAGCAGCCCCCGGCGCTGGCCGCACACCACCGCGGCGCAGGCGCCGGAGCCGCAGGCCAGGGTCTCGCCGGCGCCGCGCTCGAACACCCGCAGGCGGATCTCGCGGCGGCTGACGATCTGCATGAAGCCCACGTTGACCCGCTCGGGGAACTGCTCGTGGTGTTCCAGCTCCGGGCCCAGGGTGGCCACCGGGGCGTTGTCCACGTTCTCGGTGAGCATCACCAGATGCGGGTTGCCCAGGCCCACCGCCGAGATCTCGTAGGCGTTGTTGCCCGACACCAGCACGTAGGTGTCCGCTTCCTGTTTGGCGAGGAAGGGAATCGCCTCCGGCGCCCACAGCGGCGCGCCCATGTCCACGGTGACCAGGCCGTCGTCGGTGACGTTCAGGGTCATCTCGCCGGCGGCGGTTTCCACCCGGATGCGGTGCTTGTCGGTGAGCCCTTCGTCGCGCACGAAGCGGGCGAAGCAGCGCGCGCCGTTGCCGCACTGGCTCACTTCCGAGCCGTCGGCATTGAAGATCCGGTAGCGGAAATCCACGCCCTCGTGGCGCGGCGGTTGCACCACCAGCATCTGGTCGAAGCCGACCCCGAAGTGCCGGTCACCCAGGCGGCGCAGCTCCGCCACCGACAGCGGCGGGCCGTCCTCGGGCAGCGGCTGGTCGCAGCCGTTGAGCACCAGAAAGTCGTTGCCCAGGCCGTGCATTTTGGTAAAGCGCAGTCGCATGGCGGCGTCCGGAGTCGGTTAAGGAAAGCATTATTGTAAGGGGGCAGGCCGGTTAGGAACAGCGGCGGCTGCGGCCTTGTTCGCGAAGCTCGGTCTGTGGGAGCTTGCCTGCAAGCGAAAGGGTGGCTTTAGCCACCCGGCAGGATCCCAGAGAGGTTGTTTGTGCTGCCGTTAGAGAGGTCTCTGGCATCCTGCCGGGAGCTTCGCTCCCTTTCGCGGGCAAGGCCCGCTCGCACAAGAGGTGCTGTCGCCGTGTATCCCGCAGCTTGCAGCTTGCAGCTCGTCTACAATGCACGCTCCCAACCGTCGGATGTTCCCATGCTTTCCTATCGTCACAGCTACCACGCCGGAAACTTCGCCGATGTGCTCAAGCACCTGGTGCAGGTGTCGGTGCTCGACCATCTGCTGCTCAAGGACAAGCCGTTCGTGGTGCACGACACCCACGGTGGTGCCGGGGTCTATGAGGTGGCGTCCGAGCACATGCAGAAGACCGGCGAATACCAGGAGGGCATCGCGCGTCTGTACGGCGCCAGCACCGGCCTGCCGGCGATCAACCGCTATCTGAATCTGGTCGGCCGCTTCAGCCGGCCCGGTGGGCTCAGCCATTACCCGGGCTCGCCGGCGATCAGCGCCGCGCTGCTGCGCGACCAGGACCGGTTGCAGGTCACCGAGCTGCACAGCACCGACGCGGCCCTGCTGGAGGCCCATTTTCGCGGCGACCGCCGGGTGCGGGTGTACAAGCAGGACGCCTGGGCGGGGGTCAAGGCGCTGCTGCCGGCGGCGCACAAGCGCGGCCTGGTGCTGGTGGACCCGTCCTACGAGTTGAGCGGCGACGACCGCGCCACCGTGGCCGGCGTGCGTGAGGCGGTGAAACGGTTCAACACTGGCTGCTTCGTGGTCTGGTACCCGATGCTGCAGCGGCGCCGGGCGGATTATCTGGCGCGCGGCCTGATGGGGCTGGCGGACAAGCACCTGCGGGTGGAATTGAATGTGCTCAATGACGGCGCCGCCCGGGGCATGACCGGCTCCGGGCTGGTGGTGCTCAATCCGCCCTGGACCCTGGCCGGGCAAATGGAGGAAGCGTTGCCGTTCCTGCACGGCAAGCTGAGCCAGGGTGGCGGGGGTTACCGGTTGCAGAGCGATGCCGGCGTGCTGCTGGAGCACGCCGTCCGCTAACGGCTCAGGGCAGCAGGGTTTCCAGCCGCAGCTGTTCGTCCACGGTTTCGCGGGCGCGCACCAGGAACGCCTGGTCGCCGTCCACCATCACTTCCGCGGGCCGGTTGCGGCTGTTGTAGTTGCTCGCCATCACGAAGCCGTAGGCGCCGGCGGAGCGCACCGCCAGGTAGTCGCCGGCCTCCAGCGCCAGTGCCCGGTCCTTGCCCAGGAAGTCGCCGGTTTCGCACACCGGGCCGACGATGTCCCAGTCGCGGCAGTCGGCGTCGTGGGGGGTCACCGGCACGATCTCCTGCCAGGCGGAATACAGGCTGGGGCGGATCAGATCGTTCATGGCGCCGTCCACCACCGCGAAGTTGCGGTGCTCGGTGGGCTTGAGGAACAGCACCTGGGTGATGAACAGACCGGCGTTGGCGGCGATCGAGCGGCCCGGCTCGATGTGCACCGGCAGGTCGCCGGGGATGTGCTTGAGCAGCGCCTGCACGTAGTCGGAGCGGGCCGGCGGGGCCTCGTCCTGGTAGGTGACGCCCAGGCCGCCGCCCAGATCCAGATGGTGAATCTCGATGCCCAGGGCCTGCAGGTCGCCGAGCAGTTTCAGCACCCGCTCCAGGGCGTCCTCGAACGGCGCCAGGCGGGTCAGCTGGCTGCCGATGTGGCAGTCGATGCCCAGCACCTTGATGTGCGGCAGCTCGGCGGCGCGCTGGTAGAGCGCCGGCGCTTTCTGAATGTCGACGCCGAACTTGTTCTCTTTCAGGCCGGTGGAGATATAGGGGTGGGTCTGGGCGTCCACGTCCGGGTTCACGCGGATCGCGATCGGCGCCACCCGGTCCAGCTCGCCGGCCACCAGGTTGAGCAGTTCCAGCTCGGCGGCGGACTCCACGTTGAAACAGTGGATGCCCACTTTGAGCGCATCGGCCATTTCCCCGGCGGTTTTGCCGACCCCGGAAAAGACGATGTTGCGCGGCTCGCCGCCTGCGCGCAGCACCCGCTCCAGCTCGCCGCCGGAGACGATATCGAAGCCGGCGCCGGCCTGGGCCAGCACCTGCAGCACCGCCAGGTTGCTGTTCGCCTTGACCGCGTAGCAGACCCGGTGCGGATGCTCGCCGAAGGCGTCATCGAAGGCGTGGTAATGGGTCTCCAGGGCGTCCCGGGAATACAGGTACAGCGGCGTGCCGAAGCGTTCCGCCAGCTGGGCCACGGGCAGCTCTTCGGCGAACAGTTCGCCGTCGCGGTAGGAGAAGGGATCCATGGTCATTCCTGGTCGTCGTCCTTGGATGAGTCGTCGTTTTCGGTGTCGCCGTCCAGGCGGTCGCCGCCCAGCGGCTGGGCCGACTCGGGGCGGTCTTCCGCCTTGTAGAGCGGGCCTTTCTGGCCGCAGCCGGCGAGCAGGGCCGTCATCACTATCAACAGAAAAACCGCGCGCATGCGATCTACTCCGGCGTCATGGGTGCAATGGCGTGCAGTATAGCCGCTTCTACACGGTGACACGATGCGGCGGCCACGCCCAGGCCGCGCTCAGCGCAACGCGTCGCGGCCGCGTTTGACGGCGGCGCGCACCTGGTCCGGGGCGGTGCCGCCGATGTGATCGCGGGCGCTCACCGAGCCTTCCAGGGTCAGCACCTCGAACACGTCGTCGTCGATCTGATCGCTGAACTGGCGCAGCTCGGCCAGGCTCATGTCGCTCAGGTCCTTCTTTTTCTCAAGGCCCAGCGCCACCGCCTTGCCGACGATCTCGTGGGCGTCGCGGAAGGCCACGCCCTTGCGCACCAGGTAATCGGCCAGATCGGTGGCGGTGGCGAAGCCGCGGCGGGCTGCTTCGCGCATCACTTCCCGGTTGGGCTCGATGGCCGGAATCATATCGGCGAAGGCGCGCAGGCAGCCGGCCAGGGTGTCCACCGCGTCGAACAGCGGTTCCTTGTCTTCCTGGTTGTCCTTGTTGTAGGCCAGCGGCTGGCTCTTCATCAGGGTCAGCAGGGCGATCAGGTGGCCGTTGAGGCGGCCGGTCTTGCCGCGCACCAGCTCCGGCACGTCCGGATTTTTCTTCTGCGGCATGATCGAGCTGCCGGTGCAGAAGCGGTCGGGCAGGTCGATGAAGTTGAACTGGGCGCTGGTCCACAGCACCAGCTCCTCGCTGATGCGCGACAGGTGGGTCACGCACAGCGCCGCCAGGGCGCAGAATTCAATCGCGAAATCCCGGTCGCTGACCGCGTCCAGGGAGTTTTCGCAGACCTCGTCGAAGCCCAGCAGCTCGCGGGTGCGCTCGCGGATGATCGGGTAGGTGGTGCCGGCCAGCGCGGCGGCGCCCAGCGGCATGCGGTTGACCCGCTTGCGGCAGTCGGCGAGCCGTTCCCGGTCGCGCTTGAGCATCTCGAACCAGGCCAGCAGATGGTGGCCGAAGGTCACCGGCTGGGCGGTCTGCAGGTGGGTGAAGCCGGGCATGATGGTGGCCGCCTCGCGCTCCGCCTGGTCCAGCAGGCCGGTCATCAGTCGCTCCATTTCGCCGTCGATCAGGTCGATCTCGTCGCGCAGCCACAGACGGATGTCGGTGGCCACCTGGTCGTTGCGGGAGCGACCGGTGTGCAGCTTCTTGCCGGTGATGCCGATCTTGTCGGTGAGGCGCGCCTCGATGTTCATGTGCACGTCTTCCAGCGCCACCGACCATTCGAATTCACCGGCCTCGATCTCGGCGCGGATCTCATCCAGGCCCTGGATGATGGCGTCGCGCTCCTCGCCGGTGAGCACGCCGGCTTCCGCGAGCATGGTGGCGTGGGCCTGGGAGCCCTGGATGTCCTGGCGGTACATGCGGCGGTCAAAGCCGACGCTGGCGGTGAACGCCTGCACGAAGGCGTCGGTGGACTCGCTGAAGCGGCCGCCCCAGAGTTGGTTTTGCTGGTTGTCGCTCATCTTGCTGCTCACGTCCGGCTTGCGGGAATACGGGAATTGACAGGGCGCGCAGTATAGCATCGCCGGACGGTGGTATCGTAGCCAAAACCTCGATACAGGATACAGGATGAAGGATACAAGGGATGGCACGGTGCCTGCTTTTTATCCTGTATCCTGCATCCTGAATCGCGGCCGAAGGCCGCTCTTTGATTGGCAGTCGCCCCATGGCCGAGTCTCAAAACAACGTCTTTCTGCCCGACCTGTGTACCACCCGCGCCGTGCTGGTGGTGGTGGTGGCGTCGGAATTGATGGCCATCGTGATCAGCCTGGTGGCCGGCTACTTCGAGCCGTTCGGGTTCGAGCGGCTGGCGCTGACGTCGCTGTTTATTCAGTGGATCGCGCTCACCTCGGCGGCGCTGGTGTGCCAGCTGCGCGGCCGGCTCAACCGTTTGCCGCAGGCCTGGGCGGCGTTGTCGGTGGTGGCCCTGGTGGCCTTCGACACTCTGGTGTTCAGCCTGCTGGCGCGGGCGCTGATGTCCTGGGTGTCCGCCGCCGCCATGCCGCCGTTGTGGCACTGGGATATTCTCGCCAACGTGTTGATCGCGGCGATCATCTCCGGGCTGGTGATGCGCTACTTCTATGTGCAGGAGCAGCTGCGGGTCAAGGATCGGGCGGAGCTGAAGTCCCGTATCCAGGCGCTGCAGTCGCGCATCCGGCCGCATTTCCTGTTCAACTCCATGAACATCATCGCCACCCTGATCCGCATCGATCCGGACGCCGCCGAGCAGGCGGTGGAAGATCTGTCCTCCCTGTTCCGCGCCAGCCTCAAGGACAGTGGCAGCGAGGTCACCCTGGCCGAGGAACTGGCCCTGTGCGAGCGCTATATCCGCATCGAGCAGCTGCGCCTGGGCGAGCGTCTGGGCGTGGAATGGCGCATTGAACTGGAGCCCGAATCCGTGGCGTTGCCGCTTTTGACGTTGCAACCGCTGCTGGAAAATGCCATCTATCATGGCATCCAGCCGCTCACCGGCGGCGGGGTGGTGCGCATCGCCGCCGCCATCGAACAGGGCCGGGTGGTGCTGCGCGTCAGCAACCCCAAGCAGGAGGGCGCCAGCGAGCACCAGGGCAACCGCATGGCGCTGGACAACATCCGCCACCGGCTGGAGGCCCTGCACGGCCCCAGCGTGTCGGTGTCGGCCCGTTCGCAACAACAACACTACGAGATTGAAATCAGCTACCCGCTCCAATAAAAGAACCGGGTGAATAAGAAGAAGGGGAACCCATGGACGACATCGCGAAAATGAAGGTCCTGGTCTGCGACGACGAGGCCCTGGCCCGAATGCGCCTGAAACGTCTGGTGGAGATGGCCAACATGGAAGTCAGCGCGGAAGCCGCCAGCGGCCGCGAAGCGGTGGAGAGCGCCGGGCGGCTGCGCCCGGACGTGGTGCTGATGGACATTCGCATGCCCGACATGGACGGCCTGGAAGCCGCCGCCCACCTGGACAAGATGGAGAACCCGCCGGCGGTGATCTTCTGCACCGCCTACGAAGAACACGCCCTGCAGGCGTTCCGCGTGCACGCGGTGGATTATCTGCTCAAGCCGGTGGGCGCCCAGGACCTCAAGCGCGCGCTGGATAAGGCCCGCGCCCTCAACCGGGTGCAGATCGCCGAACTCAGCCACAAGATGGCCGCCAACCAGAGCGGCCGCCGCCGCCACCTCAGCGCCCGCACCCACCGCGGCCTGGAGCTGGTGCCGGTGGAGGAAGTGCGCTACTTCCAGGCCGACCAGAAATACGTGGCGGTGCACCATGCCGGCGGCTACGTGCTGATCGACGAACCGCTCAAGGCCCTGGAAGACGAATTCGGCGACCTGTTCGTGCGCATCCACCGCAGCACCCTGGCCTCGCTGCATTTCATCGAAAGCCTGGAATGCTCCAGCCAGGGCCGCTTCGAAGTCCGCCTGCGCGGCGTCGACGAACCGCTCAACGTCAGCCGCCGCCACATGCCCGGCCTCCGCCGCGCCCTCGTCAAACGCGGATGAAAAACAGTTAAGAGTTAACAGTGAATAGTTAATAGTTCGCGAGGGGGCGCCTTGCCGGCTGCCTGGTGGGTGCCCGCGACGCCGCCACGGCGCCCGCCGCTGCTCCCCAACCGCTCTAGCGATGTTTTCGCTATTAACTATTCACTGTTAACTATTAACTCTTAACCGGCGCCGCCGCGTTCGGCGCAGCCCGGGTCTTTCCGTTACACTAGGCGCCATCTATTCCCCGCCCAGGAGCTCCCATGTCCCGCGAGATATTGCGCATTGCTACCCGTTCCAGCCCGCTGGCCATCTGGCAGGCCGAGTACGTTCAGAAACGGCTTGAGGCGCTGCATCCGGGGTTGCGCGTGGAGCTGGTGCGGATCAAGACCCAGGGCGACAAGATTCTGGATACGCCGCTGGCGAAAATCGGCGGCAAGGGGCTGTTCGTCAAGGAGCTGGAAGAGGCGATGATGGACGGGCGCGCGGACATCGCCGTGCACTCCATGAAGGACGTGCCCATGGAGCTGCCCGAGGGCATGGCGCTGCCGGTGATCTGCGAGCGCGAAGACCCCCGCGACGCCTTTGTCTCCAACCACTACGACAGCCTGATGGGCCTGCCCGAGGGCGCCCGGCTGGGCACCTCCAGCCTGCGCCGCCAGTCCCAGGCGATGGCCAACCGGCCGGACCTGAAAGTGTCCAGCCTGCGCGGCAACGTGCAGACCCGCCTGGGCAAGCTGGACGCCGGTGAGTTCGACGCCATAATTCTCGCCTCCGCCGGCCTCAAGCGTCTGGAAATGCACGAGCGCATCCGTTACGACATGCCGCCGGAGGAATCCCTGCCGGCGGTGGGCCAGGGCGCCGTGGGCATTGAGTGCCGCGCGGACGACGCCGACACCCGGGCCCTGCTGGCGCCGCTCAGCGACGCCCTGACCTGGGACCGGGTCACCGCCGAGCGGGCCATGAACCGCCGCCTGGAAGGCGGCTGCCAGGTGCCGATCGCCGGCTTCGCGCTGCTCGAGGATGACGGCCGGCTGTGGCTGCGCGGCCTGGTGGCCAGCGAGGACGGCACCACGGTGCTGCGCGCCGAGGCCCGGGCCCCGCGCGCCGACGCCCGGGCGCTGGGCATCGGCATCGCCGAATCGCTGCTGGAGCAGGGCGCCGACCGGATCCTGCGCGAGCTGTACGAGCGCGCATGAGCCGTGCCGTGGTGGTAACCCGGCCCGCCGGGCAGGGCGACCCCCTGGCGGCGCGGCTGGTGGACGCCGGCCATCGGGCCTGGGCGGTGCCGGCGCTGGCCATCGAGCCGCTGCCGCTGGCCGACGCCCACCGCCGGCTGCTGTTCGATCTGGACCTCTACCACGCGGTGTTTTTCGTCAGCGCCAACGCCGCTCACTATGCCCTGAACGCCTTCGCCGACCTCTGGCCGCAGTGGCCGGTGGGGGTGCACTGGCTGGCGGTGGGGGAGTCCACCGCCGCGGTGATCCGTGACGCCGGGCTGACTCCGGAATACCCGCGCAGCGGCTTTAATTCCGAGGCGGTGCTGGCGTTGCCCTGCCTGGCCTCGGTGGCGGAAAAACGTATTCTGATCTGCCGGGGCGACAGCGGCCGCGACTGGCTGGCGGCGCGGCTGCGGGAAAAAGGGGCCGGCGTGGATGTGGTGCCCTTTTACCGGCGCTTGCCCGCCCCCGGCCGCCACTGGCCCGAAGGCGCTGATACGGTGATGATCACCAGCGTCGAGGGCTGGCGGGCGATGGCCGCGCTGGTGCCCGCCGGTGCCACGGTGATCGCCGCCGGCGAGCGGGTGGCCGCCGCCGTGGCCGAGCAGCATCCGGGGCCGCTGGAGGTGGCCGCCAGCGCCCATGACAGCGACATGCTGGCGGCCGTGCCGCCGTCTTGACGGGGCCTTCCGGCGCGAACGTGTGACGATAAGAGGTTGGACGGCGCCGGTCGGTCTCTTTATCGTTTACCCATTCCGCCACCAGCTTTTCTAGGGAACGACCGGGATCGTCCGCCGCCGGCGGCAACAACAAAAGGGAGACCCCATGACGCACCGCGCTTTTCACCGCCAGCAGGGCTTGAGCCTCTGGCCGCTGCTTATCGTGCTTATTGTCCTCGCCGCTCTGGCCGCCGCCGGCTGGTGGGGCTGGCAACAATGGCGGGTGCTGGAGCAGGACCGCCGGGCCAGCCAGGGCGAAATCAGCGACCTGCGCAGTGAACTGAACCGGGAATCCCAGCGCCGCGACCGGGCGCTTCAGGAAATACGCGAATCCCAGGACCGCATCGAAGCGGCCCGCGCCCGCGACCGGGAGGCCCTGGCCGATGTGCGCCAGGGCGGGCAGCGTCTGTGGCTGATCAACGAAGCGGAATCCCTGGCCGCGCTGGCCGGCCAGCGCCTGATGCTCACCGGCGACGCCGAGGCCGCACGCCGTCTGCTGCAGGCCGCCGACCAGACCCTGGCGCGTCTCGACGACCCCCAGGCGCTGCCGGCCCGCAAGGCGCTGGCGGTGGACATCGAAAAACTCAACGGCGCCCGCCAGGTGGACGTCGAGGCCATGGTGCTGCGCCTCGGCGCGCTGCAGGCGCTGACCCCGGAGCTGGCGGTGCCGGAGCGCCAGGCGCCGCCCGCCGAGGACACCGAACAGGACGCCGGCTGGTGGCAGCGGCTGCTCAACCATCTGCCGGTGACGGTGCGCCGCCACGAAGGGGAGGTGCCGCTGCCGCTCACCGAAACCCAGGCGTCCACCGTGCGCCTGACCCTGGACGCCAGCCTGCAGCAGGCGCAGCTGGCGCTGATGCAGCGGCGCGTGCAGGCCTACCGGCAGGCGCTGGATAACGCCGCCGCCATGCTCAACCAGTGGTTCCAGGAAGATCAGGGCCGGGTGCGCCAGATGCGCGCCGCCCTGGAGGAACTGGGCGGCCAGCAGGTGGAGCAGGCGTTGCCGGAAATCGGCGCCGGCCTGGACGCGGTGCGCGGCCTCAAGCGCGACCTGCTGAAAAGCGGCGGTGACGGCGCGGCCGGGGAGGCCGGCCGATGAAAAAAGCGCTGCTGCTGATTGTCGTCGTCCTGCTGGTGGCCACCTTCCTGGGACGCTGGATGGCCGCCGATTCCGGCTACCTGCTGGTGATCCGCGACCAATGGCGCCTGGAGTCCACGCTCGGCTTCGCGCTGCTGGCGCTGATCCTGGGCGCGGTGGCCCTGGTTGTTCTGACCCTGCTGGGCAACCTGGCCTGGAACCTGGCGGAGCCGGTGCGCGCCACCCGGCGTTTCCGCCGCGGCGTGGCCCGCCGCCGCCTGAAAAGCGGCTTTATCCTGCTGATGGACGGCGAACTGGATAAGGCCGAACGGCTGCTCACCGCCGCCGGCCGCGACGGGGACTGGCCCCTGGTGGCCTGGTTGCTGGCGGCGGAATGCGCCCGCCAGCGCGGCGACGGCGAGGCCCTGGAAGAGTACCTGCAAAACGCCGCCAAGAGCCGCCGGGGCGACAGCTTCAGTGGCCTGATGCGGGCCCGCTTTGCCCTCGACGACGGCCGCCCGGCCGCCGCCCACCGGGAGCTGAAAGGTCTGGTGGAACAGGCGCCCGGCAACAAACGCATTCTGGCGCTGTACGCCGACGTGCTGGAACGCGAGCGCGACTGGCCGGCGCTGTGCGCCCTGGCACCGCGTCTGCGCCGCGCCCTCGGCGACGCCTACGCGGCCCGCCGCGAGCGCCGCGCCTGGCTGGCCCGGGTCCAGCAACTGGCGCAGAAACCGGGCTTCAACGACGGCGACAGCCGCGCCCGGGAGCTGCGTGACCTGTGGAAGCAGGTGCCCAGCGCGCTCAAGCAGGATCCGGCCATGGTGGCCCGTTACGCCGGCTTCCTGGCGCAGCTCGGTGAAGGCAGCCGCGCCCTGTCGCTGGTCAAGGAGCAGTTGGAACGGGACTGGGACGACCGCCTGCCGCCGGTGCTGGAAGCCATCGACGACGTGTCCCCGGACGAACTGCTGCAGAACCTGGAAAAGTGGCTGGTGGACCGCCCCGGCAACGCGGCGGTGCTGGTCACCGCCGGGCGGGTGGCGCTCAAGGCGCGGCTGTGGGGCAAGGCGCAGAACTTCTTCGAGGCGGCGGCCAATTCCAGCCAGAGCGCCACCGCCCTGGCGGAGCTGTCGCGGCTCTACCTGGCGCTGGGCGATCAGGTCAAAGCCGCCAAGGTCCTGGAACGCCGCGTCGCCGAACTCGACGGCCAGCTCCCCGACCTGCCGCTCCCCTGACTCGCCGTCACGCGGTGCCACGGAGCCGGGGTTGTGGGAGCGGGGCCCCGCCCGCGAAAGGGTGGCTTTCAGCCACCCCGCAGGATTCCAGCGACTTTTCCCTCCAGAAAGCCCGCACCGGGATCGGGTGGGCCCGTCCAGGACACGCCACCATTGCCCCGCGTCTCGGATACGGAGCACCGGACACCTGCAGAACCAGGTCTCTGGGATCCTGCCGGGAGCTTCGCTCCCTTTCGCGGGCGGGGCCCGCTCCCACAAATTTAGCTACCGGAGTTCGGCGGCGATCTGTTGGGCGACCGCCTGCCAGGCGGCGTCGAGGCGGGTGACGAGTTCCGGGTAGCCGTCTTGGTTTAGGGGGCGGGTGATGTCGAAGCGGCCGCTGCGTTCCAGACTTTCCTGCTGCTCCGACGGCTCGGCCTGGTAGTGCCACTGGCCACTGACGCGGGCGTTGCCGTCCGCGGTGCCCTGGAAGCGGGTGACGCTGATGCCGAGGCGGCCCTGGGCGGGCGCGCCGGTGGCCGCCAGGTGGTGGCGCAGGGCGCGTGCGAGCTGGCTCGGCAGCGGTTCCGCCCAGAGGTGCTGGCGGGCGGCGTGCACCGAGGTGGGCGCGGTTTCCACCACCAGGCCGGCCTGGTCCAGGTAGCCGGCCACGTCCACCCGTACCCGGGGGAGCCGGTCGCTGGCGGCGGGCTCGCCGGCGGCGGGCAGCAGGTAGCTGTGTTCGCTGGCCGGGCCGCCGCTGGCGCAGGCGCCGAGCAGGGCGCTGATGGCCAGCAGCAGCGCGGCGAGGGGAAGCGTTGAACGGTTAGTCATGGGGCTGGGCCTTGGGCACGGGATCCGCCGGCGGATCGTGTTGGAAGATCAGAGCATTGGGTTGCTGGCGCAGGGTGCGCAGCACCGGCTCCACGTCGCGCAGTACTTTTTCCAGGCGCTGCAGGGTGTCGCCGATCTGGCGGCCGTCGCCGCCGGCGGACAGGCCGTCCAGGGTGTCTTCCAGGGTGGACAGCGTGTCGTTGAGGCGGCCGGGCAGGCGCTGCATGTCCGGTCCGCCGAGCAGTTTTTCGAGCCGGTCGGCGGTGGCGGCGATTTCCTGAAGGGCGCCTTCCGAGGCCGCCAGGTTGCGGTCCAGGCCTTCGGCGATGTCCTGCAGCGGCAGGCCGTTGAGGGTTTCCAGAAGCTGGGCGATCTGCCCTTCGATCTGCGCCAGCCCGCCGGATACGGTGGGGAAGACGGGCACGTTCTCGAAGCGTTCATCGCGATATTCCGGGGCATCCTGGTGCACCTGTACGTCCACGAACAGGGCGCCGGTGAGCAGGTTGCCGGATTTCAGGCTGGCGCGCAGGCCGCGCTGGAACATGCGCTCCATGCGCCGGCGCCAGTCGTCCAGCAGCACGTCGCCGTCGCCGGCGATGCGCTGCGGTTCGATGCGGATCAGCACCGGAATCGAGAAGCGGTTGAGCGAATCCGGTTGTTCCGCGGTGAACCGCCAGGGCACCTGTTCCACGGTGCCCACCCGCACGCCCCGGTACTCCACCGGCGCGCCCCGGCGCAGGCCGCGCACGGTGTCCTCCACCAGCAGCACGTACTCCAGGTACTGGTCGAACAGGCCGCGGCGGGCCGCTTCCTGGTCCGGGTAGAGGGTGTATTCGCGGCCGTCTTCCGCCGGCGTGCCGGCCGGCATGGTGTCGTCGGGCACGCCGAAGGAGACGCCGCCGCCGAGCAGGGTTTCCAGGGACTGCAGGTTGACCCGGAAGCCCTGGGTGTCGAGCTGGAAGCCGACCCCGGACACGCTCCAGAAACGGGTGGTATCGGTGACCAGCACGTCGTAGGGCTGCTCCACGAAAATGCGGTGGCGGATGCGCTTTTCGTCGGCCAGGAATTCGGTTTCCACCACCCGGCCCACGGTCAGGCTGCGGAAGGTGATGGGGTCGCCGGTGGTGACGCTGTTGCCGGGTTTGCTGAACAGGGTCAGGTAGAGCCCTTCGGCGCCGGCCTCGGTGACCGGCGGCTGGTCTTCCACGGTGAAGCGGCGTTTCTTCTCGTCGCTGTCGCCGGGCAGCAGCTCGATGTAAGCGCCGGACAACACCGTGCCCAGCCCGCTGATGCCCTCGCGGCCGATGCGCGGTTTGACCACCCAGAAACGGGTGTCCTCGTTGAGCATGCGGTCACTGCCGTCCTGCATGCGGGCGGTGACCAGGGTGTGCCGCAGGTCCTCGGAAAGGGACACGGATTCCACCGTGCCCACCTGCACGCTGCGGGTCTTGATCGCGGTTTTGCCGGCTTCGATGCCTTCCGCGTCGTCCATCTTGAGGGTGATGGTGGGGCCCTGTCCGGACAGGTGATCGAACGCCAGCCACAGGCCGATCAGCAGAGCGGCCAGCGGGATCAGCCACACCGGTGACAGGCGGGGCAAGGTTTCGGCGATGGCGCGGGAGGGCTTGGAGGTCATCGTTCTGCCATTGTCGGGGTTGCGGGTCGCGCCGGGTCGGACGGCGCGTCACTGGGCGGCTGGCGGTCCCACAGCAGCCTTGGGTCGAAACTGAACGCGGCCAGCATGGTCAGCACCACCACGGCGGCGAAGGCGACGCCGCCGGGGCCCGGGGTGATCGACATCAGGTTACCCAGGCGCACCAGGGCCACCACGATGGCGACCACGAATACGTCGATCATCGACCAGCGGCCCACCCATTCGGTGATTCGGTAAAGGCGCATCTGCGCGTGCATATCCACCGGCGCGCCGCGGCGCACCGCCAGGCACAGCCAGGCGAGCGCCATGATCTTGCCAAAGGGTACCAGAACGCTGGCGGAGAAGATGATCAAGGCGATCGGCCAGTCGCCGTGGGAAAGAAACTGCATTACCCCGGAAATGATCGTGGCCGGCTGGGTGTTGCCCAGGCTGGTGGTGGTCATGATCGGATACAGGTGCGCCGGGAAGCAGCACAGGGTGGCGGCGATCAGCAGCGCCCAGGTGCGTTGCAGGCTGGCCGGCCGGCGCGGGTGCAGGGCGCCGCCGCAGCGCCGGCAACGGCTGTGGCCGTCGACCGGTTGCAGCTGGCCGCACTGCTCGCAGCCGATCAGCCCCTGTTCGCCGGCGGTGAGGCCGGGCCGGGTGCCCGGCGGCGCCTGCGGCGGCCCGGTAAGGCGCACCCACAGCGCCAGCGGATGCAAACGCTGCACGGTCACCAGCAGCGCCAGCGCGAAGCCGGAGAACGCCCAGAAGCCCGGTTTCAGGGTCACCTGGGCCATGCCGGCGATCTTGATCAGGCTGACCAGGGCGGCGATGGCGAACACATCGGCCATCATCCAGGGGCGCCAGCGCGGCAGCGCGCGCACCAGCATCGCCGTGCCGGCCAGCGGCGTGGCGCGCGCCAGGCTGGCGTGCACCCACAGCAGCGCCACCAGAAAACAGGCCGGCACCACCACGATGGTGGCGAACACCACCACCGCCAGGGCCGGGTGATGGAACGCGGCCAACTGGGTGGCGGCGTCCAGCAAGCCCATCTGGTCACTGACGCCGTTCTTCTCGAAACGGATATAGGGGAACGCCAGCGCCACGGCCAGCAGGATCAGGGCGCTGGCGGCCAGCGCCAGGCTGGTCTGGTCGTTGACGGTGTGCCTCGCCAGCGGGTGGCGGCAGCGCGGGCAGCGTACCCATTCCCCCGGCGCCGGCGGCGCCACCGACAGAATCAGGTCGCACTGCGGGCATGGCACCAGGGTGTCGGACGACTGTCGGCGGGTCTCTTCCATGGGGTAACCGTCGAGGAACGATGGCTCATTGTGCCGACCAGTGGCAATAGCCGCAAGCTACAAGCCTCAAGCCGCAGGCAGGCCGTGCTGGCGGCGGGGCCAGAGGGCGGCTTTAGCCGCCCGATACAGGGTGCAGGATTCAGGATACAGGGGGCGGATTCGGAGTGGGCGGAGAGGATTGCACATTGGCATGGAGATCGTTGCCAGTATGCAATAAGCGCGCAGCAACAGCCCGTTCGCACTCTCAACCCAGCTACGCGCTGTATCCTGAATCCTGCATCCTGTATCGCGGTTCATGGCACGGCCCGACCGCCGGCACGGCCTGCTTGCCGCTTGCAGCTTGAGGTTTGCAGCTGTCCTAACGCGGCGCGTAGTCGAACACGTCGGAGTGAATATGGGCGGCCGGCACGCCTTCCTCCACCAGGGCGTCGAACACCGCCCAGGCCATGGCCGGGGAGCCGCCCAGGTAAAACAGTGGCTCGCGGGGTTCGGCCAGGGCTTCCAGGGCGGCTTCGTGGACCAGGCCGTCGGCATGGCCGGGCTTGCTGATGTCCGACAGGGCGGTGACCGCGTGGAAGTCACGCAGGCGGCGGCCCCATTGAGCGGGCAGATCCGGCAGATACAGATCCTCCTCGGTGCGGGCGCCCCAGAACAGGCGCACCGGCAGCGGGTAGTCGAGCTGGATCAGCCGTTCGATCATCGCCTTCACCGGCGCGAAGCCGGTGGAGCCACAGATGAACCACAAAGGCCGGTCCGGGGCGCCATCGATAAAGCGCTGGCCGTCGGGCAGCGTCACCGCCACCGTGGTCTGCTCGTCCAGGTCCGCCATGATGGCGTGGGCGGCGCTGTTGTCGTCGGCGTGCCGTACGTGCAGTTCCAGCTCACGCCCGCCGGGGGCATTGGCGATGGAAAACGGATAGCTGCCGTGGTCCAGTTCCAGGATCAGGTACTGGCCGGCGTGCCAGCGCACCGCCTTGCCGGCGGGCAGGCGCAGCCATACCCGGGTGACGTCGTGGTTGAGCGTCTCTCGCTGAACAATCTGGCACTGCAATTGGTGCACGGGCAGTTGGCCCGGCGCGGTGATCTCTGGCACATCGATCTCGCAATCGCTGATCGGAAAGGCCACGCAGTATAGCACCCGGTCGGCCCGGGCTTCGCCGGCGTGGATGAGAATGTCCTCGGCGGCGCCACGACGCTGGTTGACCGCCCCGGCGGTGAGCCGGCCCAGGCAGCGTTCGCAGACGCCATTGCGGCAGGCATGGGGAAAGCCAAAGCCTGCCTCCCGGGCGGCGGTCAGGATGGGGACGCCCGGCGGGCAAATCAAGCCATGGCGGCCGTTGATGAGAATGCGATGAGGCGAGGACACGGTGGGCGTCAGCCCACCTTGCGGCCGGTGATGATGCTTTTGACGTGTTCCAGGTCCGCCCAGGCGCCTTCAGCGAAGATGCGTTTCACGTCGTCCACCACGGTTTGATAGCCATAGCGCGGGTGCGCGTCGTGCACCGCCACCCGGGCCCCGGGGTTGAGGTGCCGTTGGAAATCCTTGAAATCCCGCCAGGCCTGCTCATGGTTGCCGTCAATCCACAGGAAGTCGATTTTCACCGATGGATCCCATTGGGCGGCGGCCTCCTGGGAAAAGCCCTCGATCAGCTCGAACAGGCCCTCGAAACCGTTGCGGCGCAGACGTTCGGCCACCAGGGCCCGGGTTGGCTTGTTCTCCAGGGGCACCAGGTGGTCGGTCAGCTGTTCCTGTTTATCCAGGTCGGAATTGAACGGATCAATGGCATAGAGCCGGCCGCGTTTCTTCTTCAGGCCGCGCAGCAGGTAGCTGCTGGAGAGGCCGCCGTAGCAGCCGATCTCCACCACCACGCCGCCCTCGGGAACCTGACTCGCCCAGTGCGTGAGCATGGCCGCTTCGGTATGGCGGATCATGCCGCCATAGGCCCGCTTGTCGTATTTGCGCCCGCGCAGCAGGCCCATCAAATTGTGATAGACCGGTCGTGAAAAGCCGTTGATCAGTTTGGGCCCTTTTTCGTCCCAGGCTTTTTCCAGAAAGGCGTTGGTTGAGTCAGTCGTTGTCATCACTTAACCCGCTGTTCCCACAAAGAGAGCAATGATACAGCCCATGCCGAAGAACCACACCAGCGAGCGGGCACTTGCCCAGTCGGTGATGTAGCAGATGCCGTAGAGTACGCGGCTGAGTACGAACGCCACGGCGATACCATCAAGCGTGTTCTGTGGCGCGGTGTGCGCCAGTTGCGCGATGATCACCGCGGCGGCGAACGCCGGGGTGATCTCGAAGCTGTTCTGCTGGGCCCAATGGGCGCGTTTGCGGGCGCCGTCCAGAGTCGCCAGAAAATCCCGCGGGTTGTGATTCTCGCGCAGCCCGAAGCCGCCCTGGAACTTGGCGAATGCGGTGAAGGCGTAGGGAAGAAGAATGGCGATCAGAACGCACCAGAAGGCTATTGTCATGACGAATGTCCTCGCGATTTATTGTGGTTGATTGCGCTGCCGGTTCCCGGGTGGCACCGCCGCTTCTACTCTGGTTTTGTTCGTCGCGGTTGGCAATGACCGTCGGGGAGCGCGTTGGGCCCCGGTCGGTCAGTACATTGTTCCCAGCGATCCTTAATCCTTCCTTAACGCCCGCTCCACCAGGGCGAACCGATCTTGACCCCAGATAGTGGCCCCTCCACCTGGAAGCATGGCACTCCCCAGCTGCCGGCCTCCAGCATGGCCCGCCGGTTGATCTCGGCGCGTTCACGCCACTGGTCGTCGCCGAGCCAGCGGCGGGCGCGGTTCCAGTCCAGACCGGCGTCCCGGGCCAGCCGCGCCAGACCGGCGTCGTCGGCCACATCCACGCCCTGGCTCCAGATGCCGCGCCCGGCGGTGAGCAGCCATTGGCGCAGTCGGCCTTCCTTTTCGGCGAAGGGCCACAGCGCCATGCAGCGCTCCACCCCGAGCCCCACCGGGTCGCAGGTGCGGCATCAGGCGGCGTTGCAGGCTCATCCGTGACCCTCCCGCCGCTACTCGCCGATCTGGCTGAGATCGCGCACCGCGCCCCGGTCGGCGCTGGTGGTCAAGGCGGCGTAGGCTTTCAGAGCCGTGGATACCTTGCGCTGGCGCATCTCGCGGGGACGCCAGGCGAGCTTGCCGCTGGCGTCCATTTTTTCCCGGCGCTGGGCCAGCTCGGCATCGTCCACGCGCAACTGGATGGTGCGGTTGGGGATGTCGATGTCAATCATATCGCCCTCGCGGACCAGGCCGATGGCGCCCTGCTCGGCGGCCTCCGGCGAGGCGTGGCCGATGGACAGCCCGGAGGTGCCGCCGGAGAAACGGCCGTCGGTGAGCAGCGCGCAGCTTTTGCCCAGACCCTTGGATTTCAGGTAGCTGGTGGGGTAGAGCATTTCCTGCATGCCCGGGCCGCCTTTCGGACCCTCGTAGCGGATCACCACCACGTCGCCGACGACGATTTCGTCACCGAGGATGGCGCGCACCGCCGAGTCCTGGGATTCGAACACCCGCGCCCGGCCGCTGAAAGTAAGGATGGAATCGTCCACGCCGGCGGTTTTGACGATGCAGCCGCGCTCGGCGATGTTGCCGTACAGCACCGCCAGGCCGCCGTCGCGGCTGTAGGCGTGCTCCAGATCGCGGATGCAGCCCTCGGTGCGGTCGGTGTCCAGGCTTTCCCAGCGGGTGTCCTGGCTGAACGCGGTCTGGGTGGGGATGCCCGCCGGCCCGGCGGTGAACATCTTTTTCACCCCGGCGTCGCCGGTCCGCATCACGTCATAGTGTTCCAGCGCCTCGGCCACGGTGGCGGAATGCACCATGGGCAGGTCGCGGTGCAGCAGCCCGGCCCGGTCCAGCTCGCCGAGAATGCCCATCACGCCGCCGGCGCGGTGCACGTCTTCCATATGGTATTTCTGGGTGGCCGGCGCCACCTTGCACAGGCACGGCACCTTGCGGCTGAGCCGGTCGATGTGCTCCATGGTGAAGTCCACGCCGCCTTCCTGGGCCGCCGCCAGCAGGTGCAGCACGGTGTTGGTGGAGCCGCCCATGGCGATGTCCAGGCTCATGGCGTTCTCGAACGCCTTGAAGGAGGCGATGTTGCGCGGCAGCACGCTCTCCATGTCCTGCTCGTAATAGAGCTTGGCCAGATCGACGATGCGGCGGCCGGCTTCCAGGAACAGCTCGCGGCGGTCGGCGTGGGTGGCCAGCAGCGAGCCGTTGCCGGGCAGCGACAGGCCCAGCGCCTCGGTCAGGCAGTTCATGGAGTTGGCGGTGAACATGCCGGAGCAGGAGCCGCAGGTGGGGCAGGCGGAGCGTTCCATCTCGGCCACGGTGGCGTCGTCCACCTTGTCGTCGGCGGCCATCACCATGGCGTCCACCAGGTCCAGCTTGTGCTCGCCCAGTTTGGTCTTGCCCGCTTCCATGGGGCCGCCGGAGACGAAGATCACCGGGATATTCAGGCGCATGGCGGCCATCAACATCCCCGGGGTGATCTTGTCGCAGTTGGAGATGCACACCAGCGCGTCGGCGCAGTGGGCGTTGACCATGTACTCCACCGAGTCGGCGATGATGTCGCGGCTGGGCAGCGAATAGAGCATGCCGTCGTGGCCCATGGCGATGCCGTCGTCCACCGCGATGGTGTTGAATTCCTTGGCGATGCCGCCGGCCTTTTCCACTTCCCCGGCCACCAGCTGGCCCATGTCCTTCAGATGCACGTGCCCGGGCACGAACTGGGTGAAGGAGTTGGCGATGGCGATGATCGGCTTGCCGAAGTCATCGTCCTTCATGCCGGTGGCGCGCCAAAGCGCCCGGGCGCCGGCCATGTTGCGGCCATGGGTGGTGGTACGGGAACGGTACTGGGGCATGGTGGTCTCTTCGCTGTCTGGTCTGGAAAGCGGAGATTGTAGCGCAGCGCGGCCGCCAAGGGGGAATGTCGCCACCACCGGTGTGGGAGATAACTCTCACGCTATCCGGGATTTCCTACATACCAGCCCGGACCGGGATGCTAGCGTCGGAAAAAGTCAGGAGCAGAGGGCATTGGGGATGGAAATCAGGGACAAGGAAGTGATGTATATCCCATTGACATATACAAGCACGAGAGCGACGATTGGCGAGTCGATCCGGACACCGGAGGAGCTCTCCATGGAAAAGACCACTGTATTCAAAAGCAATCGAACCCAGGCGGTGCGCCTGCCCAAGGCGGTCGCCTTTCCCGACAACGTCAAACAGGTGGATATCGTCGCCGTGGGGCGTGCGCGCCTTATCGTGCCCGCCGGGGAGGTCTGGGACAGCTGGTTTGACGGTCCGGATGTGAGCCCGGATTTCATGGATCAGCGCGAGCAGCCGGAAGACCAGGAACGCGAGGGCTTCTGATGCTGAAGTACATGCTGGATACCAACATCTGCATCTTCACCATCAAGAACAAGCCGGCGGAAGTTCGTGAGGCGTTCGGGCGTAGCCAGGGTCAGCTGTGTATCAGCAGCGTCACGCTGATGGAGTTGATCTACGGTACCGAGCGCTCGGCGGCGCCCCGCGAGAACCTCGCCGTGGTGGAGGGGTTCGCCGCCCGCCTGGAGGTGCTGGACTATGACCCGCAAGCCGCGATGCACACTGGTCAGCTACGCGCCGAGCTGGCCCGGGCCGGGCAGCCCATCGGCCCTTACGATCAGATGATCGCCGGCCATGCCCGTAGCCAGGGTCTGATACTGGTCACCAACAACACGCGCGAATTCCAGCGCGTTCCCGGTCTGCGGATTGAGGACTGGGTGCCCGCCGATTGAAAGTCCCGCTATAGATTTTTCACGAACACCTTGGAGTTGCGCTGCCAGTTGTAGAGCTGCTGACGCTGCTCGGGCAGGGCTTTCACGCCGGCCGGGTCGAAACCCTGCTCGCGGAACCAGTGGGCGGTGTGGGTGGTGAGCACGAACAGGGTTTTCAGGCCCTGCTCCCGGGCGCGCCGTTCCAGGTAGCGCAGCATCTGCAGGCCGCGCTCGCTGTTGCGGTAGTGCGGGTGCACGGCCACGCAGGCCAGCTCGCCGGTGTGGTCGGCGGCGAACGGGTAGAGCGCGGCGCAGGCGATCACCATGCCGTCCCGTTCGATGATCACGAAACGCTGGATTTCGTTTTCCAGCAGTTCCCGTGAGCGGCGCACCAGAACGCCGTTCTGCTCCAGGGGTTCGAGCAGCTCGAGGATGCCGCCGACGTCGTCGATGCGGGCGCCGCGCAGGGTTTCGTAGGTTTCCCGGGTGACCATGGTGCCGCAGCCGTCGCGGGTGAACAGCTCCTTGAGCAGGGCGCCGTCTTCGCTGGCGTCGAGCAGATGGGCGCGTGCCACGCCGTTGCTGGCGGCGTGGTAGGCGGCGGTGAGCTGGCGTTCCACGGCGCTGTCGGTGAAGCGTTCCTCGCCCAGCAGCCGGCCGGCTTCCTGGGGCGACAGCTCGCGCAGCAGGCGCTGTTCGCTGTCCTCGATGCGGATGCCGTCGCCGAGCACGATCATCTTGTCGGCGCCCAGGGCGATGGCGGCGGTGGAGGCCACGTCCTCGGCGTTCAGGTTGAACAGCTCGCCGGTGGGCGAGCTGCCCAGCGGCGACAGCAGCACTACATTGCCGGCGTCCATCTGCTGGCGGATGGCGTCCACTTCGATGCGCCGCACCTCGCCGGTGTGCTGGTAGTCAAAGCCGTTGCGCACGCCCACCGGTTTGGCGATCACGAAGTTGCCACTGATCAGCTGGATCGCGGCGTTGTGCATCGGCGAGTTGGCCAGCCCCATGGAGAACAGGCCTTCCAGCTTCAAGCGCAGGGCGCCCACCGCCGCCATCACCGCCTCCAGGGCGTTGCTGTCGGTGATGCGGGTGTGGTGCTTGAAGCGGCTTTCCAGTCCGGCGGCTTCCAGCCGCTGGCTGATCTGCGGCCGGGCGCCGTGCACCAGCACCAGTTTCACGCCCAGGGCGTTGAGCAGCGCCAGGTCGTGCACCAGGGTGGGCAGGCGCGGGGTGTCCAGCACCTCGCCGCCGAGCAGCACCACGAAGGTGCGCCCGCGGTGGGCGTTGATGTACGGCGATGAATTACGGAACCAGTTGACCTGGTCGCTGGCGCTGGGGGTGCTGGGCACGGGATTCTCTGGGCTCGATGACATTGGGGGAGTATAGCCACCGCCGGGCGGTGCGGACCAGATCAGATTCAGGATACAGGATGCAGGATACAACGCGGATCAGACCGAGCGCGGGCACCCGCCGTGCCCGCGCTGAACCCTGCATCCTGAATCCTGTATCGGCGGCGTAGCCGCCTCAGGCCCCGAACAGGCCCTTGAAGAAGAAGAAGAACAGAATCGAAAGCAGGGCGCCGGCAGGCAGTGTCACCACCCAGGAGGTAAAGATGGTGCCCACGGTGCGCAGGTTCAGGG
>Ga0208813_1000236_pt1 | contig 47154 bp, 45 predicted proteins | sample MalvireepMed_904_FD_184250 | JGI IMG/M metagenome (GOLD analysis project Ga0208813, IMG submission 184250) | Marine viral communities from the Global Malaspina Expedition - Malaspina viral metaG DeepMed_904 (SPAdes) (version 2) | ecosystem: Environmental > Aquatic > Marine > Oceanic | place... | reverse complement strand
CTTTGCCCGCGCGTCCAGTACGACCTATGCGGTGGGTATGAGTGTCTAAATCATGAGCCATATTAACGCTAATCACTAAATCAAGTTCGGCGATATCCAGCCCACGGGAAGCGACATCGGTTGCAATGAGTACGCGAGCACTGCCATTACTAAATTGTATAATCGCCTGATCGCGATCTTTTTGTTCAAGCTCACCATGCAGAGCCAATACGCTGAATTTATTGGCCCGAAGTGTGTTAAAAATGTCTTTTACTTCGTTCTTGGTGTTGCAGAAAACCAGACAGTTTTCGGGTTGATGATCGCCCAGTAAATTCATTACCAGCTGTGCGCTGTCTTCATTATTCATGGCATAAAAGAGCTGCTCAATTTGCGGCTTTGCCTGCTCTTGAATGGCCTCAATATTTCTAGCCTTAGTTGTCACCTGTTCTGCTAAGGCAGCGATATTTTTAGGGTAGGTGGCACTGAATAATAGTGTCTGTCGTGTTTTTGGAATGTGTTTAACGATGGCGTTCAGGCTGTCCTGAAATCCCATTTCTAACATTCGGTCGGCTTCATCAAGAACCAGAGTTGTCAACATGGACAAATCAACATTGCGTTGCTCAAGATGATCAAGTACCCGCCCGGGTGTGCCAACCAAAACATGAGCGCCATGCTCAAGCGAGTTGGTCTGAATACGTGATGGCTCGCCACCGCACAGGGTCAGTATTTTGATATTAAGCATTGACTTAGCCAGCTTACGAACCTCGTCAGCAACCTGATGGGCGAGTTCACGAGTAGGGCACAATACCAACGCCTGTGGCGAAAAGCTTTTTGCCTCCAGCTTTGCCAGCAAAGTCAGCGCAAAAGCGGTGGTTTTTCCTGAACCGGTATCAGCGCGAACAACGGCGTCGGTGCTATTTAAAATGACTGGCAAGCTTAAGGACTGCACCGGTGTCATTTGTTGGTAACCAATTTCATCAAGCCGTGTCAGTAAAGCTGGCGGCAGGTTAAGTTGATTAAAGTGACGGAGTTCAGGTGAAGTCTCAGAAGTGTTATCCGAGATATTTTCAGGCGTATTTATAGGCATTAAAGGGGCCACTTTCTGTGTCAGGTTTCTGTGGTTATTGTAACAGGGTTCCGAACAAATACACTGAGGTAATTTGAGCAAAAGCTTCACTGTTTGCTCGAATAAACACCCAGCGCAGTGACCGTAGCCAGTATTATCAGCATTCCTAGTACCTGCGTGTAAGCCAGCACCTCACCTAAAATAATCACGCCGAATAGCGCTGCCGTAACGGGTTCTATTGTCGCCACTATAGATGCCAGCGCGGGCAATGTTCTTCTCAGCCCAATAATATAAAGAATAAATGATGCGCCACCGCCCAGTACTCCGAGAATAGCAAAGAGCGGCCAGTCCACGGAGTTGACGACTCTGCCGGCTTCCTCAATATCGATTAATGTGCCCAGAACCAGGGTCAGGGTAGAAAACGCGATTGCAAGAACGGCCTGAGGACTGCCTTGCCTGGCTGCGTATTTAAAGCCAAAAATAAAAAGCGCCAGTGACATACCTGAAAGAAGTCCGGCTATGACGCCTATAGAAGTAATACCACCGCTGTCGACTTGATACACACGGGTGAGTAATACGACACCAGCCATGACTAACAATATTGCAGCACATTTGCTTAACGTAGGGCGTTCAATTTTAACGGCGAAAGAAATTAGGTAAACAAATATGGGGGCGCAATACATGAGTGTCGCTGCACGGCAACGCTGCTCTCCGAAATACTGAAGAAATAAAAAGCGAAATTCCCGGAGACTCCAAGCCCGGCGATGATAGACCACAACCATAACTTACTGTTAGTGAGCCCACTATTACGTGGTCTTAAAACCAACCACATCAGCACAAATATAAGCCCGACAGCACCCCGGCAAAAAGATACTAAAACGGCATTCCAATCGTCGTTAATGAGAATACCGGCTATTCCGCCGGACAGTCCCCAGAACAGCGCCGCTGACGCCACCAGTATGATGCCTGAATTCGCCATTGCTTCGGTCAACTTCTGTTGGAGTACTGAATGAGCCTAAAGTATTGAATTTAGAAGACAGGAAGGGGACTTTCAAATGGTGCTTAGCTACTAAACTGCCAGTTTGACAGTCATTGCTCTGAAAGCGCGAGCAGTGACTGTCCATTGAAAATAATGCTAATGATTAAAATGACAGCGCAAAGCCGATACTGAAAGCTTCGTTTTTAATGCTTTGGTTCATGTGGTTTTCTGCTTCTAGCGCCGACACTTCAGCCGAAACCGTAAAAATTTCCCATAAGGTGTGATAAACGGCAGCGCTGACTTTTGTTTGTTGTTTGACTTGCTCTAAGCTGTCTACGCCAGCTAAGTCCACTTTTGACGTGCCATAATTCAGGCCAACTTTGGTTGCACCAAATTGATGAGTTAGCTGTGTAAACCAGCCTGAACTGTCGCGTGGACTGCCGTTGATGTCAGCAGCATCAATTAATAAGCCATAATAGCCCAGGCCTGACGCATCAAAAGCTGAGAGTGATAACCGAGTGTCATCAAGCTGAATGGCGGCAGTGATATCGATTCCTTTTGCATTGTAATCATCAAGTGAGGTACTGACCTTTTGATTATAGAAAGTTGTTGAAATAAACCCGTAATCGTAGTTATAGCGAAGCCGTCCATGAAGTCCAGGGCGTTCAGAACCTGAATCGCCAACATAACCATTACCGCCGAAACTGACAGAATCTAAAGGTTGAAAAATGCCGATATCAGCGTGGAAGTTTTCTCCTAGTTCACGACTGTATGTAATTTGAGAAAGTCGGTCGGCAAAAATATAGCCATAGCCCGCGGCACCCAACGAGGTATTTAATGGGCTGCGAATTGAGGCCGGCGCACCGACACCGCTCAATGCCATATCCTCTAAAACGACATCAATGCCAAATACTCCATAGCCGCGTCCGACTTTTAACGTTCCGACATCGTCATTTCCTACTGTAAAATACGCTCGGTAAGCCCGATTGTCTCCGTTGCCGTTAAAGGCACTGTTATCAGTAGATCCTGGCTCAATTGCTAAAAATGCTTTTATATCGAAATCATGTGTCTGAGTTGTTGCTGAGAATTGAAAACTGGAGGGGCTGTATCCATTTGATACTGACGTAGCGTCTTCACCAATACAGAGCAGCGCGTTTCCTGCGACGGTGTTATCAGAGTCGTCACAGCTTGCGTATACTGCATGTGCATTGATGTAGCCGTTAAAGTTGAAATCCCAGTCCGGAGTTGTCTGCGCTGCTGAGCTTCCACTGATTAACATTCCTGCAATACCTAGCGACCGGTAAATAGTGTATTTGTTATTCATTTTTATAATCCCTGGTTTTTTATTATGTGACTAATGTCAGCGGTTTGAGTAGCAATGCTTGTGCCAAACGGTGGGCTTTGAGTAACTCTATGTTTTTTATGATTTTTTAATGCATTTACATTTAACTATTTGATGAAATAGATCATCAAATCTGGCTATTTTGATGATTTAATTCATCAAAATACTTTAATTTCAGCAGGTGAAGTCACGTAAAGTAGTTTAAAAACAAAGGGTTATATAATTTTGTTGTGAGTGGTACGGGTTTTGCTACAGTTTATTGACATAACTTGAAGGTATAGATGAAGGAAATCTATGACAGCTAATAGCGTACAGGTTTTTAAAACGGCGGGACGATTGCTTACCGGCTCAGGAGCAAGTAACCAGCTATTTTCCGAGATGTGCAGGCTTAACTTGAGGCATCCCTTAATTGTAACGGATAAAGGCGTACTTGATGCCGGGCTAATCCAACCTATTGTTGCCGAACTTAAAAGTCAGGGCATTACGGGTATTGTTATTTACTCTGAGATATCAGCGGAGCCAGAAACCCATGTCGTTGAGTCGTGCCGTGACGTTTTCATTAATGAAAACTGTGATGGGATTATTGGAATTGGTGGCGGCAGTGCAATGGATACCGCAAAAGCCGTTGCGGTATATCAAAGTGAGAAGAGAGCTTTGAACGAACTGTTTGGCGAGAACAATTGTGCGCGGCGAACCGTACCTTTAATTTGTTTACCGACCACCGCAGGAACAGGCTCCGAAGTCACTAATATATCCATCCTGTCAGACGTAGAGGCACAACTGAAAAAGGGGATTGTCAGCGATGAACTGCTGCCGGATGTGGCGATTGTTGCACCGGAATTGACGCAGAGTTGCCCGCCATCTGTAACGGCAGCAAGTGGCATTGATGCATTGGTGCACGCCGTAGAAAGTTATATTTCTAATTTTGCTTCAGATATCACCCGGGCGTTATCAGTAGGCGCCATAAAAATGATTGTCAACGCCTTGCCCGATGCTTATCGACGTCCTGATGATCTCGACGCAAGAGAGCGTATGGCTACCGGTAGCTTAATGGCTGGGTTGGCATTCGGAAATGCAGGAGTTGGTGCAGTACATGCCTTGGCTTATCCCCTGGGCGGGCGTTATCACTTGTCGCATGGGGTTAGTAATGCACTGATGTTCACTCACGTCATGCGCTGGAATCTATCATCCTGCCCAAATGATTTTCTCAATATCGCGCTGGCGATGGGGGCCGAGGCAACGATTAGCGAAGCCGACGCAGGAGACTTCGTTATTGAGAAACTTGAATCCCTCTGCCGGGCTGTCGAAATTCCCGGCGGATTAAGAGAGTTTGGTATTGAACGCAGTGATCTGCGTTCGCTGGCCGAAGCGGCGAGTGGTGTGACTCGTTTATTGAGAAATAATCCTCGTGAACTTAGCGTCGATGATATCGAAGCAATTTATCAGGCCGCTTACTAAAAGGACTCATTATGTCGTTATGGAAACAACGAAAAGACGGGGCTGAAGCACCTTTCTGGCCTATGGGACCATTCAAGGTCAGATTGCCATTTCTGCACTATCGCTTTGAGTGGCCAGACTATCTGCAGGGATTATTAATGTGCGCCGTCGATTTGGCGGCAATATCATTAATGACCGAATTACTGGGAATGCCATTTGAAGCGGCATTAGCGGTTGTTCTGATTAACGGCGCGTTTTATCTGCTGCACCATTTATTGGGCGACCCTGTTGTTCCAGGATGGATAACGCCCGCTATTCCTTTATTGATGATGTACGTATCGACCTTTCCGGAGGGGGAAGCGAGAGTGCATGCTTTGATAGCGTTTCAGATGATGCTGGGACTTTTTGCTATTGGGCTGGGAGCATCTGGTGTTGCAAAACGGGTAGTACAGCTTATTCCCAGTGCTATAAAAGCTGGGATCATCATGGGCTCCGGATTAGCTGCGGTAGCGGTAGTATTTGAGGAGGGAGGCCGTTTCGAATCCTATCCGTTTACTATCTCAATTGCGGTTGGCATTGCTTTTTATCTTATTTTTTCACGTCATTTCGCGACGGTTCAGAATAAACACTGGGTTCTTCGTGTACTGGGTAAGCTCGGCATTTTTCCCATTATCGCGTTGGCTATTGTGATTGCACCACTGGCTTCAGAAGCTCCATGGCCAGATATCGAATGGGGCATAACATCACCTGACTTCGCAACCTTATTCGCGCATTACACCGTTTTTGGTGTCGGGCTACCGCCTCTTAGTATGTTTTTAACTGCCATGCCAACGGTGCTGGCAGCTTATATTGTGCTGTTCGGCGATGTGTTACAGAGCAAAGCTATTCTGGCGGAAGCAGATGAGATGCGTCAGGACGAAAAAATTGATTACAACGCCGACCGCGCGCATCTCATTTTTGGTGCCCGCAACTTTGGTATGAGTATTATTGGCCCTGATGTTGCGATGTGCGGACCGTTATGGGCGGCAATGCATGTGGTAATTGTTGAGCGCTTTAAAAAAGGGCGGAAAGCTATGGACTCCATTTTTGGAGGCGCGGGTTCTTTTCGCTGGGGAACCAATACCGGCCTTTTACTTCTGCCGGTGGTTAGCTTAGTTCAACCGATTCTGGGAATTGCTTTAGCTCTGACTTTGCTTATACAAGGCTACGTCAGCGTTCGTATTGGCATTCAGGAAGCAAAAACGGAACGCGACTTGGGCATAGCTGGAATTATCGGGGCAATTCTTGTAGTTAAAGGAGCAACTTGGGCTTTCGCTGCAGGGCTGCTGTTATGTTTTTTGCTATATGGCTGGCGTTTGCGCGCACCTAAAAAGGAGCAGAGCGATGTTCGGTAGCGATAGGTTACAGCGTGTATTAGATGCGATGAGCGACGGTGTTTATATCACCGATGGTAACGGCATTACGATAACGGTTAATACGGCTTATGAGCGTATTACCGGTATTCCGAAGGAAAAGCTTCGGGGGTTACATATGTCCGAAGTTGTAAAACGTGGCTATATTTCGCGCTCGGTATCATTGGAGGTTTTGAAAGAAAGAAGACCTGTCACTTTGACGCAGGACGTAAGTAAAGAGCACCAAATTTTAGTTTCTGGTACACCAATGTTCGACTCCGACGGGCGTATTGAGTACATCGTTACCACGGTTCGCGATGTCACTGAGCTGCTAAAAGCTAAAAGAGCGCAGGAAAAACTGGAACAGTTACTGAGCTTACGAGAGCAATATGGGGCTTCTGTTTCAACCGATGGCCATAAAGAGCCTTTTGTCATTAGTCGGCAAATGAGAGCTTGCTATGATCTCGCAAAACGAGTCGCGAGCTCCTCTGCAAAAGTGTTGCTACAGGGAGAAACAGGTACCGGGAAAACACTGCTTGCACGGACTATTCATAGTTACAGCAATGTCGCTAACGGGCCTTTTATTGAATTAAATTGTGCCGCGATGCCAGAGTCTCTGCTTGAGTCTGAGTTATTTGGTTATGCTTCCGGGGCGTTCACCGGAGCCTCGGAGAAAGGCAAGACAGGGTTACTTGAGGCGGCTAATAATGGCACTTTGTTTCTTGATGAAATTGGTGATTTGCCACTAACTCTTCAAGCCAAGTTACTTAAAGTTATTGATGAAAAACGGTTTTTGCCGGTCGGTGCTACTTCGTTTAAACAGACTAACTTTCGGTTAATTTCTGCAACACATCATGACTTAAAGAAACTGGTTGCCGAAAGTCATTTTCGCGAAGACTTGTTATACCGATTAAGTGTGGTACCGATTGAACTGCCTCCCCTGCGAGAAAGGATTGAAGAAATTCCCGTACTGCTTGAACATTATCTCAACCATTTCAATGAAAACTATGAGCTGGACTGTCGTTGGCATGCGGATGTGATTGCTCGTCTTAAACAATATGAATGGCCGGGCAATATTCGCGAGCTGATTAACCTGACAGAACGATTAATGGTGACTTCTGAACAGTCGCTGATCACAACGGCTCAGTTACCTATAGAAATAGCAACTGACAGGCCGTTAGGGCGTGAAGGTTGCTCGCTAAAAGAACAGGTAGAGATGCTTGAGAAGAGAGTAATTGAAGAGGCGTTATTGATACACGGTACCACGCGGGCGGCAGCCAGTGCTCTGGGAGTTGATCAGTCTACCTTAGTTAAAAAACAAAAACGCTGGCGCATAGAGCAAAAAAGGGACTTACCGAACGATGAATAATGAACAAGTTTTACAGCCCGATAACGTGGAGTTAATAAAAAACAGCCGGGTTGGTACGTCAACAAAAAGCTCAATAGCTGTTGATGATCCTGCAACTGGACATGTGATAGGTCACGTACCCGATTTAACACCGAGGCAAATTTTCCGTGCTATAGAGTCTGCGGAAACCGCTTTTTACAAGTGGAGAGACGTTCCTCTCAGAGAGCGATGCGAGAAGCTGTTCCGCTGGTATCAACTCATGCTTGAAAAGGAAGAGGAGCTTGCTGGCATTTTGACCAGTGAGCAGGGTAAACCATTATCTGAGTCGCGAGGCGAGATACGTTACGCAGCAAGTTACATTCAATGGTATGCGCAGCCAGGCCTGCAAGACCAGGGGAGCGTTCTGCCGTACTCGTCAATCGATGAATCGATGATGGTTATTACCGAGCCGGTAGGTGTTTGTGCTGCGATAACTCCCTGGAATTTTCCTGCGGCGATGATCACGCGAAAAGTTGCGCCGGCACTGGCGGCTGGTTGCACAATGTTGGTTAAACCTGCTCTTGAAACCCCACTGACAGCAATTGCAATTGCTGAGTTAGCGATACAGGCGGGGATTCCCGAAGGTGTTTTAAGCATTGTAACCGGCGACGGGGAGGCTATTGGCAAAATATTCAGTGAAAGTGCCGTGGTCAGAAAGTTAAGTTTTACCGGCTCAACTCGAGTCGGGCGTTTACTCATGGCTTCATCAGCTTCAACGATTAAGCGACTCTCACTTGAACTCGGCGGAAATGCGCCTTTTATTGTTTGTGAAACCGCAGATGTCGAGCGTGCAGTGCAAGGAGCTATCCAATCAAAATTTCGTAATGCGGGGCAAACCTGCGTATGTGCTAATGCCTTTTACGTTCATGCCAAAGTTTACGATGAGTTTACTGCGAAATTTATCGCTCGGGTAAATCAACTCATGTTGGGTAACGGCAAAAATGAGTCCGTCGATATTGGTCCATTGATTAACGAAAATGCACTCGAAAAAGTAGAGCAGATAGTCGCAGATGCAGTAAAAAAAGGCGCCGTAATCGCCTGTGGCGGAGAGCGGTGGGTAAACTCAGAGCGCTGGTATTACCCAACTGTGTTACTCAATGCTGATAGCTCTATGCGTTGTGTGAATGAAGAAATTTTCGGACCTGTTGCACCTATTGTTCGATACGACGATGAGACAGCTTTATTAGAAGAACTCAGACAGCAACAAACCGGATTAGCTGCTTATTTTTACAGCCAGAACTTAGGACAGGTTAACCGTCTTTCGAGAGCTCTTGAAGTTGGAATGATTGGTGTTAATAGCGGCGTTATATCTGACGCGGCAGTGCCTTTTGGCGGTGTTAAATCGTCGGGGATAGGCCGTGAGGGCGGGCGTCATGGAATTGAAGAATATTTAGAAACTAAGTACATCAAACTTAGTTATTAATATAAGCGTTAGAACAACAAAAAAAGGAAGAACAATGAAAACAATAAAATCAGTACTATCAATGGCTTTAGCTACAGCACTTATGAGTGCATCCGGAGTTTCGTTGGCTCAGACCAGCGATATTGAAAACCTTCAAAAAGATATGCCCAAAAACTGGGGGAAATGGGGCGATGACGATCAACTTGGCGCTCTTAACTATCTTGATGAAAAACAGGCCTTGCGTGGTATAAAAGCCGTTCGTTTAGGTGAAACTTTTACGCTGCAACTGCCGATTACTCATGGCGTCGGGCCTGTGTTCCCGGGGCGTGTTCCGGCCATGCATTTCATGACGCAGGACGAGAGTATGTACAGTGTAAACAAGCTGGATGAGCTGGCCGGTGGTGTTAAGTACTCAGACGATGCAGTTTTTATGTACTTACAGGGCACGACGCACATGGATGCACTAGGTCACGCCTGGTATGGCGATAAAGTATACGGCGGGGTATCGGCCGATAGCACAGTGCATGGACATGATCATGTTGATGTCGGTGTGTTAGCTGAACACGGTATTGTTGGCCGCGGCGTACTACTGGATGTCGGGCATTTGAAAGGTGGTGACGTAGGACGGTTGGCCCCGGGTTCATGTATTACGTTACAAGACCTCAAAGACACGGCAGAAGCGCAAGATGTAACCGTTGAGAAACGCGACATTTTGTTAATAAGAACAGGATCTGTAGGGCGTTTCTATCAGGAGGAACCAGATGCCGAGTGGAGCGCAACAACAGAGCCCGGCCTGTGTTATAGCAAAGACCTGATCAAATGGATTGATAAGATGGAGATCCCCGTGATTGCTGCTGATAACCTGGCAGTTGAACTTGTACCGCAAAAGATTGAAGGTAAAGATTATGTAATCCCGCTACATGGTGCGCTCATTCGGGACTTAGGTGTGGTGTTGAGTGAACTTTACTGGCTGGACGATTTGGCGGCAGATAGCCGTGAAGACGGTCAATATACCTTTATGTTTACAGCTGCGCCTCTAAAGATGGAGCGAGGCTCAGGCTCTCCAATTAACCCTATCGTTATTAAGTAGCTTTTCACTCGAGAGTATGCAGGTATATCTACCCGCATACTCTCTTTGCTTTTTGTCGTAAAAAATGTCGATAATCATATGATTATCAACTGAAAAACAACAAAAAATATAATATTATTTCGTTATTATTACATACATTGCTTCGCTGAATGAAGCAGTGCTGCCTGGCAGCTCGGAAGTAGTAAGTGCGGGACACGCACGACATAACGGAGTATTAAAGAATGAAAAAAGCAGTATTAGCTACACTTATCGGCGCCGCGTTATTCAGTGGTGCAACTTTAGCCGCAGACCAAGGTTCACACTTTGATCTTGTAGAAGCACGTTATATCGACTTCGGTGATGATGTCGATGGTTTTGGTCTTGATAGTCGCGTAATGCTGAGTGAATCTATTTATTTCACTGCAGATTATTCTCACACTAGCGTAAGCAGTCTGGATATGGACGAAATTTTGGCTGGTGTTGGTTACAAACATGAGTTTAGCGAGAAATTCACTGGCTTTGCTGATGTGAACCTTGCTTACATGGATGTTGATTTTGACGTGAATGGTCAGTCATATGGCGATGACGATACTGGCTACGCAGTTCAAATTGGTGGTGTTTATCGTTTAACCCCAGCAGTTGAGCTCTCAGGTCTGGTACGTCATATTGATGTTGATGATGATGACCAACAGTTTGAACTGGCTGCTCGTTGGTACATCAATAACCAATTCAGCTTAAGTGCAACTTACGCTGACAGCTTTGATAGTGATAACCGAGATGGTTACTTCCTTGGCGCTGCTTGGCACTTCTAAGCAACCCAATTAAGCCTGCCGCCTGTCATTTTAGACGGGCGGCAATTTACCCTAAAAACTTCCCTTACCTTCTTAAAGCCCGCGCTAGTTAAACTTCGATACAAACAATGCTTCATTTCCATTAAGAAAACCACAGACAGAACCCGTTCAGGCTTTAACCGTTGTGTTTCCATTAAAGTCAAAGTAAATGAATAAAGCTTGAGGGATACTTCAATTAACCGAGTAAAGGTATTTTTCTATGGGGTAAACCGGGCACTTAGAATGGTGCGTCCGAGTAGACTCGAACTACCGACCTCTGCCATGTCAAGGCAGCGCTCTAACCAACTGAGCTACGGACGCACTTTATGGGGAATGTCGTTAACGACGGGCGGTATATTAGTGATTTGCGGCTACAGGTGCAAGCGATTTTTTACTAAATGCATTTGTTTGTCGAAATTCTATTCAGCTTTGAATGGCTATGCTTACTTTCTTAAGAAGGCTTTTGCTAGAATGTTCACTACACTCAGTTTTTACTGACGAAAAAGAGGTGGTTAAATGTTTACTTTTTTACGAGTAATACGTGCCGTTGCAGGGCTTCTTTTTTTGGCGACTATCGTCGGCATTATTGCACAGCTTACTTTTAATATATTACATGTCGATATTTTGATGCGATCTTCCGTAATTGTTGTTATGGCGGGGGCTTTACATGCCGCGTTCTGGCTTTGGGTCTTTATTGGTTTACGTTACGTTATCAATGAAATTCATCAAAAAGAGCAGGGTACGCCACACCCAGGCCTAACTAAACACTGGCATCTGTAAGCTAGATGCTAATCGAGCCCTGGAGTGAAATCACAGGCGCTGTAGAACTTTTGCCATGGGCGTACAAAATGCACTGACGCATCGGTTAGCTTTTTACTGAGTGTACCAAGTTCTGCAATATAAGCTTTTAGCTCTGGTTGAGGGGCTATACCTTTCAGATTATCCAGAGTCATGAGTAAGCGCTGATGCTGTTCAATCACTTCTGCTATGTCGCCTTGCATCTCTTTTAGGTAAATGGCGTTAAAAGCTTCTTTTAGCGCTAATGCGTCATCTGGCACTTTTCCATTCTGACAATAAACTGCTTCGGGAACTTCCGGCAGTAGTTCGGTCATTTTCTCCAGTTTATAAGAGTAATCCAACATAGTACGGAATAAGTCAGGAAGGTAGTCACTACGTTCTAAACGCCCGAGCATTTTTATTAACTCATCGGGGTCATCCCCTTCTTTTGTGTAGTTCCAGCGTTCTAATATGCGGGTAAAGCGCTCCAGCGCATTCACAGCGTAGTTGTACTCTGTTACATGTATTTTGGGTAAAGAGTTATTGCCTACAGACAGAGCTTTTCTCAACCCGTCGTCACGGGCAAAGGCATTCGCCAGGCTGTTCTGCAGTTGCGACTCCTTATGCACTAATGCTTCTTTCAATTTGTCTTTAACATTGGCCGACTCAGGATGCTCAATGCATTCCTTCAGTGCCTGAATCATGGTCAGGTCAGCATGGTAGCGGCTGAATCCATCTTTTAGCTTTCCCAGTGAACTGTTGTTTTCAGCTATTAGCTGGCCTAACTGGCAATGATTAAGCCTAAGGCTTTCCAGTAAGCCCATGCTTGTTCTTTCAATATTTCGGGTTAGTGCGCGCTTGGCCGGATACTGGAGTTGAGGTTTAGGGGCATCTATTGAGTTATTGGGGAGTTTGAGTGTACTTTGGACTCGGTTATGCAGTTCATTTGCGTATTCCGTTAGACCCTGATCATCTGAGCAGGCAGATAACCCAAAGGCGACGAACGCATAGCCAAAAGAACGGAAAATCAGTACACTTCGCTTCATTGTATTATTCCTTGCAACAAGGTTCTTATCGATGTTTACCGGTATTGTTCAAACCCAAGCTACGATATTTTCAGTCTCTGACCAAGGATCTTTTCGACACCTGGTTATTAAAACTGAACCCAAATTTCTGCAAAACCTGGCTATTGGTGCAAGTATTGCCATAAATGGTTGCTGTTTAACTGTGGTCGAATTCAGCGATACTGAGGTGCACTTTGACGTTATTGATGAAACCCTGCGGCTAACAAATTTGGGGTTGTTAGGTGAGGGTAACAAGGTCAATCTCGAACGGTCATTAAAAGTAGGTGATGAAATTGGCGGGCATGCAGTTTCAGGTCATATTCACTGCCAGGGCAAAGTGACTAAAATTGACACCTCTGAGAATAACGTTGCGATGTGGATAGAACTCCCCGAGCAATACACCCCGTACTTGTTTGCCAAAGGGTTTATCGCGGTTAACGGTGCCAGTTTGACGGTAGGTCAGGTTGAAGCTAATTGTTTTAGTCTGCATTTAATTCCGGAAACGTTACGCCTGACCAATTTAGAATCAACGCAGGTGGGTGACAGTCTGAATATCGAACTTGATCAGCAAACCATCACTATTGTTGAAACAGTTGAGCGTGTGCTGGCTAAACGTCAGTAAAACTGCTCATCGTTCCCGTCGACCTTCACTCGCGCCTGCTGGTTAACTTCATCAACTTGTAACTGAACATGAATGAGGTCACCGCAGGCAGCACATTCTTCCTGATAGTCCTGATTTCCCTCCGAGGCATCAATATCTAGAAAGGTATTGTGCCCACAGTGCGGGCATTTCACCGGCACACTTTGTAAGTTTTCTTCGTTCATAATTCACTCGTTCCTATCAAGTCTTGCTTGTAACTATAGAAATAAAATACTGATTCCGCCCAATGAGATTAACGCTCCGGTTATAGAACGCGGGGTAATTCGTTGTTTTTTCAGTAAAGAAATCGGTATTAAAAAGAGTGGAGCGGTGGAGAGTAAAGTCTGGGTTAGGCCCGGGTTGATATTGGCGATAGATATTTGCTGTAACCAAATAGCCAGGAACGTACCGAATACAATGGCGCCGAGTAGCGGCAAAGGGTTAATAGAGCGAACTTGTTTTATGATTGCGTTGTACGCGCCTCGTTTCGAAAGTCCGACAATTATGGCGAGTAAAAAGGAGCCGGCGGCAAGACGCACAAATGCCGCATCAATAGCGTTTACGCTGGATTGCTTTAGCACCGCAAAAGCCATGACTAAACCGGTAGCCTGACAGAGTGCGGCGCCGCAGCCGAAGAATATACCTGATAATGAAAGCGCAGGCTGTTTGTCTGGGGCTTTTTCAGTAACGACCCACAGAACACCGCTTAAGGTTATGACCGCACCGGTAATTTCAATGGTGGATAAACCGTCACTTAAAAATACCCAGGCCATGAATGCAGCTAGTGGTGGTGCGAGATACTCCAGCAACATAGCGTGCCAGGGGCCTAAACGCCGCAGCGCGGCAAAATGACAACTGTCGCCAATGGTAATACCTATAATGCCGCTTAGGGCGAGTAACCACAGGCCTGAGCTTAGCTCTAACGAGTTACCCAGCAACAAACTCATAGTCAAAAGCAGGGGAGTCGCAACAACGCCTTTAACTAAGTTCATTTGTAAGGGCGAGAAGTGGCTACCGGCGCGGTGGTATAACAGGGTGGCGACAGCCCAGAAGGCAGCGGCTAATAAAGCGGCAAGTTGTCCGGTTAACTCTCCGGTAATGTCTGATGTCAAAACAGGCTCGGCGGTTGCTCAAATGTAAGCGGTCGATTATAGTAGCGTCTCGCGTTCGATGGTACCGAACGCAAAAATTTCGTAGGTTTTTTCTATAAAGCAGATAAAACCAAAATAGAGCACGTGGCACTTGGTAGGTGTCACCACTGGTTGGAAAGGAAGTTTCATGCCTGTAATTACTCTCCCTGACGGAAGTCAACGCGAATTCGATAAACCTGTAAGCATTATGGAAGTTGCCGCCGATATCGGTGCTGGCCTTGCGAAAGCAACAGTTGCTGGCCGTATTGACGGTGAGCTGGTTGATGCCTGTGAACTCATTGAACATGATGCCCGCATTGAAATTGTGACACCAAAAGATGACGACGGCGTGCATATTATTCGTCACTCTTGTGCTCATTTAATGGGGCATGCTGTTAAACAGATGTGGCCAGACGCAAAAATGGCAATAGGCCCGGTCATCGATAACGGTTTTTACTACGATATTGACGTTGATCACACCTTTACTCAGGAAGATCTGGAGAAGATTGAAAAGCGGATGAAAGAGCTGGCTAAAACGGAATATGCCGTTATAAAGAAAAAAGCCAGCTGGAAAGAAGCCCGTGAAACTTTCGTAGAGCGCCATGAACCTTATAAAATAGAAATTCTGGACGAAGACATCCCGACCGATGCAACGCCAGGGCTCTATCACCACGAAGAATACATCGACATGTGTCGTGGCCCGCATGTACCCAATATGAAGTTTTGCCAGCATTTTAAAATTATGAAAATGGCCGGTGCCTACTGGCGTGGTGATTCTGACAACAAAATGTTGCAGCGTATATACGGTACGGCCTGGGCAGATAAAAAACAGTTAAAAGCCTATTTGCAGCGTTTAGAAGAAGCGGAAAAACGCGATCACCGTAAAATTGCTAAAGCTCAGGATTTATTCCATTGGCAGGAAGAAGCGCCGGGTATGGTGTTTTGGCATCACAATGGCTGGACCATTTTCCGTGAGTTAGAAACTTACATTCGCGAAAAAATGCGCGAGTACGAATACCAGGAAGTCAAAGGTCCGATGATGATGGATCGGGTATTGTGGGAAAAGTCGGGGCACTGGGAGAAATTCTCAGAACTGATGTTTACTACGTCATCGGAAAACCGCGAGTATGCCGTTAAGCCGATGAACTGCCCGGGACACGTTCAAATCTTTAATCAGGGCTTAAAGTCGTACCGCGACTTACCGTTACGCATGGCGGAATTCGGCAGTTGTCACCGTAATGAGCCTTCAGGTGCGCTGCACGGTCTGATGCGTGTTCGTGGTTTCACACAAGACGATGCGCACATTTTCTGTACCGAACAGCAGGTTCAGGAAGAAGTCGCGGGTTGTATCAGAATGGTGTACGAAACTTACAAAACCTTTGGTTTTGAGAACATCGATGTGAAGCTTTCAACCCGCCCTGAAAAACGCTTAGGCGACGATGCCACATGGGACCGCTCGGAGACTGCACTAGCTCAGGCTTTGAAAAATAATGACATCGATTTTTCTTATTTACCGGGTGAAGGTGCATTTTATGGCCCGAAAATAGAATTTACTTTGTTCGATTGTCTGGGCAGAGCGTGGCAATGTGGTACAATACAGCTCGATTTTGCGTTGCCAGGGCGTTTAGGTGCCACATACGTAGGCGAAGATAACGAGCGACACACGCCAGTTATGATTCACCGCGCTATTTTGGGATCACTTGAACGTTTCATGGGTATTCTCATTGAAGAGTATGCAGGGCACTTCCCATTGTGGTTGTCGCCAACGCAAGTTGTATTAATGAATATCACGGATAATCAAAGCGATTATGTACGAAAAGTTGTCAAAACCCTGAACGAAAAGGGAATTCGTGCATCAGCCGACTTGAGAAATGAGAAGATAGGCTTTAAAATCCGTGAACACACATTAAAACGTGTTCCATATTTACTGGTTGTCGGCGATAAAGAAGTCGAAGCTGGTGAGGTTGCGGTACGTACACGTGGTGGTGAAGACTTGGGCAAATTCCCGTTAGAAGACTTCATTACTCGTGTAGAGGACGAAGTCCGTACTCGCAAAATTGATTAATTGTTTGGAGGAATAAACCATTAAAGGCGGAAAAAGAACTCAGAAAGCTGCAGATAAAAACCGTATCAACGAACAAATTACAGGCGTTGATGAAGTTCGCTTAATCGGAACCGATGGTGAACAAGCTGGTGTCGTCAGTATTAACGAGGCTCTTGATGCAGCAGCGGAAGCTGGTGTTGATTTGGTGGAGATGAGCCCTAACGCAGAACCACCAGTCTGCCGCTTGATGGATTACGGCAAGTTCCTCTTTGAAAAGAGTAAAGAACAGAAAGAGCAGAAGAAAAAACAGAAACAGATTCAGGTCAAGGAAGTTAAGTTCCGACCTGGTACTGATGAGGGCGACTACCAGGTAAAACTGCGCAACCTGCGTCGTTTCCTCGAGGGAGGTGACAAAACTAAAGTCACTATCCGTTTCCGTGGCCGGGAAATGGCACACCAAGAGTTGGGCATTGAATTGCTGAATCGCGTTAAAAACGATTTAGAAGAAATCTCAATTGTTGAGTCGTTCCCAAGACGTGCCGAAGGGCGCCAGATGATTATGGTCTTGGCACCCAACAAGAAGTGACCGTGGTTTACAAGTAGTCTGATTGTCAGGCTCACCCTTTCACACTTTTATCAACAATGCGGAGTTTAATTTCATGCCAAAAATGAAATCGAACAAGGGCGCTTCCAAGCGCTTTAAAAAGACTGCTTCTGGTGGTTTTAAGTGCAAGCAATCTCACTTGCGTCACATTCTGACTAAGAAGAGCCCTAAGCGTAAGCGTCAGCTTCGCGCTAAGAGCATGGTCCATGAGGCCGACGTTAAATTAGTCGTTCGCATGTTACCGTACGCATAAGGAGAGATAGCAAATGGCACGAGTAAAACGTGGTGTAATCGCGAGAGCGCGTCACAAAAAAGTCCTGAAGCAGGCGAAAGGTTATTATGGTGCCCGTAGTCGCGTTTATCGCGTAGCGGTCCAGGCAGTAACTAAAGCAGGTCAATATGCATACCGTGACCGTCGCAACAAAAAACGTCAATTCCGTCAATTGTGGATTGTTCGTATCAATGCTGCGGCTCGTCAAAACGGTCTGTCTTACAGCCGCTTTATCAATGGTCTGAAAAAAGCATCTATTGAAATCGATCGTAAAATCTTAGCCGATATCGCTGTTCATGATCAAAACGGTTTTGCCGCTTTGGTTGAGAAAGCAAAAGGCGCACTGTAATTATTCAAAACCTTTATGGGTTCGAATAAACAGATTTAGAAGGGAGCCAATTGGCTCCCTTTTTCATTGAAAATTCGCTATCATAGCGCCTTTATTATTTATCTTGTGTTGTTGAGGGATACGATGCAGCTAGAGCAAATTGTTGAGCAGGCTGAATCGGCCATTGCGGCCGCAGATTCACCGACTGCGTTAGACGAAGTCCGCGTCGAGTATATGGGCAAGAAAGGGCAGCTCACTGACCTTTTAAAAGGCTTAGGTAAGTTAGACCCGTCTGAACGTCGGGAAGCCGGACAGAAAATTAACGAAGCCAAACAGCAAGTTCAGACGAGTATCAATGCTCGTAAAGAACTATTGAAAGCTGCTGAGTTAGCACAAAAGCTGGAAGCGGAGCGGATAGACGTTACTTTACCCGGACGGCACTCAGCGGTAGGCGGAGTGCATCCGGTAACTCAGACTATTCGTCGTATTGAACAGTTTTTCGGTGATTTAGGCTTTAGCGTGAAAGAAGGCCCGGAAGTGGAAGACGGTTTTCATAACTTCGATGCGCTGAATATTCCTGCGAATCATCCGGCACGAGCCGACCACGATACGTTTTATTTTACCCCCTCAACAATGCTGCGTACGCAAACTTCTGGTGTACAAATTCGTACTATGGAAAATGAAAAACCGCCACTGCGGATCATTTCTCCGGGCAGGGTTTACCGGAATGACTACGACCAGACCCACACACCGATGTTTCATCAGGTTGAAGGGTTAATGGTTGATACCGACGTCAGCTTTACCCAATTAAAAGGAATTTTAGAAGACTTCCTCAATCACTTTTTTGAAGAGTCACTGACAGTGCGTTTCAGACCTTCGTACTTCCCGTTTACCGAACCTTCGGCAGAAGTTGATGTCATGGGTAAAGATGGTAAATGGCTAGAAGTTTTAGGTTGCGGCATGGTGCACCCAAACGTGTTGAAGGCGGTAGGCATTGATTCGGAAAAGTACACCGGCTTTGCGTTTGGTATGGGCGTTGAACGTCTTACCATGTTGCGCTACGGCGTGAATGACTTACGTGCGTTCTTCGAGAACGATCTGCGTTTCCTCAAACAATTTAACTAACGGGCAGTAAGCAATGAAATTCAGTGAACAATGGTTAAGGGAATGGGTTAACCCCGACATCAGCAGTCATGAATTGAGTGAACAGCTCAGCATGGCAGGTCTTGAAGTAGATGCTGTTGAGCCGGTTGCCGATGAATTCCATACTGTCGTCGTTGGTGAAGTGATTGAATGTGGTCCTCACCCGGACGCAGATAAACTGCAAGTGACTAAAGTTAATGTTGGTGAAAACGAGCCGGTGGATATTGTTTGCGGAGCGTCCAATTGCCGCTTAGGCATTAAGGTTGCGGTTGCTAAAGTTGGGGCGGTATTGCCCGGCGATTTTAAAATTAAGAAAGCGAAGCTTCGCGGTCAGCCGTCAAACGGTATGCTGTGCTCGTTTAAAGAGCTGGGCCTTATTGATGAGCATGGTGGTATTATTGAGCTTCCGACTGATGCTCCGGTTGGAGAAGATTACCGTAAATACCTGCAACTTGACGACAACAGCATCGATATCGACTTAACTCCGAATCGTGGTGACTGTCTGAGTATTCGTGGTATTGCACGCGAAGTAGGGGTATTGAACCGTCTGGATGTCACCTCGCCAGAAATCCTTGAAGTGACTGCGAGTATTGAAGATACGCTAAGCATTAGTTTGTCTGCGGCTGAGCAATGTCCGCGTTATTTAGGCCGTGTTATTAAGGGTGTGGATTTAACTCGCCCAACGCCAGTATGGATGACAGAAAAGTTAAGACGTAGTGGTATTCGCAGCATTGACCCGGTAGTTGATGTCACTAACTACGTGCTGCTTGAACTGGGTCACCCCATGCATGCATTCGACCTCGATTCACTCGAAGGGAACATTGATGTTCGCTTAGCTAAGGCGAAGGAGCAGCTGACCTTATTAGATGAGCAACTGGTTGAGCTGGACGAAGATACATTGGTTATTGCTGACGAGAAAAAAGCATTAGCCATGGCGGGTGTCTACGGTGGTAAAAACAGTGGTGTAACCGAAAACAGCAAAAATATTTTTCTGGAAAGCGCTTTCTTTGCACCAGATGCCATCTTAGGCAAAGCGCGTCGTTACGGGTTACATACCGATGCGTCTCATCGTTATGAGCGCGGCGTAGACCCTCAGCTGCAGCGTACGGCAATGGAAAGAGCTACAGAATTACTTTTGGCAATTTGCGGCGGTGAAGCAGGGCCGGTAACCGAAGCGGTTGCAGAAGCATTTTTGCCTAAGCGTGACGGCATTACCCTAAGAGCCAGCCGATTGGCTAAAGTACTGGGTGTCAGCATTGCTAATGACAATGTCACTGAAATTCTTGAGCGTTTAGGCTTCGATGTGTCATTTGACGGTGAACAGTGGCAGGTGGGCATTCCGTCATACCGTTTTGACTTGAGCATTGAAGAAGATTTAATTGAAGAAGTTGCCCGGGTTTACGGTTACAACTCAATTCATGCTGCACCGCCGGCAGCGCAACTGCGCATGACTGAGCGTAAAGAAAGCCAGCTTAGTACCCATCAACTGGTGGATGCTATGGTCAGCCGTGGTTATCAGGAAGCGATAACCTACAGCTTTGTTGATCCAAAGCATCAGGCACTGATGTTTGATGAAACCGCAGCGCTGACCTTGCCACACCCAATTTCGGTTGATATGTCTTCTATGCGTGTGAGCCTATGGCCGGGATTAGTCGGCGCGGTTGCTCATAACCAGAAGCGTCAGCAGTCTGTGCTGGCTTTCGTAGAAACGGGTTTACGCTTTATTCCAGACGAGTCAGCTGAAAACGGTGTTCGTCAGGAAGCGGTTATCAGCGGTATACGTTCTGGTAAAGCGCATTCAGAACACTGGTCAGAAGGTGACCGTGCGGTTGATTTTTATGACGTAAAAGGTGATGTTGAAGCTTTGTTAGCTCAAACAGGCAATGCTGCGGCGTTTCGTTTTGTTGCATCACAAAACCCAGCACTGCACCCTGGGCAATCAGCGGCAATTTACCGAGGCTCTGAAAAAATCGGTGATATCGGCGCTTTGCATCCTAAGTTTGATAAGGCTTTAGGCCTTAACCAGCGCACCTTTGTGTTTGAGCTGGCGTTATCAGCCGTGACTGAGCGACCTTTACCGCAAGCCAAGCCGGTGTCTCGTTATCCTTCTATTCGTCGCGACCTTGCTGTTGTGGTTGATAAGGACCTTGCGGCAGGTGAGCTGATAGCTGCGATGGAAAATGTTGGCGTAAAACAGTTAGTTGACCTAAACTTGTTTGACGTTTACATCGGTGATGGCGTGGCAGAAGGTAAACAAAGCTTGGCTCTATCCGTTACTTTGCAAGACAGCGACAAAACTTTGGAAGAAGCGGAAGTCACTGAGCTTATGACTAAATTTATTGAGACATTAAAGAGTGAGTTTAATGCAACATTGAGGGATTAAACTATGGCGCTGACCAAAGCAGAACTGGCAGAAGTGCTGTTCGACAAATACGGTGTTAGTAAACAAGATGCCAAAGTGTTAGTTGAAGATTTTTTTGAAGAAATCAGAGTTGCTTTGGAAAGAGGCGAGCAGGTGAAGTTGTCAGGTTTTGGCAATTTTGAACTGCGAACTAAAAATCAGCGCCCTGGGCGTAACCCGAAAACGGGCGAGGAAATTCCTATTTCAGCGCGTCGGGTTGTCACCTTCAAACCTGGCCAGAAATTTAAAAGTCGAGTCGAAAACGCAGAACCCGAGGATTAACCTCGGGTTCTTTTTTATTTGAGTCTGTACTTAGTCGCCGGAAATTAACGAAAGAAGAGCTGGCTAAAGGGATTCAGTAACCGGCTGATGCCTGAAGTGAAGTGTAACGGTGCATCTAATGTAGCCAGAGTTAAACAGTCTTCATCCTGTGTTTCCGGAGTATGGGTACGACTGGGGTCTAACAAAATAAAATCACCGTCCCGGTACTCGCTCTGCTCGTCATTAAAAACACCATCAATAACCAGCGTCGCTTCTTTTCCTTTATGCGTATGCTCAGGGAGTTTTGCGCCTGGTGCCATGTAAATCAAGTTCGTCTGATTTCCATTGTCCAGAGTTAAAGGTGCGCGCCAGAGTTTACCGACCAGTTTCGACCACTCACCAATGCGGTGACTATTGTGCGCCAGGGTACGAGGCAGTGTAAAACGACGACCTTCCAGAGAGAGCATCTCATTCGGTTGGTGTGCTTGTTTGTTACATGCAGAAGACGCGAAAATGGCTTCCAGCATTTGGTCACACTGAGACTTGCTCATTGTTGTACTGGCAACACTAACCAATGTATCTAAATTTTCTTCACACAGCTTCTGCTCAATCTCACACACGGTTTGACGACAGGCTTTACACATATCGATGTGTGTGCCGACAACTAACGTCATTGCCGCGCTAAGATCGCCAGAGGCGTATTGATATAAAAGGCCTTCGCCTGGGTGTGATTTAATCATCATCGACTATCAACTCTTTCAATTTTTTTAATGCTAGACGAGTTCGGGACTTAATTGTTCCTAAAGGTACTCCCAGAGCGTCAGAGACTTCCTGCTGAGATTTACCTTCAATATAAATCTTCTCAATAACAACCCGTTGTGCATCGGGCAATTGAGCGTAATAAAAAGAAATTTCCTGCATCAGAACATCGTGATCCAATGCGTAACCGTCATCAAGGCTATCGTTCTGCTCGGAGAGAATCGGCCAGAGTTCGTCAGCACTGATATCATCTTTGCGTTTTTTGTTCTTACGAAGCAAATCGAAGCGGATGTTACGAGCTATGGTAAATATCCAGGTAGAAGGAGAGCCACGGTCAGGCTTGAACAAGTGAGCTTTATGCCAGACGTTAGTCATGGTTTCCTGGACGAGATCCATAGCCGTTTGTTCATTACCAAATTGTCTTGTAGCGTAAGATTGTAGTTTTGGTGCAAATAACCTAAAGAGTTCACTAAAGGCAGCGCGATTTCTATTTTCTGCAATCTTTGCCAGCAGTTCCGCTGCTTTCTCGGCAGCGTCTGTCTGGGTGGTAGCCATAGACCCCCGTTTCGATGTTCTTTCTGACACCATTTGCATAATTAGACCTGCTTCTTTTCACACAATGTTCTAACTATTACGGGGTGTTGAGAAAATGGATCACCCAGATGGCAGAATGTTTACTCAATTAACGAATTAAGTCTAACAGATATTCTTTTGCTTTTAGACAACTTTCGCATCTTATCAGCTCTTGTTTTGTATAGACGTCCAGAGGCAGTATTTCAAGCCACCTTGAACAAACCCAGTCAAGTTTCTCGTAGCCGAGATCAGGTAACAACTCGGAAAGTTCCGGGTAGGTCTCGAAAGCTTCCTGTAATCGAGTCTTGAGTTTATCGGCGGCGTTATCCAGAGAAAGTTCAGGCCAGTTTTCGAGGTACTCTATTTTCCCAAACCTTAATTTATCGCTTTCAGACCAATGCTCGTCAATACGAACCCGACTTTTCCCTTCAACGGTTATACCGAGTAAGCCATCATCTCTTGGTTCAAAATCAATAATCTTTACTGTGGTGGCGTAAGGAAGAAGGTAATCGCTTGATGTCGTTGCATGTTCGTTGTTAAACATGGCCACCACAAACTCACTGTCATTTTGCAGACACTCTTTTACCAGCCTGGTGTAGCGCGGCTCGAACACCTTCAATTTCATGCGTCCGCCCGGCATTATATGCGAGGTAAGCGGGAATAGCGGTAACTGCTGATACTGCTGCATATAACCTCATTTGGCTAGTAGTTTGAACAATTAAGAAACATTACGTTGAGGTGGGTCTGGTTGGATCTTTTTTATCGAATAAATGCCAAACTATTTTTATCGATATACCGTACATTATCATCAGTGAAATTCAACAGGGGTTAAAATGGTAAAGTTAAAAGTGGGTATTAGTTCCTGTTTAATGGGCGACGAGGTCCGGTTTGACGGGGGACACAAGAAGTCCGCATTCTGTGTTGATGAATTAAGTCGACACATTGAACTGGTACGGTTTTGCCCGGAAGTTGGTATTGGAATGCCGGTGCCAAGACCGACTATTCGCCTTGAGCAACATGACGATGTACAGGCGGTAGTGCCCAAAACCGGTGAAAATGTTACGTCACAGCTAGCTGCCTTTGCCGATAAGGTTCAGGTTAAAGTAGAGCAGTTAAGCGGTTACATTCTATGCGCAAAATCTCCCAGCTGCGGTATGGAGCGGGTCAAGTTATATGATCCGGAAACCGGGCATGCACAAAAAGCTGGAATGGGAATTTTTGCCGCGCGGCTTAAAGAAAAGAATCCCGCTTTGCCTTTAGAAGAAGATGGCCGGCTCAATGACCCGCATTTACGTGAAAACTTTGTGATGCGGGTTTATGTGTTTAGTCAATGGAAAGAAATGACGCAGAAGCTTTCCAAACATCAGCTTTTGCAGTTTCACCAGCGCTGCAAGCTACTTTTGTTAGCTCATAATCAGCAGCGTTACCGCGAGTTGGGTAAACGTCTGGGAGAACAAGAAGTCATCGACAGTGCCTTTGCGGAGCAATATATCATTGATGTGATGGATGCTTTATCAAAACCGGCGTCGCGCAAGAACCACACCAATGTGCTCCAACATATTCAGGGGTATTTTAAAGCGGATCTTGCTCATGAAAGACGAGAAGAGCTGAGCCATATCATTCTCCAGTATCACGATGGCATTCTCCCTCTGATGTCCCCTCTAACGTTAATACGACATTATTTGCGCGAGTTTCCGAAAGAATATTTAGAAGGGCAATGGTATCTGACGCCATATCCCGATGATTTAAAATTACGTTATGGGCTGTAGTGATGCGAGAAGCAATTTGGTTTCGTAGTGATTTAAGAATTTTAGACAACCCGGCCGTGTTTTCTGCATGCCACGGCGATGAGCCACCCTTGGCTATATTTTTTGTGTGCCACGAAACCTGGAAAAGCCATGACTGGGCACCGATAAAAGTTGACTTTATTTGGCGAAACTTAGAATGCCTGCAGCAGGATTTAGCCGAAAAGGGCATTGAGTTGCAAGTGCAGTTAGTACCCAAATTCAGTCAGGTTCCAGGGGCTTTACGATCCTTTTGTCGGGAAAATAAAATTGCCCGGGTACATATTAATGCGGAATATGCGCTGGATGAAAAACGTAGAGACGCAGCTACCAATGCGGTACTAAGCAATGATGATATCGAACTGGTTTCGCATCATGGTAACTTGTTGGTGTCGCCCGGAGAGGTCAGAACACAACAAGGTGACTACTACAAAAAGTTCACGCCTTTTAACCGGCGGTGGCGACAAGTATTAAGCGAAAAAACTTACAGCGAACCGCTGCAAATTAAATCTTTTTCTCCGATAACCGCAAAAGGCCTGCCTGAATGCCCGTTGGAGAGAAAAGATTCGTCTGACTGGAGTGCCGGCGAGCAACAAGTTTTGGGGAAACTGGGTCAATTCGTTGGCCACAGTGTTGATGATTATCAACAAGCCCGAGACTTGCCTGCACAAAACGGAACCTCACAACTTTCCGCTTATTTGGCGCAGGGCGTTATCGGACCGCAGACGGCTGTCCGGGCATTACACAAGTTTTCGCCGGAGTTTCCGTTTGGGCTTGCTTCCGGGGCTGATACCTGGCTTACGGAACTGGCGTGGAGAGAGTTCTATCAGCATTTAATGTACTTTGTGCCGCGTTTATCAAAAGGTGAGAGCTTTCAGTCTGAAACTGACAGCATTCAGTGGTTAGAGGACGATGACGCTTTCCAACGCTGGTGTGATGGCCGAACCGGGTATCCAATTGTTGACGCCGGAATGCGTCAATTGACATCAACCGGATGGATGCACAACCGCTTAAGAATGATTACAGCTAATTTTCTGGTAAAAGATCTATTAGTGGATTGGCGAAAAGGTGAAGCCTTTTTCATGCAGCATTTAATTGACGGGAGCTTTCCGGCAAACAATGGCGGCTGGCAATGGAGTGCTTCGGTCGGAACTGACGCCGTTCCATATTTTCGTGTTTTTAATCCGGTTAAGCAAAGTGAGAAATTTGATCCTGACGGGCAGTACATTCGTAAATGGGTAGAGGAACTTAAGGAAGTACCAACAAAGTATATTCACTGGCCTCATAGTTGGCTTCAGCAACAAAGCAGTAATAACTATTGCGACCCCATGGTCGAGCACAAGTTTGCTCGTGAACGATTCCTAACAACGTTTAAGCAGGTGAAAAATGGATAACAGTGAATTAGTCGAAAAACTCAAAGAGTTCTACGATGAGCTGAAAACCGAAAACCTTGATGAGCTGGATGAGTTATACCATGACGAAATTTCGTTTACTGATCCAATACAACATGTCGTCGGGCTGGACGACTTTCGCAAGTATCTAAAACACACAATGGAAAACGTTGAGTATTGTCACTTTGCCTTTGACGATGAATGCGTTGGGGAAGAGCAGGCGTTCCTTACATGGCAGATGCGTTACGCACACCCCAAGCTCGCCAATGGCATGGAAATTATTCTGCCGGGAGTTTCGTATTTAACCTTTGAAGACGGCAAAATCAGAGAACAAAGAGATTATTACGATCTCGGCGCAATGCTTTATGAACACGTACCGCTAGTCGGCTATGTCATTGATAAAATTAAAAATAGGCTAACAGACGAATGAAAGTCTTAATTACTGGAGCTTCATCAGGTATTGGGCGCCAGCTGGCTCTGGATTATGCAGCTGACGGCAATGACGTTGTTGTGTGCGGAAGAAATAACGACGCGTTGTCAGAGGTACAAAAACAATACCCTGAAAAAATAACCTGCAGCGCCTTTGATATTACCAACAAAGAATCGGCGAAAAGTGCTTTAGCACAAATTAACGGTATTGATGTCGCCATACTGTGCGCGGGCGTGTGTGAATACCTCGACGTTAAAGCGTTCGATGCCGACATGTTCGAGCGTGTGTTTAAAGTGAATGTATTCGGCACAATGAATTGCGTGGAAGCCTTGCTTCCTCAGTTCAATGACTCAGCGCGTCTGGTCATTGTTGACAGTCTGGCGAGACTTCTCCCGTTTACCCGGGCTCAGGCTTATGGCGGTTCGAAAGCGGCAATGCACTATATTGCCCGGGGACTGGAAGTTGATTTGAAATCTCAGGGAATCAAAGTTCAAACCGTATCACCCGGGTTTGTGAAAACACCAATGACTGATGCCAATGATTTTGAAATGCCAATGCGCGTTGACGTTGAATTTGCGTCGAAGGCAATAATAAAAGGTATTAATAAAAACAAACGGGACATCGCATTTCCGTGGCTATTTAGTAGCCTTCTGAAGTTAATGTCTATTTTGCCGGAAGGCTTACAAGTGAAACTATCAGAACAAATGGCAAGGAAGCAGTCGTCATGAAGATAGCCGTTATTGGAAGTGGTATTGCGGGTCTTACCAGTGCTTATTATTTAAGTCGTGAACATCAAGTCAGTGTATTTGAGAAAAATGACTATATTGGCGGGCATACATGCACCAGCGATGTAAAAATTAATGGCAGTATGTATGCTGTGGATACAGGCTTTATCGTTTTTAATGACAAGACGTATCCACGCTTTAAACGCTTGTTGACAGAGCTGAAAGTGGCCTGGCGCGACACTGAAATGAGTTTCAGTGTACGTGACCCTAAGTCGGGACTGGAGTTTAACGGACATAACTTAAATACACTGTTTGCACAGCGGAAAAATTTGTTTAGCTTGTCTTTTTACCGTTTGTTACGGGGGATTCTGAAATTTAACGCTGCCGCTAAAAGCGCGTTAGAAGAGGATGTCAGCGAAGCGGACAATGTCACGTTGGCAGAATTTCTTACTCGGCACGATATTCCGGAATCGGTCTCGCAGTACTACTTATTACCAATGGTTTCGGCTATATGGTCTGCAAGCCTGGCCGATGCGAAGGACTTTCCTCTGGGCTTTTTCTTACGTTTCTTTGATAACCATGGGTTATTGAATGTTAGCGACCGTCCTCAGTGGCACACGCTGGTTGGTGGTTCTCACGCGTACATTCCTATGCTGACCGAACCGTTTAAAGAAAGGCTTGAGCTAAACAGTGAAATTGTTGCGGTTAAGCGCCAACAGGAACAGGTTGTTCTTGTTTTTAGTAATGGCGAGGAACGGTATTTTGATGAAGTGGTTTTCGCCTGTCACAGTGACCAGGCGCTTGCTTTACTTGACGATGCCAGCCCCGACGAAAAACGTATTCTTGGTGAGATAAAATATTGCCCGAATGAGGTTGTTCTGCATACAGACGAGAATTTGTTACCCAGAAACCGACGTGCCTGGGCAAGTTGGAATTACCTATTAAGAGAAGATGATGCAGCAGAAGAACAACCCAGTTCAGTAACCTATAATATGAATATCCTGCAAGGGTTGCAGTGTGATAAAACCGTATGCGTTACATTGAATAATACAGCTGCCATTGACTCTGATGAGATTATTAAAACCTTTACCTATGAACACCCGCAATATTCTGTTCAGTCTTTAAAAGCCAGAGCAGAACGAAATGCGATTTGTGGCAAAAATAGTACTCATTTTGTTGGTGCTTATTGGTATAACGGTTTTCATGAAGACGGCGTAAGAAGTGCTATTGATGTTGCTAACCGTTTGAATACTGAAGCGATTGATAACTCATGAAGAGCGCCATATATTGGGGCGATGTTTTTCATGTAAGACATCGCCCCAAACATCATGCCTTTAATTACCGTTTTCAACAATGGTGTATTGATTTATCTGAACTCGATCAAGTCAGTTCTATAAGCCGTTGGTTATCCTGTAACAGTTTTGCTCCCCTTTGGTTTCGTCGAAAGGACTACCTAAAAGATGAAGAGGGCAATTTACACCAGGCGGCACTAAAGAAAATGTCCTCCCTTGCCGGAAAAGATTTAACCGGTCAGGTTCTATTTGTCGGTAACTTACGTACCTTTGGAATTTTTTTTAGCCCCATTAATTTGTATTTTCTTCGGCAGGACAATGACGAATATACGCACATGTTAGCTGAAGTCAGTAATACGCCCTGGCTGCAACGTCATTATTACTTGGTCGATTTGTCAGAAGAGTGTCCTGAAACCGTAAAGCAATTCCACGTTTCTCCATTTAATCCTATGGATATGACCTACCACTGGCAGATAGAGCCACCCACCGAGAGTTTAAAAGTCACTCTAAGCGCCCACCAGCAAGAGAAAGATTTTGTTGCCGGTATGAAATTAAATAGACAACCGCTAAACCGTACTGAAGTTTACCGCGTATTAAGAACAACACCTGTTATGGCTCTAAAAATTATTGGGGGCATTTATTGGCAGGCGTTAAAGCTTTTTATCAAGCGGGTTCCATTTTACGGAAACCCTGGTAACTAAAATAATTAGAAGGCAGTTTGTATGTCCAGTGGTGAAACAACTATGGTAGCGCCTATTCAGTATGGTGTGTTGGATAAGCTTTTCCGAACTATCGCTTTTAAACTACTAGCTCATTTGCAGTATGGGCAGTTGACGATAAAAGAGAAAGGCACGTTCATTGAAACTTTCGGGCATTCCGATAAAGACCTGAACGCTGAAATTGACGTGAAGGATTCATCTTTTTACCGTCGCCTGGTTACTGGTGGCAGTATTGGTGCAGCCGAGTTGTATATTGATAAGCATTGGGATACCCCCGATTTAACCTCGGTTATTCGTATTTTTGCCCGTAACTTACCGGCCTTAGATAAACTAGAAACGCGACTGGCCTGGTTAACTTTTCCCTTTAATAAATACCAGCATTGGAGTAATCGTAACCACAAAGGACAGGCAAAAAAGAATATCTCCGCTCACTACGATCTGGGCAACGAGCTTTATACCCGTTTTCTTGATAGCGCCATGCAATATTCCAGTGGTTTATTTAAAGAGCCTGCCGACTCACTGGAGCAAGCACAGTGCAATAAAATGCAGCGCTTATGCGATTCGCTTGATTTAAAGGCGCAAGACCACTTGTTGGAAATAGGCACGGGCTGGGGTGGCCTGGCCATTTATGCGGCCAAAAACTATGGTTGCAGGGTAACCACGACGACCATTTCTGATGAGCAGTTTCAGTACGCTAAGCAGCAAGTTGAAGCGGCGGGCTTGTCCGACAGAATTGAACTGTTGAAACGTGACTACCGTGACTTAGAAGGGCAGTACGACAAGTTGGTCTCGGTTGAAATGATAGAAGCGGTAGGAAAGGAATACTTACCGACTTTTTTCAAAACCTGCAACAAACTGTTGAAAGAAGACGGAAGAATGTCGTTACAGGCTATCACTATTGCCGACCAGCGAGCGAAATCCTATGCTCGCTCTGTAGATTTTATTCAAAAGCATATCTTCCCCGGTGGTTTTCTTCCGTCTTTAAGCCAAATGACGCAACTGTTTACGCGTTACACCGACTTGGTGGTACGTGACGTGCACGACTTCGGTCTGAGTTACGCAAAAACCCTGAGACAGTGGGAAGAGCGTTTTAACGCCCATGAAAGCGAGCTCGAAAAGCTTGGCTACGATGAACGCTTTTCCAGACTTTGGAACTACTATTTCAGCTATTGTGAAGGTGGCTTTCTGGAACAACGGGTATCGGTTGTTCAGGTTACCGCCAGCAAATCGCAGGCCTACTAATGACTTCTATTCAGCATAAAATTGTCAGTTTTGTTCTGTTCAATGCGCTTTGGTTAAGTGCCGTTTCCGGCCGTGAGAACTATATTGTGCTTAGTGGCGTTTTATTAGCCTTGCAATTTTTCTATAGCATTGCCGTAGCCAGGGTCAGCTGGACCTTAATTTTGCGGCTGTTTGCGGTTGGATTATTGCTGGAAGCAATTGTGATTAGCCTGGGCGTTATCGATTTTGCCGGAGGATACTTTCCTTTGTGGTTGGTTATGCTGTGGCTGGGTTTTTCATCTATGGCACCGGTTGCACTGGACTGGATTGCACCTAAACCTGCAATAGCTGTTCTGCTCGGTGCTGTTTCAGGTCCTCTAAGCTATGTTGCAGGAATAAAGCTTAATGCAGCAACCGTTAACTCAATGCCCGTTGTTATTGCCTGTTATGCCGCTGTATGGGGACTAATGATGGCGTATTTTGTTTTTTCCATGTCACCTAAGAAAGAACAGGGAGTGTAGAGTATGAGATTCATTTTATGCGGAATTATTGCGCTTTTCAGCCTTAATTCCTATGCCGCTGAATGCACCGCTTCCGTACCCGATGACTTTTCTAAAGTTGGGCAAACTCGGCTCAGCGTGTATTTCTGGGACGTTTATGATGCCACTTTATATAGCCCGTCAGGTAAGTATAAGCAGGACGAACGACAAGCTTTGTTACTGGCGTACCTGCGTGATATTAAGGCGAAAGATCTTATCGAGACAACGGAAGAAGAATGGCAGAAGCTGGAACTGAATAGCGATAAACATGAGCAATGGTTAGAAAAACTGGACTCCATCTGGCCTGACATTAAAGAGGGCGACTGCCTGCTCTTAGTTGAGAAGAAAGACGGGACAGCAGAATTTTACCAGGGCGATAAGTTGCTGGGCGAAATTGAAGATAAAGACTTTACTGAGCAGTTTTTAGCTATTTGGTTGTCGGAAAATAGCCGTTTTGAATCTGAGCGCAATGAACTCATTGGGGAGAAATAAAATGAAGGCTTTAAAGGTTTTAGGTTTTACTGTTTTACTCAGTTTGCTTGCGGCGTGCTCAACCGGCATTGATGCCTATAAATCAGCAGAGCCAAAGTTAAAGCTTGAAGAGTTCTTTAACGGTGAATTGGTTGCGTATGGTATGGTTCAGGACTACAGCGGTGAAGTGATTCAGCGTTTCGAGGTAACCATGACAGGTACCTGGGAAGGTAACGAAGGCGTTCTCGATGAACATTTTACTTATGCTGATGGTCGTGAGCAGCAACGAGTCTGGCACATAACGAAAACCGGTCCGAATAGCTATGAAGGGCGTGCAGACGATGTTGAAGGCGTTGCTAAAGGTACAACAGCAGGCAATGTTCTTAACTGGGAGTACCAACTGGAAGTTGTGGTAGACGGCGAGCCTCTGGTATTGACGCTGGATGACTGGCTGTATCTTATTGATGAGAACAATATGATCAATCGTACCGACATGTCTAAATGGGGCTTCCCTGTTGGTGAGATAACGCTTTATATTGGTAAGAAATAAATATCAAGAATCTCTGTCGGTGACCGATAATAGGAGTATAATCCTGGTATTGATATAGCCTTATAAGGTTTAGGGAAACGGCAGTGGCAATTAATTATCCGACATTTTCTTATAACAACCCCCGAATACAAGGGCAGACGATTTTTATTAAGCGTGGACCGCATCAGGGGAAGTTAGGAATTATAGCAAAAACACTGGATAACGACCGCTTCCTGGTGTCTCAGGCTGACTTTGGTTCTGAAAAAGTCATTTTTAAACGTAGCGACTTTCTGGTGCACCGTTACCGTAAAATTAGAGTTCCAATAGATCGCGTTGCCGGCAAAAATCCGGACGTTCTATAACGAAAAAAGCGACCATTAAGGTCGCTTTTTTTACTTATAGCGGTGGCTTACGCACTGCCTCGGGGTAAACGACAATCGCTGTCTTTACCTTCTAGCTTTTGCTTCCACAGTTCTTTTGCGGTTAAGCCGCCAGAGCTGGATTTTTTCGCTGAAGATTGCTTAGCCGAAGATTTCTTCGCAGCAGGTTTTTTAGCTGCTGGCTTCTTAGTCTCAGCTTTTTTAGCCGCAGGCTTTTTCGCTTCTGCTTTTTTGGGTTCAGTCTTCTTCGGCTCCGACTTTTTAGGCGCAGACTTTTTCTCTTTACCAAGCGCTTTTGCGTCGTCAGCTAATTGACTCAGGCGTACATTTTTGCCTCCATCAACGCTATACCAGCCGTTACTGCTTTCAATTTTAGGCTTTTTACCGTGAGCTTTTTGATAAGCTTCCGTGTATTCAGCGATTACCTTATCTTTGTCCAGGTTGCTCATTCAAGTGTTCCTTTATTCAAGGTTTGGTTTAAAAGTATTGTATAAAAATGCTTCGCTATTCGTTTATACCGTTTTTTCGGATTATTGTCTAATTTCGGGTAAACTGAAGCCATTCAACGAAGCAATTTGGTTTTTAGATATGCCGATAAATAGAAATGAATTACAGAATTATCTTAATAAACTATTAAACAGTGAGCAGATTAAAGACTATTGTCCTAATGGACTGCAAGTAGAGGGCAAATCTGAAATTCAGAAAGTGGTCAGCGGGGTAACAGCATGCCAGGCTCTGGTTGACAGAGCTGTTGATGAGAAAGCCGATGCGATTCTGGTTCATCATGGCTATTTCTGGAAGGGCGAGCCGGCGGAAATTGTTGGTATGAAAAAGCGGCGCTTACAGCAGCTGTTGAAGCATGATATCAATTTATTTGCCTATCACTTACCGCTGGATGTTCACCCTGAGCTTGGCAATAACGCGCAGTTAGCTCAGTTAATGGGCTGGGAGTTTGACGGCCCGGTGGATGCTTATGATCCGGCTTGCCCACTGGTCACCGGTCATTTAGCTAAAGCCGTTTCCTGCGATGAGTTTGCTAATGAACTGGAGCAGCGCTTAGAACGCTCGCTGGTTTGTCGTGTCGACAGTTTAAATAAAATTAAAAAAGTTGCCTGGTGCACTGGTGGTGGTCAGGGTTTTATTGACCGGGCGGCTCAGCTTGGTGTCGACGCCTTTATTACCGGTGAAGTCTCAGAGCCGACCATACATAGTGCCAGGGAGCAGGGTATCGCATTTTTCGCGGCAGGGCATCACGCCACCGAGCGTTACGGCGCAAAAGCACTGGGCGAGCACTTAGCCCGCCAGTTTGAACTGGATGTTAAATTTATTGACATTGATAGTCCCGCCTGATGAAAAGAAGCCTTTAATGAATAAAAAGAAACAAGAACGCGGCGACTTTAGCGGTATCAGCCAAAAGTTCTCTAAATCCATTTATGACACCACTAAGGGGCAACTCAGGGTTGAGGTGCTCAAGCGTGATTTAGCGCCGCTGTTAGCCACTGAGCCATGTTTAGTGCTTGATGTAGGAGCCGGGCTTGGTCAGGTAAACCAGTGGTTTCAGGAAAAAGGCTTTACGGTGGTGCATTCTGACCTTTCAACCGAAATGATTGAAGAAGCTGAGCGCCGTCACAAAGCGGCAGGACTGGGGCATAAGTGCAAGTACGTTGCGGCAAGTTTAACGGAGCTTGTTAATCAGCAACCGCTAAGTCAATACGATATTATTCTCTGCCACGCCGTGCTGGAATGGCTGCCGGATACTGAGCTCGCCATTCATCAACTGGCTTCATTATTAAAGCCTGGCGGCAAACTGTCACTTATGTTTTATAACTACCACGCCAAGCTTTTTGCTAACGCTATTTACGGCAACTTTGATTATATTGAGCGCGGCCTGAAGGTAAAAAAGACTGTTCGTTTGAGTCCTGAGAATCCAGCCGTACCGGAGCAGGTTGGCTGCTGGTTAGAGCAAGAAGGGTTAAACGTTCAGCAAAAGACCGGTGTTCGCTGTTTTCATGACTATTTACGCGACCTGACTCATCAGCAACGGTTCGATGAGCTACTGGCACTGGAGATGAAATACAACCAAATGTCCCCTTATCGTGAGCTGGGACGTTATCAACACTGGCTTATAGAAAAACCGAATTGTCAGGAGGAATGACTATGTCGAAGCAATGTGCATTTATTGGATTAGGCGTTATGGGTTACCCAATGGCCGGTCACTTACAAAAAGCGGGCCATAAGGTAACGGTTTATAACCGCACTCAGGCTACAGCCGAAAAATGGGCAAAGGAATACTCCGGACACTGCCAGCCCACCCCGGCTGAAGCGGTTAAAGAAGCTGACTTTGTTATGGTTTGTGTTGGTAACGATGACGATGTACGCAGTGTATTTTATGGTGACGACGGCATATTGGCGAATTTAAAACCCGGAGCTGTTGTTGTTGACCACACTACGGCTTCTGCTGAATTGGCACGAGAGCTGGAACAAGCTGTAAATGAAAAGCAGGGCAGCTTTTTAGATGCGCCGGTTTCAGGCGGCCAGGCCGGAGCGGAAAACGGTGTTTTAACCGCGATGATCGGTGGTGAGCAGCAAACTTTTGAAGCTGCAGACGAGCTTTTCCAATGCTATGCCAAAACTCGTCAACTGATGGGACCTGTCGGTAGTGGACAATTAGCGAAAATGGTCAATCAGATTTGTATTGCCGGCGTTTTGCAAGGCTTGTCTGAAGGGCTTCAACTGGCACGTAAAGTCGGCTTAGATCCTGATAAGCTTATTGCGGCTATTAGTCAGGGCGCTGCAGGCTCCTGGCAGATGGAAAATCGCTATAAAACCATGTGGAATAACCACTACGAGCATGGCTTTGCTGTAGACTGGATGCGTAAAGACTTAAAAATAGCCTTGGCTGAGGCCGACCGTCAGGGCTTGTCGCTGCCGGCGACTGCATTAGTTGACCAATTCTATGCTGACGTTCAGAAAATGGGTGGCAGTCGCTGGGATACATCGAGTCTTCTGGCTCGTCTGGAGAAGTAGCCTGATGCTATTGCATCAGGTGAGGTGATCCGTAACAACCGAGATGCTGCTGCCTTCTTACGTAATAACGTCAAGCTACATAGAACTCACCAGGCTGCGGACATTAAAAAAGGAGACTCGAATGAGTCTCCTTTTTCCGTTTTAGCGGTATTAACTTATCTGAAGCCTTTACGACGTAATGCGTTAGTACTGAAGTCTTCACGGTTTGGAGAAATATCCCATTCCATGTAAGTACTTTCTTCATTACCCAGACCCAGAGAAATATAACGTCCAGAGTCTAAGTCATATAACGCTTCTGCAGCCATCCACGGAACGTCCTGATTATAGAACTGAGTATTCAGAGCTTCACCAACACGCCATAGTTCGCCACGTCCGTCGTAGTGATCAACCAGTGACGCTGTCCAGGTATCTTCATCAAGGTACATTGTACGCTTAGAGTAGATATGGCGTTCACTGTCTTTAAGACTACCTTCAACCACCCAAACACGGTGTTTTTCATAACGGATCAAGTCCTGATTCATATGACCAGCTTTAATGATTTCGTCATAACTCAGTTCAGGATCCATGATCTTGAAGTTGTTGTAAGGAATATAAACTTCTTTTTTACCTTTTAATTCCCAGTTGTACTTATCTGGTGCACCGTTGTACATATCGAGGTTGTCAGAAGTACGTAAGCCATCTGCTGCAGTGCCTGGTCCGTCATAAGCAACGTTAGGTGCACGACGAACGCGACGCTGACCGGCATTATAAATCCATGCGCGACGGCCTTCTTTTACCTGGTTAATGGTTTCATGAACCAGCAAAACCGTACCGGTTAAGCGAGAAGGAGCTTCAACTTCCTGCATAAAATAAAACAGAACGTTGTCGTCAGCTTCCTGGCGACCGGTTTCTAAGTACTCAGGGAATACCAGGGTTTCTTTAAGTTCTACCGTGGTGTAGTTACCGTTAGACAGAACCGGGAACTGCGCTACGTTACGAGTAACTGCGCCGCCACGGTAACGAGTAATATGGTTCCATACAGCCTCTAACCCATTTTCCGGAATAGGGAACGGAATGGTGGTATCAAAGTTTTCGACGCCGTTACCACCGGCAACCATTTCTGCATTTTCTGCGTTGGATTTAATTTTAGGCCAAAGTTCATCCGGATAAGTTGCCGAACGACGGGTTGGATACACAATCATTTTATAGTCTGAGTATTTATCGAACATAGCGATTTGGCCTTCGCTCAGATGTTCTTTGTGCTCATCCAGGTTATCGTGAGTGATGGTAAACAAAGGTTTATCATCAGCATACGGGTCATTACCGCGAACAACTTCAACCGCGTGATCGGAGTAACCACCATCCCAGGCTGGGATAGAGCCGTCGGCGTTTGCCGCTTTTTCAGCACCAATAGGGGTTAGGTCCTGACCAAGCCGTGCGGCTTCTTCTGGTGATACTTTCGCCGCAACGCTCGCGGAAATCACCGATATGGCAAAAACGCCAGCTTTTAGCATCAGTTTATTCATTATAATTTTCCTTGTTGTTCTACTTTCCAACATCACTTTGCCAGAGGACTGACCTCTCAAGCAATACTTTAACGAAAAAAAGCACGAATTTAACGAAAAAAGGTTTTCAAATTATCTTGAGCTTATACAATCCTATGACATTTTTAGTACCCGGGAGGTTCCATGCGCTTGTCTTTAACCCCATTAGGGGTGTTGTTGGGGGCTATTTTTAGCACCGCAGTGCTCGCACAGGATAGCGACACAACAACGATTACTGATTACGACGTGATCAGTGCACCAGCATTGTCATCAGACAGAATTAAAAGCGAAGTACTTATTGAAGTGACGACTGTTGGAACGCGACTTATAGCCGTCGGTGCGCATGGAAATATTATCTGGAAAGAGGGTGATGACTGGCAACAGGCAGAAGTAGATACAAGCGTACTGTTAACCAGTATCGCTTTTGCTGACGAGCAAAATGGATGGGCGACCGGGCATCATGGCGTCATTATTAAATCAGAAGACGGCGGTAAAAGCTGGAAGCGCCAGTTAGACGGTTTTGAACTAATGACGTTAGAAGAAGGCTATTTTGAAAATCGAATTGAGAAACTCAACGAACAACTCGAATCAACCGACGATGAAGACGTTATCGGTGAACTGGAGTGGCAGCTTGAAGAAGCTCAGTTTCAGGTTAGTAATATAGAGGCAGCCAGAGAAGAAGGCCCCAGCAAGCCCTTTTTAGATCTTTATGTTAAAGACAGTCAGACCGTGCTGGCGATAGGTGCTTATGGTACCTTCCTTAAAACTGAAGATGGCGGCGAAAGCTGGCAGGTTATATCGGGTCGTTTGGAAAACCCGGGCGGTTATCATTTGAATACCATTTTTGGTCGGGGTGACGACTTATACATTGTCGGGGAAGCCGGATTAGCCTTTGCGAGTTACGATGGTGGTGAGAATTGGGAGACCCTTGATTCTCCTTATCGCGGTTCGCTGTTTGGCGGACACCTTGATGCCGAGGGCCGTGTTTGGGTTTACGGCTTACGCGGCAATGCCTTTGTCTCAGACGATAAAGGACAAAACTTTACAACCGTTGATACAGGCACCAGAGTTAATCTGTCAGCGGGAACCAACACTAACAAGGGTACTCAGCTAATTGTCGGGCATTCCGGAACCATTCTTGAGATTGATGACCAGCTAGAAGTAAAGAACCGGACACATCCGAGCGGTTCAGTTATGACCGATATTATTGAAGTGGCCGAAGGCGAGTGGATTATGACGGGGCGCAGTGGTTTATTGCACTGGCCGGCCAAAATCACTGAAGAAGAAGCATTAGCAACGCAACAAGGAGCGCAGTAAATGGATAATCCGAGTGCGAATAAACCAGCGGGACTGCTGGAGAAGTTATTATTCACGGTACGGGCTCCCTGGCTAATTGTCTTTTTGTTACTGACCTTGTTTTTGGGTTATCACGCGTCACAGGTTCGCCCCGATGCCAGCCTGACCAAAATGATCCCGACCAACCATCCATTTATTCAAAACTATTTTGAGTATCAGGACGACTTAGCCAGTTTGGGGAACGTTGTCCGAGTGGCGGTTGAAAATAAAGACGGCGATATTTTTGAAGCCGATTTTCAACAGGAACTGCAAAAAATAACCGACGAGATCTTTTTTATTCCGGGCGTTAACCGCTCCGGGCTTCGCAGCTTATGGACCCCCAATGTCCGCTGGATGGAAGTAACCGAAGAAGGTTTTGTCGGTGGCCCGGTTATTCCCGATGGCTACGACGGCAGTGAAAACTCCTTAGATCAACTAAGAACCAATGTTTTGCGTTCAGGTGAAGTAGGGAACCTGGTTGCCAATAACTTTAAGTCAACCATCGTCTATATTCCGCTGGATGAAGTTAATCCGGAAACCGGTGAAAAGCTCGATTATCAGCAGTTTTCGGAAAAGCTGGAAACCCTGGTTCGTGACAAATATCAAAGTGATGATATTGAAATTCACATTACTGGTTTTGCGAAACTGATAGGCGACCTTATTGAAGGCGCCGAGCAGGTTGGTTTGTTCTTCCTGTTGGCTATTGCTATTACGCTGGTCATGCTTTATCTCTACAGCCGCTGTTGGCGCAGCACCTTTATGGTACTTAGCTGCTCAATTATCGCGGTGGTCTGGCAACTGGGTATTATTGAACTTATAGGCAGCGGTATTAACCCGTATTCAATGCTCGTACCATTTTTGGTCTTTGCCATAGGGGTTTCGCACGGCGTACAAATTATTAATGCCATTGGCTCTAACCGGGTTGCCGGGCTTGATAAAGTTGCTGCGGCTCGCACAGCGTTCCGTGGCCTGTATATTGCCGGGTTAACCGCTCTGGCCAGCGACGCCATTGGCTTTACGACCTTGATGGTTATTGATATTGAGGTAATCAAAGAACTGGCAATAGCCGCCAGTATTGGTGTTGCCGTGGTAGTGCTGACCAACCTAGGTTTATTACCTATTTTAATGTCGTACCTGGGAACGTCAGACAATGGTGTTGCTTACCAGAAGAAAATAAAGGACGAGCGTCATCCACTATTTGATTTCTTCGCTAAGTTTACTCAGCCTAAATGGGCGTATTCGGCGCTAGTTATTGCTCTTGTTATGCTGGCCTGGGGCTTAGTCAATAGTCAGAATATGGCAATTGGTGACCTTGATAAAGGCGCGCCGGAGCTTCGCCCGGACAGTCGCTACAATCAGGACAATGCCTTTATTGTTGAAAACTACAGTTCCAGTACCGATATTTTTGTGGTGATGGCGGCTTCCGCGCCTGAGCAATGTATTGCCTACGATAACCTTGAGATTATGGAACGTTTTAGCTGGCATATGGAAAATACCAGCGGTGTTCAAGACGTTAAGTCTGTCGTCTACGTTTCTAAAATGGGCATGTTCGGCATAAACGAGGGTAACCTTAAGTGGTTTAGCTTAAACCGTAATAAATACGTTACCAACGCCTCTTTAAGCCGTATTCCGGATGGCTTGATCAACAACGATTGTTCAATGGCGCCGGTCATTATTTACCTGGACGACCATAAAGCGGAAACATTAAAGAATGTCGTTGGTTCGGTTAACGAGTTTAACCAGAACTATCAGCAGGAAGGTTTAGAGCTGTTGATGGCGGCAGGCAACTCCGGCATTGAAGCGGCAACCAACTCAGTTATAGAAGCAGCCCAGAACAAGATGCTGCTGTGGGTGTATGGTGTCGTTATCGTGCTGTGCTTTATTACCTTCCGTAGCGTTCGCACAGTAGCCTGTATTGTACTACCACTGGCCTTTACTACTGTTATGAGTCAGGGACTTATGGCGGTGTTAGGCATAGGCATTAAAGTGGCTACCTTGCCGGTTATTGCCTTAGGGGTTGGTATTGGTGTCGATTACGGCATTTATATTTACAGTAAAGTGAAAGAGGGCTTGCAGCAGGGCATGTCGTTGCAGGAAACCTACAAGTACTCGCTGGATAACACCGGCAAGGCCGTCGGCTTTACTGGCTTAACGCTGGCTATAGGCGTCGCTACCTGGATATTCTCACCCATTAAATTCCAGGCCGATATGGGTATATTGCTGACCTTTATGTTCCTGTGGAATATGTTGGGTGCACTTATCTTAATTCCGGCACTGGCAAGGTTATTCAGAGTAGGGAATAAAAAAGCTTAGCTCTTACCTTATAACTTGAGTTAGTGAATTAAGGCGTCGGCTTTTATTAAGTCGGCGCCTTTTTCAGCTATAGCGATAGTAGGAGCGTTGGTGTTACCACTGATAACGGTAGGCATAATGGATGCATCTATTACTCTGAGTTTCTCAACACCTATTACTTTTAATTCAGGATCTACAACAGCCCCGGTATCGTTTTTAGGCCCCATCTTGCAAGTCCCCGCAGGATGATAAATAAGCCCAGTTTTGGATTTTATCTGCTCCAGAAGTTCGGCGTCGCTTAAGCAGGGATTGGGAAACATGATCCCACCATTATGTTTTGCCAGAGCCGGTTGCTTCAGTATTTCTAACGCTTTTCTTATACCGTTGAGTAAGGCCTTCTGGTCACTCTTTTCGCTTAAAAAGCCATAAGTAATTTGCGGTTTAGCCATTGGGTCTTCTGGGTTTAGGTGCACTGCACCACGTGATTCTGGGCGTAACAAGCAGACATGACAGGTGAATCCGTGTTTTAAAGTAGGGTTCCAGTCGTAGCCGCTGTCATTAAACATGACCGGCAACAAATGAGCCTGAATGTCCGGTTCTTTAACTTCATTCGATGAGCGGTAAAAAGCTCCGACTTCAGCAAGTGAGTGTGCCAGCTGGCCTTTGCTAGAGAGTATATATTGAATAAAAGGTACTGAGAGCTTGATTAACCCCAGAGGACTCAGTGTCAGGCCGTCTCTCATTTTGTTTTTACATTGTATGCTAACGTCCACGTGCTCCTGCAAGTTCTTACCGACAGCCGGGTTGTCATAAACGCTTTCTATTCCAAATTTTGCAAGCTCTGATGCAGAGCCAACACCGGAGCGCATGAGAATTTGGGGGGAGTTAAAGGCCCCCGCACAAAGGATAACCTCTTTCCTTGCGCTGGCTATGTATCGGCGACCATTCTGCTGATAACAGACTCCGGTCGCTTTTATCCCTGAAAAAGCCACTCGCTCGGTCAGGCATCCGGATATTACCGTCAAGTTGTTTCGTTTCAGTGCTGGCTTCAGGTAGGCATGGTAAGCACTGCAACGCTTCCCATCTTTCATTGTGAACTGGTATGAATTGTGTCCTTCCAGGTGTACGCCGTTAAAGTCGGGGTTAGGCGGCAAACCAAATTCGCTGCAGGCTTCTAAGAAACATTTTGATACCGGGTAAAAGGGGGATACATCGGATACGGTTAAGGGGCCGCTGTTTCCATGGTAGTTTGAGGCACCGCGACTATTATTTTCACTTTTTATAAAATAAGGCAATAAATCATTGTAACTCCAGCCGACGTTACCTTTAGCTGCCCAGGAGTTGTAGTCACTGGAGAGCCCCCGAGTATAAATCATGGCGTTAATGCCGCTGCTGCCACCCAGCATTTTCCCTCGCGGTGTATAACAACCTTTGGGGTTAGTCAGTTGCGGCTCTTTATGGCTTCGGTAAAGCCAGTTAAATTTGCGGCTATGCATAAAGCGGGCAAAGCCTGAGGGCATGTCAGAAAATAGTCCACCATGTGATGCTCCGGCTTCTAGTAACAACACCCGAAACTTGCCGCATTCTGTGAGTCTGTTCGCAAGGGTGCAACCGGCAGAGCCGGCTCCGACTATAATGTAATCGAACGACGCGTTAGCGTCAGAGAGATGCGGCGTAGTCATACAGTGATTTCAGCAACCGCAGCTTATGCGCATCTTCCTGATGCTGATTTGCTAAATCCTCCAGCTTCAATGCGAAGCCCTCGGCGGACAATAAGCCTTCTGGCGGCTCAATTAAACGTTGCTGACAAAACAGGCGCCACTTATTTAGTTCTTTATCGCTAAGAGTTGACGGGTAGTTTCGCGCCCGGTAACGAAACAGCAGTGCAGGCATACGCTTGTCCTGAAAATCCAGTTCCAGACCGGCCAGTTGGTGTGGCTCTGACGAACGGATAATCTCCATATGCTTTTTATCCTGAGGAGAGAAAAAGCCGTCGTATATCTGGTGATCAACGTCGGTTCTGGGGGCAAATTCTTTGGTCTGCTCAAACACCTGCATGAGTTTGTCGCGAAAGTCGCTGTTTTCCTGTAACCATTTAGCGTTTGTCTCCAGGGCGGCTGTATCTAACGCGGCACTATCAGCAGCTTCAGCAGAAATAGTTTTAATAGGCGCTAAGAAAGGACAGCGACCGAGGTGAATATTTTGTATGCCGCTCTTTTGTAAGCCTTGCTCTTCCAGTTCCCTACGACTCGTGTAGGTTAGCTCCGTTAATTCTTCTACCGATTTATCGGCAAAATCCATGGGCGGAACGCGCAGGTCCCAGGCAACAACGTTGCTATTTTGCTTAGGGTGAAAACCCAGCGGCAATATAGCCGACAAATAGCGGTTAGCCGTACCGTAAAAACCACTGACATGTGCCAGAGGCTCCGGTGCCTGCCAGTTAAACAGGTTCAGTAGCTTTTGTTTACGGCGAATACTGTAAGCCCACTGCCACAATTTCGGCTGTTTTTCGCTAATGAGCTTTGCCAGACCAATGGTCGCATAAACGTCCGACATAGCATCGTGCGCCTGACCATGCTCAATGTTATTGGCAACACTCAAATGCTCCAGTTTTAGACTGGGTTGTCCGTCAGAGTTCTCCGGCCAGTTAATACCGTCAGGGCGCAGCGCAAAACAGGCTCGCACCACATCAATTAAGTCCCAGCGTGAATTGCCGTTTTGCCAGCTGTATTCGTAAGGGTCATAAAAGTTGCGATAGAACAGCAAACGGGTGACTTCGTCATCAAAACGAATGTTGTTGTAGCCAATAATGGTGGTATTGGGCTTTTGAAACTCATTTGCTATGGCTTTGCTGAATTCCGCTTCACCGACACCTTGTTTCGCAGCAAGCTGCGGCGTAATACCAGTAATTAAAGTGGCTTCCGGATTCGGCAGAAAGTCTGGTGTGGGCTGAGCGTATAGCGTTAACGGCCGACCGATAACATTAAAATCAGTGTCTGTGCGTAAGCCGGCAAACTGTGCAGGGCGATCCACTAAAGGGTTAGCGCCCCATGTCTCATAATCGTGCCAGTAAAAGGTTTCTTGTTCGTTTTGTGCCATAAGCCTAATTGCTCAGCGGAAAAGGAAAACTATAGCACGAGCCCGCAGATAAATTCAGCCACTCACTCTCTTTCAATCTTGTTCACTTGCACATCGTAAGCTTTGTCCAGCTTTTGTTCCAGTGTGCGGTCATCTTCGTGGCGAAAAGCAAGTTCAGCGTGCGGCAGAATGCGATCGGCTAAACGCTGTGCAACGGCGTCTCTGAACTTTTGTTCGTTATCTAATGCTTCATTATCGACTTCCAGCGTAATTTGCTGTCTGTCGCCTAAGTGTGTGTACTCAACGCGATAAGTCGGCATCTGAATATCTCCTCGTTGTCAGTTCGTTGCTTTCCTGCGACTATGTTATGACTAACAATCTAGCCTATAACAATAAAATCGAGGTCAGAATGAAAAAGTTTTACTTATCTGCAGTACTTGCCACCGCTGCGTTTGGATCGCTATTACCAGCCGTACAGGCGGATGATCATGATGTTGAATACGCAATGGCCATTCATGGTGGAGCGGGTACTATTACTCGCGCGAATTTAACTGCCGAACAAGAGCAAGCCTACAAAGATAAACTGACGGAAGCTTTAGAGGCTGGGCGTAAGATATTGAAAGAAGGCGGTGACAGCACCACAGCAGTTATTGCGGCTATTCAGGTAATGGAAGCGTCGCCGCTGTTTAACTCTGGCAAAGGTGCGGTTTATACCTGGGATGGAGAACATGAGCTGGATGCTTCGTTAATGGAAGGTCTGAACGGCAATGCCGGGGCCGTTGCTGGCGTGAAAACGGTAAAAAGCCCAATAGAACTGGCTCGCGAGGTAATGGAAGAGTCGGTACACGTCATGCTAAGTGGTGAAGGCGCAGAGCTGTTTTCCCGTCAACAAGGCCTGGAGCAGGTAGAGAACAGCTACTTTAATACAGAGCACCGTTATCAGCAGCTACAGAAAGCCAAAGAAACCATTAAGAAAAGTGAACAGCCAGAGCAACAAGCCTGGGAGTATCTGGATTTAGACTACAAATACGGTACCGTCGGTGCTGTGGCCGTTGATAAAAACGGTTTATTAAGTGCAGGTACGTCAACCGGCGGCATGACAGCCAAACGTTATGGTAGAATAGGCGATTCCCCCATTATTGGCGCCGGTACCTGGGCGGATAACGACAGCTGTGCGGTGTCTGCGACTGGACACGGTGAATATTTTATTCGCTTCCACGTGGCGGCTGATATCTGCTCACGGGTTAAGTATAAAGGGCTTTCGGTAAGTGAAGCCGGCGATGAAGTCATTCACGGTGTGCTGGAACAAGCGGGTGGTACCGGAGGCGTTATTATTATTGACGCAGAAGGCAATATTGCTATGCCATTTAATACCGAAGGTATGTATCGTGGCTATATTAAGGGCGAAGGTGATGCCCATATTGCTATTTATAACGAGGATGAATAAGTTCGGAGTCTATGAGTCGTCAAAAATCGCACGATAAATCACAAAGTCAGCCTTTTGTTGATAAATTTCAGACACAATTAGAGCAATGTACAACACAACAGGCCGCGCTTTTGCGCGGTCGTTTGCGTGGTCTGAGTAAAATTAAAAACGAGCAACGACAGCAGCAGGTGCTCGAGCGCATAGCCGCAGATATCGAGACTGCTGAGTTGGCGTATCTGGAGCGTCAGCAGCAAAAGTTTCATATCAGTTACCCCGAAGAGTTGCCGGTTGCCCAGCAGCGTGGTGACATTAAAACAGCCATTGAGCAGAATCAGGTGGTGGTCATTGCCGGCGAGACCGGTTCGGGTAAAACCACGCAGTTACCGAAAATGTTGCTGGAACTGGGGTATGGTCGCAAAGGTACCATCGGTCATACTCAGCCACGACGCCTGGCAGCTCGTAGCGTTGCTGCCCGTATTGGGGATGAGCTGCAGGATCACGCGAAAAAGCAGGTGGGTTATAAAATCCGCTTTCAGGATGAGACCGCACCGACTACGGCAATAAAACTAATGACCGACGGTATGCTGTTATCCGAACTGCAGCAAGACCCTCTGCTACTGCAATACGACGCCATTATTATTGATGAAGCGCATGAGCGCAGTCTGAACATCGACTTCTTGCTGGGTGTTCTGCATACGCTGCTGCCCAAACGCCGTGATCTTAAAGTTGTTATTACCTCAGCGACTATTGAAACCGAACGTTTCTCCAAACACTTTCACGATGCCCCTGTATTGACGGTAACCGGGCGAACCTATCCGGTTGAAGTCCGGTATCGTCCGCCTAAAGAAGATGGCAAAGCTGCTGATGAAGACGTATTGCAGGGTGTTTGTGAGGCGGTGGAAGAGCTGCAACGTGAAAGTGAAGGCGATATTCTTATTTTTGCCAGCGGTGAGCGCGAAATCCGCGATTACGCTGACGCTATTGGTGACTTGCAACTGCGCAATACCGAAGTGTTACCCTTGTATGCGCGTTTGTCGTCGCACGAGCAGAACCGTGTATTTCAGTCGCACAGTCAGCGCCGGGTGGTTATTGCCACCAACGTAGCAGAAACCTCATTAACCGTGCCGGGCATACGCTTTGTAATTGACCCGGGCACAGTGCGCATGAGCCGTTACAGTTACCGCACTAAAGTGCAGCGCTTACCTATTGAGCCAATTTCACAGGCCAGCGCCAACCAGCGTAAGGGGCGTTGTGGCCGTATTGGTCCGGGTATTTGTATTCGCTTATACAGTGAAGAGGACTTTTTGCAGCGTCCGGAATATACCGACCCGGAAATTCTCCGTACCAATTTGGCGGCGGTGATACTGCAAATGTCGTCGTTGCGTCTGGGTGATATTCGTCAGTTTCCTTTCGTACAAAAGCCCGACGAACGCTTTGTTAAAGACGGTTTGAACTTATTGGAAGAGCTGCATGCCATTAAACCCGGGCGTAAAAATGAACAACCGAAATTAACAGATACAGGACGACAGCTGTCACGGCTGCCTCTGGATCCGCGACTGGCCAGAATGGTCATAGCTGGACAGCAATATGGTTGTGTCCGTGAAATGCTGATAATTACCGCGGCTCTGAGTATTCAGGACCCGCGTGAACGGCCACACGATGCGCAGCAAAAAGCCGATGAATGGCACCAGCGTTTTCGTGACAAGAGCTCTGACTTTATGGCGTTTCTCAATTTATGGAACTACGTCAAAGAGCAGCAGAAGGCCTTGTCAGGGAATCAGTTCCGTAAGCAAATGGGTCGTGAGTTTATTCATTTTATGCGCTTGCGTGAGTGGCAGGATATTTACACGCAGAGCCGACAAACGGTTCGGGAAATGGGGTTATCCATTAATGAAGAACCTGCCACTTTCGAGCAAGTACACAGGGCTTTAATTACTGGCTTATTGTCTCAGGTGGGCTTTAAAGAAGACCGACACGAATATCAGGGAACACGGCAAACGCGTTTTCATATTTTCCCGGGCTCAGGTTTGTTTGGTAAACCGCCCAAGTGGGTTGTTACTGCTGAACTGGCGGAAACTTCAAAATTGTATGCGCGTATTAATGCCGATATTGACC